>Ga0265325_10000736_pt1 | contig 23678 bp, 17 predicted proteins | sample 41420metaG_FD_202090 | JGI IMG/M metagenome (GOLD analysis project Ga0265325, IMG submission 202090) | Rhizosphere microbial communities from Carex aquatilis grown in University of Washington, Seatle, WA, United States - 4-14-20 metaG | ecosystem: Host-associated > Plants > Roots > Rhizosphere... | reverse complement strand
CGAGCATGCTCTCGAGGTCTACCGCAAGGCGGACGGCAAGCTCGGCGAGAAGGTGCTCGGCACCACCAAGGCCGTGAAGGACCAGTGCAAGGAGCTCAAGATCGGCCGCTGCGGCAGTTGATCGGGCGTTTGACTTGAACGGCCGCCGCCGCGCATAAAAGGCGCGGCGGCGTTTTTTCGTCGGAAACGGAGTGGGGCCGTGCCGCATTACGCCAACATTGCCGTCAGCATTCTGTTCGACGGTTTGGCTTACGCGATGTTCCTGTTCATCGTCTCCGTCGGTCTGTCGGTGACGATGGGCCTGATGGGCTTTGTCAACTTGGCGCATGGCGCTTTCGCCATGGCCGGCGGCTATCTGGTCGTGTCCTTCACCCGTCATCTCGGCCTCATCCCGTCGCTCATTCTCGCCGCGCTCGTCGTCGGCGCAGTCAGCGTCGTGTTCGAGCGCGGGCTCTACCGGCGGCTCTACAAGGCGACCGACCTCGACCAGGTGATGCTCACCATCGGCCTCGCGTTCATGGCGATCGCCACCGCGACTTATTTCTACGGCCCGATCCCGAAATCCGTGCCGCTGCCGGACTGGCTGCAAGGCGACGTCAACCTCGGCTTCCGCAGCTTCCCGAGCTACCGCGCCTTCCTGATCGTGGTCGGCGCGGTGCTGATCGCCGTGCTCTGGTACGCCTTCGAGCGCACCAATATCGGCGCCAAGATCCGCGCCGCCGTCGACAACCGCCGCATGGCGGAGTCGGTCGGCATCAACGTCGATCTTCTGTTCACGCTGACCTTCGCCGTCGGCTCGGCGCTCGCCGCGCTCGGCGGTGGGCTTGCCATCCAGTTGTTCGGCCTGTCGCCGAGCTTCGCCGTGCTCTATCTCGTGCTGTTCCTGATCGTGGTTTCGGTCGGTGGGCTCGGCAGCCTCAAGGGCACGCTGCTCGCGGCGCTGGTGCTCGGCATCTTCGACACCGCCGGCAAATATCTGTTCGCCGATGCCGGCGGCTTCTTCGTCTACGCGGTCACCGTGGCGGTGCTGCTCGTCAAGCCTGCGGGGTTCTATGGCCGCGAGCAGTGAAACGATGCAGCCGGAACGGGCCGCGGCGCGCGAACGCGCCGCGCAATATCTGATCCGGCGGCACAGCTACCACTGGGGCGAGGCGCTGCCGTGGCTGATCGCCATCGCCTGTTTCTTCATCTTCCCCGACCGCATGACCTTCGGCAGCCAGGTGCTGATCGCGGTGATGTTCGCGCTCTCGCTCGATCTCATCCTCGGCTATGCCGGCATCGTCACGCTCGGCCACGCCGCCTTCTTCGGCATCGGCGCCTACACCGTCGGCCTTGGCGCGGCGAAGTTCGGCTGGCATGAGCCGATCTCGGGGCTGTTTGCCGCGGCTATGGCATCGGCGTTTATCGGCTTTGTCTCCGGCTGGTTCCTGCTGCGCTACCGCGGGCTGACGCTGCTGATGCTGACGCTCGCAACCGCCATCATGCTGCAGGAGACCGGCAACCTCCGCTCGGATCTATCCGGGGGCTATGATGGCCTGCCAGGGCTCGAGTTCAAGCCGCTGTTCGGCGTGTTCGATTACGACCTCTACGGCCACACCAACTTCCTCTACGTCCTCGTGACGCTGGCGGTCGTGTTCTACGTTGCGCGCCGCATCGTCTATTCGCCGTTCGGGCAGGCGCTGACCGGCATCCGCGAGAACGTGCGTCGCATGCACGCCATCGGCTCGCCGGTGCATCGCCGGCTGGTCACGGTCTATACGATCGCCGCGGGCATCGCCGGTATCGCGGGCGCGCTGTTCACGCAGACCAATGCCTATGTGACGCTGACGGTGTTCGACTTCGATAATTCCGCCAAGGTGATGATCATGCTGATCCTGGGTGGCACCGGGCGCCTGTACGGCGCTTTCATCGGCGCCGCCGTCTACATGATCATGGAGGATTATTTCTCCAAGATGAGCCCGACCTTCTGGCAGTTCGGCATCGGGCTCATGCTGGTGCTGGCGGTGCTGTTCGCGCACCGCGGGTTGCTCGGCGTGATCACGGATGCTGCCCGCCGGTTCCAGCGGAGCAGGAAGCCATGACCGCCGCGCTGCAGGTCGAGGGGCTCAATCGCAGCTTCGGCGCGCTGCGCGTCACGCGCGACGTCGACCTGACGCTCGAGCGCGGCGCCCGCTGCGCGCTGATCGGACCGAACGGCGCCGGCAAGACCACGCTGATCAACCTCATCACCGGCGTGCTGGCGCCGTCGGCGGGCCGTGTACTGCTCGACGGCAACGATGTCACCAACACCTCGCAGGCCGAGCGGGCGCGGTGCGGTCTTGCGCGCACGTTCCAGATCAATCAGTTGTTCCGCGGCCTCACGGTCCTGGAAAACGTCGCCATGGCGATCAGCGAGCGCGACGGCCATGCCAATAATTTGTGGCGCGCGGTCGGCAGCAAGAGCGTCATCCTCGACGAGGCGCTCGACCATCTCGACTCGCTGCGCATGGTCGACGACGCGCTCAAGCTGGTGCGCGAGTTGCCGTACGGCCGCCAACGCCTGGTCGAGATCGCCATCGCGCTGGCGCAGCGGCCGCGCGTGCTGCTGCTCGATGAGCCTGCCGCCGGCGTGCCGTCGTCGGAGAGCCATCTTATCCTCGATGTGGTCGCGAGCCTCGACCCCGATATCGCCATCCTCATCATCGAGCACGACATGGACGTGGTGATGCGCTTTGCCCGAGAGATCACCGTGCTGGTGCAGGGCGCCGTGCTCACGCAAGGCACGCCGGCCGCGATCATGGCCGACGAGCAGGTGAGGGCGGTCTATCTCGGCCAAGAAGGTCATAGAGCAGGTCACAAGGGTAGCGCACATGGCTGAGCGCGCCCTCGAGTTCGACAAGGTCTTCGCCGGTTACGGCGAAACCGTGGTGCTGGAAGACATCCGCCTTGCGCTCGATGTGGGCGAGACGCTGTCGATCATCGGCCGCAACGGCGTCGGCAAGTCGACGCTGCTGCTGACCGCGATGGGCCACACCACCTTGCACGGCGGCAGCATCCGTCTGCACGGCAAGGATATGCGGCCGATGCCGACCTACCGCCGTGTCGGCGCCGGCCTTGGCCTGGTGCCGCAGGAGCGCGAGATATTTCCGTCGCTCAGCGTGCTGGAGAACCTCAAAGTCGCCGAGCGGCCGGGTGCCTGGACGCTCGACAAGGTGTTCGAGCTGTTCCCGCGTCTCTCCGAGCGCATCGCCAACCGCGGCAACCAGCTTTCCGGCGGCGAGCAGCAGATGCTGGCGATTGGTCGCGCGCTGATTGGTAACCCGACCGTGCTGCTGATGGACGAGCCGTCGGAGGGCCTCGCGCCGGTCATCGTCGAGGAGCTTGCCCGCGCCGTGAAACGCCTGACGCAGGACGGCGGCCTCACCACCGTGCTGGTCGAGCAGAACACCCGCCTCGCGCTCGATATCGCGCCGCGCGCCGTGGTCATGGACCGCGGCCGCATCGTCTTCGACGGCAACAGCGAAATTTTGCGCAACGACCCGGCCCGGCTCGAGCAATTGATTGGCGTCGCCAAACACTGACTCATCAATTGAAAAAATGATGGAAAAGTCTGATCGGTTTGCTGCGCGATGGCTGTCATTTACAGTCAGGTATGCCAGGAGCACTTCAATATTAATGGCTGTGGGATCTTTGATCCTGGCGGCCGTCCATATTCTGATAATGATTGCGGGTACTCCAATAAACCGGCCCTGGTTTTCGTTATTTTTTCTGCTGTCTATCGCCGCTGTATCGTTTGCCGTCTTTGTATTCACAAATTGGCTATTAGCCCGCAGGTCCGATTAACGGCCGCATCGTCTATGACGACCGAGAGAAATCTTGCGCAACGATCCGGCCCGGCTCGACCAACTGATCGGCGTCGCCAAAGCTTCCTAAGCATTGGTCTGATGGGGCGGCGCCCACGTTTGCGTTTTTTGGCGCGCTGGCACATAGAGCGCGCCATGAAGCACAGCACCGACCGCATCCTAACCACCCATGTCGGCAGCCTGATCCGGCCGCCGGCCTTGCAGGATTTCCTGCGCGCAAAGCAGGCTGGAAAGCCCTACGACCAAAAGGCCTACGACAAGCGCCTCACGGATTCCGTCGCTGAGGTCGTGCGCCAGCAGGCCGACGCCGGCGTCGATGTGCCGAGCGACGGCGAGTTCGGCAAGTCGATTTCCTGGTCGCAATACGCGCTCGAGCGCCTGTCCGGCTTCGAGCGGCGGCCGATCAAGAACGAGGCGGCCAATCCGTTCAAGCGCGGCGCCGACCGTACGAAATTCGCCGAATTCTACGCAGAGCTCGACGCGCATGACGGCGTCGCGACCACCGTCGAGGCGATCTGCGTCGGGCCGATCAAGTACACCGGGGAGAAGGAGTTGCAGCGCGACATCGACAACTTCAAGGCAGCGCTGAGAAACGTTAAAGTTGCCGAAGCCTTCCTGCCGGTCGCGGCGCCAGCGAGCGTCATCCCCGACCGCAAGAACGAATACTACAAGAACGAGGACGAGCTGCAGGCGGCGATCGCAGACGCGATGCGCGACGAATACAAGCAGATCATCGACGCCGGCTTCCTGGTGCAGCTCGACGACGCGCGCAACGCCGTGACCTACGACCGCATGGTGCCGCCCGGAACCTTCGACGATTACCGCCGCTGGCTGGCCCGGCAGGTCGACATCATCAATCACGCGATCGAGGGCCTGCCGGCCGACCGCATCCGCTATCACGTCTGCTGGGGCAGTTGGCCGGGCCCGCACACCACCGACGTGCCGCTGAAGGAGATCGTCGACCTCATCCTCAAGGTGAAGGTCGGCGCTTATGTCATCGAAGGCGCCAACCCGCGCCACGAGCACGAATGGAAAGTGTGGAAGGACGCCAGGCTCGCGCCGGGACAGGTGCTGATCCCCGGCGTCATAAGCCACGCCACCAACGTCGTCGAGCATCCCGAGCTGGTGGCCGAGCGCATCGTCCGCATCGCAAAATTCGTCGGCCGCGAAAACGTCATCGCCGGCACCGATTGCGGTTTCGCGCAGGGGCCGTTCCACCGCCGCGTGCATCCCTCGATCATGTGGGCGAAACTGCAGGCGCTGGCCGATGGCGCCCGTCTTGCGAGCAAGGAACTCTGGGCCTACGCTGCCGCTTAACGGCAATTCACATCCGGGAAAACGTCCATGAACGTCAGCGCGCAAAGTCCGAGTGGACTGAAAATTCCGTTCGATCATCAGCGTCTCGACCGGCTGATGGATCAGGCGGGCATCGACGTGGTCATCGCCACCTCGAAGCACAACGTGCAGTATCTGCTCGGCGGCCACCGCGCCAACTTCTTCGACTACATGGATGCGACCGGCGTCACCCGCTATCTGCCGGTCTTCGTCTACCCGAAGGGCGCGCCGGAGAAGGCGGCCTACATCGGCCACCGCCTGGAGAAATTCCAGACGCAGGTCGCGCCGCTGTGGACGCCGGAGACGCAGACCAATACCGCGGGCTCCGTCGATGCCATGCAGAAGGCCGTCGACTACATGAAGAAGGCCGGCATGAAGGCCAAGCGCATCGCCACCGAGTTCGGCTTCCTGCCCTATGACTCCTCGATCGTGCTGCGCAACGCGTTTCCCGACGCCGACTGGGTCGACGCGCTTTATGTGCTCGAGCGTCAGCGCGTGAAGAAATCGGTGGACGAACTCGCCAAGCTTAAGGTTGCCTCCGACTCCGTGCTGGCCGCGATGAAGGCGGTGATCGCCAACAGCCCGCCGGGCACCACCAAGGCCGAAGTGGTCGAGGCGCTGCGCCGCGAGGAAACAAACCGCGGCCTGACGTTTGAATATTGCCTCATCACCTGCGGCACCAGCATGAACCGCGCCCCCTCCGACCAGAAGTGGGAGACGGGCGACATCATGTCGATCGATTCAGGCGGCAATTATCACGGCTACATCGGCGACATCTGCCGCATGGCAATCCAGGGCGAGCCCGACGCCGAGCTCGACGACCTCCTTGCCGAAATCGAAAGCATCCAGCGTGCGGCCTTCAAGGCGGTGAAGCCCGGCGCCATGGGCCGCGAGATCTACGCCGGCGCCGAACCGCTGGTGAAGAAGTCGAAGCACCACAACCATCTCGAATTTCTCGGCCACGGCATGGGCCTCGTCAGCCACGAGGCGCCGCGTCTGACCGACCGCGGGCCGGTGCCTTACCCGGCGCCGGACGCCGAGCTGCCGCTCGAGGTCGGCGAGGTGATCTCGATCGAGACAACGCTGCTGCATCCGGCCCGCGGCTTCATCAAGCTCGAGGACACCGTCGTCGTCACCGACACCGGTCACGAGGTCTATGGCGAAGGCGGCCGCGGCTGGAACGTGGCGGGCACCGCGGCGCGGTAATCAGCCGCGCGTGGAACGGTCCGCTTCAGCGGCGAGCGCCTTGAGCGCATCGGCGACCGTCACCGGATAGCTCGCGTCAGGCTCCAGCTTGCGCAGCGGCTCCGGCAGGCGCGCCAGATCACGCGCGCCGCGCTCGCGGATCGTCGCCAGAGTTTCAGGCGCGGCCACGCGCTTGCCGCCGCGCATCACCGGCACGATCAGCGCTTCGCCTGGTTGGCGATCGCTCTGGACCGAGAGGATATCGCCGGCCATGCGGCCGTCGGTGCCGTAGGCGCGCCACACCTGCTTGCGGCCGGGCCAGGTCGCCTTGCCCTCTGACAACTTGCGCTTCGGCTTGCCCGCATACTCCTGCAGCTTGTAGGCGCAGTCGAAGGCCGGCACGTCGACGGAGGCGGCGAGATTGACGCCGATGCCGAAGCCGTCGATCGGCGCGCCTTCGCGCATCATGGTCTGCAGCACATCCTCGTTGATGCCGCCGCTGACCAGGATGATGACGTCCTTCAAGCCGCCGGCATCGAGGATGGCGCGCACTTTGCGCGCGGAGGCGGCGAGGTCGCCGCTGTCGATGCGCACGCCGCGGATCGCAATGCCGTCGGCCTTGAGGCGCGGCGCAAGCTGGACCACTTTGCGCGCGCCGGCTTCGGTGTTGTAGGTGTCGATCAGCAAAATGACGCCGTCCGGCCGCGCCCGCGCGAAATCCTCGAAGGCCTGCAACTCGTTGTCGTGCACCTGCACGAAGGAATGCGCCATGGTGCCGACGATCGGCACGCCGTAGCGCTCGCCGGCCAGCACGTTGGCGGCGCCGGCAAAGCCCGCGAGGTAGCTGGCGCGCGCCGAATAAAGCCCGGCCTCCGCGCCGTGCGCCGTGCGCAGGCCGAAGTCGGACAGGACCTTGCCGGGCGCCGCCAGCACCATGCGCGCCGCCTTCGACGCGATCAGCGTCTGGTAATGCAAGATGTTGATCAGCCGCGTTTCGACGAGCTGCGCCTGCGGCAGCGGCGCAGTGATGCGCAGCAGCGGCTCGTTCGGAAAACAGGCGGTGCCTTCCGGCATCGCGTGCACGTCGCCGGTGAAGCGGAAGTTTTCGAGGAAATCGATCAGGTTGCCGCGGAAGCGCTTGGTGCTCTTCAGCCACGCGATCTCGGCGGCGGAGAACCGCAGCGTCTCGAGATAAGTGAGTGCATCCTCTAACCCCGCTGCGAGCATGAAGCCGCGCCGCGGCGGCAGCCGCCGCACGAAAAACTCGAACACCGCCTCCTTGTCCTCGCCGCGATCCAGATAGGCCTGGATCATGTTGAGTTCGTAGAGATCGGTGGTGAGCGGACTGGCCGGGGGCAGGGACGTCATCGGCGGCTTTTAGCGGAGATCGGCAGGGCCGCGCCAGTCATGGCAGCCAAGCGTCGCTCAGCGCTCCGATTTGAGCTTCTTGAGGCCGCGCGTGCCGCCGATCGGCAGGCTGCCGACCGACGGGCCCTCGAAGGTCCTGGTCGTCGTGCCGTCGAGCACCTTGACGAAGCTGCCCGGCTCGAGCTTGGCGGCATCGATCGTCTCGACATGCTGACCGCGCGTGAAGTGCGTGTCGGTTGAATCGAGCACTTGCATGTCGGCGAAAGCGGGGCTCGCCGCCGCCGCGACCATGACGATCATCACAAGTTTCATGGCCTGCATGGGACGCCCCTAGATCAACCGGTAGGCGCGTTCGCGAAGGCGGAAATAGTGCCCCGTGACAATGCCGATCATTCCGCCGACGAAAGCGAAACTGAACGGGAACAGGAAATGAGTGTAGCGAAACGACAGCCATGTCAGCAAGACCAGGCCGGCGACGCAAGTCAGCTCGGTCAGCCGGTGATAGTGCTCGGCGATCTGGCGGCTGCCGATCATGCCGCCAAGCGCGAAGCAAATGAGGCCGATGGCGATCTCTCCCGGCAATGTCAGGGCGTAAAGGTGCCGATTATGGAGGATTTGCGACAGCACCTGCGCGTGGATCCAGGCGCCCGGATAGATCGGCCCTTTGACTGACAGCGGCGTCAGGTGTTGGTCGCGGTCGCTGAGATCGCCGCCAATGATGACGCGCTTGCCGCCGAGCAGCGTGTCGAGCGGCAGCGTCGTGCCCGGCTTGTCGCTGTCACGCACATCCTCGGCCGACAAGGTGACGAACATATCCACCCCTGCAGGCGGCCGCTGCCAGTCGATCTGCGGCACCGGTAGGAGCCAGGCGAGCAGCGCTGATGGCGCCGCCGCCGCGGGCTTGTCCGGCGCCGCAAGCGCTTCGGCAAAGCTCGGCGTGGCGCCGTCTGACAGCGGCAAGGCCCGCACCACTTGATCGGAATTCATCAGCCAGTGGCGTTCGTCCTCGAAATAGAGGTGGGCGAATTTGGCCTTCCCCTTGATCTTCGCGAAATAATCGCCCTGCCATTTGGCGTCGTACGCGGCGGCCGAGCGCTGGTCGAGTGCGCCGACGACGACCGGCACCGGCGCGGCGTTGATCGCCGCGGCAAGCTTGTCGTCGTAGCTGCCGTTCGAGACGTGATCGAAGACGAAATCGAGACCGATCACGCGCGCGCCGGCCTTGCCGGCCTTGTCGACGACCGTGGCGAGCAGTTCGCGGTCGACCGGCGCGGTCGATGCGGAATCCTTCAGCGTCCGGTCGGTGACGTAGATCAGCGCGATCTGGTCGTCCTGCTTTTCGGCCTGCTGGGCGCCATAGGCGATCATCAGGTCGGAGGACCAATGCTGCGGGCCTTCCGGACCGTGAATGAGGAAATAGGTCGCGGCGAAAACCAGGCAGGCGATCAGCATCCACGTGGCTTTGACCACGTAGTGGTGCAGCCGCCGGGCCGGCCGGTGCGGCGGTCGCGCCATCATGGCTCGGTGACGAAGGACAGGAAGCTGATATCGGCCGAGCCAGGTGGCAATTGCGCCAGCGCGTCGACGAATTCGCGAGCCGCCTGCTTGTCCTGTCGGCGGATCAGCAACTCTTCGAGTGCCGTCAGCCGTTCCTTGCTGGCGATTGCGACCACCGCGTCGCTGCCGAACGGCGGCTTGATGAAGATGTCGCCGATCACCTTGGGCTCGCCGGGCTTGTCGGCCAGCACCAGCGGCGCGTCGCCCTGCAGCGGATAGACGAACTGCAGCGCGCCGTCGCCGGTGATGTCGGCGACGATCAGGTAGCGGCCATCGGCGCCTTCGACCTGGAGGCGCGCCACTTCCTTGGCGCGATAGCTCGGTTTGCTCGGCACCAAGCCGATGCGAGCCGATGCCGATTGCGCCAGCAACTGAAGTTTCTCGACCGCGGCGATGCGATCGGCGACGCCGCCGAGTTCGTCGGCGTGGACGCGCCGCGCCATGATGTCGCCGAGCCAGTCGATGACGTCGCCGTTGGAGGCGTCCCATACCGCGTCGAAGCCGCTGGTCTTGCCGTCGGCCTCCGCCAGCGAGAACGCTGTCAGCGATGTGCCGGCATTTTCCTTCGCTGGCACCCGGCCGTTGATGACGCCGATTTTGATCGGCGCAATCCTGCCGATGCCGCGCGACGCGGTGGCCTTGGCGGGCGGCTTGGCCGGAGCAGGGGTCGTGTTCGCGGTGACGCTCTTGGCGATCGCTGGTCCGGCATTCGCGACCGCCATCGCGCCGGGCGGGCCCAGCGTGAACAGCACGTCGTCGAGACGGCTTGCATCGTGCGGTGCGAATTCCGGGTTCTGCTGATTGTGCGTCAGGTCCCGCGTCTTGTCGGTCATGTATTTGAGCAATTCGCGTCGCGTGATCTTGCCGTCGTCGTCGTAGTCGGCGTCGCCTTCGAGCGCGCGCGCAAAAGCGTAGCTGATGGCGCCGCGCGGCGTCGGCTCCGGCGACACCCTCACTTCCGGCGACTCGGTCCATTTGTCGACGGCAGCGAGGAAGGTGAGGCCCTTGAGGTCGTCGGTTGCCGGCGCCTCGGGAAGCTGCGCGGTTTGCGCCCGCAGCGGATCGTTGCCGGCATAGTAGGTGCCGGCGGCGGGATTGGATTCGCCTCGCGTCTTGACCGCGCGTAGCGCCCGCACGCCGACGTGCCCGATGCGCGGGTCGATGGTCTTGGACAGGCCGCCGCTATGGCAGGTGTCGGCGAGGAAGATGACCGCGACGCCCTGGGCGTCGAGCTGCGACAGCCAGTTGAAGATTTCCTTATCGATCAGCCGCTCGGCCATGTGCGGGCCGTCGTCATCGTCGAAACCGGCAAGAATGAAGACCTCGTCGTAGCCGCCATTGTCCTTGGTCACGACTTTGGCGTCTTCCTGCGCACCGTGACCGGCAAAGGTGAGGATGACGAGATCGCCGCGGCGCGCACGGCTCACGATATCGGCCATCGCCTTGGTGATGGCGGCGCGCGTCACCGCGGCGTTGAGCAGCGTCGTGATCTGCGTGACGCCGTCACCGTGGAGGCTGCGCTCGATGTCCTGCGCGTCGGCGACCGCGCCATTGAGCTGCGGCACATACTGGTACTCGTCGACGCCTGCGATCAACGCGAAGACGCGGCCATCGGCGCCAGCCGGGGCGCCTAGCTTGCCGGCCGGCTCGTCGGCGATCGAGGTTCCCGGAAAGGTCAGGAGGGCCAGCAACAGGCCCGGCGCAAGGATCCGCCGGAACCCAGGCAATTTCGACATCGCCAACCCCAACGGCCCGCTCTGCCGCCCCCTGCGCCCGCCCAAGTTCATCACAGCCGGGAAACGGGTTCAATCTTGGCGACAAACCCGCATCTCGATTCGCGTGAAGTTCCCGGTGCGCAACTCCGCCACTGAATTGTGAAGATTTGTGGTCTTGGCCACATCATTGCTTTAATCTTGCGCTGTTCGGTATTTGTGGGGGCGGCATTTTTGAGGCATTGACCCTCGGGGGTTTGGATGCGGCCTAAGTTCCGTGCCTGCGCGGCGGCAGTTCTGGCGCTGGTGAGCCTCGCGTTGATCGCGGGCGACGCCGACGCCGCCAAGAAGCGTTCGTCGGAGAAACGCGACTCGGACGCTGCGGAAAAGGCCGCGCAACCGCCGGCGGTCCCGGTCGAGACGCGGCGCGCCTTCGTCGTCGGCGTCAAGAACTACCGCGATCCGGGCATTCAGCAGCTGTCGCTTGCCATCAACGACGCCGAAAGCATCGCCGGCGATCTCAAGCAGGTCGGCTTCGACGACAAGAACGTCAAGCTTTACGAGAACCCGCCGAACAAGGAGGCCTTCCAGGCCGAGTTCAACAAGTTCGTCGGCACCATCAACAAAGGCGACGTCGTCTTCTTCTATTTCTCCGGCCACGGCTTTGCCGGCACGACCTCGGACGGCAAGCCCGGAAATTATCTGCTGTTTGGCGACGTCAAGAGCCAGCTCGAATTCGCCCGCAGCCGCGCCAGTTCCACCGAGAAATCCTCGCCGCAGCTGCTCGCTGCGCGCGCCGACAGCCGCGACGTCGTGATCGACTACCAGAGCATCGAAATCCCCGGCCACGGCATGGCCGAGGTCGACATCCTCAACCAGATCCAGGCGCGCGAGCCGCGCCTTGCCATCGTCGTGATGGATGCCTGCCGCACCTTCCTGATTAGCTCGTCCAAGGGCATCGGCCGTGTCGGCGCCGGCACCACGCTCAACGTCAACACCGAGGCGCCGAACGGGTTCATGCTGATCTACTCGGCCTCGCACGGCCAGCAGGCGATCGAAAAGTTCGGCGACAACGACAACCGTAAAAACTCGCTCTTCACCGGCGTCTTTCTCGACTACTTGATGACACCGGGCCTCGACCTCACCCATCTCGCCAAGCGCGTGCAGGACAAGGTGTCGCAGATTGCCGCCAATGCCGGGCAGACCCAGGATCCGGATTACATCGACAAGGTCCGCAACGGCGACTTCTATTTCATCGATCCGGTCGGCGCCGACCGCTTCACGCTGGAAGACAACTCCTGCGAGTTCGCCGCCGAGGACATGCGCGAGATCCGCGAACGGCCGCGCCGCGACCGGCTCGAGCGGCATCTGAAATATTTCGGCAAGTGCCCGACGGCGCACGAAGCGAGCCAGTTGCTCGACGTGCTGTCGCACGGCATCACCGTCAAGGACGTGACCGCCGACAACGCGCTCGCCAAGACCGTCAACGCCTGCGACCGGCTGGCTGCATCCGAAGAAGATTTCGCGCGGCCCCCGGAAGTGCCGGGCGTGAGCTTCGGCAAGATCGACCCGGACCCGGCGATCGCGGCCTGCGATAAAGCAGCCTCGGACAATCCCCGCGTCGTGCGCTACCTGTTCAATCTCGCGCGTGCTTACCAGCGTAAGGCGCAGTTGCTGCCCGACAACGACCCGAACAAGAAGCGAGCGCAGGGCGACGCCGTCATTCGATACGAGGACGCTAAAAACAAAGGCTACGTCGCCGCGCTCAACAACCTCGCGCTGATGTACGACAAGGGCGAGGGCATCGAGCGGCCCGATCCGGATGCCGCGACCAAGCTGCTGCAGGCCGGCGCCAAGCAGGGTCACCCGCTGGCGATGTACAATCTTGCGCTGCGCTATCGCAATGGCGAGGGCGGGCTCAAGCGCGACATCATCCAAGCCTATGAGTTTTTCGCCAAGGCGGCCGAAGCCGGCAACGCCGGCGCCATGGTCGAAGTCGGCCGGCAGTTGTGGTGCGGCTGCGGCGCGCAGGCCGACCCGGTTCGCGCCGTCGAGTGGCTGCGTCGCGCCGCCAACACCGGCTCCGATGAAGCCAAGCGCTATCTCGGTATCCTCTATTATTTCGGCGGCCGCGGCGCGACCAAGGACCGCAACATCACCGCCGATGCGAGCACCTCGCTGTTGTGGTTCGCGCAGTCCGCGGAAGAGGGCGACTCGGTCGCGCAGCGGTTCCTCGCGCAGATGCTGGAAGACGGCGAGGGCCTCGCCAGCCAGCAACCGCAGTTGGCCGAGCGCTACTGGCGCCTGTCCGCCTATGGTGGCGACGTCGACGCCCAGGTCGAGTTTGCCGAGCACCTGCTGTCCGGCCGCGTGCTGCTCAAGCCGGAGAACGGCCCGGCCGAAGTCGTGCGCCTGCTGCAGATGGCGATGTCGCTCGGCTCATCGCGCGCCGCGTTGCGGCTCGCCAAGCTCTACCGTACCGGCGAGTTCGGTTACGCCGTTCGACCCGAACTCGCGGTCAAGTATGCCTACAAGGCGATCGACCTTGCGGTGCGCGCGGTCGACACCGGCTTCCGCAGCGCCTTCGACAATCCGCTCGACGAGATCGCCGCCGGCATCGTGCTCGCCGAGATGGCGGCGAATGGCGAAGCGGTCGACAGCAACGGCGCGCAGTTGCTCACGCAAGACGAACGCAGCCGGCTCGAGCGTTACTACGGCAAGCCCGATCCCGAGACGCACCAGGTCAAGGTGCGCTCGCTCGGCGTCTGGATGAGCTGCGGCGGGCCGCTGCCGGTGCGCAAGTTCGTCTGGGTGTGGGACTGGGGCCGCGAGGAGCCGCCGACCGAGCCGCAGTTCCGCTACTACGAATCGATGAAGCCGTCCTGCGTGCCCTATGTCGACCTCTACGGCGTCGACGGCCGCCGCGCCAATACCCGCGACACCCTGAAGGCGCTCTGGGACGTGGTACGAAAAGACCAGAAAGTCTCGTTCCCTGATATCGTTGCGGCGCAGGCGGAAGCCTCGGCCGTTAACGTCAACGACAATGGTTCGGGGCGCCGCCACTGATGCGTGCACTGCACAATCTTGTAGCAAAGCTGGGATCGTGATAAACATTCACAATTCGGTGGTTAGGCCCGGCGATGTTGCCGAGAGGGGCCCAATGCGATCGATTGCTTCACCGCGGACTGCTGCGATCTGTGTGCTGGCATTGGCCATCGCCATGCCGCTCGAGCCCGTTTTTGCGCGCAACAACGGCTTCGGTGGTTTCGGGATCGGCGCCGGCGTTGCCGCGGGCATCATCGGCGGCGCGATCATCAACGGCCAGATCAAGGCGCCGCGCAACGGTGGTGGCGGCAGCAGCAGCAGCCATAAGCGCGATTCCGACGACGACCGCGACACCTCGTCGCGCGATAATTCGGCGCACAGCGTTGCGCTGGTGCGCGGCTCGGCCGACGTCGTGTTCAAGGGCATCGTCGTCAGCAAGGGCCTCGGCGCCGTCGGCGTCGAGGACGCGATCGATCCGACCAAGCAGGATTTCGGCCGTGAAGGCCAGCGTGACTACAACGGCGCCATCAAGGATCTGCTGAAGGCGATCGACTCCACTGCGCAGAGCCGCAGCCGCGATGGTGACTCCATGCTGTCGCAAGGCGACGTTACCCAGCACGCCATCGACCGCTCGGTCACCCACGCCTATGAGGACGCCAGCCTCTCGACCTTCGAGCAGTTCGTCGGCGAGCAGTGGACCAACGAGCGCCTGCGCGTCGCCATCCTCGAGCGCACCACCGCCGAGGTGCCCGGCCTGCTGGTCGGCAACAACTTCAACAAAGTCGAGATGTCGCCGATCGACGAGATCATCCAGCGCTCCGGCCGTTCGATCTACGCGCGCACGCTGGAGACGTCCGAACTGATCGCGCTCAATCAGGCCACCGCGCGCTTTACCCGCGCGCTGTTCGAATTGCGTGGGCCCAGCGTCAACAACGATCTGCGCTCCGGCGTCGAGGGCGTGTTGCTTGCCGCGAGCAAGGCGGCGTTTGCCGACTACGCCGAGCGCTTCATCCGCAGTGATTTCGGCGTGGTGATGCGCTACCGCGCCGAGCGCATCCTCGACGACTGCCTGGCCGCCAACCTCGACGAGATCACTTTGTCCGGCAAGCAGGCGGCAAGCCGCGAGCAGATGAACAAGAAAGTTCAGGAATTGTCGCGCGGCGAATGCCGCAACTGGGTGAAGAACGCCATTGGCGAACCGACGCAGATGGACCCAAAGGAAGACCGGAAGCTTCTGAAGCCGGTTCCCGAGCGGGCCGTCTGGGTGGCGCCGGGCGTGCCGAAGACCGACGCCTCGATGTTCGGCCGCGTCACCAACAACAACTGATGTCGCAGCCGCATTGCGCGCCGCCGTGGCTTGCACGACACGCGAAGATTTTCCGCTAAGTGCTTAAGGGGGTTGGCTCCCTGGGCTGGGATCGAACCAGCGACCATTCGATTAACAGTCGAATGCTCTACCGCTGAGCTACCAGGGAACAGGCCGTGTTTTTTGGGCCACGGGCCTATAACAAAGCCATAACGCTTTGCAAAGCGCGAAGGGGTGGAGCGGCTTCGGCTTCTGTCGACGGCGTTAAGGGAGAAGTGGAGGCCACGGCCGGAATCGAACCGGCGTGCACGGATTTGCAGTCCGCTGCGTAACCACTCCGCCACGTGGCCCCAGAGCCGCCGCCTGCCTCTTGGCGCCGGCGCCACTGGCTATATAGGAGGAAGTGCCAAGCCACAATGTCGGCCCTTGTTCGTCCCTTGGCTTGCGTTTTGGCCCAAGCTGCCGCACAAAAGCCGCGCATTCCGAAGGGTTCCAGGGACAACGCGATGACCGACTATGCCACCGCCCGACACTTCATGGTGGAAGGCCAGGTCCGCACCGCCGATGTCACGGACCGGCGCATCGTTGACGCCATGCTTGAATTGCCGCGCGAACGCTTCGTGCCTCCGGCCTCCGCCGCGCTTGCCTATCTCGACCTGGACCTGCCGGTTGGCGGCGACCGCCGCTTGATCAAGCCGATGGTGCTTGCCCGGTGCATCCATCTTGCCGACATCGCACCGACCGATCATGTGCTCGACGTCGCCTGTGCGACCGGGTACGGCGCGGCCGTGCTGGCGCAGGTGGCCGGCACGGTGGTGGCGCTCGAGGAAGACAAGAAACTTGCCGCATTCGCCGGCGCGGCTCTCGTCCAAGTCCCGAACGTGACGCTCGCGACTGGCGCGCTGACCGCCGGCTGGGCGTCGGCCGCACCCTACGACGCGATCATCGTCGAGGGTGCAACCGAAGTGGTTCCCCACGCGCTTTGCGCGCAGCTCAAGGATGGCGGCCGTCTCGTCTGCGTGCTCGGATCCGGCCCCGGCGCGCGAGCCATGCTTTATCGCCGTAGCGGCGATGATTTTGGCGGCCGGCCGCTGTTTAATGCCGCCGCGCCGCTGTTGCCCGGCTTCGCCAAAACGCCGGTTTTCGCCTTCTAGGTGTGGAAAATTTGCTAGGCGTGGCATGGAATCCCCAAAGTTTAGCAATCGATGGGGGCAACGGGCCGAAGGGGTTTTAACCCCCCAAGCCCGCGCTTAATGTGTTTCATTCCGCTGATTCTATAGGCAAATAGGCGGTCGTTCGTTTGGGTTGTGGGATGTTGCATCTGCGTCGTTGCAACGGGTGGGGTGGTTTTGCTGCAGGTGTTCTTGCGGCCGCGCTGCCGTTTGTGCCGGCCGCGCCGGCCTGGGCTGATACGCTCGAAGGCGCGCTGATGCAGGCCTACCAGAACAACCCGACGCTCAACTCGCAGCGTGCATTGGTGCGCGCGACCGACGAAGGCGTCCCTGTCGCGCTGTCCGGCTACCGCCCGAAGGTGGCGATCACCGCGACCGGGGGCCAGCAGTCGCTGTCGTCGACCTCGAAGGTCGTCGGCGCATCGGTCGCGCCCGGCGCACCGGCCTCGTATTTCACGCAGAGCGGCTACAACACGCCGTTCGGCACCGGCGCGACCATCAGCCAGACGCTCTACAACGGCTTCCAGACCGCCAACAGGACGCGCCAGGCCGAGAGCCAGGTGTTCGCCGCGCGCGAGACGTTACGCGCCGCCGAGCAGCAGGTGCTGCTCAGCGCCGCAACCGCCTACATGAACCTGTTGCGCGACACCGCCATCCTCGATCTGCAGCGGCGCAACGTCGAGGTGCTGCAGGAGCAGTTGCGGCAGACCCGCGACCGCTTCAACGTCGGCGAGGTGACGCGCACCGACGTCGCGCAGTCGGAGTCCAGCCTGGCGCAAGGCCGCTCGCAGGTGCTCAGCGCCGAAGCGACCTACACAGCTTCGGTCGCGACCTACCGGCAGGTGATCGGCGTCGATCCCGGCAAGCTCGCGGCCGCTTCGCCGGTCGACCGGTTCTCGCCGACCACGGTCAGCGCCTCGATCGCGCTCGGCACCTCTATCCATCCGACTATCGCCACGGCGCAATACACCGTCGACTCCGCCCAACAGGCGGTCAAAGTTGCCGAGGGCGCGCTGGCGCCAACTGTCTCGCTGCAGGGCAGCTACACCCAGAACTGGATCGTGCCGGGGCAGCTCAACATCTACCAGAGCTACAACGCGTCCGTGCTCGGCACGGTGAGCGTGCCGATCTATCAAGGCGGTGCGGAATACGCGACCATCCGCCAGGCCAAGGAGACGTTCGGCCAGAAGCGCATCGATCTCGACACCGCCCGCGACACCGTGCGGCAGTCGGTGGTGCAGTCCTGGGGCCTGCTCGAGGCCGGCAAGGCCAATATCGAGGCGACGCAGGCGCAGGTCACCGCTTCCGAAATAGCGCTCAACGGCGTGCGCGAGGAAGCGCGTGTCGGCCAGCGCACGACCCTCGACGTCCTCAACGCGCAGCAGGCGCTGGTCAACTCGCGCGTGGCGCTGGTGACCGCCCAGCACGACCGGGTGGTGGCGTCCTATTCGTTGCTGGCGGCGGTTGGGCGGCTATCGCCGCAGGTGCTTGGCCTCAAGGTGCCGGTCTATGACGCGACGGTGCACTACCAGCAGGTGCGCGATGCCTGGGCCGGAACTCGCACGCCTGACGGGCGCTGATTCGGCGCGCGGCCGGACCGCCGGTTTCCGGCGTTTATGTCCACAGCTCGTTAAGATTCGTGCGCTACCACTGCAACACCTGTCCGTTGCTGGCGTATATCATGAGGCAAAGTGATTCGCGCGCCAGGGCACGTTCAATGCATCAACGAATGCGGCCCGCGGGATCGATGCGCTCGGGAATTCGGAAATGACCCAATCGGCGAAGGCGCAAGAACCCTCGATGGAGGAAATTCTGGCCTCCATCCGGCGCATCATCGCCGACGATGACGCCAGCAAGACGACGAAGCCGCCGGAAGTCGCCGCGCCAAAGCCTGCACCCGCGCCGCCGCCACCGCCGGCCCCTGTCACTGCGGCTCCGGTGCGCGCCGTGGTGCCGCCCCCGCCGCCCAAGCCAGCGCCGGCTCCGCCGCCGCCAAAGCCGGCTGCCAACAGCCAGAACGATATCGACGCGATGCTGGCCGAGCTTGAGCCGAAGCCCGCGCCGCCGAAGCCTGCGCCCAAGCCCGCCGCGCCGGCGCCTGATGTGTTCGAGCTGACTGAAGCGATGGCGGCGCCTGCGCCGACCCCGTCGCCCGGACCGGCGCCCAGTTTCCGCACCATCGACGGCGCCTCCGACGTGGTGTTCACCGACCGTCCGCCAGATTCGGAGCCGTCGACCGTGCGCGCGCTCGAAGAGGCGCGGCGCACCTTCGCGCAAAATTCGCCGATGCCCGCCGGTTCGCTGCTGTCGTCGAAAGCGACCGCCGCGGTCGATAGCGCCTTCAACACGCTGGCGCAGACCATGCTCGTGAACAACGCGCGCACGATCGAGGATCTGGTCAAGGACATGCTGCGGCCGATGCTGAAGGCCTGGCTCGACGACAACCTGCCGGGCATGGTCGAGCGCATCGTGCGCGCCGAGATCGAACGCGTCTCGCGCGGCCGCCCGTAAGATCCTAGTGCGGCCGCTTCGGCAACTGCCGCAGGCACCACAGCGCCAATAGCGGCCACAGCACCGCCGCGATCACAAACACGGGCTGCGCGCCGGCGCGGTCAACGATCGGCGCGCCGAGTGCGACCCCCGCGCTTTGTCCGAGAAACAGCGCTGAGGAGAAGCCGGCGACCGCCGTGCCGCGCGCCTCCGGCAGCATCTGCGTGGCGTTGGTCTGCAGCGTGTTGTGCAGCATGTAGTAGCCGAGGCCGAGCGCGATGGTGGCGACCGGAGCCACCTGCCACCACGGCGCCGCCGCGAGCGCGAAATAACCGAGCATCACCACGGTGCCGCCGCCGATCACAAGCCCGTTCTCGCGCAGCAGCATCACGAGGTTCTGCACGCTCACTGCATAGATCAGGCTGCCGATGCCGAAGCCGGCGACGACGAGGCCGACGGCGGAATAGCTCAGGCCGAAGCGCGCATGCAGGTCGGCGGCGATGTAGGTGAAGCCGCCGAAGAAGACGAAGCCTTCGACGAACACCGCGATGCAGATGAAGCGCGCCCACGGGCTGGCGATGAGCTTGCCGTAGTCGGCGATCAAGCCCGCCTTGTGCTCGGCTGGCCGCCGTGTCGGCTTGGTCCACGGGTTGCCGGCGAATTGCGTGGCCAACGCGCCGCCGGAGATCGCGAACACCAGGGCCAGCATGTAGAACACGCTGCGCCAGCCGAAATGATCGCCGATGACGCCGGCGGCGGCTTGCCCGGCGGTGGTGCCGATCATCTGCCCGGTGAGGAAGCGCGCGAGAATCGGCTGCCGCCTCTGATAGGGCACGGCGTCGCCGACATAGGCCATGCCGAGCGGCACGATGGTGGCCGCCGCCGGCGCGCAGATGAAGCGCGCCACGGTGAGCTGCGGCAGCGATTGCGACAGCGCGCACAGCAGCACCAGCACGCAGGAGATCGCGCAGCTCGCCGCCACCGCTTGGCATTTGCCGAAGCGGTCGCCCCAGAGTCCGGCAAAAGCCTGCGCCAGGCCGTAGGGAACCGCATAGGCAGTCGCGATCGCCGAGGCGCGGCCGACTGAAGTGCCGAAATCGGCCGCGATCTGCGGCAGCAGCGGATCGGAGACGCGCAACGAGAAGCCGCTGGCGAAGGCGGCAACCGCCATCAGGAAGATGACGCGCGTCAGGGCGCGGTCGGATGGCGCGGGCGGGGGCAAAAGTTGACTCCGGCAGGTCTGAAAGGCTTTCTACCGCGCAATTCCGCACGAGCGAAACCGCCAATGATCGACAAGACCTATCAGCCCGGCCAGGTCGAGGGCCGCATCTACAAGACGTGGGAGGAGGCAGGCGCGTTCCGTGCCGGCCGCCCCGAGCGCGCCGGCGCTGATCCCTATTGCATTGTCATCCCGCCGCCCAACGTCACCGGCTCTTTGCATATGGGCCATGCGCTCAACAACACCCTGCAGGACATTCTCGCCCGCTTCGAGCGCATGCGCGGCAAGGACGTGTTGTGGCAGCCGGGCACCGATCACGCCGGCATCGCCACGCAGATGGTGGTCGAGCGCCAGTTGATGGAGCGCCAGCAGCCCGGCCGCCGCGCCATGGGGCGCGAGGCCTTCGTCAAGCGCGTCTGGGAATGGAAAGCGGAGTCGGGCGGCACCATCGTCAATCAGTTGAAGCGCCTCGGCGCCTCCTGCGACTGGTCGCGCGAGCGCTTCACCATGGACGAGGGGCTGTCGCGCGCGGTGCTGAAAGTCTTCGTCGATCTCTACCGCGAAGGCCTCATCTACAAGGACAAGCGGCTGGTCAACTGGGACCCGAAGTTGCTCACCGCGATCTCCGATCTCGAGGTCGTGCAGGTCGAGACCAAGGGGCACCTCTGGTATTTGCGCTATCCACTCGAGGGCAAGACGTTCGACGCCAACGATCCCTCGACCTTCATCGTCGTTGCCACGACGCGGCCGGAGACGATGCTCGGCGACACCGGCGTCGCCGTGCATCCGGAGGATCCGCGCTACAAGAACCTCATCGGCAGGATTGTCATCCTGCCGCTGGTCGGCCGCAAGATTCCGATCGTTGCCGACGATTATTCCGATCCGGAGAAGGGGTCGGGCGCGGTCAAAATCACGCCCGCCCATGACTTCAACGACTTCGAGGTCGGCAAGCGGCACAATCTAGCGCAGATCAACATTTTCACTGTCGAGGCCAAGCTCAAACTTCAGGGAAATTCGGATTTCCTTGCTCACGTGCGAGGTGCGGGCGACACGGCTGAAACAGACGAGCTAGCGAGTTGGACGGTCGATAACCTTGATGGACTCGATCGGTTCGCCGCCCGCAAAAAAATTGTGGAGCGGCTCGAAGAGCGAGGCTTGATTGAGAAGATCGAACCAAATTTGCACTCGGTTCCGCATGGCGACCGCTCTAACGTGGTCATCGAGCCGTTCCTCACCGATCAGTGGTACGTGAACGCGGCAGAACTCGCCAAGCCCGCGATCGCCGCCGTGCGCGAGGGCAAAACCAAAATCATCCCCGAGAACTGGAAGAATACCTACTTCCAGTGGATGGAAAACATCCAGCCTTGGTGCATCTCGCGACAGCTTTGGTGGGGCCATCAAATTCCTGGATGGTACGGCCGTAAAGAAGTCGCGCCAAATCATTGGGCGTCAATATTTGATGATCCAGAAATATTTGTTGCAACGACGGAAGCTGAAGCGGTTCAACAGGCGCGTCAAAAGTACGGATGCGAAATACGAGTCCTACCAAGACCGCCCGCTGACGAGCTTGATCCCGTTTTTCAGCAGGTGATTGATGACGAGTTAGCAGGGAAGGGCCGTTGGGAGCCCATCTGGCGCGACCATGACGTGCTCGACACCTGGTTCTCGTCGGCGCTGTGGCCGTTCTCGACGCTCGGCTGGCCGGACCAGACCAAAGAGCTTGCGCGGTTCTATCCGACCAACACGCTGGTCACCGGCTTCGACATCATCTTCTTCTGGGTCGCGCGCATGATGATGATGGGCCTCCATTTCCAGAAACAAGTCCCATTCAAGGACGTCTACATCCATCGCCTGGTGCGCGACGCTTCCGGCGCCAAGATGTCGAAGTCGAAAGGCAACGTCGTCGATCCGCTCGGCGTCATTGACCAGTTTGGCGCCGACGCGCTGCGTTTTACTCTGGCCCGCAACATTGCGCCCGGTCACGACATCAGACTTGGTCCGCAAGACGTCGAGAACAACCGCAATTTCGCGACCAAGCTGTGGAACGCGGCGCGGTTTGTCGAATTCAACGGCGCGGCGCGGGTCGCCGGCTTCGATCCGAAATCGGCGAAGGAAACGCTCAACCGCTGGATCGCGCACGAAACAGCGAAGGCAGCCGCCGAGATCACCAAGGCGGTCGAGGTTTACGATTTCAGCGAGGCGGCAGGCGCTGCCTATCGTTTCGTCTGGAACGTCTATTGCGACTGGTATGTCGAACTATCGAAGCCGCTTTTGACCGGACCCGATGGCGCGGCCAAGGACGAGACCCGCGCGATGGCCGCGTGGGCGCTCGACGAAATCCTCAAGCTGCTGCATCCCTTCGTGCCTTTCATCACCGAGGAATTGTGGGCGGTGACGGCAGAGCAGGGACCGAACCGCTCCAGTCTGCTTGCGCTCAGCGATTGGCCGAAACTCCATGGCCTCGCCGACGACAAGGCGGAAACCGAGATCGGTTGGGTCATCGACCTCATCACCGCGATCCGTTCGATCCGAGCCGAAATGAACATGACGGCACAGATCCCGCTGGTGCTGGCCGGCGCGTCGGCGGAAACGCAAGGCCGCGCGCAGCGCTGGGTGGAGTTCATCAAGCGGCTCGCCCGCGTCTCCGAGATTTCGTCGGCTGCTACGGCGCCGCCTGGCTCGGTGCAGCTTCTGGTGCGCGGCGAGGTCGCGGCGCTGCCGCTCAAGGGCGTCATCGATCTCGCTGCCGAGCGCGCGCGGCTCGCCAAGGAAATCGGCAAGGCCGATTCCGACATCAAGCGCGTGGACTCAAAGCTCGCCAACGAGAAATTCGTTGCCAACGCGCCGGAAGAGATCGTCGAGGAAGAAAAAGAAAAGCGCGAGGAAGCGGTCGCCCGCAAGGCCAAGCTCGCCGAAGCGCTCGAGCGCCTCAAGGACGCGGGGTAGCTCTTATCCCTCCCCCGCTTGCGGGGGAGGGTGGTCGGCGCAGCCGACCGGGTGGGGGACTATTGCGGTAGATGGTAGATCCCCACCCGACTCCTCGCTTCGCTCGGAGCCACCCTCCCCGAAGACGGGGAGGGATAAGAAAGCGTAGCGCGATTTATTTGAACGGCTTGCTCAGAAACTTCGAGCTCTTCAAGCCGTAGCGCCACGGCAACTCCGCCGCCTTGGTGATGCCGATGCGCACGCCGCGCACGATTGCGGGCTTGTCGACACGCGCGCGTAATTCGAACGGCGCGCGGTCGAGCGCCAGGCCGTTGTGCTTGATGGTCACGCCCAGCGCCTCGCACAATTTGCCCGGCCCCGAACACAGCGCGCGCTCGTCGGCGACACCGCGCCGCCGCCGCATCGTGGCGATGCCTTGCGTCGGCTCCAGCGCGCGGATCAGCACGGCGGCTGCCGAGCCTTCGCCCTCGCAGACGAAGTTGAGGCACCAGTGGATGCCGT
>Ga0265325_10000731_pt1 | contig 23769 bp, 20 predicted proteins | sample 41420metaG_FD_202090 | JGI IMG/M metagenome (GOLD analysis project Ga0265325, IMG submission 202090) | Rhizosphere microbial communities from Carex aquatilis grown in University of Washington, Seatle, WA, United States - 4-14-20 metaG | ecosystem: Host-associated > Plants > Roots > Rhizosphere... | reverse complement strand
CGAGGACATGCGGGATTCGAGGCCGAAGAGCGGCGTTCAGTGGCTTGAGAATTACCTGGCCTCAGTAAAAACTGTCTACGCGTTTCAGCATTTGCAAGGCTCGGAAACCGAGGAAGGCAGCAATGCGCTCCACGCGGTGCGCTCGGCACTCTGGGAGCGTGGAGACGCGATTATTCAAGCAGACGGGGAAGGATTCACAAACGAGGATGGCTACCACATCATCTGGCAGTTTTCCGATTCGGTTTCAGGACCGTGGAAGATGGGCGTGCTTCAGGACGGCGTCTGGCGCCATTTCTCGATGGACCTGGGGGATCCCGATCACCGTGCGGCTTTCCTGAAGGGCACCGTGCCTGACGATTTGACGTCGGTACTGGGATCAGGCTCGTAGAACCTTCGGCCATCGTTTTCGAAATGCTCCTCCGGCTTTCGCTTTGTGCCCGCCATCACCCGGCTCGCCGGAATCGATCTTCTAGAATTGACTTGAGGGACCAGAAAATGCCGCGTAAAGCACTCATTGCCGCCAATTGGAAGATGTATAAGACGCCGGCCGAAGCCAAGGCGTTTGTCGACGCTTTTTTGCCGCTCGTTGCCTGGCACACGCGCGACGAGATCGCGCTGTTCCCTTCACCGGTGCTGCTGCCTACCGTGGTTGACGGGTGCAAGGGCTCGAACGTGGCCGTGGGCGCGCAGAACATCCACTACGCAGAAGAGGGCGCCTACACGGGTGAGACTTCGGTTGGGCAATTGAAGGCGGTTGGCGGAACGCATACGCTCATTGGCCACTCCGAGCGCAGACAATACTTTGCCGAGACCGACGAGATTGTGAACAAGAAGCTGCACACGGCGTTGAAACATGGTGTCATCCCCATCGTCTGCGTCGGCGAAGTGCTCGAGGAGCGCGAGGCCGGCAAGACGGCCAGCGTGCTGACGACTCAGGTGATGGGCGCTTTCGCGGGCATTACACCCGAGGCTGCAAAGCCGATTGTGATTGCGTACGAGCCGGTGTGGGCCATTGGAACGGGTAAGACGGCGACGCCGGAGATTGCCGCCGACGCGCATCGCATCATTCGCGCGGAAATGGCGAAGCTCCTGGGCGCCGATGTGGCTGCGGCGGTGCGGATTCTCTACGGCGGCAGCGTGAAGCCGGAGAACGCGACCTCGCTCATCAGCCTGGAAGAAATTGATGGCGCGTTGGTGGGCGGCGCGAGCCTCAAGCCGGATTCGTTTACAGCGATTGTGAAGTACTGAAAAAAGCAGCGAGTCAGGGTGCGCTACGCGCACTTGGCAAATTAGCAAGTCAGCGGGCCGCCTGGGGCGAGACGCCTCGGGCGGCTTTTTATTTGTCCGCATATTTCGCGCTACATTCCTGGATAAAAGCTGGCGATCCAGTTCTGCAGCAGCGCCGGGAAGCATCCGAGCACAAGAACTGCGGCCGCGATTGCGATCAGCACAACCAGCGTGGAGGGATGCACGCGAATCGGCGATTCGTCGCTGGCCGGCATGACATAGGCACGCTTGAGCACCTGCAAATAGTAGTAGAGCGATACGGCGCTGAATGCGATGGCGAGGGCAACGAGCGTGAGTTGCTCCGCCGGCAGTGAGGACAAAGGGCCTTTAGTAAAGCCAGACCAGCCGCCATTGAGGACTGTGGCAAACAGATTGAACTTGGCCCAGAAGCCGACCAGCGGCGGAATTCCCGCGAGGGAGAGAAAGAGGACCAGCAGCACTGCGGCGAGAATCGGGTTGCGCTTGTGAAGGCCGAGGAAGGAGTCGAGCTTGTCAGAGCCGGTGGCGCGCTCGACGACGCCGACGACGCCGAATGCGCCGATGGTCGTGAGACCGTAGGTGACGATGTAATAGAGGATGGCTCGCGCGCTCGCGCCGGTCCAGGAAAAGAACGCGAGGCCGAGCAGAATGTAGCCGGCATGCGCGATGGCCGAGTAAGCAAGCAGGCGCCGCACACTTGATTGCGCGAGGGCGGCCAGGTTGCCGAAGATCATCGAGAGCACGGACAGATCCATCAGGATCATCGGCCAAATGGTGACGAAGCCGTGGGTGTAATGCGGCGGCGGGGCGCCGGCAGAGTGAATGATGAATGTGACTCGACCCACCATGTGCAGCATTGCCGGCCACCGGAGGATTGCGTGGCTGATGGAGATGAGCAGAGCGAAGCTCGCAACCTTGGAGACGGATGCGATGAACGCGGCTGCGGGAGCAGGAGCACCTTCGTAGGTGTCGGGCGCCCAGAGATGGAATGGCACCGCGGCGATCTTGAATCCAAGCCCGGCTGCGACCATGACCAGCGCAATGTAGAGCAGCGGCGTGGCGCCATGGGCCGACGCCATATAGGTGCCCAGAACAACGCGCGGCAGGCTGGTTGAACCCGAGAGCCCGTAGAGATAACTGAAGCCAAAGAGCAGGAACGCGGCGGACATTCCGCCAAAGAGGTAATACTTGATGGCAGCTTCGGCGCTTTTGCCCGATTGTTTGTTAAATGCCGTCAGGATGTAGAGGCCGAGCGAGAGGAGTTCGAGGCCCACGAAGATCACCAGCAGATCCTGCGCGGCGGAGATGATCAGCCCGCCTGCTGCGGCCATCAGCAAGACGGAAACGTACTCGCCTGCGTGGCGCGTGAATGCAGAATCGATGAGCAACAGAAGGGTGAGCGCGGTGAGCACGAGGATGGCAACCTGCGCAACACCTGCGGAACCGCCCGCCGCGAGCAAAACATCGCTGCCGACGCTGAATCCCGACCAATCCACAGCACACACGGCCCAGATGGCCGCGATGCAGCCAGCGACACCAATGAATGCGGCGACGGCGGTGCGAATTTCTTGAGTTTTCTTGCGCAGGAATCCGAGATCGACGACGATCACGAGCAGCGCAGCGACTTCGAGAGCCGTTTCAGGCAACGTGTCCCGAAAGAGAGCGGCATAGCTGAGGGCGGCGTAGTTCATTGCACGCCTCCTGCGAGCAGCGCTTTCACGGCTGGCTCAATTTGATCGAGAAGAATGCGCGGGTAAAGGCCGACGACGAGCGTGGAGATGCCCAGCAGCGCGACGCCGGCATATTCGGGCCAGGTGATGGGCGCGAATTTGTGCAGATGCTCGGACTCGAGCTCGTGCGCGGTGGGCAACGTGTCAGAGAAGAACGCCTTCTGCAGGGCACGCCAGATGTAAGCAACACCGACGATGATGCCGATGCCGGAAACAATGGTCCACCATGGATTGACTTGCCACGCGCCGACCAGGACTTGTAGCTCGGCCACGAATCCTGAAAAGCCGGGCAGGCCCATGGACGCGACACCGGCAAAGACGAAAGCCCATGCCGCGAAGGGCAGGCGTCGCGAAAGATGCATGGGCTCGAGCTCGGCAAATTGTCGCGTGTGCGTGCGATCGTAGACGATGCGGCCGACGATGGCGAACAGGAGGCCGGCAATGACACCGTGCGAGAACATCTGCAGAACCGCGCCGTCGAGACCGATCTGGTTGAGCGTCATGAGGCCGAGGAGAACAAAGCCCATGTGACTGACGCTGGAGTAGCCAATGACGAATTTGAAGTCTGTTTGCGCGAGAGCGACAAGCGCGCCGTAGACGATGCCGATGACAGCGAGCCAGGCAAAGACGTCGCGCCAGGAGCCGATGCCGACGAACGAGAATCCCCATGGATCGAGGCCGTGGGGAAAGAGGCCGATGCCGACGCGCAGGCAGCCGTAAGCGCCGAGCTTCATCACGACGCCGGCGAGCAGCATCGACGCGGCGGTGGGCGCGGCAACGTGGCCAGTGGGCGCCCACGTGTGGAACGGCCACATGCCGGCGAGGATCGCAAAGCCGACAAAGACCAGCGGAAAGCACCAAAGTTGAAAGTCAACGGGCAGGCCCGCGTGCGCGAGGTCTCCGAGCGCGGTGGAGTGGCTACCGGCCGTGGTGTAAGCCGCGAGCAGACCGACGAGCACCATGGCCGAGCCGACGAAGGAGTAGAGCGCGAGTTTCATTGCGCCGTATTCGCGGCGCGTGGAACCCCAGATGGAGATGAGGAAATACTTGGGGACGATGGCGATTTCGTAAAAGACGAAGAGCAGGAAGAGATCGCCGCTCAGGAATACGCCGTAAACGCCGCCGATGAGCGCGAGATAAAACGCGAAGAACTGGTTGGTGCGCAGCTCGATGTTCCAACTGAAGAGAACGCCGGAGACGGAGGCGATGCCGGTGAGCAGGACGAGCACGCGGCTGATTCCGTCGGCGGCGAGAAGATAATGAATGCCCATGGAGGGCACCCAAAGCGCATCGATAAAGACCTGGCGGCCCTGGCCGACGCCGTCAGCGAAGCCGATGATGGCGATGGCGAGTCCGGCCACGGAGACGGCGAGCGCCCACCAGCGTGCCAATTCGGGTTTGGCTTTGGGCAGCAGCGCCGAAATCAGCGCGCCGGCAAACGAGATGTAGATGGCCCAGGCCATTCTCTAAAATCTCCAGTGCGACAGCAGGTTCATGACCGTGGGGTTGATCGTGTCGAGGATCAGCCGCGGCGCGAGCCCAACGAGGAACATGAGTCCGATGACCGGAGCGAGTGCGATTCGCTCGCTGTGATGCAGATCAGGAAAGTTGACCCAGCGCTCGGGGACCGGTCCGGCGAAAACTTTCTGAATAACGGTGAGGACCACGATTGCCGTCACGAGCAAACCGAGCACCGATACCGTTGCGCTGATCCACGACAAGGGAAAGACGCCGCGGAAGATGAGGAACTCGCTGACAAAGCTGTTGAGGCCAGGCAGGCCTAGCGAGGAAAAGAGCACGATGCCCATGATACCGGCGAAGACAGGCGCGGGCTTGCGCAGGCCGCCGAAATCATTGATGCCACGAAGGCCGCCGGTGCGGAACTGGATCATGGCGATGAACCAGAAGATGGCGGCTGCGGTGATGCCGTGATTGAACATCTGCAAAATGACGCCATTGAGCGCGGCGGCCTGGCTGGCTTGTTGCGCTGCGCCGGTAGCCGGAATGGCCAGCGCAAAGATTGCGAGGAGGCAATAGCCCAGGTGATTCACCGAGGAGTAGGCAAAGACGCGCTTCAAATCTTTTTGCGCGGCAGCGGCCCATGCGCCCATGACGACGGTGACCACCGCGAGAATAAGCAGCGGCGTGCGCATGGCCGCGATCTGCACGCCGAAGATGGGAAGCGCGATGCGCAGAAGACCGTAGACGCCCATCTTCGACATGGCGCCTGTGAGCAGCATGGTAACCGGAGAAGGCGCTTCGGCATACGCGGCTGGCAGCCATGTGTGAAAGGGCACAATCGGCACTTTGACCGCGAAGCCCGCGAGGACACCGATGGCAAGCCATGGCATTACCGAGCCCAGGTGCGCCGTGACCATCTGCGTTAGGGCGCCCGAAGCGGCCATGGCGGCGAGATCGCCGAAATCCATGGAGCCGGTGGAAAGGAAGACGGCGAGGAACGACAGCAGCAGCGCCACCGAGCCAGCCATGGTGTAGACGAAGAACTGCGTGGCTGCGGGGCCGCGACGCGGGCCGCCCCACAATTTGATGAGGAAGAATGCGGGAATGAGGCTCAGCTCCCAGAACAAAAACCAGTGAAAGAAATTGAGTGCCGTGAAGGAGCCGAAGAGACCCGACTCGAGGATGAGAATGAGGCCGTAGAACAGGCCGGGCATATGGTGGACGCGATGCGAGGCGTCAACCGACATGAGCGTGACGATGGCGGAGAGCAACAGCATGAGCGCGCCGAGGCCATCGACGCCAAGGTGATACTCGACGCCAAGTGAAGGCGCCCAACTGTGCAGCTCCACGAGGCCGATGATTCCGTTGGCGGGGAGGCTGACCCAAATGAGAAGTGAGAGGACAAGGCAGGCGAACGAAGTGACCAGAGCGATGCCGCGAGCATGCCTGCCCGCGAAGAGCGCGATTGCCGCGCCGACAAGCGGCAGCACGGTGAGAACCGTCAGGATCGGAAAGCCGCTGGCGATCGCGTTCATGGCCGGCTGCTCCAGAAAAGAATGACGACGAGGGCGACGACGGCCACGGCCAGGATGCGAAGGTAGTTCTGCACGCGGCCGCTTTCGATGCTCGCCAGCAATCCGCCGCCCTCAGAAATCTCCTCGCAGGTTTTGTCGAAGCCGCCGTCGACCCAGTTCACGTCGAGCAGGCGGTTGAGTTGCGCCCAGAGAGCGAAGATCCACGCGACAAGGGCGACGATGCCGCCCCAGACGCGGCGGTCGAGCCAATCTGCCACGCGGGCCCACCATCTATAAAAGGCAATCACCGTGACGTCGTAGAACTCGTCGACGTAGAGGCGATCGCGAAGCGGGCCCCATAGCCACGGCACGGATTTCTCGAGCGCGTCAGGCTCCTCCGGCTTGGGTGACTTATTGCCATAGAGGCGCCAACCCAGGCCGAGACCCAGAAAAACCACGAGCGACGAAGTGAGCATGAGCATGCCAAGGCCTGGCTCGGCGAATCCGTGCCAACTGAAGGTAGCCGCTCGGCCCTCAAGAATTGCGTGGAACCACGGCCACGCAGGAGTTCCGATCAGGCCGAGCGCCATTGCGAAGAAAGCCAAAATGGCGAGCGGCGTCGTCATGATCTTCGGGCTCTCGTGCGCCGTTTCGCGCCCGCGCCAGTAACCGAGGAAGACGTAGCAGACCTGGCGCGTCATATAAAACGCGGTAAGCAGAGCGCCAAAGACGAGCAGGTAGAACGGGCCTTTGATTGCGGCGGAATGTTGCGCGGCTTCCAGAATGCCGTCCTTTGACCAGAAGCCGGAGAAGAAGATCGGAAAGCCGCACAGCGCCAGCATGCCGATGGTGTAAGTGATGAAGGTGAGCGGCATGTCGACCTTGAGGCCGCCCATGCGGCGAATGTCCTGCTCTTCGTGGCAGCCGTGAATCACTGAACCGGCGCCCAGAAACAGGAGCGCCTTGAAGAACGCGTGCGTGATCAGGTGGAACATGCCTACAGCGACGCCGCCCATGCCGAGGCCGGCCATCATGTAGCCGAGCTGCGAGACGGTTGAGTAGGCGAGGATGCGCTTGATGTCATTTTGCGCGACTGCGATGAGCGCGGCGAAGACCGCTGTGGCCGCGCCTACCCAGGTGACGACGGTGAGGGCAACGGTGGTTCCACCGGGCGGGGCGCCCGCAGACATGAGCGGATACACGCGCGCGACGAGATAGACGCCGGCAGCGACCATGGTGGCCGCGTGAATGAGCGCGGAAACTGGCGTGGGACCTTCCATCGCGTCGGGCAGCCAGACGTGCAGCGGAAGTTGGCCGCTCTTGCCCGCCGCTCCGGCAAAGATCAGCAGTGCGATGGCGCCGGCAGCGCTGAGGCCGAGGCCCGCGTGCTGCGTTGAGAGGATGGCCAGTGAAAGCGGCTCAATGGAACCAAATCCGCGGTTATAGAAAAGCAGAGTTCCGGACGAGGAAAACAGCCAGACGATGCCGAGGAAAAAGAAAATATCGCCCACGCGCGTAGTGATGAAAGCTTTTTTCGCGGCCGCGGCGGCTGAAGGCTTTTGATACCAGAAGCCAATGAGCAGATACGAAGTGAGACCGACGATCTCCCAGCACATGAAAAGAAGCAGCAGGCTGTTCGAGATGACGACGCCGAGCATGGCTCCGGCAAAGAGCGAGAGGAAGCAGAAGAAGCGCGTGAAGTTTTCGTCATGGGCCATGTAGCCGACGGAGTAGATGAAGATAAGCAGCCCGACGAAGCTGACCATCACCAGCATGATGGCGGCGAGCGGATCGAGTACCCAGCCGAGGTCGACGCGCGTTGCGCCGAAGTGAAACCATGCGAAGTTGACCGTGTTGTGCACCATCGGATCAAGGCCGAAATATAGGAACAGTTTTCGTTCACTCAAGGTATGTATGAACGCGATGAGCGACAGCAGGAGCGAAAAGCTCAGGGAACTTATTGCAAGTGCGGAAGAAAGTCTCTTTTGCGCCTGCTTCAACAGTGCGATGATTCCTGCGGCTACCATTGGTACAGCTGGAATCAGCCAAAGCCATCTCACGATCCACGCTTGAGGCGGAGTGCCGATCGATGCGAGGTTGAACTGGTACAGCTGCACTTGCATCAAGCGTTCACCCCTTCATCCTGTCGATCTTGTCGAGTTCCGCAGTGTTGGTGTGGCGATAGATGGCGATGACGAGGCCGAGACCAACCGCTGCTTCGGCTGCGGCGATGGCGATGGAGAAAATGCCGAACATCAGGCCGGTGAGCGCCTCAGGGTGCGGGCCGTAACGCCAGAATGCGATCAGATTCAGATTGGCCGCGTTGAGCATCAATTCAATTCCGATGAGAACAAGGATTGCGTTGCGGCGGACGAGCGCGCCGCCAAGGCCGATGGCGAAGAGCAGCGCCGCGACGAGAAGATAGCCTGCGAGCGGCGTCGTCATCTGGACCTCACTTTCTCGTGCATGGCGACGATGACCGCGCCGATGGTGGCGGCGGTAAGCAGCAAAGCCAGAATTTCGAGCGGCAGCACGTAGCGGCCCACAAGCGCGTTGCCGATATCGTGCACGGTGACGGAGGGAAGCGTATTCTGCTGCGGAATCGCGCTGACGCTGGCGAGCACCGCCCATCCGAGCACTGCGAAGACGGCGGCGGCGATCAAGAGGCCCAGGAACCAGGTCTTGCTGAAGACACCATCCTTCGGCAGATCGGAGCCGCGCGTGAGCAGGATGGCGAAGACAATGAGGATGGCGACCGCGCCAATGTAAACCAGAATCTGCGCAAAGCCGGCAAACTGCGCGTCGAGTTGCAAGAACAGCAGGGCCAGCCCGGCGAAGGCCACCGTGACGGCGAGCGCGGAGTGAACAAGATGCTTGAGCAGCACCGCGGCCAAGCCACCGGCCAGTGTGACAGCCGCAAGCAGATAGAAGATCGGAGTCAACGTTCAAGCTCCCTATTCAGCATAGCGGTAGCTCCTGCGGCCAAAGTGCTCGCCGCGCATGCCCAGCCGCCCCATGAAGATGTAGGCTGCGGCGAGAATGATGGTGCAGACCACCCAGCGCTGCCAGCCCTCGCCCATGAAGCGCCATAGCGCGGTCACCAACAGGTTGAGCAGCGTGTAGGGCAAAACAAATTTCCAGGCAAAGTTCATCAACTGGTCCTGGCGCAGGCGGGGTAGCGTGCCGCGCATCCAGATAAAGACAAAAATCGACATCATTACTTTGCCAAAAAACCAGAACCAAGACGGGATGAATTGGAGGAACGAAAGCGGCGCCGACCATCCCCCAAGAAAGAGCGTGGTGCCGAGGCCGGAGATGGAAAACATGGCGAGATACTCACCGAGGAAAAAGAGCGCGAATTTGAAGCCGGAGTACTCTGTGTGGTATCCGGCGACAAGTTCCGATTCGCCTTCGGGTAGATCGAACGGCGAGCGATTGGTTTCGGCGGTGGCGGCGATTGCGTACATCAGGAAGCCCGCGAGGCCCCACGGTGTGAAGATGTACCAATGCGGAAGGATGCCGCTGTACGTGTTCTGCGCCGCGACGATCTTCGGCAGCGAAAGCGACCCGGTAATCATGACGACGGAAACACTCGAAAGCAGCAGCACCACTTCATAGCTGATCATCTGAGCCACGGCGCGCATGGCGCCGAGCAGCGAGTATTTGTTGCGGCTCGACCAGCCGGCCATGAAGACGGAGAGCTCCGTCGCCGCGCCCATGGCGAAGAAGAAGAGCAGACCCGAGTCCATATCGACCAGGACCATGTTGCGGCCCATGGGCAGAACCGCAAAGCCCATAAAGACCGTTACGACAAGCGCGAGCGGCGCAAGGAAATGCACCACGGCGTTGGCGCTGAGCGGAACAATGTCTTCCTTGGTGAGCGATTTGATGCCGTCGGCGATCGGCTGAAAAAGGCCATAGGGACCGACACGATTGGGGCCAAGACGGTTCTGGATGCGGCCCAGACCCTTGCGCTCGAAGACTGTAGTGAGCGCGAAGAGCCCCGGAAATACGCAGACGATGGCGATGACGCCGAGCAGAACTCCAGCAGCGGGCTGAAGCCCGGCTGGCAAAAACCCCACCAGCCAATCGCGCAGGAGAACGAAGATCTGATCAAAATTCGAGAAAAGGGGATTCACGAAGAAGGAATTCGCGGACCCAAGTGTCGCGACCATGGGCTATTTCCCTCCTTCGGTCTTCGCCGGTGGAACAGCGGGCGCAGCCGCAGCTTTTGCGGCAGCCGCTTCAGCCGTAGCTTTGGCCTTCGCTTCCACCTTGGCTTTCTCCTCGGCAAGGCGCGAATCCACTTCAGCGGCTTCTGTTGGATGGATCGAGTGGTAGTACTCGTTTGACCTGGCCAGCTTCTCGCGGTCTTCAAGCAGGCCGCCGAAGCGATCGTCAGTGGCCAGCTCAAATTGCGTGTCCATCTTGATCGCCTCGAACGGGCAAACTTCAACGCAGATCTGGCAGCTCATACAGACGGAGATATCGATGTCGAACCGAGCGGGATAAAACTGCGGCTTGCCCACGTAATCCGGTTTTTTGTCGGCGCTTTTTTCAATGTAGATGCACTTGGGCGGGCACTCTTTCTCGCAAATCTGGCAGGCCACGCAGCGCATACCGGCCTCCCAATCGGCGCCGTCGTAGACGAGAAAGGGAAAGACGCGCGCGTTTTCGGCGGTGGGAATCCGATGTTCCGGATACTCCACCGTCGTAAGCCGCTCTTTGGAGACATAGCTGCCGAAGAAGTTTCGCGCCGTCTCCGCCATCCCTTTCAGAATTCCATCACCCAGCAAAGCAAACCTCCGGTTTGCAGTTCGCAGTTCAAAGTTCGTAGTTCATAGCTCCTTGCTCATCATCACAGTCCACAATTCTTACTTCACTCCTCAGAACCACGAACTGAGAACTATGAACTCGTTCTACCGGTCCACTTCTCCCAGGACAATATCCACGCTGCCAAAAATCAGCACTACATCGGCGACATTTTGCCCCAGGCACATGTCCTCCAGAATCGTCAGATTGATGAGACTGGGCGGGCGCACGCGATAACGATACGGATTCGGGCCACCGTCGCTGATGAGATAAAAGCCAAGCTCGCCTTTTGGCGCTTCAATGCGGCCGTATGCCTCGCCAACCTTGGGACGGAAACCGCGCAGCTTCGCCTTGGGGTCCATGATCGGACCGGCGGGAAGCTCCTTGAGCGCCTGCTCAAGAATCTTGATCGACTCGCGCATTTCAAGCACGCGCACCATGTAGCGGTCGTAGATATCGCCATGGTCGCCGAGTGGGATACGGAATTGGAATCGATCGTAAATGCCGTAGTGGTCCACTTTGCGAATGTCGTAATTCACGCCGCTCGCGCGCAGCATGGGCCCGGAAACTCCGGCGTTGACAGCAAGATCCGGCCGCAAAATGCCGACACCCTGGCAGCGGGCCATCAGAATCTCATTGGAGGAGAGCAATGCTTCAAATTCGTCGACGAACGCGGGCAGGCCGGCGACCACTTTGCGCGTGGCGTCGAGCCACGGGGCGGAAACATCCACGCGGCAGCCGCCGAAGCGCATGTAGTTGCACATCATCCGCGAGCCGGTGAGCGATTCAAAGAGGTCGAGGATTTTTTCGCGTTCGCGGAACGCGTACATGAGCGGCGTGCCGCTGGCGCCCATCTCCTGAATGAGGAAACCGATCGACGAGGCGTGGTTCTGAATGCGTGTGAGCTCGGCGAGGATGACGCGAATGTACTCGGCGCGCTCGGGGACCGGCTGGCCGACGAGTTTCTCCACCGCCAGCGCATAGGCCCAATTATTGGTGAGGGAGCAAAAATAATCGAGGCGGTCGGTATACGGCATCGACGCCAGATACGAGGCGCCCTCGGCGATCTTCTCATGATTGCGATGGAGATAGCCGAAGACGGGCTTGAGGCGAATGACGCGCTCGCCATCGAGCGCCACGTCCATGCGGAAGACGCCGTGCGTCGAAGGATGATGCGGACCCATCGCGACTTCGAGCAGCTCGCCCTCGCCGTCCGGCTCAATGACCGGCGGCCGGTTCCAGCCCGGGGCTCTCTCCGCTTTGGTTTCTGCAACGCTCATGCGCCGGCCGATCCTTGCTCGCTCGCTCCTTCGCTCCCCAATTCCCTGCTCCGATGCTCTTGGGCTCGCTTCAGCACTTCATCGTGCGGAGTGGGCTCGTATTCAAAGTCGTCAGGGTCCACATAATCCTTGCGCATTGGGTGGTCCTTGAATTCCGGCCACATTAAAATGCGGCGAAGGTCGGGATGGCCGGTAAAAACAATACCGTAGAGATCGAAGACTTCGCGCTCCTGGAACTCCGCCGATCGCCAGACGGGAGTGAGCGATGGAAGCTCGACCTGATCTGTTCGATTTTCGGTGCGCATGCGAATTACAAGCGGCCCGTGCTTTTTCTCGATCGAAAAAAGGTGGTAGACCGCTTCGAGAAAGCCGGGCTCGACGTGCTTGCGGGTTTCTTCGACGGTCTCCTCAACAGGTTGCTCTACTTTTCCTTCGGGACCATCGACGGTTTTGGTCACCACGCGCGTCACTTTAACTTTTTCCGCCACTTCCTTGTCGGGCCAATCGACGCCGGAGACGTTGGAGAGAAAATCGAAGGCGAGCTCGGGATCGTCTCGCAAAAATGTTGCCACGGCAACGGCGCTTTCGGGCGCGAGGCGCAGTGAGTGCTGCGCAGAGGGGCCAGGGTTCGGCACAAACTCCACGCCCGCGCCGGGAACCGCCGCCTCAATCGCCGCCTTGACCTCTTCCACCGTCTTCAAAACCAGCTCCTAGCTTCTAGCTGCCAGATCCTAGCCGCTCCATCGCCGTCGCGAGGATCTTTCCGTTTCTCTGTCACTTTTCTCTTCTTACCTAATCGTGATCGGCACCGGCCAAACTCCCGGGTTCGACGTCGGCTCCAGATCGTGCTCGCCCTGCTCGGGCACCGGAAACTCGCCCTGCGCGTTGGGGTCGAGATGGCGCGGCCGGCCCTCGCCGGTCAACGGCTGGCCATCGATTTTCTTTTGCAACGTCATGAACGCCTGGATCAGCGCCTCAGGGCGCGGCGGGCAGCCGGGAATATGCACGTCCACAGGAATGTAGCGATCGATGCCCTTGAGCACGTTGTAGCCCTGCTTGAATGGGCCGCCGGAAATGGCGCACGCGCCCATCGCGATCACGTAGCGCGGTTCGGCCATCTGGTTGTAGAGGCGCACTACTTGCGGCGCCATCTTTTTAGTCACGGTGCCGGAGACGATCATCAGATCAGCCTGGCGCGGCGAAGGCCGGAAAACTTCCGCGCCGAAGCGAGCCAGATCGTAGCGTGCCATAGTGGTAGCGATCATCTCGATGGCGCAACAGGCCAGGCCGAATTGCATGGGCCACACCGAGCTACGGCGGCCCCAGTTGTAGAGCTCCTCGATGGTGGTGACGAAGATGCCCTGCTTGCCTAGCTCGATCTTCAAATTTTGATCAACTGCCATGAGTTGCTATGCTCCGATTTTCATTTCGCAGTTCGTAGTTCAAAGTTCGTAGTGTTCGTCACAAAAGCCGGCCTTGAGCTGTGAACTGCGAACTAAGAACTCTGAACTCGCCTTCTCAATGCCACGTCAGCACACCCTTAGCCCAGGCCCACGCCAGCCCTTCAACCAGAAGGAGAACAAAAATCAGCATGGACGCGCACGCCGCGGCTCCCAAGCCGGTAAATGCCACCGCAAATGGAAGCAGAAAAACAGCTTCCACGTCGAAAATGAGAAAGATGATGCCGTAGAGGTAGTACGCTGAGCGAAACTGCATCCATGCATCGCCCCTTGACTCCAGACCGCACTCATAGATGGCGTTCTTGACTGCGTTGGGTTTGGCCGGTGAAAACACCCGCGCCCAGAGCCACGCCAGCCCCAGCGGAGCGAGGCCAAAGCCCAGTGCCGCCGCGAACAAAACTGCCAATGAAAAGTAGGGACTGGTCGTCATCGCGGGAAAGAATTTCCTACTCTTTCAAGCTACCAGTTTGGGGTATGGTTTGGCGAAGGAGTTGGCACCGGCCGGCGCCATTCAGGCTGTTTTTTTCACCATTTATCCCATCAGGTGAACCATTGGCTGGTGGCGGCCTCCAGATTGCTTAATCGTCGTCGCCGTCCGACTTCTTCGCACGCACTTTGAGCATCAGTGGCACCGGCGCCGGGCCCATGGCATCCCTCCAAAGGATGATGTTGAGTTTTTCGGCGGGAGCACGGTCGGCGTGGCTGAAGTCCATTTTCATGCTGGCTTTTGCTCCCACCGCGTTCTTCGGATTCGCGGTGTAGATGAGGCCGTTGTCGCGATCGGAGTAGTCGGCCGTGTAGGACGGCTGGTCGCCCAGTCCCGCAAACTCGGGCGCCAGCATCGAGCAAAAGGCATCGTTATTGTTCATCGGTGGCAGGCCAAGCAGCGCTTCCATTGTGCGGACGACGCTGACCGTGGAGTAGAAGCGGCTGTCAACAAACGGCGCGCCATTCGGCCCGTGCGGAGAATACTTGCTGATGACGAGCGCGATGCTGCGGTGCGCATCCACATGGTCGGCGCCGTTCTGTGCGTCGTCCTCGAGAACGAAAAAAGCCGTGTCGTCCCAGTAGGGAGAGTGAGAGATAGCCTCAACAGCGCGACCGAGAGCGAGATCATTATCGGCGACACTGGCCTTCGGTGTTGGTCCGTCGGGGTGCGTTCCGTGGGTGTGGTCGTTGGGCAGGCGCAGCATGACGAATTCTGGCATGGTGTCGTGGCCACTCTGGCGATCGGCGACCCACTGCTTCAGGTGGATCAGAAAAATCTCGAGCCTGATTTGATCGGGGATCATGAGATTGAAATCCGGCGCTTCGGATGCGAAGTGGCCCACAAGCTCCGGCTTGGTAGCGATGTTGGCCGCCATGCGAGGAATCGGCCAGGGCCACTTGTTCACTCCGCCGCCCCACTCGGCAGGCAGCGCCTCACCGGGCGCAAAAGCTTTGTGCGCACAGGTGGGGCCGGCAAGCATAGCGCCCAGCTTGGCGTCAGCTACTGCCGGCTCGTCGCAGAAAGTCGACGAAATGAATTCGCCAAAGTGGTAGTAGGTCTTGCCGTGCGCGGCCAGGTCACCCCAGAGATAGCCGCTGGCTGGCTCATTCACGTCGGGAATCTTCTGCAGCAGCGGATAGCCATCGGCCACGACACCTTCGTAGTCGTACGGGCGTTGTTCGCCGCGGTAATTCTGCTGCCAGGTCTTTTCCAGATAATCAGTACCGATCGCCGCGTTGGACCAGACATGGCCGTCGCCGGAGACCTCTCCGGAGTCAAAGAAATTGTCGAGCACGCCGAATTGCAGCGCGAGTTTGTGCTCGTTGGGAGTAACCGCCTGACCATACATCGCAAGGCTCGAGTCGCCGTTGCCGACCGGCTTGCCGTCCCGCTCAAGGTCGCCGAAGATCTGGTCGTAGGTGCGATTCTCCTTAATGATGTAGATGACGTGGCGAATGCGGTGCCTGGTACCACCGGCAAATGCAATCTGCTCCTGCGAGGCTTTCATGCGGTTCGACGCGAGCACGGTCGAGGTCCAATCGGCCAGATGGCCATCAATCTCCGATGCATCGATCGTGGCGAGTGAACCGTAGAGAAGCGTGCCAATATACGAGCCGGGGCGCAGATTGGAGCGCGATGAAGCAGACACTCCGCGTTGAGAAAAGTTGTTCGGGCCCGTTCCGTTGCCCTTGTCCGTCGCGACGTAAAGCTTGCCGCCGGAGGGCGTCACGACAAACGCCATCGACATCGGCATCCACTCGGTGGGAATGAATCCATCCGGCTCGACCATTCCGGTCTTTGCGGCCTTTGGCGTCAATTTGCCCGGATCGATCACCGCAACCGCATCGCTGGCCATGTTCGCTACATAGAGCCGGCTGCCGTCGGCGTTGACGGAGAGCGCAACCGGCTCTGCGCCGAAATAACTCTGACCCGGCAGGCGTGTGTCGAAGTAGCCTTTCACTTTGAACTGGCCCGAGCTCACATTCACGGCGGCCACGGCGTCGCGATTGGCGAGCGCAACGTAGAGGGTCTTTTCGTCAGGCGAAAAGACAAACGCGCTAGGGTGCGTTCCCGGAGCGACTGGGCTCGGTGGTTTTAGCAGCGCCAGTCTACGCGCCACTGTGCCGCCCGCCAGATCCAGCTCAACGATCTCTGAAGCGTTCCATAGCGCAACAAACGCACGCTTGCCATCGTTGGTGACGGCGAGAGCGACGGGGTAGGTCGAAGGCACGACGTCGCTCTCGGAGAGATCGAACCGTTTCTCGATCACGCCCGTGGCCGCGTCGACGAGAACCACATCGTCGGAAAGGTTTTCGGCAACGAGCAGCTTTTCGTGACCAGCCTCGCCGAGGACCGCGATTGCGGCGGGATAAGGTGTGCCATCATGATTGTCGATTCCCTCGGGCAGTCGCGTTCTCCGTCCCGGCGGGAGCGGCGCGACCGGCAGGCAAATCAGGCGCTCAGGCGCGATCTTTCCGTTGGCGAAGCTGTAAACTGCGATACCGCTGCCCACATCGTCTTTGCCGTCGCCTTTTGCATCGGTCAGCGAGGCCATGCTCGCATAGATGTGGCTGCCGTCGCGGCTGAATGCGAGACCGGAATAGAGCGTTTGATGCGCGTGCAACAATGTGCGCGCATCGGGAAAGTCGGCCTGGGCATCCGTTGCGGTGTCAAGAACCGAAAACGACTGGTCATAGTTCGATTCGAAGGTTCCGTACCCAGCGTTCACTGTGACCAAGTAGCGGCCGTCGGGCGAGACGGCCATCGAGATCGGCTCGCTGTTGACGCGCTGCGGATGGCCTGGAACTTCGCCGATCAGCTGCTTACTCGATGGCAGGTCGATACTCGGATTGGTTTGGGCGGTTTGCGCGGAAAGCGCGATGGAGCCAATGCAAACGGCGAATGCGGCAACTGCTCGATGAATCCTGAATCCCATTGGGAAAGACCCCACAGCTATCTAACGAACCTTTGATGAACGTACTGTAAACCGCGACGGGGGCAGGTGGCGATGGTGGGACGATTGGGTCGGCCTTGAGACAATCGTGCAGGTCCGCGAGCCGAGGTAGGTGCGGCGGGATCAGCCGAGCGACCGCGAGTACAGTTCCTTTCCCCGCGCCAGGGCGCGCTCGTCGAGTTCAACCCAGCGGGGATTCTTGACCAGGCGGCGCAGCGCGTCGTCGATGCTTGCCTGCGGTAGCGCGCTGGCAATCTCCAGCAGCACGCCCAGCATCACCATATTGGCGGCGCGCTTGTCGCCGAGTTCGTCGGCCAGCTCGGTGAACGGAAGAGCCAGCACATGCACGCCGTCGCGAACACAATCCGCGGGAAACTCCTGGCCGTTGTAGATCACCCAGCCGCCTGCGCGGACGCTGCGATCGAATTTGCGCAGCGAGGGCTCGTTCATCGCCACCAGCACATTGGGCGACGTGACCAGCGGCGAATCAATGATTTGCCTTGAGAGCCGCACGTGGCAGTTCGATGTTCCGGAGCGCATTTCAGGGCCATAAGATGGCAGCCATGACACCTCGAGGCCTGCGTCGAGGCCGGCCTCAGCCAGCACCTCACCCAGCAACAGCACACCCTGGCCGCCAAAGCCGGCAATGCGCACTTCGAGGTCGATGGCCTTATCCCCCGCAAGAGCTGCCGCGTTGCCTTCCGGCAAGTCACTCTCGGCAACCCCGAGAATGCGCGGCAGCTCGTCGAGCGCGGGTTGCGGCATCACTGGCCTTAGATCCGCCGCTTCAGTCCGCTGTTTCGTCCGGTCACAGAAAACTCCGAGCGGAAACTCCTTTTCCATCACGTCGCGCACCCAATGCTGCGCATCGACTGGATTCAGCTTCCAAATGGTCGGGCAGGGCGACAGCACTTCGATCAGCGAGAATCCCAGCCCGCGCACCTGATTCTCAAGGCCGCGCTTGATGGCTCTCGCCGCCTGCGCAATCTGCTTGTTATCGCCCAAGCCCACGCGCTCAATGTACGCGGGCGCCTTGAGCGTGCTCAGCAGTTCGCTCACGTGGAGCGGATAGCCCTCAGTTGCCGCGCTACGGCCATTCGGAGTCGTGGTGCTCTTCATTCCCAGCAGGGTGGTGGGTGCAGCCTGGCCGCCGGTCATGCTGTAGATGGCGTTGTTCACAAAGAATACGGTGATGTTTTCGCCGCGATTGGCGGCGTGCAGAATCTCCGCCGACCCAATGGCCGAAAGATCACCGTCGCCCTGGTAACTGATGACGATGCTCTCGGGGCGGCTGCGCTTCATGGCCGTGGCCACCGCCGGCGCGCGACCGTGCGCGGACTGCACATTGCCCACGTCGAAGTAGTAATAGGTGAAGACGCCGCAGCCGACTGGACCGACCATGATGGTGCGATCCTGCACATCCAGATCGTCGATGGCCTTGGCGATCATCTTGTGCACGGTGCCGTGGCCGCAGCCGGGGCAGAAGTGCGTCTGGTGCTGAAGGTCTTCCTTCCGCTCATAACGGTCGTAAAAGGACCGGGCCCTGCCTTGCGCGACTTCGTATTCTGCCACCGATTCAGTAGACATTTGCCACGCGCTCCTCTTCTTGAGCCGGCTGCGCGAGGCCACCTCGGCGCGCCTGCTCGCCGTGGCGAGCCAGCTCGTGAACCAACGCCAGCACTTCCTCGTGCGAGGGAACATTGCCACCCACGCGACTCAAAAACTCGACCGGCCGCGAGCCGTTGAGCGCCAGCTTCACGTCTTCGATCAATTGACCGGTGCTCATTTCGACCACTCCAAAAACGCGCGCGCTGAATGCCAGCCGCTGGAACTGCACCACGGGAAATGGATAGAGCGTGATGGGGCGCAGCACGCCGACCTTGATTCCTGCCGCTCTGGCCTCCGCGGTCACGGCTTTCAAAATGCGGCCCACGATGCCGTAACCAACCAGCACAATCTCGGCGTCCGCAGTCATCCACTCCTCTGCGCGGGTTTCGCGCTGCTCGGCAACTTTGTACTTCGCCTCCAACGCGCGAACGTGCTTCTCCAGCTTGTCGAAGTCCAGCTCCAGCGAGGTGATCAGGTTGCCGCGCGACGCGGCTGTGCCGGCGACGGCCCACTCCGGCAGGTGGGTCGCAGTGGCTGTCTGCGGAAACTCAACCGGTTCCATCATCTGCCCGATAAATCCGTCGGCAAGAATCACAACAGGATTGCGATAGCGGTCTGCCAGCTCGAAAGCCCATGCCGTCAGGTCTGCCATCTCCTGCACAGAGTGCGGCGCCAGAACAATTGTTCGATAGTTGCCGTGGCCGCCGCCTTTGACGACTTGGAAATAATCGCCCTGCTCGGCTCCGATGTTGCCCAGGCCGGGGCCGCCACGCGTAATGTCGGCGATCACGCAGGGCAGCTCCGCTCCGGCCATGTAGCTGATCCCTTCCTGCATCAGGCTGATACCGGGTCCGCTCGACGCCGTCATGGCGCGCACGCCGGCCGAAGCCGCGCCGTACAACATATTGATGGCCGCGACCTCGCTCTCCGCCTGCACGTAGACGCCACCTGTCTTCGGCATGAACTCTGCCGCCGCCTCGGCAATTTCACTGGCCGGCGTAATGGGATAGCCATAGAACGCGCGGCATCCGGCAAGAATGGCGCTTTTGACGATGGCTTCATTGCCCTTCATCAGTTGCTTACGCATTCTGTCGCTCCTCCCACTGCGGTTTTGGCCGCACGCGCCTCAATCTGATTCGCGCGTACCAGCCGGTAAACCGTGATCGCGCCCGGCTCCGGGCAGACCATAAAGCAAATGCCGCAACCCGTGCAGCCTGATCCGGCATACAACGCGGTTCTGTAGCCGTAATGATTCAGCCGCTCGCTCATCGCGATCACCTTGGGCGGGCAGGCCTCAATGCACAGACCGCAGCCCTTGCACTCCTGCTCGTCGATGCGCAACTGGCCCCGATCCTGTTTCTGATCCGGCATTCTTCCCTCCATCGTCGCGCTCACTCAGCAACCCTTCCCGACGCTTCCAACTCCGCCGCTCAAACCAGCGCCGCTTTCCGCTCCATGTAGTGCGAGCGCACGGCAAAATCCTCCAGCTCGGCCCTGAAGCGCGGATCGGCAATCGCGATCAGCGCCTCGGCGCGCTCACGCAACGTTTTTCCATGCAGATACGCAATGCCGTGCTCGGTAACGACGTAATGGACGTCGGCACGCGAAGTGACCACGCCCGCACCCGGCTCCAACACCGTCACAATGCGCGAAACCGTTCCGCCACGCGCGGTTGAAGGCAGCGCGATAATCGGCACGCCGCCTTTGGACCGAGCCGCGCCGCGAATGAAGTCGATTTGCCCGCCGAACCCGCTGTAGGGCCGCGTGCCCAGCGAATCGGCACACACCTGCCCCGTCATATCCACCTGGAGCGCGCCGTTGATGGCCACCATGCGGTCGTTCTGCGCCACCACAAACGGATCGTTGGTGTAGCTGATGGAGCGAAACTCGAAGCTGGGATTCTCGCGGATGAAATCGAAGAGCCGCCGCGTACCGAGCGCGAAGGCCACCACAGCCTTGCCGCGGTGCAGCGTTTTGCGCTCACCGTTGATTACGCCCGACTCCATCAGATCGATCACTCCGTCGGGGCACATCTCGGTGTGGATGCCCAGGTCGCGCTTGTCGGTGAGGCAGTGCAGAACCGCTCCGGAGATTCCGCCGATACCCGTCTGCAGCGTGGCTCCGTCAGGAACGAGCGACGCAACGTTGCGCGCAACGCGCATGTGCAACTCGGTCGAGGGCTCCGCATCAAGCTCCAGCAGCGGTCGGTCCGTCTCCACGATGGAGGAGATGTGGCTCACGTGAATTGTGGTGTCACCGTGCGTACGCGGCATTTGCTGGTTCACTTCGGCGATAACGATCTTCGCGGCGCGAACCGCCGTCAGCGTGCAGTCGACCGTCGTGCCCAGGCTCACGAACCCGTGCGCATCCGGCCGCGAAACCTGCATCAGCACCACATCGAGCGGTAGAGCGCCGCTCTCAAAGAGACCTTCAATCTCGCTCAGAAAAATGGGAGTGTAATCGGCGCGGCCGTTGCAAACCGCTTCGCGCACGTTATCACCCAGGAACAGGCCGCGATGGCGGAAGTGCCCTGCGTACTCGGGGCGCGTGTAGTCCGCTGCGCCCAGCGTTTTCATGTGGATGATTTCGACGTCATGGAGGTCGGCGGCCCGCGCCACGAGCGCATCAACGAGAACCGAGGGCGTTCCGCAACCCGACTGGATCCAGACCCGAGCGCTGGAGGGTACAGCTTTCAGCGCCTGCGCGGCGCTCATGCGTTTGCGCTCGTAAAACGCGTTCCAAGTCATCTCGAGCCGCCGCTGCACACCCTCAAAGGGACGCGCATCGGCTCTGATCGTTCCATCACGGGTTGCGCCTCCGAACTTGCCCTCAACTCCCCTCAAGCCGCCATTAGTCTGGGCGTTAGGAGTGGGCTGCGCTGTGATGGGAGTCACCCCAACCTCTGCACAAATGGGGCGGAAATTCAGGCCAAATCGGCAGTCTTATTCGACCGGAGTGGGCTGTATGAATCAAATCGCGCGGAAACGGCTGACTTCGAGCACGATGCTTGCGCGTGTCTGAGAAGCGAAGGCCTCGATGCACGGAAAGTGCTGCGAGGCCCACGTAATGGATGAGCGACCCAGCCTAAGCTTTATTCGCTCTTGTCAGATTCCCCCACCGCTCCGGCAGGAAGATCGAGCGCCACCAGAGCAAACCGTGTATGCCCCGGCGTCGAGTTCTCGAATCCAACAATATGCTCGTGGCGCCTTGAGCCGGCCTTCAACTGAAGGATGTTTGCGTCCGCGTTATAGCCATGGTTGTGTGCGCCCGTATCGATCGACACGTTGGCGCCGCCCTGGTCCGCGCACGTTAACCCTTCTGAAGTCGCCGTCGGAGTGCCTATCGGAGTATGACCCTGGCACGTAATCACGTCACCGAAGCGCGTCAGCGCCTTCTTGTAAAACGCGACGACTTTGTCCTGGCTGTCGGAGGTTGAGTAGTTGACGACCTTCACGCGCAGCTCCCATTCGCCAAAGCCCATGTGAATGTCCGCCGACTTGTCGTTGTCTTTGTCCTTCACGATGTCCGCTCCGGGATAGGCCGGCAGGCCAAGGTCAGCCGCGGAGGTTTCATCGGTGTTCACATGAATTCCGCCGAAGGGCGTTTCCACCTGGACTCTCTTGTCCTCGCCATTCGGGCCTTTGTCCACCTGCACTCTGCATCCTGCAATTCCACCGGCCAGAACCAAACAGGCGACCAGGCATGCGAGGATGCTGCCCGTGTTGAGCATCTCGCTCTGTACCAACCGGAGTGTCGGGCTCTGTTCCAACTGGCGAAGGGAGTTCCGTGCCAACTGGAGTGCCGAGTTTTGTCCTAACAGGCGGGGGAAGTTTCGCGTCGATTTCCGCATCATGGCAATCGCCCTCATGGGACGTTATACGCCGCGGGCAGGGAAAAGGTTCCTAGAAACGGAGGGAGCAGGGGGCTTCAGCCCCGGAATGATCGCGACTGCCGCGCAATTACGCGCTCAGTGTGTCGAGCCGTCTTCCTTGCTGCTCGTGGCGAACAGGATCGACGCGACAAAGACGACGATGATGAGGGGAACGACAAAGAACGGGGAAGTAATGTGCATGGCGCAGGCTCCTTGCTGTTCTCAGATTAACAGTGGACAGTGCACAGTGAACAGAGGCCCCACCCTGTCCACTGTGCACTGCTCACTGCTTTGGATAGTCCACCCTTATCGTCAAAATCTCGTACGGATGAATTGGCACCTTCACTATGCCGCCCGCGACGGAAAGTGGCCCGCCTTCGGGCTGCTCCATGAGATTCGTGACTGTCGCGCCGGTCGCTCCGGGCGGCACATGGAACTCGGCCGTCGTTTCCTTCCCTGCCCACTCGTACACGCGGAAAATCAGACCATTCGCATCTTCGGCTTTTTTCACGGCGGTCAGGACCACGTTGTCTGGCGCGACCGATGCGAACGAGTGCTCCGCCGGCAGTGAACCCGGATGAGCCGTCGTCACGAAAGCCAGCAGCGGATAGTCGTACTCCCATCCGTGGCGCACGGTGAGCGCGTCTTTCCAAGTGCCTGCGTGCGGATAGAGTGCGTAGTGGAAATGATGCTCGCCCTGGTCGGCGTCGGGATCGGGCCACGTAGGCGAGCGCAGCAGCGTAATACGCAGCACGTTGCCCAGCGCGTCGTAGCCATACTTGTCCTGGTTGAGAATGCTCAACCCGTGGACCTTTCCGTCGGCTCCCGCGCCAGAAAGGTCGGCCCAGCGCATTGCCGGAACCTCGTACTGGGCTTTTTCGAAAGAGTTGTTGCGCTTGGTCGGCCGCTGGATTGTGCCGTAGGGAATCTCGTAGGTTGCGAAGTCGCTCGTGACGGCCAGAGGAAATGCAGCCTTGAGCAGAACATGCTTCTCGTGCCAGTCGATGTCGTTATCGATGTCGACCTGGTCGCCATCGAGAGTGATGGTCTGGACAAATTTGGAGCTGCCAAAGTGGCGCGTAACTCGAATAGCGCCGTCGCCTACCAATTCGACTGAATCAGCCTTGTCGATCGTCATCGGCGGGACATCGAGCGTCCCCGGGTCGATATTCCAGGCGTCGTACTGCTTTGGAAGATCCATGAAGAATTGAAGCTGGTCGCCGCACTTACCGTCAGGGATCCAATCAAAATTCGTGGTTGGGTCAATGATGCTTATCACGCAACCAGTCACGCCGTCGATGCTCAAATGGATATGGGCATTCCC
>Ga0265325_10000727_pt1 | contig 23830 bp, 19 predicted proteins | sample 41420metaG_FD_202090 | JGI IMG/M metagenome (GOLD analysis project Ga0265325, IMG submission 202090) | Rhizosphere microbial communities from Carex aquatilis grown in University of Washington, Seatle, WA, United States - 4-14-20 metaG | ecosystem: Host-associated > Plants > Roots > Rhizosphere... | reverse complement strand
GTTGTGCAGCCGCGGCAGCCGCGCCGACAGTGCGGTCAGTTCATGGAAATGGGTGGCGAACAACGCCCGGCAGCGATTGATTTCGTGCAAATGCTCGATCGTCGCCCAGGCAATCGACAGGCCGTCGAAGGTCGCGGTGCCGCGGCCGATCTCATCGAGAATCACCAGCGCATGTTCGCCGGCCTGATTGAGGATGGCTGCGGTCTCCACCATCTCGACCATGAAGGTGGAGCGGCCGCGCGCCAGATCGTCGGCGGCACCGACGCGCGAGAACAGCCGGTCGACGACGCCGAGATGCGCGCTCTTGGCCGGCACGAAACTGCCAATCTGCGCAAGCACTGCGATCAGCGCGTTCTGCCGCAGAAACGTCGATTTGCCAGCCATGTTGGGGCCGGTGAGCAGCCAGATCCGGCCGCTGCTGTATTCGGCCGGCGGGCTCAGGTTGCAATTGTTGGCGACGAACGGCGTGCCGTCGCGCGACAGCGCGTGCTCGACCACCGGATGGCGGCCGCCCTCGATGACGAATTGCAGCGAACGATCGACCTGCGGCCGGACATAGTCGCGCTCGGCGGCAAGCGTCGCCAGCGCGCAGGCGACATCGAGCGCGGCCAAGGCTTCGGCCGCCTGCTTGATCGGCGCGCTCTGCGCGATCACCCGGGCGCTCAGCCGCTCGAAGGCCTCGAGCTCGATGCCGAGCGCGCGCTCGGCGGCGCTGGCAATCTTGGATTCGAGCTCACCAAGCTCCGTGGTGGTGAAGCGAATCTGGCCGGCCAAAGTCTGGCGATGGATGAAGCTGGCGTTATGTGGCGGCGCCAGCAGTCTGTCGCCGTGTTGCGCGGTCACCTCGACGAAATAGCCGAGCACGTTGTTGTAGCGGATCTTGAGAATCCGCACCCCGGTCTGCTCGATATAGCGCGCCTGCAGGGCGGCGATGACGCGGCGCGATTCATCGCGCAGCGCCCGCGCCTCATCGAGCGCCCTGTCATAGCTCGCGCGCAGGAAGCCGCCGTCGCGCTTCAACAACGGCAAGTCGGCCGCCAGGGCCGCCGACAATTCCGCCGACAGCATCGGATCGGGACGCTTGCAGGAGGCTGCGGCTTCGATGATTTGCGCCGGCATGGCGCCGGAGGCCGCCAGCCGGCGTGCAATATCGCCGGCCGCCAGCAGGCCATCGCGGATGGCGGCAAGATCGCGTGGGCCGCCACGGCCGAGCGCGAGCCGCGCCAGCGCGCGGGCGAGATCGGGCGCGGCATTGAGTGCCGCCCGCATCTCGGCGCGCAGCGTCGCATCGGCGACAAAGGCGGCCACCGAATCGTGCCGCGCGGTAATGGCATCCGGATCGGTGAGCGGCGCCGCCAGCCGCTGCGCCAGCAGCCGCGAGCCGGCCGAGGTCACGGTGCGGTCGATCGCCGAAAGCAGCGAGCCGCGCCGTTCGCCGCCAAGCGTGCGCATCAATTCGAGATTAGCACGGGTCGCCTGGTCGATCGCCATGGTGGCGGAAGCGGCCTCGCGTTGCGGCGGCGACAGCGGCGGCCGCCTGCCGAGCTGCGTGCGCTCGACATAGGTGACGCAGGCCGCGGCGGCAGTGAGTTCGAGCCGCGATAAGCTGCCGAAGGCCTCACTGGTCGCGACCGCAAAGAAATCCGACAGCCGCCGTTCGGCGCTGGCGCCGTCGAACACATCGCGTGGCAGCGGCGTCATCGCCGGCAGCGTGCGCCAATACGGCGTCAGTTCGCTGTCGGAATAGAGCGCATCGGAGACGATGATCTCGCTTGGCTCGAGACGGGCGATCTCGGCAGCGAGCGAAGCGCGGTCGCATTCGGTGATGCGGAATTCGCCGGTCGAAATGTCGATCCAAGCGAGGCCGAAGCGGTTGTCCTCGGCGGCGGCGGAGGTCCGCGCCCGCGCTACCGCCAGCAGGTAATTATTGCGGCTGGCGTCGAGCAACGTGTCCTCGGTCAGCGTGCCGGGCGTGACTAGGCGCACCACGTCGCGCCGCACCACGCTCTTGCCGCCGCGCTTTTTCGCTTCGGCTGGGTCCTCGGTCTGCTCGCAGACCGCGACGCGATGGCCGAGCGCGATCAGCTTGTGCAGATATTCGTCGGCGCGGATCACCGGGACGCCGCACAGCGGCACGTCGCGGCCGAGATATTTGCCGCGCTTGGTCAGCACGATGCCGAGCGCGCGCGAGGCGACTTCGGCGTCCTCGAAGAACATCTCGTAGAAGTCGCCCATCCGGTAGAACAACAGGCAATCCGGATTGGCGGCCTTGATCTCGACGTATTGCGCCATGGCCGGCGTGACGCGGCTGGAATCCTCGATCGCGCCGTCTGGCTCATTCAATCCGGCTGGCTGCGGCAAAGTCATGTCGAAAGGTTAGCAAATACGGGCGGCGTTGCCACGCCGCAGATGGCCGACGCGGGCGGGCATACCCAGCTTCCCGGCTTTTGCCGGGCCCGCGATCCATCTAGTCTCACTCCATTGAGGGGACGTCACATGGAATTCGACTTCAATCGGCTTGCCGCCGCGCAGCGCTACGAACTGCTGCTCGGCACCGTGGTTCCGCGACCGATCGCGCTGATCACGACCTTAAGCGCGGATGGCAAAATCAATGCCGCGCCGTACAGCCTTTTCAACGTCATGGGCCACGAGCCGCCCATCGTCGCGGTCAGCGTGCTGCCGCATCCCGAGCAGCGGATGAAGGATACCGGCGCCAATATCCTCGCCACCGAGGAATTCGTCATCAACCTCGTCAGTGAGGATTGGCGGAGGCGATGAATATTACCTGCATCGACGCGCCCGCCGGCGTCAACGAGCTGGATTTGGCCAAGCTTAAGACCGCCCCCTCGAAAACGGTGAAGCCCCCGCGGGTCGTCGGAAGCCCGGTTGCTTATGAATGTCGCCTGCTGACATCGCTGTCGTTCGGGCCGAATCAGGCCATCGTCATTGGCCGCGTCACTTACGGCCACGTCGATGACGGCCTTGTGGTCGATGCCTCGCGTGGCTTGGTCGATACGCCAAAACTCAAGCTAATCGGCGGCATGCACGGCGCAAAATGGTACGCCCGGCTGTCGGATCGCTTCGAAATGGAGCGGCCGACCTGGGGAGGGTGGAAGCGGGCAGGAAAAGTCTGAACGCTACTTGGCAAAAGTCACGCCGGTGAGCTTCTCCAAATGCCCGTGATCGATCGCCTCGCGTTCGGCCCTGGAGAATTTCATCTCGTCGAGCAGCCTGAGCGTTTCGCGAATGTACATGGTGCCGCCTTCTGGATCGAACGGGCAGTCGGAGGCAAACACGATCTTGTCGCGGTCATAGAATTCGAAGCCGGCATCCATCGCGGCCTTGCCGGTGAAGGTCGCGGTGTCGGCGTAGAAGTCGTGCTTGAAATAATCGAGCGGCCGCTTCTTCAGGCGCTTGAGCACCGCGCCGTAATCCTCGTCCGAGGTGCGCTGGCCGAGCACGTCCCAGCCGGGCCCGATGCGGCCTTCCAGCATCGGCACGATGCCGCCGAAATGATGCACGATGATCTTGAGGTTCGGATATTTGTCCATGATGCCGGAGAACACCAGCCGCGCCATCGCCGCCGCGGTCTCGTAGGACCAGCCGAACGCCCACCAGATTTCGTATTTCGATTTCTTCTCGGACAGGTAGTCCGGGAAATTTGCCGCCCGCGCCGGATGCAACCAGATCGGCTTGCCGCTGTTCGCCATCGCCGCAAACAGCGGCTCGAATGCCGGCTCGTCGAGCGGGCGGCCGACGATGTTGGTGTAGATCTGCACGCCCAGCGCGCCGTTCTTGATCGCGCGTTCGGCTTCGCGCACGCCGGCGTCGGCGATGCCAGGCGACGTCTGCGCCACCCAGCCGGGGAATTGCCGTGGATATTTGCTGCAGATGTCGGCGAAACCGTCATTGATCACCTTGCAGTAGTCCTCGAGCTCGGCCGGCGACTTCGCCAGCGTCTCGACCGGCGGCATCGGATACGACAGAATCTGCCCGTAATCTGGAAAGCTCTCGACCATCTTGCGGCGATGATCGAGGTCGTAGATCGCCGGAATGCTGCGCATGCGCTTGCCGATGTCGCCGGCGCCGCTGGCAACCAGCTTGTCATAGAATTTCTCCGGCATGAAATGGGTGTAGGCGTCGATCCGCATTGCAGTTCTCCAGTTTGTCTTTGGCGCGGCTAGCGGGCCGCGGCGAGCTTGAGGGCGCGACCGCGCATCACTTCCCACGCGATGGCGGCGACCGCGAGCACGAAACCGATTCCGTTGAGCCAGATCGCGGCTGCGAACATATGCGGCTGCACCAGCAACAGCAGCGCGATCCCGGCATAACCGACGCGGAACGCCGGCGAGATTCGCGCCTGGAAGTAACCGACCGCCGTCATCGTGCCCATGAAGATGCCGAGCAATGACAGGGTCAGCCGCAGCACGATCGCGGCGGGTGTGCCCTGCATGATCAGCTCCGGTGAATAGGCATAGAGGAAGGGTTGCAGATAGGCGCACCAGCTCAGCCGCGTCGACAGCCAGCCGGTCTTCCACTGGTCGGCCTGGGCGATTGTTGCCGCCGCGAACGAGGCGAGCGCGACCGGCGGCGTCACCATTCCGAGAATGCCGTGGTGCAGCACGAACATGTGCGCCTGCATCGGCAGGATGCCGCCCTGAATCAGCGCCGGCGCCGCCAGGGTCGCAAGGATGATGTACACGCCGACGGTCGGCAGCGGCAGGCCAAGAATGAATGCGGCGATCGCGGTGATGACGAGCAGCAGCGCCAGACTGCCCCCGCTAATCGTCAGAAGCTGCTGGGTCAGCGAAAACGCGACGCCGGTCAGGTTCATGGCGCCGATCAGAATCCCCGAGATGGCGGTGATCGCGATGATGTCGACCACAGCGCCGCCGGCTCCGGTGACGATCGACAGCAGCTCCAGCGGCTTCATGCGGCGGCCCTTGTTTGGCACCACCATCACCAGAACGAGCAGGACGCCGATCGCCCACATTGCCGCGACTTCGGCTTCCATGTGCCAATACAGCAGCCCCATGATGAGGACGATGAAGGGCACCAGGAATTGCCAGCCGTCGCGCAGCACGCCCCAGAATGACGGCAGGCTCGATCGCGGCTGGCCTTTGATGCCGAGCTTGGCGGACTCCAGGTCGACCTGCATCAGCAGCGCGACGAAGAACAGCAGCGCCGGAATGATCGCGGCGATCGCGACGGCGCTATACGGCACCTGCAGATATTCGGCCATCAGGAAGGCGGCGGCGCCCATCACCGGCGGCGCGGCCTGTCCTCCGGTCGAGCCCACGGCCTCGATCGCCGCGGCCATCTCCTTCGAGAAGCCGGCGCGTTTCATCAGCGGGATGGTGATGGTGCCGACGCTGGCGACGTTGGCGACGGCGCTGCCCGACATCATGCCGAAAAATGCCGAGCCGACCACTGCGATCTTGGCCGAGCCGCCGCGGAAATGGCCCATCAGCGAGCCGGCGAGATCGGCGAAGAAATCCGAGCCGCCGCAACGCGACAAGACGTTGCCCATGACGACGAATGGCACGACAACGCGCACCGCGATGTCGAGTGGCCCGCCGAGCAGCGCGTTGGTGTCGATCGCCAGATAGACCATCAGCCGGCTGAGCGCGACCGGCCGGCTGGCGAAGGTTTCCGGCAGCATGTAGCCGAACAGGGCATGCGCGCAGAGCACGCCGACAATGACGATCAGCGCAAGTCCCGTGACCCGCCGGCTGGCCTCGCACACCAAGAGCACGATCAGGGTAGAGAGGGCGACGCCGTACCAGGGACGCGCGACGAGCTCAACGATCAGGCTCTGATAGCGGATGGCAACATACAAACAGCACAGCAGCGCTGCCACCGCGAAGACGAAATCGATCCAGCCCGCAGTTGCGGCTTGCCTTTTCAGAACCCTTTCCGCGACCGCTTCTTCGCCAGTGTGGCCGCGGAGCGGAAAGGTCAGGAACGTCAGCGCCAGCGATATGCCGAGCACGGTGACAAGGATCTGCTCGTTGAACAGGCCGATCTGCAGTCGGCCGGGAATATCGATGATCCAGCTCGCCACCACGGCGATGATTGCCGCCCGCAAAGCGATCATGATGATGTTGAGAAGGCGGAGCGGCATATCGACTTTCAGTACGGGCAAATGACGTTGAGCAGCGCTTGACGACCGTTCATCACCGCCTCGCGAGTGCGGCCGAGCGCATCGGCGAGCTCGGCCGGCCGCTCGACGCGTTCGGTGTAGGCGCCTTGCGCTGCTGCCAGCACGTCATAGGGTGGCGACGGGTCGAGATCGGCCAGCATGCGGCCATCGTTTTCACCGGCGGCGCCGTCCTTGAACATCGCCAGGGTCGAGCGGCGCACCGCGCCATAGCGGCTATTGTTAAACACGATGGTGAGGATCGGCAGATTATGGGTGCCGGCAACCCAATGCGCGGCCATTGGATTGGCGAACATATAGGCGCCATCGCCGAGCGTGGCGACGACGAGCTTGTCGGGCGCGGCGAGCTTGGCGCCGAGCGCAGCGCCCAGCCCCCAGCCGAGCCCGCCGGCCGCGCTCAGCGCGAAATAGCTGCCGGGATGCTCACGGGCGCAATGATCGCTGCGCAGCGGATACTCGTTGAAGATCACGGCGTCGGGCCCCACCGCTTCGCCGATCGCATGGCTCAGATGTTCGGGCGATATCTTGTCGCCCGCCGCCGCGTCCTTGGCGAGCTGCGCGCGCCGCGTGCGCATGCGCTCGGTCAGGCGCTGGCGCCGGGCGGCGATGCGCGCCTCCGCCATTTGCAGACGCGACGACAGTGCCCCGGCCAGCGCCGCCAGCGCATTGCTGGCATCGGACTGGATGGTCAGGTTACTCGGAAAGCTGCGCATCGGATAGCGCACATAGGCCGGCTCTTCGCCGATCTGGACGATGCGGGCGCCGCCCGGCGGATGTTGCAGGCCGGGAATCCACGGCACGTCGGATTCCAGCACGATGACGAGATCGGCATCGGCCAAAAGCGCGCCCGGCTCCGAGCCGAAATGCATCGGATGGCTGCTCGACATGCACAGCGTGCGCGCGGCAAAGGCGACCACCGGAATGGCGCAGCGCTCGGCGAGTTGCGCCAGCGGCTCGGCAGCATCGTCAGGCAGCGCCGAGGTGACGATCAGCGGGCGTTCGGCGGCGGCGATCCACTCCGCCAAGGTGATGATCGCCTGCGGATCGGGATGGCTGGGCGCCGCCAGCGGCCGCGGCTTCACCGGGCCGATCGGCTCGGCAAGCGTCGCCGACAAAGGCTCGCGCGGCAAAACCAGATAGACCGGCCCGCGCGGATGCGACATCGAGACTTCGACCGCGCGGCAGACGACGTCGCCGATTTGCGACGGCACGCGCAATTCGTAATCCCACTTCACCGCCTCGCGCACCATGCCGGCCTGGTCGAACATTTCCTGCGCCCAATGAATTGACCGGCTGCGCGAGCCGAACGAGCCTTTCTCGCTGATCGGCGTGCGGCCGGCGGCGAGGATCAGCGGCACGCGGTCGCGCGAGGCGTTGATGAGATTGTTGATGGTGTTGGCGGTGCCGACATTGACGTGGACCATCACCGCCTGCGGCCGCCCGTTCATCAGATAGGCGCCATGCGCCATCGCCACCGCGAGATTTTCGTGCGGCACCAGCACCGGACGGGGCACCTTGGTGTTGGTCTTCTTGGCGCGGCTGAAGGCTTCGACGATCGGTGGAAAATCGGTGCCGGGATTGCAGAAGAAATAATCGGTGCCGTGATCGGCCAGCGCGCGCAGGAACGCTTCGGCGGCAATCGCCGGCCGCTCACCGCGGGTAGACGGGCCGAGGGCCATGCGATCGCGACCTCAGGCTTTCACCACAATCACTGCACTTCCTTGATGCCCTTGCCGTCATAATAGGCCTTGGCGCCGTCGTGATAGGGCACGTCGATGTCGGAATAGATGCGGCCGACCTCCATCGACTTGAACAAGGGATGGCTGGCGGCGAGTGCATCTTTGTTCGTCGCGACGATATCGGCGATCGTCTTGATCTTGTCGGCCGGAACCTTGGCGCTGGCGAACAGCGCGTAGTCATATTGCATGATATTGATCGGCTCCTTGACGCCGGAATTCACCGGCGAAGGCTGTGCCTTGGCGATGTAGGCGGTGCGGAATTCGCTTTTGAGCCCGGCGAGGGACTGTGGGCTGTCGGTCAGCGAGACGTAACGGATGCCGCTGACCGCGGCGTCGGCCTCGGCGACCTTGGCCGAACCGATGGCGAAGGTCGTGATGTCGGCACGGCCACTGATGAAATCGTCGACGCCGCGTACCAGGTTCGGCACCAGGATCGGCTTGAGGTCCTTGATCGACAGGCCCTCGGTCGCCAACATGGCGTCGACCGTCTTCTTGATGATCTCCTGGCTGGTGAAACCATAGGCGACGCTGTGGCCCTTCATGTCCTTGACCGTCTTGATCGGCGAATCGTCGCGGACGAACAGGCCGACCTTGATCGGGAACACTACGGCAACCGCGCGCAGGCTCGGATTGGGCCGCTTATCGAAGGTGCCGACCCCGTGAAAGGCATCATAGAGCTCGAGCGTGTTGGCGAGGCCGAGATCGACCTCACCGGACTCGACCAGCGGAATGCCGGACCCGGTGCCGCTCGACGGCTGCACCCGGACCTGCAAGCCGCCAGCTTCATTGAGAACCTTGGCGATTGCTGCGCCCACCGCGTAAGTGAGCGTGCCCTGCGGGCTGGTGCTGATGCCGATCGGCTGGGCTTGCGCCACCGGGGCGCCAAGCAGCGTGGCAAGCAGCGCCGCAACAGCGGCAGCAATGGCGGCGAGACGCATCTCGAACCCTCCCGAATTGTCGCTTTGAAGCCTTTTATGCCGGCATTTTTACGCGACGACCGGCGAGGTTACAACACAGGCGTGCGGCCCCTCAGATGAATTTCTCGCGCACCGGCGCGGGCACCGGCTGCGATCTGATGCGGCCGGAGGCGTCGCGCGTCACCCAGACGCGCTTTTCGGTACATTGCGCGCATAGCTCGCCGTTGAGCAAAATCCGATGCTGCACGACGAAACTCGAGCTGCCGAAATCGACACTGCTCTCCACCGTCACGTCATCGCCAAAGCGCGTCGGCTTGAGGAATTTGGCCCGGCTGTCGACCAGCGGGAAGCCGGCAAACTCATAAGCTTTGAGATAGTGAAATTTGGTCATGCCGATCGCGCGTTCGAACAGCGCGGCGGTTGCGTTGTCGAAGATCTCAAAATAGCGCGGATAGAAGATGATGCCGGCGGGGTCGCAGTCGCCCCACTCGATGCGCACAATGCGGGTGTTGGTCAGCGCCATTGAAATCAGCGAGGCGCCATGCGTAGCGCGCCGTCGAGGCGGATCACCTCGCCGTTGAGATAGCCGTTGCGAATGATGTGCATCACCAGCGCGGCGTATTCGCGCGGCTCGCCGAGCCGCTTCGGGAATGGCACCGAGGCGCCAAGCGAATCCTGCGCTTCCTGCGGCAATGCCCGCAGCATCGGCGTGCCGAAAATCCCCGGCGCGATCGCCATGACGCGGATGCCGAATTGCGCGAACTCGCGCGCCGCCGGCATGGTCAGCGCCGCAACGCCGCCTTTCGACGATGAATAGGCCGACTGGCCGATCTGGCCCTCGAAGGCGGCGACCGAGGCGGTCGAGACGATCACGCCGCGCTCGCCCTCGCTGGTCGGCGCAAGGTCCTGCATCGCAGCGGCGACCAGCCGCATCATGTTGAAGGTGCCGGTAAGGTTGATGCGGATGACGCGCTCATAGTCCTCGAGCGGCATCGGGCCGTCGCGGCCGACGATGCGCTTGGCCGGGCCGACGCCGGCGCAGTTGATCAGAATGCGTGCGGGGCCGTGCGCGTTGGCTGCCTGCCTGACGGCGTCTGCTCCGCCCTTGGCGTCGGCGACGTCGCACGCCACGGCGATTCCGCCGATCTCCTTGGCCACGTCGGCGGCAGCCTTTTCATTGATGTCGAAGATCGTGACTTTCGCGCCGGCCGCCGCCAGCGCGCGCGCGGTGGCGGCGCCGAGCCCCGACGCCCCGCCGGTGACGATCGCCGCGTGACCCTTGATTTCCATGGCTCGTCGTCCCTACGCGCTTTCAATGTCGATGATACCGTAGGATAGCTGGGCTGCATAAAGCTCGTCCACCAGCGATCTTTATCCCGCACGATTCGCGCCTATTTGACGGTCTATGGGTAGCGCCCTAAATACGGACCGGAAAGCGAGATTAGTGATGGCCGACAGAACGCGTGAGGTCTTTCTTTGCGACGCCGCGCGCACGCCGATCGGCCGTTATGCCGGCGCGCTCGCCAAAGTGCGCACCGACGATCTCGCCGCGGTCCCGATCAAGGCGCTGCTCGCGCGCAATCCGAAGATCGACTGGGCCGCGCTCGATGACGTCTATTACGGCTGCGCCAATCAGGCCGGCGAGGACAACCGGAATGTCGCGCGCATGGCGCTGTTGCTGGCCGACCTGCCGGACAGCGTCCCGGGCATGACGCTCAATCGGCTCTGCGCCTCCGGCCTCGATGCGGTCGGCACCGCGGCGCGCGCGATTCGCGCCGGCGAGATGGATTTCGTCATTGCCGGCGGCGTCGAATCGATGACCCGCGCGCCTTTCGTGCAGGGCAAGGCGCAGGAAGCGTTCTCGCGCAGCGCCGAGGTCTACGACACGACGATCGGCTGGCGCTTCGTCAATCCGCTGATGAAGGCGCAATACGGCATCGACGCCATGCCGGAGACCGGCGAAAACGTCGCCGAGGAATTCCAGGTCACCCGCGCCGATCAGGACGCCTTCGCGCTGCGCTCGCAGCAGCGCGCCGGCGCCGCCGAAGCCAAGGGCTATTTCACCACCGAGATCGTCCCGGTCGAAGTGCCCGGCGCCAAAGGCGCCAAGGTCCTGGTCGATCGCGACGAGCACCCGCGTCCCGACACCACGCTGGAGCAACTTGCCAAGCTCAAGACGCCGTTCCGCAATCCCGGCACCGTGACCGCCGGTAATGCGTCGGGTGTCAATGATGGCGCGGCGGCGATGATCATTGCTTCGGAAGACGCCGTGAAGAAGCACGGCCTCACCCCACGGGCACGCATTCTCGGCATGGCCTCGGCTGCGGTGCCGCCGCGCATCATGGGGATCGGCCCGGTTCCCGCGACCCGCAAATTGATGGCACGGCTCAACCACCGCATCGGCGATTACGATGTGATCGAGATCAATGAAGCATTCGCGTCACAGTCGCTCGCCTGTCTGCGCCAGCTCGGTCTTCCCGACGATGCCGAGCAGGTCAATCCGCACGGCGGCGCGATCGCGCTCGGCCATCCGCTTGGCATGTCGGGCGCCCGGCTGGCAATGACCGCGGCGCATGGCCTGATCGAGCGCGACGGAAGACTGGGCCTTGCCACGATGTGCGTCGGTGTCGGACAAGGCGTATCGCTGGCGCTTGAGCGCGTCGGTTAGCTCGGAGGCAATTCGAATGGCGCTGGTTTATCCGAAGGAAAGCCTCTCGGCGTTTCCGAAGCATCTGACGCCCAGCTATCGCTCGACGGTCAAGCGTTCGCCGTCGAAGCTGCTGATCGTCGTGCCGCACACATTGTCGGAGCTGACCGGGCCGGTTTACGGCCATGACGCGGTACAGGATGGCGACAACGACCTCACCAAGCAGCACAAGGGCGAGCCGCTCGGCGAGCGCATCATCGTGCACGGCCATGTGCTCGACGAGGACAAACGCCCGGTGCCGGACGCGCTGGTGGAGATCTGGCAGGCCAATGCCTGCGGCCGCTACGTCCACCTCGTCGACCAGCATCCGGCGCCGCTCGATCCGAACTTCACCGGCGCCGGGCGGACCGTCACCGACAAGAACGGCTATTACAAGTTCATCACCGTGAAGCCCGGCGCCTATCCGTGGGGCAATCACCACAATGCCTGGCGGCCGAACCACATCCACTTCTCGGTGTTCGGCCACTCGTTCTTGTCGCGGCTCGTCACCCAGATGTATTTTCCCGGCGATTATCTGTTCCCGTTCGATCCGATCTTCAATTCGGTCACCGACGAGAAGGACCGCGCCCGCATGGTGTCGGCCTTCGACCTCGACAACACCATTCCGGACTGGGCGCTGTGCTTCCGCTTCGACATCGTGCTGCGCGGCCGCGAGGCGACGCCGCTCGATAACGACGAACATTAGGGACTCATCGATGTCCGAGATCACGCCCTCACAGACGGTTGGCCCGTTCTTCGCCTATGGCCTGACGCCGGACGGCCGCAACAAGTGGGACCCGAACGGTCATTACAGCTGGAAGGAGACTGTCGGCGATAATCTGGTCACCGCCGATGTGACGGGCGACCGAATCCGCATCGAAGGCGCCGTGCTCGACGGCGACGGCCTGCCGATCAACGACGCCATGATCGAGATCTGGCAGGCCGACGCACAGGGCCGCTATGCCGATCCGCGCGACAATCGCGCGTTGCCCAATGCCAAGTTCAAGGGCTTCGGCCGCTCCGCCACCGACAAGAGTGGCGTCTACAGCTTCGACACCGTGAAGCCCGGCGCAGTGCCGGGGCCGAACGGCAAGATGCAGGCGCCGCATATCGTGGTCTGCATCCATTCGCGCGGCATGTTGCGGCAGGTCTATACCCGGCTGTATTTCGCGGACGAGCCGGCCAATGCCGACGACCCGATCCTGAACCTCGTGCCCACCGACCGGCGGCCGACTTTGATCGCCCGCAAGGAGACCCGCGCGGGTCAGCCGATCTTTCGCTTCGACATCCGCGTCCAGGGCGATAACGAGACGGTTTTCTTCGACATTTAGCGGCGCTCGCAGCTTCGCGAAACCGGTGCCACCTTGGGCATTGAGGGCCAGTGCCCACAATGCCCACGCAGAATTGTCTCGATAAATCAGCGCAATTCCGAATGTCTTATATTTTGTTGGTGGGCAAAATCCCATCATAACTGCCCATCAATTTTACGGTTGACGAAGTCGGGCCTGATTGGTTGGCTTCGCCCCGGGAAGAAACGACATGGAGGGATCGCCGTGAACGAGCAGATCCTGCAAGAAATCACCGACTTCTGCCGCCAGCGCGGGCTCGCTGAATCGACCTTCGGCCGCCGCGCGGTCAATGACGGCAAGCTGGCGAGCCGGCTGCGCAATGGCGGGCGCATCACCACCGATACGCTCGACCGTATCCGCAGCTTCATGACCAATGACAATGGCGCGGCACCGGCGCGGCGGCGCGTGTTGTTCGAGGGCGGCAGGTTGCCGCTGCCCGCGATCGCGGCGCCGGCGACCACGATGTCGTCCGGCGGCGAGGATCCACAGCGCAACTTCCGTTTCTTCGACAATCGGCAAAAATATCTGCTGTTCGTGAATACCTGCAGCGAGAAATGGGAGGTCGCCAACCGCATCGGCATGGAACTCGCCAGCATTCATCCGCGGCCGCCGGCGGTTCGAGTGTTCGACGCCGGCGTTGGCGACGGCACCGTGCTGTCGCGGGTGATGCGCTCGATGCATGACCGCTTTCCGACCATGCCCTTCTATGTGGTCGCCAAGGAGATCAGCCTCGAGGACGTCCGCCTGACGCTGCAAAAAATGGCGGACCGCTTTATCGAGCATCCGGCGACGACGGTGGTGCTGACCAATCTGGCCTACGCCGAGGCGCCGTGGCTGACGGTGAAATCCGTCAGCGCCGCAACCAGCATGGTCTGGCACGAGGTCGCGCTGGAAGGAAACACCGCGCACGCCTTCGAGCAGCAGATCACGGGACTGGAATCGTTTCTCGGCGAGAACTGGAAGGCGCGGGTGTCGCCGAAGAGCGGCAATCCGGTCTATGAACGGCCGGTCGTCCTCGTGCTCTATCGCGCCGATCATAAATTCCTGCTCGACCAGATCATACCGAAGCCCGGCGGCACCGTCGCCGATTACGACCTGGTCATCGCCTCGCAGCCTTATCGCGCCCGCGCCTCGCTCGAATTCAAGGCGAAGCGCGTCTTGGCGCCGCTCGCCCGCGCGCTCGGCTCCGGCGGCCGCATGATCGCGATCCACTCGCACGGCCACGACCCCGGAATGGAAATCATCCACAAGGTCTGGCCGAACGATCACCCCTTCACGCATAGCCGTCACGACCTGCTCAAGGCCGTGAAGCAGGAGCTTGGCCCTGCCGGCCGCGATCTAAATTTCAACGCCTATTCGGATCAGCGCTCGCTATTCCGCTACGAGATGCACACCTTGCCGACCGAGATTTCGTCCTCGATCGGCACCTCGACCTTGCTCGCGGCCTGGAACGCCGCGATCTATGTAGCGCAGATCGAGGATGACCGGCTGGCCGACGTCAATAGCGATCGCCGTTACATCGATGCGACGCGCGAGGTGCTGCAACAGCACGGCGGGCTGTGGTTCTACGACGAGTCTTTCGTGATCTCGCACCGCCGCGAGTGATCGCATGACGGCAGGCGCGGACAGTTTTACACGCGTATTCTCACTGGAGGCGACGCGCCCCACCGCCGCGGAGATCGCCGCGCTTGCGGGCATCCTGCCGCGCGGGACGCGGCTGTTTCTCAGCGCGGTGCCGGCGCAGGATTTCGAGCAACATGTCAAACTGGCCGCGCTGGCACGCCAGGCGGGCCTCGAGCCGGTCGCGCATCTGCCGGCCCGGCGCTTTGTCAGCGCCGCGCAATTCAATCAGGTTCTGGCGCGGTTCCGCGGTGAGGCCGATCTGCGCGCGGCACTGGTGATTGCCGGCGACGGCGCGCCGCAAGGTCCCTTCGCCGATGCGCTTGCGCTCATCCGTAGCGGCGCGCTGCAGCGGGCCGACATCCTCGACATCGGCGTGACCGGCTACCCCGAAGGCCACCCGCAAATTACCGACGACCGGTTGGCCGCCGCGATGCACGACAAGATCGCGGAAGGCCATGGGTCCGGCCTCAAACTTCAAATCGTCAGCCAGTTCAGCTTCGCGCCCGGCCGCATTTTGCACTGGCTCAGAGTCTTGCGCGCGCAGGGCGTGCTGTTGCCGGTCCGTGTCGGCATGGCCGGGCCGACCAGCATTCCGGCGCTGCTGCGTTTCGCCAAGCGCTGCGGCGTCAATGGCTCGTTACGCGGGCTGATGTCGGGCGCCGCCGCCGGCCTGTTGACGGGCAGCGTGGGGCCCGGCCGGATCATTGACGCACTTGCCGCGGCGCGCGACGAAATCGGCGACGTCGCGCCGCATTACTTTTCATTCGGCGGCGTGGTTGAGACTGCCCGCTATGCCCACGAAAAGGCCGCCATCGCGGATGCGGTGACGGCCTCCTAGTCTTGTCCGCGCCGTAGCGTGTTACGCGTTGGCCGCGGTGCGCCAGCCCTGATGATAGGTCTCGCGGGCCTGCGATGCGTAGGGCGTCGGGCCAACCTCGATCCTCATCTCGAACTGCTTGTGGCGTTCGACGGTGGTTTTCTTGGTACCGCCGTTCTCCTCGCCCCACACCAAAGTGAGCTGGGTGCCGGGCTTGGCGTATTGCTCCTCGACGAAGCCGAGCGACAGCATCTTGCGCTCGTTGAAGCTGTAGCCGGAGAACATCGAGGCGCCGATCACCTTGCCTTTGCTCATGACCGTATCGAACGAACTCGACGCGTAGTTCGATAGCGGCAAGTCGATGAACTTGTAGTTCTCGCCCTCCGGCGCAAGCTGCGAGGCCCAGACTTTTTTCACGTCCTCGTCGTTCCAGGCGAAGGTCACCTTCTTGCGGTGCACCTTGCCTTGCATCGCCTTCAACGCGTCGGCGCCGATGAAGTCGTGGTCGAACTTGGTGAAGCCGTCATAGCCGAGCTCGTAAGGCGTGGTGTAATAGTCCTCGATGTTGTCCGAGACGAAGCTGCCGCCGAGCGAGGCGTTGGCTTCATAGCTCGTGCCCGGCAGCCACTCGCGATACGGCTTCATCTTGTCGCCGGTATAGACCGCGGGCACCGGCGAGGGGATCCAGCCGGACTCCAGCGTGTTGGTCGCGTAGGCGCGTGAGCCGACCGGCACGATGCCGGCGTCCTTGCCGGCCTCGAGGATGGCGCTGCGGATCTCCTCGGCCTGCTCGTAGGGACCCCAGACTTCGAGGCCTGGCGCGCCGGCCATGCCGTGGCGCAGCGCCCGCACTTTCCGGCCGGCGATCTGGATATGGCCCATGTTGAAGAACTTGATGTCGGGCATCGAGCCGCCATTAAGCTTGGCGATCACGTCCTGCGCGTTCGGGCCCTGGATCTGATAGCGGTAGAACTTGCGGAACACCGGCTTGCCCATCGGCCGCCCCGGCGACCGGTCGTCGTACTCGACCTTGACGTCGTATTTGTCGGCCTTCGCATTGAAATGGATCCAGTTCGCGGTCGGATTGCGGCCAACGAACACCAGCGAATTCTCGGCGAGATGGAACAAGATGCCGTCGCCAATCACCTGGCCGTTGTAGTTTACCGGCGCGAACTGTTTGGCCTTGTCGACGGTGAAGTTCTTGAACGAATTGGTGGCGAGATGCGACAGCAGTTTCAGCGCGTCCGGACCTTCGACGAACAGATTGACCATGTGATGGGTCTGGTCGAACAGCACGCAGGTTTTGGCCCAGGCCCGCTGCTCGTCCCGCCAGTTGGTGAATTCCGGCGCGACCACCGGGTAGATATAGGCGCCGATCTGCGAATTGCGCATCATCTTGACGATGTTGCCGGAGGCCTTGATCGCCTCCTCAAGATTTTTATAGGGCATGTTGCATCTCCTCCGTCGTACTCACTCGCTTCAGCGGAACCCGGCCTGACATCATGCGCGCACTAAGTCAGGAGAATTGACGCAAGACAATGAGCCGTTGTTAATGTGCGCGCGAGATATCCTGTCCACGCCGTCTTTTCAATGTGTTTGGAGGCAGTCTGCTGCCGCACAGAGTGGGCCGGCGTGGGACGCGCCTTGCCACGTGCAAGGCGCCGCCGGCACCAGGAAGTTGTAGGGAGTAACGATCTGATGGCCCAAATCAAAGCACCGTTCCGCGCCGATCACGTGGGCAGTTTTCTGCGGCCGAAGCCTCTCGCCGAAGCCCGTGCCAGGCACGCCAAGAGTGAGATCACTGCGGCGCAACTCAAGGAGGTCGAAGACCGCGAGATCGAGAAGGTCATCAGGAAGCAGGAAGAGATCGGGCTCAAGCTTGCGACCGACGGCGAATTCCGCCGCTCGTGGTGGCATTTCGACTTCTTCGGCATGCTCGACGGCGTCGACATCGTCGAGATCGATCACGGCATCCAGTTCAAGGGCATCGAGACCAAGCCCCGCGCCGTCAAGGTGACCGGCAAGATCGGCTTCTCCAACCATCCGATGGTCGAGCACTTCAAATTCCTGAAAGCGCACACCAAGGTGACGCCGAAGATGACCATCCCATCGCCGAACGTAATGCATTTTCGTATGGAGCCGGATGCCGTCGCGACGCCAGCCTACAAAAACCGGGACAATATCTTTGACGATCTTGCTGCCGCTTATCAGAAAGCCGTGCGTGCTTTCTACGACGCCGGCTGCCGCTATCTGCAGTTCGACGACACCGCCTGGGCCTATCTGTGCTCGCAGGACGAGCTGAAGAAGGCGAGGAATCGCGGCCTCGACGTCGATCATCTGCAGGAGACCTACACGCGCTGTATCAACAAGGCGCTCGAGGCCAAGCCAGCCGACATGGTCATCAGCACCCATGTCTGCCGCGGCAATTTCCGCTCGACCTTCATCTCCTCGGGTGGCTATGAGCCGGTGGCGGAAAGCCTGCTCGCCAAGTGCAACTATGACGGCTATTTCCTCGAATACGACACCGACCGCGCCGGCGGCTTCGAGCCGCTGCGCTTCCTGCCCAAGGGCAACAAGAAGGTCGTGCTCGGCCTCGTCACCTCCAAGACCGGACGGCTCGAGCCGCGCGCCGACATCAAGCGCCGCATCGAGGAGGCGGCCAGGTTCGTCGCGCTCGATCAGCTTTGCCTGTCGCCGCAGTGCGGCTTCGCCTCGACCGAGGAAGGCAATGTGCTGGCCGAAGACGAGCAATGGGCGAAGCTGCGCATGATCGTGGAATTGGCCGGCGAGGTGTGGGGCAAGTGAGCGCCCGGGCCACGCCCCCCTTCCGTGCCGACCATGTCGGCAGCCTGCTGCGCACCGCACCGCTGAAGGATGCCCGGTCACGACACGAGCGCGGCGAGATCGACGCCGCCGCGCTCAGGGCGGTGGAAGACCGCGAGATCGAAACCGTCATCAGACAGCAGCAGGATATCGGCCTCCAGGCGGTGACCGATGGCGAATTCCGCCGCGCCTTCTGGAATTACGATTTCCTCGGCAAGCTCGACGGCGTCGAAGCCTATCTCGGCGAGCGCAAGATCAGCTTTCAGGGCAAGAATCCGAAGCCGATGATGCTGCGCATCACCGGCAAGCTCGGCACATTCAGTGGCCATCCGATGATCGAGCATTTTCGCTTCGTGAAGGCGCATAGCCGCGTCACGCCGAAAATGACGATCCCGTCGCCGTCCTCGCTGCATTTCCGCTACGGCCGCGACGCGGTGCCGGCGGCGATCTACCCTGACCTGGACGAATTCTACCGGGATCTCGGCGCGACCTACGCTCAGGCGGTGCACGCTTTCGCCGATGCCGGTTGCCGCTATTTGCAGCTCGACGAGGTGAATTTCGCCTATTTATGCGATCCGAAACTGCGCGAGCAGGTCGCCAATCGCGGCGACGATCCGGGGAAGCTCCCCGCGATCTATGCCGGCATGATCAACGCCGCGATCTCGGACATCCCCGCCGACATGACGATCTGCATGCATCTGTGCCGCGGCAATTTCCAGTCGACCTTCGTGGCCTCCGGCGGCTACGAGCCGGTGGCGGAGATTCTGTTCAACGCCATCAACGTCCACGGCTATTTCATGGAATACGATTCCGACCGCGCCGGCGGCTTCGAGCCGTTGCGTTTCGTTCCGAAAGGCAAGACCGTCGTGCTCGGCTTGGTCACCTCGAAAAGCGGTCGGCTGGAGTCGCGCGACGAACTCAAGCGCCGGATCGACGACGCGGTCAAATTCGTGCCGCTCGACCAGCTGTGCCTGTCGCCGCAATGCGGTTTCGCCTCGACCGAGGAGGGCAATATCCTCGCCGAGGACGAGCAATGGGCCAAGCTGCGGATGATCGTCGAAATCGCAGACGAGGTGTGGGGGCGGTGAGGTAGCTCTTACCGCCCCACCTGGTCAAAACGGCTGGCGAAGGCGGCCGGCGCCTCATCGACCGGGCCGACCGCGACGTCGGTACCGGCGAGCGGCGTGACCTTGATCTTGTCGAGCAGGCCGGCGTTCAGCGTCGGGTCGAAGAACCGCATCGCCCGCTTGTTCAGGTCGATGATGCGGCCACGCTTGAGCGGCCCGATGTCGTTGATGCGCACGATCGCCCGCTTGTCGCTGCTTTCCACCAGCGCGAATGTCGGGCGGTAATTCCTGCCGAAGCCAACGCCGCCGAACTGCGCGCGAAAGTCGGTGCGGATCGCGGCCGTCCATCCGTCCGGATCGTAGATCTCGCCGGACGCGGTATTCATGTCGCCGGAGTCGCGGTCGTTGGCGTCGGTCGGATCGTACATCGAGGCGGTGCCAACGATCGCTGCGGCCGCCGGCGTGTAGCGTGTGACCCGCGATCCCTCGCGATTCGACAACGGCGCCTCGAGCGCCGGGCTGTAGATGATGCCGTCGATCAGCGAGGCATGCTGGAATTCGAAGCGCTCGACAAAGGGCGTAACCGCGCGACCGGCCGGCGCCCGGGCGTTACCCAATGAGCCCGTGATGTCGAGCGCAAGGTCGCCAGAAGCTGCAGGCGCCGCGTTGCTTGCGACGCAAACCAGGCAGGCGCCAAGGAGTGCCGCGCCGATTTGCGTCGCCGCGCCGCGAGACCAGCGCAACAAGCCGTTCGAAAGCGAATGCCGGACAGACATGGGTCCCCCACCCGGTGGTCTGCGATGGCGGCATTTCACATGACCGGCGATAAGGCCGCGTAAAATCTCACGGCGAATGAAACGTAAAGGCGCTGCCTCGCGCCGGCACGGTTAAGAAATTGAAATTGTCGAAATTCCTCGCGAATTATAGGCGATCGCTCAGCGCGAGCCGGACGCCGAAGCCGACGAAGATGCAGCCGGTCAGCCGGTCGAGCGTACGCACGACGCGCGGCCGCGCTAGGAAGCGGCCGAGCGGCACGGTGAGTGCGATCAATACATTGAACCAGATCAAGCTGAGCGTCACATGGATCGCGGCCAGCGCCAGCGAGAACAACCCGACATTGACGCCAGGCGGAATGAATTGCGGCAGGAAAGTAATATAAAATACGCCAACTTTTGGATTAAGCAGATTGGTGAATAAACCACGACGAAATGCATCCATGCGCCAGCCGGGCGCCGGCGCGAGCGACACTGCGGGGGGTGAGGCCGTCGCGGTGCGCGGCCATAACAGGCTTTTGACGCCGAGATACATCAGATAGGCCGCACCCATCCATTTCAGCGCGCCGAAGGCGAATTCGGACGCCGCCAGCAGCGCGGTCAGGCCGAAGGCTGCGCCGGCGCCCCAGACCAGGCAGCCGAGACAGATGCCGATTGCTGCCGCCACCGCGCCGCGCGCGCCCTCGGTCGCCGCCGTGCGCAGCACCAGCGCGGTGTCGAAGCCGGGCGTGATCGTGAAGATGCCCGCGGCAACGACAAAGGCCGCCAAGGCAAGCAACAAGTCGCTCATGACGCCGCAATGTCGGACGCGCGGGCGGCGCTGTCAAAGCCTGGGTTTTCCGGCCCTCGCAGGCCGCCCTTGCAAGCCCGACAATGGCCGTGGTTTAGGGTTTGTGCGCCATCCGGCGCGGCGAATGTAAAATGCCGATCGTCTACGAAAACCTTCTGGCGCTGAAAATTCCCGACGTCGAGCACAGCTACACCGACAAGGACGCGATGCTCTACGCGCTCGGCCTCGGCTTCGGCCAGGATCCGATGAACGAGGACGAACTCGCTTTCGTCTATGAGAAGAATCTGAAGGCGCTGCCGACTTTCGCGCTGGTGCTCGGCTACACGCCCTATTGGCTGCGCAATCCTCGGATCGGCGTCACCTGGAACAGGGTGGTGCACGGCGAGCAGGCCTTCGTGCTGCACCGGCCGGTGGCGCCGCATGGCGCGGTGATCGGCCGCAATCGTATCGTCGAGGTGATCGACAAGGGCGAGGGCAAAGGCGCGCTGATCTTTTCCGAGCGTCAGGTGATCGACAAGGCGTCGGGCGACGTGATCGCGACCCTCAAGCAGACCACGTTCTGCCGCGCCGATGGCGGCTTTGGCGGCCCACCCCGCCAGGCGCCGCCGCCGCATCCGATTCCCGACCGCGCCCCCGACCTGGTCTGCGACCTGCCGACCCGGCCGGAAATGGCGCTGATCTACCGGCTGTCCGGCGACATCAACCCGCTGCATGCCGAGCCTGAATTCGCCAGCGCCGCCGGATTTCCGCGGCCGATCCTGCATGGCCTCGCCAGCTTCGGCGTCGCCGGCCGCGCCTTGCTCAAGAGCATCTGCGGTTACGATCCGTCGCGGCTGACCGTCATGGCCGGGCGATTTTCCGCGCCGGTCTATCCGGGGGAGACCATCCGTACCGAGATGTGGCGGGAGAAAGACAAAGCCGGCGGCGTGGTAAGCTTCCGCGCCCGCGTCGTTGAGCGCGATATCGTCGCCATCAATAACGGGCGCGCCGAGGTGACAGCGTGACTGGAGAGCGCAGCAGCAAGCATGACGACCTCGCGCCGATCCGTGAATCGGTGCGCGCGCTGTGCGCCAAATTTCCCGGCGAATACTGGCGCGTGCTCGATCGCGAGCGCGCCTATCCGACCGAGTTTGTGAAAGCGCTGACCGAGGCCGGCTTTCTCGCCGCACTGATTCCGGAAAGCTATGGCGGCAGCGGCCTCACGATGCGCGCCGCGGCCGCGATCATGGAGGAGATCCATGCCGCCGGCTGCAATGGCGCCGCCTGCCACGCCCAGATGTACACGATGGGCACGATCCTCCGCCACGGCAGCGAGGCGCAGAAACGGCGCTATTTGCCGAAGATCGCGGCCGGCGAGTTGCGGCTGCAGGCCTTCGGCGTCACCGAGCCGACCTCGGGAACCGACACGTTGTCGCTCCGCACCACGGCGCGGCGTGACGGCAACGACGCCTATGTCGTCAATGGCCAGAAGATCTGGACCTCGCGCGCCGAGCATTCCGACCTGATGCTGCTCCTGGCGCGTACCACGCCGAAGGAGCAGGCCAGGAAACGCACCGAGGGCCTTTCGGTGTTCATCGTCGACATGCGCGACGCCAAGGGCCTCACCATCAAGCCGATCCGCACCATGATGAACCACGCCACCACCGAAGTATTCTTCGAGGATCTTCGGGTTCCGGCTGAGAATCTGATCGGCGAAGAGGGCAAGGGCTTCCGCTACATCCTCGGCGGCATGAATGCCGAGCGCATCATGATCGGCGCCGAATGCATCGGCGACGCCAAATGGTTCATCGGCAAGGCAACCGATTACGCCACGAGCCGCGAATTGTTCGGCCGCCCGATCGGGCAGAACCAGGGCATTCAGTTTCCGATCGCGCGCGCCTATGCGCAGATGCGCGCCGCGGAGTTGATGGTCCATGAAGCCGCCGAGCGCTACGATGCGGGAGAGGATATCGGCACCGAGGCCAATATGGCGAAGCTGCTCGCCGCCGATGCGTCATGGGCCGCCGCCGACATGTGCGTGCAGACCCATGGCGGCTTCGGCTTCGCCGAGGAATACGACATTGAGCGCAAGTTTCGCGAGACCAGGCTCTATCAGGTGGCGCCGATCTCGACCAATTTGATCCTGTCTTATCTCGCCGAGCACGTGCTCGGTTTGCCGCGGTCGTATTAATGTCTTTGCCCCTCACAGGACTTCTCGTCGTCTCGGTCGAACAGGCGGTGGCGGCGCCGCAATGCACCTGCCGGCTGGCCGACGCCGGCGCCCGCGTCATCAAGGTTGAGCGGCCGGAAGGCGATTTCGCCCGCGGCTACGATCATGTCGTGCATGGCGAGAGTGCCAATTTCGTCTGGCTCAACCGCGGCAAGGAATCGGTGGTGCTCGACCTCGGCAAGGCCGACGACAAGGCGCTGCTCGAAGCCATGCTCGGCAAGGCCGATGTGTTCGTGCAGAACCTCAAGCCCGGCGCGCTGGCCAAGCTCGGCTTCGCCGTTACCCGGCTGCGCAAGGATTACCCGCGGCTGATCTGCGCTTCGATCTCGGGCTATGGCGAGCGCGGGCCCTATGCCCAGCGCAAGGCCTATGACCTTCTGATCCAGGCCGAATCCGGCGTCTCCTCGGTCACCGGCGGCCCGGAAGCGCCGGCCCGGGTCGGTGTCTCGATCGTCGATATCGCCGCCGGGCTCAACGCCTATGAGGCGATTCTCGAAGCGCTGATCGTTCGCGGCAACAGCGGCGAGGGCGCGGAGATCTCGGTGTCGATGTTCGACGCCATGGCGGAATGGATGACGGTGCCGCTGCTATGGCAAGAGGGCGGCACGCCGTTCAAGCGGATCGGCCTGGCGCATGCTGGCATCGCGCCCTACGGCGTATTCAAGACTCGCGACGACGCCGACATCTTGATCTCGATTCAGAACGACCGCGAATGGCGGGTACTGGCCGAAAAGGTGCTCGGCGATGCGTCGCTCGGCCGTCACGAAAGATTCGCCACCGTGCCGAAGCGCGTCGCCAACCGCCCGGAAACCGATGCGATCGTCGCCAGCGCCTTTGCGAAGTATGACGTCGATGCGCTGACGGAGACGCTGGAGGT
>Ga0265325_10000721_pt1 | contig 23870 bp, 27 predicted proteins | sample 41420metaG_FD_202090 | JGI IMG/M metagenome (GOLD analysis project Ga0265325, IMG submission 202090) | Rhizosphere microbial communities from Carex aquatilis grown in University of Washington, Seatle, WA, United States - 4-14-20 metaG | ecosystem: Host-associated > Plants > Roots > Rhizosphere... | reverse complement strand
AGCCGACGCCGGAGGAACTGGCCGAGCGCCTCGCCATGCCGCTCGAAAAGGTGCGCAAGGTTCTCAAGATCGCCAAGGAGCCGATCTCCCTGGAGACGCCCATCGGCGACGAGGAAGACAGCCATCTCGGCGACTTCATCGAGGACAAGAACGCGATCCTGCCGATCGACGCGGCGATCCAGGCGAACCTGCGCGAGACGACGACGCGGGTCCTCGCCACGCTCACCCCGCGCGAGGAACGCGTGCTGCGCATGCGCTTCGGCATCGGCATGAACACCGACCACACGCTGGAAGAAGTCGGCCAGCAGTTCAGCGTGACGCGCGAACGTATCCGCCAGATCGAGGCCAAGGCGCTGCGCAAGCTGAAGCACCCGAGCCGGTCAAGGAAGCTGCGGAGCTTCCTGGATAACTAGCGTCTAGTCCTCCGGCTCGTCTGGGGGATGATGCGTGCGTGGCCGTCAGGTACGTGGCGGAGATTCTCCGGAAACTAACTTCATGGCACTCGGCCAGCGGTAAATTATGCTGTCGCTCCTCGAAGCGGAATGCTGGAGGCCGCTAAACGACCTACTAGATTAGGTCTTTTGAGCAACTCAAGCATTCGGCTGACAGAGCGCAGTGCGAGTACAGAAGACGAGTTTGGCCCTAGTAAAATTTTCGCCACTATACTCTCAAGTGTAACCGTATTTGGGATCACTCCATCCAATGGCGCCAATTTCAATCTAAGCTTCGGCTCGACTCCTCGTGGACCGTTCTTGTAATTCATCATCGGCTTCAGCCTTTCAGTGGTGTCGCGATCAGGCATGTAGACGATTCGCCATTCGTCCTCTTCTGCGAAACCAATGTGTTTTGAAAATAACGCAAACAGCTTTAAGCGTTCGAACGCGGTTTTTGCGACTACGTATATTTTGTCGTCTGGAATTTGGCTCTTTGAAATTATTACGGCAATTTTTTTGGCGAGATCTTTCACCCAATCGAGACGCTTCTGCGCCGATCCATAATGAACTCGTGAAACAATGAGTGGGCTATCGGGAAGAAGCGTAATTTTTGACGTGTCAAAAATTATCGCCGCGCCACGACCGTTGCCACCGTAGCCACGCCACATTGACAGTCGACCGTCGCTGTCCTTGACGTCGTGGTTTGATAGACAGAACACGTATGTGTCGAAGAGGTGGTCTTGCTCAAATTGGGCAATGTATTTGTTTAGAATTGTCGTGAACATTGCGCGACGAACGTCGGTAGCAAGAGAGTTGAGTAGCACGTCACTCGTTCTTAAAATCTCGCTTCCCTGCACGACTCCAAATCGCACTTCTTCAAGGTCGTTCATGAAAGGGGGGTTTGAAAACCAAATTTCCTCGGTTTCGACGATTTTTTCGAGTGCATCGATGGAAGTATAGTGCGCCAACAGTGGTGCGTTGCTGAGTGCCCGCTGTTCTTCTTCTTGACTCGGGTAGAGCGAATTAAAGAGGTTCCAGATTTCCTCAATTTGCCTGTCCATCGCTATCCCTCCAAATTCAACTGAACCACCCATGCACTTCGGCGCACTCGCAAAATGCGCCTTCTCAGTTCTTCGAGGAGTGGGCAGATTGCTTGGACGCCATATCGTGTCACGTCAGTTATGCATCGTCCTTTTCCGCATACGCATCGACCAGAGCACGTATCATCCGCTGATACGGCACATGCGTCGTTTTTGCTTCGCGCTTGAAGAAGTCGACGCCGCGGCTGCTGAGCAAGAGCGTGACCTTCACGCTTGTCTCGCGCAGCACGAGTTCGTCCGGCCGCGGCAGGAAGTCTTGCACCACCGGCCCAGTCTTGCCGATCTCGCCGTTCTTGTACTTGGCGCGCTTCTCTTTCATCGGTCGCTCGAACTGAGTGTCGACAACGGTACTCGATTCCTTTCGCGTACGCGGTCTCGATTCAAAGCTATGTTTCGAAGGCAGGTAATTCTCGGTCACTCCGGGCCGAGCATCGCGGAGCGATGCGAGGGGAAGGGAGCCCAGGCGTCTACGCCGTTCTCACATCAATGATCCGGATACCCTTCCCTCTCGCGCAAGCATTTGTGCGCGCGCTCCCCAGGGATGACAGCTTTGTTGAAGTAAAAATCCGAGCCTCCTCGTGAACTTACCGTCAAAGTAATTAATTCCTATTCACGTCCTTGTTTTCCTAATTTACCCACCTATCTCTCCCCTGAAACACAGGTGGAGCCTCGATTGTTCGCGCGAATCTGACGCGAGACCAGACAGGTCCGGGTGCGAGCTCGCGCGCACCCTTGCGACACGGCTGTACCTGCGCTCGCTCCTGGCGGCGTCCGTCTGCCGGCTTTCGCAGCGACCGTGGCGGTGAAAGCGAAGGTGCTTGTGGTTGGCCGGTGCGGCCTTCTTCCTGCCGGCCGCGTAGCTTTGTGACCAGGCGGGTTCGCGCGCGCGGTCTGTACGTCCGTACACAGACGAATGCGCGACGCCCGCCTTTTTTGTGGCTCAGGCCGTGCGCGGTTTTGCGAGGCGCAGGAAAAGGAGAATGCCGGCGGCGCCGAAGACCGCGACCTGTCCGGCATGGATCCAGAACCAGGGGTCGGGCGCCGCGACAAGCGCGCGCGTCTTGTCCGCGGGCCAGACGAACGCAAAGAAGATGAGAAGCCCGATCGCATGGGTGACGATTCCGGGAAGGATCGATTTCGTCAGCGCGGCCGATGTGCCCAGCATGATGTCGACGAGGAGATAGAACGCCATGGTCGGAAGGACGAAGCCCTGCGTCATCGCGTGCTCGGGCGCCATCACCGCCGCGCAGATCAGGATCGCGAGCGGCGCCGGCAGGCTTTTTTCCAGCGTGCCCTGGAAATAGCCGCGAAAGCCGGCTTCCTCCGACACGCCGCCGGAGATCGACGCCATCGCCAGCGTGACGATCACGGTGAAAAGCGGATAGCGCGAGAAATCCGGCGTTGCGTTGCCGGGCACCCTCGTCAGATCGCCGATCACGATCCACAGGCCCGCCAGCGCGATGTCGCAGCAAATCCCCGCTGCGACGGCGAGCGCGAAAGTGCCGCGCGACAGCGATATTGCGCGCAACAGCGAACGGCGCGCGTCACGCGACTGGACCGGTCCCCACAGACCGCCCATCCAGGACCACAGGGCCCACAGGATCGCTGCCATCGCGAGCGCCGACCACGGAATCGCCGGCGTCGTCATGAGATTGAGGACAAGCAATCCCGACCACACGCCGCTGACCAGCGCCGTGAGCAGGACCGCGAAGACTCCCGTCCAGAGCGCCGCGCCGAACGGGCCTCGCACCCGCCTACATGCCCGGATAGATGCCGCGCATCACCATGCCGATGCCGACCAGCGAGGCGATCCACAGCGCCGTCCGCACGAACGGGATGCCGATGGCGTAGACCGGCAGATAGACGAGGCGGGTCCAGAAGTAGATCTCGGCTCCCAGCGCCGATGTCGCGCTGTGCTTGCCCATCGCGTTCGCCATCAGAACGGCGGCGGCGAAGAACGCGAAAGTCTCGAGGAAATTCCTGAAGGCGCGCTCGACACGTCCGCCCATCTTGCTCATCGGCGGGGCCTCTTCGTCGCGATTGCCCGCGCCCCAGGGAAGGCCGCGCGACGAAAGGCTGAACAGAACGGCCAGCACGAGTTGCGCTATGCCGAGATAGATGCTCATCCAGAGCATCTGCATTTCTACCGAACCGAAATTGCCGAAATTCATTGTGCCCTCCCGCGGCGCATTGAGTCGCGGGAGATGCTACGCCCGACGCAGTGCAACAAAACAGGCACCAAAGGAGGTTTTAGCGCGTTACCTGCGCAAACTCAGCGCAGCCAGTGCACGAGCGCCCACAGCACGGCGACTCCGACCGCAGCGAACACCGCGACCCAGGCCGCGCCGGCAAAGGTCATGCCCAATGCCCCGCTGAAGCTGGTGTCGTCTTCCGACGAATCGTTTGCCGGTTTGGGCGGCAGATCGTCTTGTTCCATCCATGCGTCCCCTTGTTGCCAAACTGTAGCGTAAAATTCCCGGGTGCGACATTGACCCGGCGCACGTTGCGCCTCGCCGTCCCGGGGACCATGATCGTCGCTGGTTTGAGCTGGGGATTGTGTGATGAAGTTTAAGTCCGTGCTGGCGCTGGCTTTTACCGCGCTCTTTGCCGCCGCAACGCCCGTCAGGGCCGACGAGCTGATCGAGAGCTACAACGCCTTTCTCAGCCGCGCCGACCACTACAATTCCTATGGCACGCGGCTGACTTCCGCCGCCGCGATCATCCGTCAGGACCGCGCGAACTTCCACAAGTTCGGCATCCAGGATCCGGGCGACGAGAACGACAACTATTTCGACAACGTCAACAACCGCGCGATCCTCGAGCGGCTTCTGAACGACGGCACGTCGGAACCGGGTGTTCTGCGCACGATCATCACCCGCGAAGTCTCGATCCATGTCAGCGTCTATCGCAGCGATCATCGCGGCGACTATGTGATCGTCACGCTGCTGAACTGATCAGGGCAAAAGCTCGGGCCGATATTCGAAATGCATGGTGTCGTAGTGATACCAGGCGCCGCCCCAGATGAATCCGTGCTTTTCGAAGATGCGCACGATCTGGACCGGGATGCGATTGCGCCATACTGGCTCGCCCTTGCCTGACGCGGACCAGAGCCAATAGTCCGATGCCGCGCTGTTGATGTCGATCGCTGCGCCCCAGGCATGGACCGAGCGAACGGTCGAGCCGGCGACCTTCCGGCAATTGTAGGTTCCCGAGCTGGGCACGAGATAGCGCATGAAACCGGACGGCAGTTCGTCGAGCTCGCGCACCACCGCCTCCAGTGCCTTGTCGACGCCGTTGACCGTCGTGATTTCGACATGTCCGCCATGGTGTTTCGGCAGCCAGGCGATCGAACGCAGCTTTGGCGCCACTTCGCCGTGCTCGCAGTCGCCATACATCGCATTGAACAGCGGCTCAAAGCGTGCGCGGCCGGGATCGAAATCTTTGGCCGGCGGCGCCGGGGCAGCCCCGGCCGGATAATCGCGGTAGAACATGTCGTCGATATCGGCGTGCTCGATCAACGCATCGAAACTCTTGTCTGTCCGCCCGTCGGAGATCGCAAAGCGCCGGCTGTCCTTCAGCATCAGCCATTTGTCGTCATGACTGGCAAGAAAGTCAGGATATGCACGTACCAGCCGGTCGAGCTTGCGCGACAGCTCCGGTGGCGGCGCCCCAAAATTTTCCGCCCGCGCCGGAACGCTGCAGGCCACAAGCAGGCAACACGAAAGCGCAATGCGGTTCATGGAAACTCCTGAAATCCTGCGTCTATTCAAGCAGTTCGCTGTACCGGCGCCGGCCGCGCGCCGGGCGGCGTGCATCCGAAGGCGGGGTATCGCGCATCGAAGCTGAACGAATTCGAAATGTCCGGTTCATGCCTTAGTAAAAACCCTATGCGAGAATTCCCGAAATCGACGCAGCGGTTCCGACGCTTCATCCTCGGTGCGCTTCGCAGATGGAACGACCATGACGATCATATCGAACGCCGAACGGATCTACTCTGAACTTGAGCATCGCGCAGATGCCGCGATCCACGTGCTCGGTGTTCTGTTCGCCATCAATGCCAGCTTGTGGCTGCTCTGGCATGTCACCGGGCTGCCGGTTGCCGTCAGCGTCTTTATTTACTGCGGCGGCCTGCTCGCCATGATCTGCGCCTCCGCCGCCTACAACCTTGCGCCGCACGGTCCGTCCAAGGGAATCCTGCGCCGGCTCGACCATTCGGCGATCTTCATCATGATCGCCGCGACCTACACCCCGTTTGCGATGAACCGGCTTGGCGCGCCCTATGGCAGCATGATCCTGACGGCGATCTGGCTCAGCGCCAGTTTCGGAGTCGCGATGAAAGTGCTCTTTCCGCGCCGGTTCGAGATTCTCAGCATCGCGCTCTATCTGGCCATGGGGTGGGCGATCGTCGCGGTGATCCAGCCGCTGCACGCCGCCATGAGCGCGACCGACTTCTGGCTGCTGATGGCTGGAGGGATCGTCTATTCGGTGGGCGTGGCGTTCTACGTGATCGAGCGCATTCCCTATCACAAGGCGATCTGGCATGCCTTCGTGCTGGTGGCGGCAGCGCTGCACTTCTCGGCCATCGCCTTCGAATTCGCCGGTTAGATTTCGCAAGCATTCGTGTCTGGTGCGACCTGCGCGAATCTACTAAGCCGCAGCATGATTTCAGCGGTGATCTTCGACTGTGATGGCGTTCTCGTGGACAGCGAGATCCTGGCCCATGAGGTCGAGACCGAGGTTCTTGATTCCATCGGCCTGCACTATGACCGGCACGAATTCACCGCCCGCTTCATGGGCATGAGCGACAGCGCGTTCTTCGCCGCACTCGATGCCGACGGACAGGCGCGGCTGGGCCGTTCGATCATCGATGAAATCCGCGGGCCCATGAACGACAAGCTGCGCAAGGCCGTGGCCGAGCGGATGACGGAAGTCCCCGGCGCGCTGCGTGCGGTCTCGTCGGTGCGCCATGCCAAGGCCGTCGCCAGTTCGAGCACCGAGCGCCACCTCGGCATCAAGTTGCGCAAGACCGGGCTGTGGGATCACTTCGCGCCGCACATTTTCTCTGCCGAGCATGTGACGCACGCCAAGCCGGCGCCCGATCTCTTCTTGCTCGCCGCGAATGCGCTGGCGGTAACGCCGGAAGATTGTCTTGTCATCGAGGACAGCGTGAACGGCGTGCTCGCGGGGCGCGCAGCCGGCATGCGCGTCTGGGGCTTTGGCGGTGGCGGCCATATGACCGAACGTCTGACAGCACGCCTCGCCGAAGCAGGCGCCGAACGCATCGTCGCAGACTGGGCCCAGGCCGAAGCGCTCTTCGCCGCGCTTTAGCTATAGTTGAAGCTGATCGAGATTCGCGGCGCGCGTGCCTGGTTTACCGACACGTCGTGGCGCAGCCAGCTCTCCCACAGAAGGAGATTGCCTGGCGCAGGCGTGACGCTGACATGGCTTCTGTTGTGCGGTTTCGCACGCTCCTTGCGCGGCGGGGCCGCCATCATCAAGGGCAGGCGGGGATCTTCAAACCGGATCGTACTGGTGCCTTTCGGAACTGAAACATAAAATGTGCCGCTGATCGCCGAGTGCGGATGGATATGTCCGCCATGCACGCCGCCGGTCTCCAGAACATTGATCCACATGCTGTCGAGTCTGAGCCTTTTGCGCCCCAGATCGAAATCCAGCAAACGCGCAAAGCGCGCGACGTGGACGTCGATCCGCTTTTGCAGATCCGCAAATTCGGGCGCGCGCAGCGGCAGATCATTGAGCGAGGCATAGGATGTGTAGCCGCGATAGGCATGCTTGCTGGACCAACGCCGCCCGGCTGAATCATCGGCAGCGATGGAGAGGCAAACCTTCATGAGCGCTGCGTTGCGCGCAGACGGAAGGGCGGCACGATACAGGCCGGTTGCGAAATAGTGATCGATGCGCGCCAAGAGGCCCCCATTTTCGAATCAGGATAACCGCATCGCGTGGCGAGTTCACGCCGCTGTGACGCCGGCTGCCTCCGAAACGCGATATGCTTTGCGCCAACGACTGGGGACCATCATGACAAAGATGCGCTCGCTCGCACTTGGCGCGCTGCTTGTTGCGTTGCCGATTTGCGGTAGCGCTGCCGTGATTCCGGAATTTCACGGAGGTCCCGACCATGTCGGTGTTTTTCCGGGTCCGGGTCCGGACGGATTCTTCCAGCTGCTCTGGCGCTTCGATGCCGGACACATGGTCGTGTCGTCTCCGGTCGTTGACGAAGGCGTGCTCTTCGCCGGTGCGAAGAATGGCGAATTCTACGCGCTTGACGCAAAAAGTGGTGCGTTGAAATGGAAATTCACCGCCGATGCGGCGATTACCTCGACCGGCGCAGTCAGCGACGGCATGGTCTATTTCACGTCGCGTGCGAACACGGTCTATGCACTCCATGTCGCCGATGGCTCCCTCGCATGGAAACGGGCGACCGGTCCCGACCTGCCGTTCGATGCTATGGCCGGATTCCATATGGCGCAGGATTGGGACTATTGGACCTCCTCGCCGCTGGCCTTCAACGGCCGAATCTTCGTGGGCAGCGGGGATGGCAAAATCTACGCGCTGAATGCCAAGACGGGCGAAGTGGCGTGGAACTTTGCCACCAATGGCCGCGTGCGTTCATCGCCCGCGACGGATGGCAAGACTGTCTATGCCGGAAGCTTCGATGGCCAGATGGTGGCGCTCGACATCAGGAACGGAAAGCTGCGTTGGTCGTTCCACACGCTCGGCAATCCTGTTTTTCCGGAAGGGAGCATCCAGTCTTCCCCCACGGTCAGCGACGGACTGATCTTCTTCGGTGCGCGCGATTTCAATCTCTATGCCGTCGATACGAAGAGCGGCAGGGAGACCTGGCACCAGTCCGTGAAGAACTCCTGGGTTCCCTCGACACCGGCCGTTTCGCAAAGCCGCGTCTTTGCCGGAAGCGCCGATGGACGGGCGCTCTTTGCCTATGACGAAAAGACAGGAAAACTTCTCTGGACCTCGCCGCTCGACAATTTGATTTTTTCATCGCCGATCATTGCGGGCGATTCGGTCTACATCGCATCCATGGGCGGAACCGTGTTCGGGATCAAAGCCGCGACTGGTCAGGTTTTTGGCTATACGATGACACAGGATCGCGTGCTCTCGACGCCCTGGATTTCCGACGGCGTGCTCTATTTCGGCGACAATGACGGCTTTATCTATGCCTTCGGTTCGGGACCAAAAAAATTTCCAGGCGGCTGAACGTGCCGGGATTTTAGTGGTTCGTTGAGAAGGCAAGTGCGATGATTGCTGCGTTTCAAAGGGGAATCGCCATGCGTCCGGTTCTGCTGTTGAGCGCGATCAGCGCGCTCGCCTTGCTGCTGTCGAGTTGCGCTGCGGTCGACATTGCAAGCGCAGGCGTCAGCGCGGCGACAACGGTTGTGTCGACGACGGTCGATGTCGCAGGTGACGTGGTGAGCGGCGCGGCGGATGCCGCCAGTGGAAGTTCGCACGACGACAAGAAAAAGCCGGACGACGACGGCAGCAAATAGCGGCTAGAACGAATCCTTGCGCTTGCGCATTTCGCCGAAGACCGTGACATCGTCTGCGTCTTCAAGGTCAAGCGAGCGGCGGATTTCCGCCGAGTCGGGCCGCAGGAACGGATTGGTCATCTTCTCCAGGCCGAGACTCGAGGGAATCGTCGGCAGATTTCTGGCGCGTGCCGCTTCGACGTCGCGCATGCGCGACACCAGAGCAGCGTTCTGCGGCTCAATCGAGAGCGCGAAGCGGCCATTGTTGAGCGTATATTCATGGCCGCAGAAAATGCGCGTTTCGTCGGGCAGACGCATGAGCTTGGAAAGGCTCGTCCACATCATCGCTGGCGTTCCCTCGAACAGCCTGCCGCAGCCCATCGCGAACAGCGTGTCGCCCGTGAACGCCGCATCGTCGACGACAAATGCAATGTGCGCGCGAGTGTGGGCAGGAATCTCCAGAACGCGCACGCTGCGCGCCCCGAACGTCCAATTGGTGGATTCATCGACTCCGACATCGATACCGGGGATGCGGTCGCGATCCTTTCCCGGGCCGACGATCACGGCGCCTGTTGTTTCCTTCAACGGCACGTTGCCGCCCGTATGGTCGAAATGATGGTGGGTGTTGAGGATATGGGTCAGCTTCCAGCCGCGCGCAGAAAGCGCCTTGCGGACCGGATCGGGCTCGGACGGATCGACGATAGCGGTCAAACCTGCGTCTGAATCGTGGATCAGATAGGCGTAATTGTCCTTCAGGCAGGGGACGAGTTCGATCTCAAGCGCTGCCATGAAACGGTCCTTTCGCGGATCGATCCAGCCTAGCAGTGCATCCCCTCGCGTTGAACCGGACGCAGCGTCGCGCTACGCAGGGGGAATGCAACTTGACGCATCCGACCTTGCCGACTTTTACGAGGCGCCTATCGGACAATTGGCGCGGCGGATGATTTCGCGCCAGGTGCGCGTTCTGTGGCCGTCGGCAAGGGGCAGTTGCGTATTGGGTTACGGCTTCGCCGTGCCCTATCTCAGACCCTATCTCGCAGACGCGGAACGCGTTGTGGCGGTAATGCCGGCGCAGCAGGGTGTCCTCGCCTGGCCGCAGGAACGCTCCTTGACCGTGCTCAGCGACGAAGACGCGCTGCCGTTTCCGGACGCCTTTTTCGATCGCATTCTGGTGATTCACGGCCTTGAAGGCGCCGACGCGACGCGGCCCATGCTGCGCCAGCTCTGGCGCGTGCTGGCACCGGAGGGCAGGCTCCTTCTGATTGTTCCAAACCGCGCAAGTCTTTGGGCGCAGCTCGAGCGTTCGCCCTTTGCGCTCGGTCGTCCCTTCAGCCGGGGTGAGCTCGACCGTCTCTTGCGAAGCTCGTTGTTCGAACCGCTGCGCTGGGATCGCGCGTTGTATCTTCCGCCGCTGCGGGGCCGCAGGCTGGTGCGTACCGGGAATGCGTGGGAGCGAATCTTGCGTCGTCTGCTACCCGGACTCTCCGGCGTGCATTTGGTCGAAGCTGGAAAATCGTTCTATGGGGCAACGCCCGTCTTGGTCGGCAAGGCGGCCCGGCAATGGAATCCGGTGCGCGAAGTGCCGGCGGCCCGCGTTTCAAGCCTTTCTGGTCCTTTCGAAAAATGAAAGTTCCGTCATAGAGAGCCGCTAGTTGAATTTTTCAATACTTTGGGAGGCATCACGTCTTCGCGTGGGCCGTATGCCAGAATGCGCCGCCATCCGAACGACACTTCGTTTCCTCAGCATTCGCCTCGTCTGTGCTGGCCGCATTACATTTGAAAGAAAATCTGCACGAAAGGGTGATCGTCCCGTCCTTTCATTTTCGCAATTGCGCCCTAGCTCCTGCTTGCGCCGGACGGGCCCGGCGAAAACTGGAGGACATCATGAGATTCGCAAAAACGGCCGCGACGGCCGCCGCACTTTGTCTTGCGCTTGGAGCCAGCGGCGCCTATGCCGACGACGAACCGGTCAACGCGATCGGCTGCCATCATCTCGACAAGCAGGCGAGCCAGGCGCTCGGCGCGAACGCAGCGTCCGCCAATATCGAGACCGCCAAGCATGAAGCCGATCTGGGCCGTGACGCCTGCCTGTCCGGCTACTACAAGATCGGCATGACGCATTATCGCCGCGTGATTGAACTTCTGGCGAGCAAATAGCCAGGCGTTGTCTTTCCAATCGGGCGCGCGATCTCGTCCACAAGGGACGCCCGCCTGGTTCGGATTCCGGCGACAGCGCCATGGAGGCAAGGGCCTGAGAGATCAGCCGTCCGGCACTGGGCCGGGCTCAGCCAGATTTCGCGTCCTCACCCCTCAGAAGAAAGATGGCGCCGTTAGCCAACAGGTTTGGTCCCCACGCATCCGCATGCATTGGCTGCGTGCGGCCATTCTCGTCGAGAGAGAGCGAGCGTTCTATCGTCGCGCCCATTTCGGTGGCCAGTCCGACGAAGTCGGCAATGGTGCAAAGGTGAATGTTGGGCGTGTCGTACCAGGCATAGCCGAGCGCCTGCGTCTTCGGCATGCGTCCGTTCACAAGCAGCGCGAGCCGGACGCGCCAGTGGCCAAAGTTCGGCAGCGAAATAACGGTTCGTCGGCCGATGCGCAATAGATGGCCCAAGACGTCGCGCGGCGCGAATGTCGCCTGGATCGTCTGGCTGAGAATCGCGACATCGAATGCGCCGGTCGGATATTCGCCGAGATCGGTATCGGCGTCGCCCTGAACCACGGGCAAACCGCGCGCGACGCAGGCGTTCACATTTTGCTGTGACAGTTCCAGTCCGCGGCCATCGACATTTTTGGTTGCCGCAAGATGCTCGAGCAACGCGCCGTCGCCACACCCGACATCGAGCACGCGCGAACCATACGGAATCATCTCCGCAATGGCAGCGAGGTCTGGTCTCAGCGCGCTGTTCACGCGCCCACCTTGACCGCGACGGAATTCAGAAATCCGCGGACGGTGGCAAACATTTCCGGCTCATCGAGGAGAAACGCATCGTGACCGCGATCGGTCTGGATCTCGACGAAGCTGACGGTCGCCGCGGTCGCATTGAGCGCGTGGGCGACGCGCTTGTTCTCGACCGTCGGGAACAGCCAGTCGCTGGTGAACGAGATGATGCAGAAGCGCGTCTTGCTGCCGCGGAAGGCCTCGGCAAGCTTTCCGTCATGTTCAGCCGCAAGATCGAAATAGTCCATTGCTCGCGTGATATAGAGATAGGAGTTGGCATCGAAGCGGTCGACGAACGTCATTCCCTGATGACGCAGATAGGATTCGATCTGGAAATCCGGACCGAAGCCGAACGAGACGTGCTCGCGGTTCTGCAGGTTGCGGCCGAATTTCCGCTGCAAGGCGGTTTCCGACAGATAGGTGATGTGCGCGGCCATGCGCGCGACGGCAAGGCCCTTGCCCGGCTGCGTGCCGTGCAACTGATAGGTGCCGCCCTTCCAGTCCGGATCGGCCATGATCGCCTGGCGTCCGACTTCGTGAAAAGCGATGTTCTGCGCGGAGTGACGCGCGGCGCAGGCAATCGGAACGGCCGAAACCACGCGGTCAGGATAGTCGGCCGCCCATTGCAGGACCTGCATCCCGCCCATTGAGCCGCCCGTAACGCACATGACCTTCTCGATGCCGAGCGCATCGAGAAGCATCGCCTGCGCCCGCACCATGTCGCGAATGGTGACCAGCGGAAAATCGAGTCCGTAGGGCTTGCCCGTAGCGGGGCAGATGTCAGCCGGTCCCGTTGTTCCCATGCAACCGCCGACGACGTTGGCGCAGATGACGAAGAAGCGATCCGTGTCGATCGGCTTGCCCGGTCCGACCATCATTTCCCACCAGCCCGGTTTGCCCGTGATCGGACTGGCGCTCGCCACGAACTGGTCGAGGGTCAATGCATGACAGATGAGAACGGTGTTCGATCGGTCCACGTTGAGGTTGCCATAGGTCATGTAGGCAACCGTGAGCGGCGACAGCGTCTTGCCGCAGTCGAGCGTCAGCGGCTTGTCGGGACCAAAGGTCATGGCCTGGCCGATATCCGCGTCGGCTGCGGTGACGGGCCGCAGGAATTGGGGATTTCCGGTCTCGGCCATATGTTTGCGGTTTCCTGCCAGAACCAAGGGCGGTTTTGCTAAGGCCCGCGGACCCTACTGTCAAACGCAGGGCCGGATTGCTTTGATTTTACCTCCCCGCGCCCGTATCAATACCGCCCCTTCAGGACGGCCGGCCTGAACGCGTAAACCCAGCGGCCAGTTAGGTGTATTTTCGAATTCGGCCATGCCCCCGCGACCCACCACCACGCCAGATGCGCCGGCCCGGCTAGATGCGATCGATGAGAAGATTCACGATCTGCTGATCCAGCGGGCCGCGCTTGCCGAAAAGCTGCCGGTCGCCACGCCGGCGCAGCAGGCCATGTCCCTGCGCAGGCTTGTGATCCGTCACAAAGGCAAGCTCGCATTGACCGGACTGGTCGGCATCTGGCGTGAAGTCCTGGCGTCGATGCCGGGCGCCGCACCGCAGGCGCATGTCTTTGCCGGCAATCAGACGGGCGACTATCGCGACCTGGCGCGCGCCTATTTCGGTTCGGCCGCGTCCATCGAAGGCCACCCTTCGGCTTCCGCGGTTATTCATGCGTGCGCGCAGGATCCGGCTGCGGTCGGGTTGGTGCCGCCGCCCGATAGCGACGAGAACCAACGGCCCTGGTGGGCCCAATTGACACCTTCCGGTCAGACGGGACCGCGGGTGATCGCGCGCCTGCCGCTCGTGCAGACCAGGGAACCCAAGGCCGTGGCGTACGCGATCGGCTCGATCGAGCAGGAACCGACCGGCGCCGACACGACTTTGATCATCCTGGAAGCCAAAGGCGATCTAAGCCGCACAAAGCTGCAATCCCTGATCAAGCAGGTCGGGCTCGACGCGCAACTCGTGGCGGTCGGCCGCGACTCGGCGCGCAGCGCATCGCGGCAACATCTGCTGGAGATAAAAGGCTTCGTGCCGCGCGACGATTCCAGGCTCGGCACGCTGCTGGAGCAGGCGGGCGATACGATCGTGCGGCTGGTCTGCGTCGGCGGCTATGCCGATCCGCTTCCCCCGCCTAAGGCGTCCTGACCATGAATCCGACGCCCAAGCCAGGCATCCTCGACATTTCGCCCTATGTCGGCGGCCGCGCGCATGTCGAAGGCGCCGGAAAGGTCTTCAAGCTTTCGTCGAATGAATCCGCGCTCGGCGCCAGTCCGATGGCGGTGGCGGCTTTCAAGGAAACCGCAGGCGGCCTCGACTTCTATCCGGAAGGCAGCGCGAAGATCCTGCGCGAGGCAATTGCCGAGAAGTTCGGACTTGATGCAGACCGCATCGTCTGCGGCAACGGTTCGGACGAACTGCTGACGATGCTCGCGGCGGCCTATCTGCGCCCGGGCGATGAAGTGTTGTTCAGCGAGCACGCCTTTCTCGTCTACAAGATCACGACGCTCGCCAACAGCGCAGTGCCCGTGATCGTTCCGGAGAAGAATCTTCGCGTCGACGTAGATGCCATGCTCAAGGCGGTCACGCCGAAAACGCGCATCGTCTATCTCGCCAATCCGAACAATCCGACCGGAAGCTACCTGCCGTTCGACGAGGTTCGCCGTCTGCATGCTGGGCTGCGCCCCGATACGCTGTTGGTGATCGATGCGGCTTATGCCGAATATGTCCGCCGCAACGACTATGAATCTGGCATCGAGATGGTGGCGAACTTCCAGAACGTTGTGATGACGCGCACCTTCTCCAAGATCTACGGACTTGCGGGTTTGCGGGTCGGCTGGGCCTATTGCCCGGCGGCTGTTGCCGATGTCCTCAACCGCATCCGCGGGCCGTTCAACGTGTCGGTGCCGTCGCAACGCGCCGCCGCCGCCGCCCTGAAGGATCGCGCGCATCTCGAAGCGGGCGTCGCGCACAATGAAAAATGGCGCGCCTGGCTGACGGCGGAGATCCGCAAGCTTGGCTTTCGCGTCGACGACAGCGTCGGAAATTTCATTCTCATTCACTTCGGCAAGGACGGGACCGCACACGACGCCGATCAGTTTCTCACCAGCCGCGGGATCATCCTGCGCGGTGTCGCAAGCTATGGATTGCCGGATTGCCTGCGTCTGACCGTCGGTCCCGAAGAGGCCAATCGTGCCGTGGTCGCGGCGCTGGCCGAGTTTGCGGGCCGCAAATGACCAAGCCCCTGTTCGGCCGCGTCGCCATTCTCGGCATCGGGCTTATCGGCTCGTCGATTGCGCATGCGATGCGCAGAGGGCACGTCGCCGGAGAGATCGTCGGTCTTGCCCATCGCGCTGAAACTCTGAGACGCGCCAGGAAGGTCGGCTTTGCCGACATGCTGACCGACAACGCAGCCAAAGCGGTGAAGGGTGCGGATCTGGTGATCCTGGCCACGCCGGTCGGCGCATTCGGTGCGCTTGCCAAGGTGATTGCACCGCATCTCAAGCCCGGAGCGATTGTTACGGATGTTGGATCGGTGAAGGGCGCCGTGATCGCGGATGTCGGCCCGCACATCCCCAAGGGCGTGCATTTCATACCGGCCCATCCCATCGCGGGTACCGAGCGATCGGGCCCGGAAGCCGGTTTTGCGGAACTGTTCGACGGGCGCTGGTGCATTCTCACGCCGCCCAAAGGCGCCAACAAGCGCGCGCTCAAGATGCTGCGGACGTTCTGGGAAAGACTCGGCAGCAAGGTCGATGTGATGGACGCCAAGCATCACGACCTGGTGCTCGCCGTCACGAGCCATGTGCCCCATCTGATCGCCTACAACATCGTCGGAACGGCCGATGATCTGCGAAGCGTCACCGAAGGCGAAGTGATCAAATATTCCGCGGGCGGTTTTCGCGACTTCACGCGCATCGCGGCATCGGACCCGACGATGTGGCGTGACGTGTTCCTCAACAACAAGGACGCGGTGCTCGAAGTCCTGGGCCGCTTCAGCGAGGATTTGAGCGCCCTGCAGCGTCAGATCCGCTGGGGCGACGGCGATGCGTTGTTCAAGCTGTTTACGCGCACGCGCGCCATCCGCCGCGGCATCGTCGATGCCGGACAGGACAGCGCCGAGGCGAATTTCGGGCGCAACGCGCCGGCGAAAAAGACAAAGTCCAAGCGCTAGACTCGGCTCCTATAGAGGTATTCAGTGCGCCTGCCGTGCCGGGCGCACGCGTCAGGCATGACGATCCTCAACATGTTTGAAGGAGCACTGTCGATGGCCAAGAAAGCAGCCGAAAGCGGCGTCTATCGCGTAACCGAAATCATCGGGACCAGCCAAACGTCGTGGGAGGACGCCGCCAGGAACGCGGTGAACATCGCCGCGAAATCGCTGCGCGATCTGCGCATCGCGGAAATCACCAAGCTCGACATGCGAATCGAAAACGGCAAGGTCGCTGCGTTCCGCGCGCGAGTGTCGCTCTCGTTCAAATACGAGTCCTAGCGTCCCGCCGCACAGCGCCTTCTCAGTATAGCGGCTCTTCCGTCGTGGCCGGCTCGTCGCCGACGCTCACGATGCCGCCGTGAAATCCGACAACGGCGCCGAGCAATCCGGCGTCGTTGTTCCCGGCTTTCGCGGCGCGGTCGATCAGCGCCGCGGCGATGCCGTGGCTGGGCGCGCCGCTCAGGTGCTGGCGCGAAGCGATCTCGAGAAACGCTGGCATGCCGCCGATCTTGAAGTCGAGCGCACCGTCCACGGCGTGCGCCTTGTCGAATGTCAGTTCGCCCCTGGCGATACCGCCGAGCCGGTTCCAGTCGAGTTCCAGTTGATCGACGTGCAACACGCCGCCTGCCCTGCGCCAGGATTCCAGGGCGTCCTGCCAAGTGGCGTTCGCGGCGCGGATTTCACCGAACGCCTTCGATGGTGACGCCGACGCATTGAGCCGGGCCAAAGTGATGGTATCGCCGAACGGTGAAGCCAGAGCCTGAGACGGCCGCAGCATGTCTGCCTCTCCCGCCAGATCGACACCCTGTCCCTTTGGGTCGAGGCGTGCGTGCAGCTGGAGGCGCGCGGCTGTGAACGCGGGAGATCCGAACCCGATCAGGTCCATGTCGAAACGCCTCAGGCCATGCTCGTCCGCGATGGAGCTGGCGTGCCATTCGCCGACCTGAAACGGCAGCACGTGATGCACGCGGTCGAGATCGGTCCAGGTGAACACCTGTTCGCCCGCGGCCTCGAAAATCATCTGCTCGCGGCCATAGGTGAGCGCGTGGATGGCAAAGTCGTGGGACTTCCACACGGACGGGCCGTGATCCGTTGCAACTTCGATACGGAAGTCCTGGAACACCACATCGAGATTGAACGGAAATCCGCTGATCCGCTTGGACGAGAAATAGAGCGTGACGCCCGGCATGGACGGCCGGCCGTTGAGCGAGTCGAGCTTCCTGGAGAGGGCATTCGCCACGATCCACCAATTGGCGCCCGCACCGGCGGCGAGAAGAAGAAACAGCGCGAGAGGAGCGTAGAGGAAAAACCGGCTGGAATATTTCATGTCTCTGGAGACTCGAGTCGAAGTGGGGTGGATTTCGCCGGCTTCGGCCTTCGGCCTACGACAAGCTCCGGGTGAGGGCCGATCTAGTCCTCATCCAGAGCTCGTCGAAGGATGGAAGGCAGGCGCGCGTCGATACAATCCAAACGTACACTAGCCTGATTTGACCGCCGAGGCAGGGAAAACGATGTCGCGTACATCGCCCAACTTGGCCTGGCGCGCCAGCTCGTTTTGGAGCTTGGTCCGGCGCGCCTTGCTGAGCGAGAGGCGCGGTTCCATCCAGAGCGCTTTGACCGCGAGCCGGTCCTTGCTCCGCTCGGCCTTCATGTCGATGCGTCCCACAAACCGCGAACCCTCCAGCAGCGGAAAAACGTAGTAGCCGAATTCGCGCTTGTGCTGCGGCACGAAGATCTCGATGCGATAGTCGAAGCCGAAAATGCGCTCGACCCGCGCGCGGTCGCGCAACACCGGATCAAAGGGCGACAGCACGCGCAGGCGGCTGGTTGGCGCCGGCAGTATATCTAGATGGTCCTCGATATCGGGCCGTGCCACCGCAGCGAAGCCACGCTTGCCGGATACGCCCTCAAGCGTCACGTCGATCAACCGGCCCTTCTTCTTTTCACGCGCAATCCATGCCGCGGCTTCGGGAATGGAGGCATGGCCCCAGAAATCGGACAGCATTCTTGCCGTGGCGGCGCCAAGCCGATCGAGAGCGGCGTTGCAGGCCCAATCGATCGTCTCGCCGCGCGACGGCTGCGCCTGGCGCAAGGCGTCCGGGATGCTGCGCGCCGCAAGGTCATAGACTTTCTCGAAGCCCTCGCGCTGCAGGACGGCAAGCTCGCCGGACCGCCAGAGATATTCCAGCGCCGCTTTTGCCGGTCCCCAGCCCCACCAGGGTCCGGTGCGACCGCCAAGATGCGCGAAGTCGCGGGCGCGCGAGGCGCCGTGCTGCTCAATGTGGTCGCGCACCGTCCTTAGCACGCGCGCATCACCAAAGCGCTCGCGCCAGACGACGACGTTGGACCGCGTCCGCGCAAAGCGGTGAGTCCAGTGCGGATAATGTTCGATCGGGATGAGCGAGGCGTCGTGCGTCCAATGCTCGAAAAGCACCGGCGTTTTCGCCTGCAGCTTTTCAAGATGGCGCGGCCGATAGGTCGTGTGGCGCGAGTAGAGGATGTGATGATGCGCGCGTTCGACGATGCGGATGGAATCGAGCTGCACATAGCCGAGCTTTGCGATCAGCGGCGCAAGCGGGGATGCGCCGCCTTCCTGCCTTACGCCGGACAGGCCGCTTCGCGCCAGGATCAACGCGCGGGCTTTTTCGTTGGGTATCAGAAAAGTTTCGCTCACCTTGTCAGCCGCAGCGCGAATAGCCGCAGGCAAGACACGTATCGCAGCCTTCCATCTTGACGAAGCTGGGCGAGGAGCAGCGTGGGCAGAAGCGCGCCGGTGCACCCTCTGCGGCAACGGCGACGGCCCGACGCTCCGGCGTCAGCGGTTCGGACGACGGCGAGGCTATGAATCCGATATTGATCATGTGCTTTTCGATCACTTCGCCGATCGCGGCCATGAGAGAGGGGACATAACGTCCGCCGCTCCATTGCCCGCCGCGCGGATCGAAAATGGCCTTGAGTTCGTCGACCACGAAGGAGACGTCGCCGCCGCGCCGGAACACGGCGGAGATCATGCGCGTCAGCGCCACGGCCCAGGCATAGGCTTCCATGTTCTTGGAGTTTATGAAGACCTCGAACGGCCGTCGCCGACCGTCCTTCTCGATGTCGTTCACGGTGATGTAGAACGCGTGATCGGAATCGAGCCACTTGATCTTGTAGGTCTGGCCGATCAGCACTTCAGGCCGGTCGAGCGGCCGCGTCATGTAGACGACACCGCCAGAGCTCTCGCGCGGCCGTGGTGGCGCGGTGAATGTTACGGGTTCTTCGGGTGCATGCGCGGGTGGCGCGTCGGTCATGCGCAAGACGGATCCCGTCACCTCGTTGGGCCGATAGGTCGTGCAGCCTTTGCAGCCCAGTTCGTAGGCGCTGAGATAGACGCCCTTGAATTCCTCGAAGGAAATTCCGGCAGGAACGTTGATCGTCTTGGAGATCGAACTGTCGATATGGCGCTGCGCCGCGGCTTGCACGGCCAGATGATCGGCGGGCGACAGCGTCTGTGCGTTGACGAAATAGTCCGGCAACGCCGCGTTGGCGCCGAAGCGGGCGCGAAAGGCGCGATGCGCGTAGTCCTCGACCGTTTCGTCCAGGCTCGAGCCGTCGACCTGCAGAACTTTGCGGGTATAGCTGTAGGCGAACACCGGTTCGATGCCGCTCGACACGTTGCCGGCAAACAGCGAAATCGTTCCAGTCGGCGCAATGGATGTCAGAAGGCCGTTGCGCATGCCGCTTTTGGCAATCGCGGAGCGTACATGCTGGGGCAGGCGCAGCGTAAATGGCCGCGACAGGAACTCATGTGCGTCGAACAGCGGGAACGATCCCTTTTCGCCGGCGATTTCGGACGAAGCGAGATAGGCCGCATCACTGATCACGGACAGCCATGTGTCGATCAGCGCCACGCTCTCGGTCGAGCCATAGCGCGTCCTGCAGAAGATCAGAGCATCGGCGAGGCCGGTGACGCCAAGGCCGATGCGGCGCTTGGCGACGGCTTCGGCGCGCTGCTCCGGCAACGGGAATCTCGAGACATCGATGACATTGTCGAGCAGGCGCACGGCGCTGCGTGTCAATGCCGCCAGTTCGCCGAGATCGATATGCGCGTCGTCGTCGAACGGATGCCTGACAAGCCTTGCCAGATTGATCGAGCCGAGAAGACATGCGCCATAGGGCGGCAGCGGCTGCTCGCCGCACGGATTGGTCGCGCGGATCGTTTCGCAATAGCCGAGATTGTTCTCTTCATTGATGCGGTCGATGAAGATCACGCCCGGCTCTGCAGCGTCGTAGGTCGCGCGCATGATGCGGTCCCACAGCGCCCGCGCCTTCACGGTGCGATAGACCTTGCCGTCGAACTTCAGGTCCCAGTCGGCGTCGGCCTTGACCGCGTCCATGAACGGATCGCTCACCAGCACGGACAGGTTGAAATTGGTCAACCGACCACGCTCGCGTTTCGCGTCGATGAACATCTCGATGTCGGGATGATCGCAGGCGAGCGTCGCCATCATCGCGCCGCGCCGTGAGCCTGCACTCATGATGGTGCGGCACATCGCGTCCCAGACATCCATGAACGAGACGGGGCCGGACGCGTCGGCGCCGACACCTTTCACCGGCGAACCCTTGGGGCGCAGAGTCGAGAAGTCGTAGCCGATGCCGCCGCCCTGTTGCAGCGTCAGCGCCGCCTCGCGCAGGTGGGAGAAGATGCCGTCCATGGAATCGTCGATGGTGCCCATGACGAAGCAGTTGAAGAGCGTGACGTTTCGGTCCGTGCCCGCGCCGGCAAGGATCCGGCCTGCCGGAAGGAAGCGGTAATTGGCCAGGGCCTGCGCGAATTCGAGGGCGTGCTGTTTGCGCTTTTCCGGAGCCTCCGCGGCCGCGGCGGCGAGCGCGACGCGCGCCCAGGTCTCGGCCACGTCGCCGTCCACGGGCGTGCCATCCGGCTGTTTCAGCCGGTACTTCATGTCCCAGATCTGGCTGGAAATATCGCTCATGGCCTCAGGTCTCGTACCCGCCCAGGCGGGTGAGACAGCTAAACCCTCAAGGGCTAAAAGTCAATGAATGTTCTCTATTCGTTCTTTTGATGGGATTTAGCCAGTAAGCTGCTTTTGTCCTTCCGCAACGAGCTTTTGTGTCGCCCCTTCGATCTCGGCCTCCAGCCGGGGCATGAATTCGCGGCGGTGCAGGCCGGGCGGAATGGGCGCGAGGAACTCGACGATGATCGTTCCCTTCTTCTTCACGAACCCCATCGGCCCGGTCCAGAACAGACCGGAGTTCAGCGCAACCGGATAGCAGGGAACGTCGAGTTGCCCGTAGAGCCCGGCGACACCGGATTTGTAATCGGGCGGTGCGCCCGGCTTTTTGCGCGTGCCTTCGGGGAAAATTGCGATCGAGCGACCGAGTGCCATCTCCGCACGCGCTGCCGCCGCCATGGCGCGCAAGGCGCTCGCCTTTCCATCTCGGTCGATGGGGATCATCCGCGCCTTGTTGAGATACCAGCCGTAGAAGGGAATGCCGAGCAGGCTGCGCTTCAGCACGATCGCCGGATCATCGAGCAGCACATAGATCGCCATTGTGTCCCACATGCTCATGTGCTTGACGGCGACCAGCACGCCTTTGGGCGGCAGGGCGCCGCGGACCTCGTAACGCGTGCCGGCAAACACGCGCAGGCCCCAGAAGCTCGCCAGCGACCAGTTGCGGCCGAGCCAGACGGCGCCGGCGCGCGACATAAGGAGGCTGGGCAGGAACGCGATCGCAAGCACCGCCGTCATCAGCGCGAAGTAGACGAGGAAGAGAGCGGAGCGAATGATCGTCATCAACGGCGTCACGATGTCGGCGCGGGCTTGCTGTCGTCGCTGCGATGGTCGACCGCGGTCATGACGAAGCTCGCTACATATTTCAGATATTCGTTGTGCAGAAGATGAAGCGTGCCAGGCCGCCACCAGGCGGCCATGTTCACGCCTTCCGGCTCCACCGGATAGGGCACCAGCCGCACGCCCGGCATCAGGCTGTGAAAAAAGCGCAGGCTGCGCGGCATGTGATAGCTGGCCGTTACGATGATGAGGCTCTTGTAGTGGTGCAGCGCGGCCCAGTCGGCCGCTTCTTCCGCATTGCCGTAGGTGTCTTCGGCCGCATAGCCGATATCGGCGCAGCAATCGAAGCGCCGGCCGCCGTTCGACAGGCGCTTCAATTCTTCCTTGGTCGAGGTCTTGTTCACGCCGGTGATCAGAAGTCGCTTGCCCGTTCCGTGTTCGAACAGGGCAACTGCCGTGTCGAGGCGCGCATCGCCGCCGGTCAGCGTGACGATTGCGTCTGCCTTGGGCGTGCCGTGCGGGGTCGACGGCAGGTTCATGACGAACAGCAGAAATCCCGCCACATAGAGAGCGACCAGACCTGCGATGACCTTCAGCAGACTCATGGAACGGGACTATGCCATCAAACGAAGTTGGCGCGAAAATTCCGGCCAGAACCGGACCGGCGATGGGCGCGCGCACACTGCGGAATACGCTGCGCCACTCAATAGATGCGCCGTACGACGGACAAAACCGACAGCCGCGCCGTCGCCCAGGCGATGATCGCCGCCGCGACCGGAACCGCGGGGAACCACGCGACTTCGGTCAGCTTCAAAGCGATCGGCGGCAGGAAAGGTACGGCCTCGACGCCGACAAATTCGAGTCCGCCGGCCGCGAGAAACAAGACGGCCGCCAGCAATGTCCCGACCGCGCTGGCGCCGAACGCCGTCAGTGCGAAGTGCTGCTCGAAGCCGCGCGCGATGAAGCCCGCGCGTGCGCCCATCTGGTGCAGCAGAGCGACCATTTCGTGATGCGCGGCAAGACCGGCGCGCGTCGCGAACGTCACGGTCGCGGCCGTCGCGACGGCAATCAGAATCAGAATTCCGTATGCCGTGTATGAGATCGTGTCGGACAAGCCTTTCAGCCGCGCCAGCCAGCGGCTGTGATCATCAAGCTGTGAATCGGGCGCCGCCGCTTTCAACTGCGCGCCGAGCGTTGCGAGATCGACATGCGTTCCCGGCGTCACATCGGCGTCGATCAGTTTGGGCAACGGAAGTTCGGCCACCAGCGAGCCCTTGCCGAGCCATGGCTCCACGAGGCTCTGCATTTCCTCTTCCGACAGGGGCGCGGCATGGGCGATGCCGGGCGTCGCGCGCAGCACGGAAAGCGCGGCATCCGTTTCGCGCGCCAGTTCACTGACCGCATCGCCTTTTGTCGGCACCAGGATTTGCACAGTCAAACGGTCGGAAAGGCCAGCGCGCCAGCCGAGCGAGGCACGGTCGGCAAGCAGCGACGCGCCAAGCGCCAGCGCGGCGAGAAACGCCATGATGCCGATCATCACGTCGAGCGGCGCGGCGCCTCTTTCGCGTGGCAGGAACGGCGCAGGCGTACGGTTCATGCCCGCGCCGCCGTTCGAAGTTCGACGAGTCGGCCATCGACCAGCCGCATTTCGCGCGCCTTGGTGCTCTCGATCAGCGCGCGATCGTGCGTTGCGATCAGCACCGTCGTCCCGAGCCGGTTGAGCTCGCCGAACAGGCGGATGAGCCTGGCACCGATTTCCGGATCGACGTTGCCGGTCGGTTCGTCCGCGATCAGAAGGTCGGGCCGCGCCACGACGGCGCGCGCGATGGCGATGCGCTGCTGCTCGCCGCCCGACAAGGTCGGCGGCCTCGCATGC
>Ga0265325_10000719_pt1 | contig 23911 bp, 23 predicted proteins | sample 41420metaG_FD_202090 | JGI IMG/M metagenome (GOLD analysis project Ga0265325, IMG submission 202090) | Rhizosphere microbial communities from Carex aquatilis grown in University of Washington, Seatle, WA, United States - 4-14-20 metaG | ecosystem: Host-associated > Plants > Roots > Rhizosphere... | reverse complement strand
GGCGCCTGGCGGACCGTCACGGCTTCATGGCACATGTCTGCCATCTCAGGCCGCAATCGCGCGGGTTCATCTCGCTCAAATCGCCCGATCCGCTGGCGACACCGCTGATCCAGCCCAATTATCTGGAGGCCGAAGAGGATTTGCGGGCGCTGCGCGAGGGCGTGAAGATCGCCCGAGACATCTTTGCGCAATCGGCCTTCGATCCCTATCGCGGGCCCGAGATGATGCCGGGCGCGCATGTGCGCAGTGACAGCGAGGTCGATAGCTTCATCCGCAAGACCGCGGAAACCATCTATCACCCGGTTGGCACAGCCAAGATGGGCAAGGATGCCGATAGTGTCGTCGATCCGCAGTTGCGGGTGTATGGCGTGGAGGGCCTCAGGGTGGTTGACGCCTCGATCATCCCGGCGCTGATTTCCGGCAATACCAATGCGCCGACCATCATGATTGCCGAAAAGGCTGCCGATATGATGCTGGGGCGCGCGTGCCTGTCTCCGGAGCAGATCAAAGTGGCCGAGGACGGCGTGCTGGCCGCGGAATAGCGCACACTTTTCCCTCGCCGCAACTATCGCGACGGCAGCTTCGGGCGTATGCTGCTGGCATGAAACGGGTGAATCTTACGATCCTTTGCGCAGCCCTGCTCGCTGGGGCGGCGTTGCCCGCTGACGCCCAGCAAACGCGCTATCCCGTCAAGACCATGGATTTCGACCTCTGGTGTACGGAACAGGCGCATCTTTCGCCCGACCGCTGCGACCAGCGCCTGCCGGACGACGTGCAGAAATTCGAGGCCTACCGCAAGATCATCGAAAAGTACGAAATTCCGTATTTGCAGGACAAGGAACAGAAGCTGCGGTTTGACCGCGACATCATGCACAATGATCCGATCGACAAGCCGAACAGCGATCCGTCGCAAGCGCCGCCCGTGACCGGCAACTAGTTTCTAGCCGGCGGTTAGGCCGCTGCCGAACACCTCAAACACTTTTTCCAGAACGTTGCTGCCGTCGAACAGCATGGCAGCTGGCTTGTCTTGCGAAATCACAAGCCTGAGATGCGGGGCCTTGGGGTGGCTGCGCAGCATCGCTGGCGGAGGCGGCGGCGGAAGGGTGTCGATAGAGGGAAGCGGTTCGTCCTCGTTGATCAGTTGCGAGGCGACAAGGCGCTGGAAGGCGATGGGACGGCCAAGAAGCTGGCTTGCGTCGCTCAGGATCTGGATCATGCCGACGAAGCGGGTGGCTCTTCCCGGTCCGAACGACACCGGGGCCAGGACGGTTTCGAGCTCCACCATGCCGCAATCGGCGCTGGCGCCGATCGAAGACAGGCATACCGGCTGCTTCAGTTTGAGAGCCTGTTGCAGCAGCGAGGCTAACGCCATGCTCGATTGCGCTTCCCAATGGGCCAGGAAGCCTGTGCCTTTCAACTCGAAACCGAAACGCTCGCACAGGGCGGTGCCCGCCAGCCTATAAACAGGCCGCGCCGGATTCTCGGCTTCCACGATGAAAACGTAGGGCAACATGCGCTTTATCGCGCGCGGATCGATATCTGTCTGATCGGGTACGTCACGTCCCTTGCGAAGCCTGCTCCAGTACCCCACCAGCAAATGACTATTCTTGTGCTTCATAATCCACGCGCCCCGGTTGCTCTGTCGGGCGACTGTTCCGTCTTGAACCAGATCGAAACGATGTCGCGTTCTCAGCGGGACTGGTGAGCGAAACCCGTGCCAGGGCCTTTTTATCAATTCCAAGGTCCGCGCCTGAAGCGCGGTCCGAAGAAGGGTATATGCGAGGATTTCAGGAACGGCGTGAGGACCATACCCGCCGCAAAACCGCCGACATGCGCCCACCAGGCGACGCCCGGGCTGTCGGGTGTAGAGAGCGTGGCGTTGATTAACTGCATCGCAAACCAGACGCCGACGACCCAGACGGCACTCAGACGCAGCGGATAGAGGATGATAAGTACCGGTACGACGACCGTGATCCGCGCCCTGGGATAGAGCAGCATATAGGCCCCCAGCACGCCCGAAATCGCCCCCGAAGCACCCACCATCGGCAAAGCCGAGGCGGGATCCATGAAAGCCATGGTTAGCGCCGCCGCAATCCCGCTCAGAAAATAGAACAGGATGAAGCGGGCATGGCCCATCGCATCTTCGATATTGTTCCCGAAAATCCAGAGATAGAGCATGTTTCCCGCGAGGTGCCAGAAACTGCCGTGCACGAACATGGAGCTGAAGATCGTGGACCACGCCGGCAGACTGGTCTGGTCCGACGGGTTGAGCTGCGGCGACAACAGCGATCTGGGCATAAAGCCATATTGAATGAAGGCAGTGCCCATTTCCGGCCCCAGCTGCACCTCCCAGACATAAACCAGCACGCAGGACAGGATAATCGCCAAGGTAACGAGGGGCGTCAGGCGTACCTTGGTGTCGTCCGAGATCGGGATCATGGCCTTCCCCCCGCCCGGCCGAAACCGGGAGCTGTCCCAATTTGAACCTGAGATAAGGGCAAACCCAAGGCGGGGGCTGGCATAGTTCGTGAAGTGAGGCGGGCAGTCATTCAAGCCTGTTCCATGTCTCCGGTGCGATTCCGGGGGTGGAGCAAGCAACCCGACCGGAGCTAAGGAGCTATAGCATGTCGCAGAGGACTTTCACCTTCATCACCGCCGCGCTCACCAGCGCCGCCTTGGTGGCGACCCCCTTTGCCAGCGCCGAGGCCTGGACCAAAAACAGCTCCCATATCAGCGGCTTGGGCCAAGGCTATCATGGCAATACCGGAGGTATTTCGGGCGGCTGCAAGAACGGCGGCGGCGGGGGCGTGACGATCAACAAGCCAGTCACGATCAATAAGAATATCAGCATCTACAAGCCGACCACGATCACCAAGAACATCAACGTCTACAAGCCCGTCACTATCACCAAGGACGTGAACATCTACAAGCCGATCACCATCAACAAGAACATCGACATCACAAAGAACATCGACAATTCGAAGAACATAACGATCAACAAGAACATCAACATCAACAAGTCGATCGTCATCAATAAGGGCGGCGGCAGCGGCTCGGCGGAAGCTTCGGCCTTTGCCGTGGCAATGGCGCAGGCCAGCGCCAGCGCGAGCGCCAGCGCGAACAACAACGTCACCTTCTACGGCGGCGGCAGCTACGAATATGTCACGGTCAACAACCACAGCAGCACGCTTTCCGGCGTCCAGACCAGCGAGCAATGCCAGATGCAGGAAGCCAATGTGGTCAAGGCAGTTCACGCCGTCTGCCTGTCGGCGGACGGGCGCGAATTCCCCGCCTCGCACATGACCGGCGATACCTGGATCGATTCCTCCAGCGAAAACGAAATCCTGCGCTGCATCCCCGGTTCGCATCTGAAGGTCGTGATCGGCGACGTGTTGCAGACCGACCAGGGCATGGCCGGAACCTATTCGAGCGGCCAAGTCCTGGAATGCGGCGACCACGAAGCGCTGCGCCACTACAAGGACGGCATGCTCAAATGCGCGCCCGCCGTGCCGGTGCCCGACTGCACCGAGCGCACCAATCTGCGCCGCTACGGCACGGGCGACATGTTCTTCGCCTATCGCGCCTCGGTCTGCGTGACCGCCAGTGCGATTTCGCACGAGACTCACGAACTCGACGTCTCCGGCATGACGCTCGAAGGCGGCGTCGGCGAAGGCAATTAGATTTCCTCTTGGGGTGCCAAAGAGAACGGGGCGTGACGGCAGAAGCCGCTGCGCCCCGATCCATTTCCACACCGCTTTCGAAAGTATTCGTTAAAGCCCAGGGACCATGATGCGGCCACGATGCCGTATTCGGGCCCGACCTTGAGCAACGTCTTGTCATTGCTGCGTGACGGCGACTTTCTGACCCGCGAACGGGTGCGGATATGGACGGTCGCGCTGTTGATCAGTTTTGTCGCGGCAATCCTGTTCCTGGCGGTGACCGCGCACGGGCTTAACGACTACAAGAACCGCCCGCTCGGCACCGATTTCTCCGACGTCTACGCGGCCGGCACGCTGACCCTCGACGGTGACCCCAAAGCTGCCTTCGATCCCGCACGGCATTACCAACAGGAACGGGCGACCTTCGGCCCGAATACGCCGTTCTACGGTTGGCACTACCCGCCGTTCTTCTTGGCCGTCGCCGGCGCGCTGGCGGCCCTTCCCTATCTGCCGGCTCTGCTCGTATGGCAGGCGGCAACCTTGGCGCTCTACCTGCTCGCGCTACGATTTCTGCTGCAGAGCGGAGCCGCGCCCGAAACCGTGCACAATCCCGCCTGGTTGTTGTGCGCGCTCGCCTTCCCTGCCGTGTTCGTGAACCTCACCCATGGGCAAAATGGCTTCCTCACCGCCGCGCTGTTCGCGAGCGCTCTGGCGCTGCTCGACAAGCGTCCCATCGCGGCGGGGATTCTGTTCGGTCTCGTCGCCTATAAACCGCAGTTTGGGATCATGATTCCCTTCGTACTGGTCGCGAGCGCTCGCTGGAAAACCTTCGCCGCCGCCGCCGCGACGGTTGTGGCGCTAGTACTCGTCGCCGCGCTGGCGTTCGGCGCCGACATATGGAGCGCGTTCCTGGCATCTACCCATTTCAGCCGCACCGTCGTGCTCGAACAGGGCGGCACCGGCTTTGAGAAGATTCAAAGCGTCTTCGCCGCCATGCGGATGTGGGGCGGAACGGTGGATGCCGCTTATGCAGCGCAAATCGTTGCGGCACTCGGCGTGGCCGCGGCACTCACCTTGTTGTGGCGAACGCAAGCCAGCATTGCATGCAAGGGCGCGGGCCTGTGCATCGGCGCATTGCTGGCGACGCCCTATTGTCTCGATTACGACATGATGCTGCTGGCGCCCGCCATTGCGCTCATGGCGGTTGAAGGAAAATCGCGCGGCTTTCTACCTTACGAACAGACAGCACTGGCGGCGTTGTGGCTGGTTCCGCTTGTCGCGCGCGGCGCTGCGGGCGCCACCCATATTCCGCTGGGTCTTGCGGCGATGGCGATTTGCTTTGCATTCGTCGTCCGGCGCGGGCTGGCAAGCCGACCTATTCTCGCGGCAGCCTGATACTTGACCTTGCGACGCTGCCGAGAACCGCTTGCGCGGCAAAGGTCGGCTGTTATTGTGCCTTTCCAGCCATCTTTGCGTCTTGCCGACCCCAGCAAGGGAATTCCATGAACATCCACGAATACCAGGCCAAAGAGATTCTGCGCAGCTTCGGCGCGCCGGTGCCGCGCGGCAGAGCCGTGTTCAGCGTCGAGGACGCAGTCGCGGCCGCTAAGGAACTGGGCGGACCGGTCTGGGTGGTGAAGGCGCAAATCCACGCGGGCGGGCGCGGCAAGGGCGGCGGCGTGAAGGTTGTGAAATCCATCGAGGACGTGGAAAAGGAAGCCTGGCGCATGCTGGGCATGACGCTGGTCACCCATCAGACCGGCCCGCAAGGACGCGTCGTCAAGCGGCTTTATATCGAGGACGGCTCGGCGATCGAACGCGAACTGTATCTTTCCGCCCTGGTCGATCGGGCGACCTCCCGCATCGCCTTCATCGCCTCCACCGAAGGCGGCATGGACATCGAAGAGGTGGCGCACAAGACACCGGAAAAAATCGCCACCTTCCTGGTCGAACCGGCCTCAGGCTACTCGGCCTATGTCGGCAACCAAATCGCCACGGCGCTGAAGCTAAAGGGCGATCAGATCAAGCAATGCGGCGCGCTGGTGAAAAGCCTGTACGACGCCTTCGTCGCCAAGGACATGAGCCTTCTGGAAATCAATCCGCTGGTGGTGACCAAGGACGGCAAGGTCATCTGCCTCGACGCCAAGATCAATTTCGACGACAACGCGCTATATCGCCACAAGGACGTGCAGGAGCTGCGCGATCTCGGCGAAGAAGACCCCACCGAAGTGGAGGCATCGAAACACGACCTTTCCTACATCAAGCTCGACGGCACCATTGGCTGCATGGTCAACGGTGCGGGCCTTGCCATGGCGACGATGGACATCATCAAGCTGTATGGCGGGGAGCCCGCAAACTTCCTTGATGTCGGCGGCGGCGCCTCGAAGGAAAAGGTGACCGAGGCATTCAAGCTGATCCTCTCGGACAAGAACGTGAAAGGCATCCTGGTCAACATCTTCGGCGGCATCATGAAGTGCGATATCATCGCGGAAGGCATCATAGCCGCCGCAAAGGAAGTCCATCTTAACGTTCCGCTGGTGGTCCGTCTGGAAGGCACCAATGTCGAGAAGGGCAAGGACATTCTCGCCAAATCCGGCTTGCCTATCGTCTCCGGTAACGACCTCGCCGACGCGGCGCAGAAGATCGTCAAAGCGGTGAAGGAAGCAGCATAGATGTCCATCCTCGTCGACAAGAACACGCGCGTCATCTGCCAGGGCTTCACCGGCAACCAGGGCACCTTCCATTCGGAGCAAGCCATCGCCTACGGCACCAAGATGGTCGGCGGCACCTCGCCCGGCAAAGGCGGCACGACGCATCTCGGCCTGCCGGTGTTCGACACGGTGCGTGCCGCGAAGGAAGCAACCGGCTGCGACGCCACGGTGATCTATGTACCGCCGCCGTTCGCGGCCGACGCCATTCTGGAAGCCATCGACGCGGAAATCCCGCTGATCGTCTGCATCACCGAGGGCATCCCGGTGCTCGACATGGTAAAGGTCAAACGCGTGCTGACCGGATCGAAATCGCGGCTGGTCGGGCCCAACTGCCCCGGCGTCATCACGCCAGGCGAATGCAAGATCGGCATCATGCCGGGCCATATCCATCGCCGCGGCACGGTCGGCATTGTCTCGCGGTCGGGAACGCTGACCTATGAAGCGGTGTGGCAAACGACGGCAGTAGGATTGGGCCAGACCTCCTGCGTCGGCATTGGCGGCGATCCGGTGAAAGGCACCGAGCACATCGACGTGCTGGAGATGTTCCTGGCCGATCCCGAAACGCAAAGCATTGTGATGATCGGCGAGATCGGCGGCGCGGCGGAAGAAGATGCGGCCGACTTCATCAAACATTCCAAGGTGAAAAAGCCGATGGTCGGGTTCATCGCGGGCGTCACTGCCCCACCGGGACGGCGCATGGGCCATGCCGGTGCGATCATCTCTGGCGGCAAGGGCGATGCGGCATCGAAGATCGAGGCGATGCGCTCGGCAGGCATCCGCGTTTCGCCGAACCCAGCGGCACTTGGCACCACGATGGTGGAGCTGCTGAAGGGAAACTGACTTCGTTCAGCCCTGTGCGCGTTTACCCGCCCACCGCTCGGGCAGCCTGCGGATTAACGATTGCATCGGTTTTTCCCAGAAGAAATACGACAGCGAGCCCAGCCCGATTAGCACGGCATAGAACGCGATCATCGATATCCCGTGCATGAACACGGCCGGGGCAAGGCCGAACGCCAGAGCACCGAGTGCACAGGCGATTTGCAGCGGGAAATGCAGCATGTAGGTCGAATAGGAGATGTCCCCGAGATAGGACAGCCGCTTGTACGACAGGCCCAGCATTTCCTCTTGCAGCGCCAGCGCCACGATGGTGACGGGAATAACCGTATAGATATAGGCGACGTGGAAAATGCTGTCGGCGTTATCGCTGTAATAGTCCCAATCGTCGGGCAGCTGATCGAAAAGCCACGAGCAGGCCGCGTGCAGCGGGCCGTACAGGATCTCCACGACCACCACGCCCCACAGGGCAAGCGCCAACACTCCGAGCAGTTTCGAGATCAGTCGCGCGTGTTGATGTGTCTTGAACTCTGCAAACACGAAATAGGCGACACCGCCCAGGAAGAAACCCATCAGCCCGCGCGCGATAAACCAGTTCCAGTCGTAAAGGAATATGCCGCCCAGCGAGACCACCAGGGCAGTCTTCCACCCGCTCAGCCCCACGCGGCACAGAAGGAAGAACAGGACATAGAGGACCGCCTCGATCGACACCGTCCAGGCTGGACCGTTGAAATATTGATCCGTATTCGGCGGCACCCACTGCTGCACCACGAAGAGGCTGGTCACGAAGCGTCCCCAATCGCCCACCGGAAAAATGAAGACCTTGCCGGTGACGTGGTTGAACGTCGTCTGCAGCACCAGCGCCAGGATCAGGGTCAGGAAAAACAGCGGATAAAGCCGCGAGAAGCGCAGCAGCGCGAACTTGCCCGTCCGGGCTTTGCCCTCGCGGATCGCCCCCGCGTAAAGCCAGAAGAACACGAATCCCGACAGCGCGAAGAACAGATCGACCGCAGCCCAGCCCTCGAGATACAGCGGCTTCATTAGCCAGTAGAAGGGTTGGTCCTCGCGGTGCCACACCGCCTGCCAAGTGCCGGTGATGTCGTAGAAATGTTGCCAGTGCCAGAACACGACCGACAGCGCGGCCACCCCCCGCAGGGCATCCAACGAATACAATCTCTTCACGCCTGTCCCCCGATTCCGGCTCCGCCGATCGGATGCGAACATGCTGTAGTTCGCGCATCTGAGCCACACCCCCAGTCGCAATTCAGTCTCATTGACCCCATATTAAGGCCAATGGCGGTTCCATGGTGAGCTTGGGCATGGCCTTTGACCCAGGGATGCGTTAAACGCCTCTCCTTTTTCGAATTCTAAAGTTTCAGGATGGGTCTGGAGCCCAACAAGCACCAACCCCTAAAGCTTTGAAATGACAAGTCAATCTTCGGACCGGCTGAACAGGGCGTCCAACGAAATCCTCGAGGCGACGTCGTTTCTGTTCGGCGCCAATGCGCCGTTCATCGAGGCGCTTTACGCCAGATACCTGGAAAATCCGGATGCGGTCGACCCTTCGTGGGCGGCCTATTTCGCCGAACTGGGCCAATCGAGGCTGGCGCCTGCGCAAATCGGCCGCGGCCCGAGCTGGGCTCGCGATCTAAAGCCCGAGTTGGCAAACGGCGAACTCGTGAGCGCGCTCACCGGCCAGTGGGAAGCGGCCCCCGCGACCAGCGAAAAGGATTTGCGAGTAGCGGCGCAGGAGTCCATTCGCGCCATCCAATTGGTGCGCGCCTATCGCGTTATCGGTCACTTCGAAGCCGATCTCGATCCGCTGAAGCTCTCACCCAGGACGCCCCATCCCCAGCTCGATCCGGCGTTCTACGGTTTCCACGACGCCGACCTCGACCGACCGATTTTCATCGACGGCGTGATGGGTATGGAAAGCGCCACGCCGCGGCGCATGACAGAGATTCTGAAGCGCACCTATTGCGGGCGCATCGGCTACGAATTCATGCACATCAACGATGCCGAGCAGAAGGACTGGCTGCAGCGGCGCATCGAAGGCCCCGACAAGGAAATCGTCTTCACGCCCGAAGGCAAGAAAGCGATCCTCAACAAGCTGATCGAAGCGGAAGGTTTCGAGAAATTCGCGGCGCTGCGATTCCTGGGCACCAAGCGGTTCGGGTTGGACGGCGGCGAAGCCATGATCCCGGCGCTCGAACAGATCATCAAGCGCGGCGGACATCTGGGCGTGAAGGAGATCGTGCTCGGCATGTCGCATCGCGGCCGATTGAACGTACTGGTCAATGTCATGGCCAAGCCCTATCGCCAGATCTTCCACGAATTCCAGGGCGGCAGCGCCAATCCAAGCGAAGTGCAAGGTTCGGGCGACGTCAAATACCATCTGGGTGCCTCGTCGGACCGCGAGTTCGACGGCAACCACGTGCATTTGTCGCTGACGCCGAATCCGTCGCATCTGGAAGCCGCCGATCCCGTCGTGCTAGGCAAGGCGCGCGCCAAACAGACCCAGCTCGGTGACAAGACTACGCGCGCCAGCGTATTGCCGCTGCTACTGCACGGCGACGCGGCGTTCGCGGGTCAGGGCGTTGTGGCGGAATGCTTCGCCATGTCGGGAACCAAGGGCTTTCGAACCGGCGGCACGATCCACTTCGTCGTCAACAACCAGATCGGCTTCACCACCGCGCCGATGCACTCGCGCTCCTCGCCCTACTCCACCGACATCGCACTGATGGTGCAGGCGCCGATTTTCCACGTGAACGGCGACGATCCGGAAGCGGTCGTGCACTGCGCGCGCATCGCCACCGAGTTCCGGCAGCTGTTCCATAAGGACGTCGTGATCGACATGTTCTGCTATCGCAGATTCGGTCACAACGAGACCGACGAACCGTCGTTCACCCAGCCTTTGATGTATCGCGCCATCAAAGACCATCCCACCACGCTGGAACTCTACAGCGCCAAACTGGTCGACGAGGGAACGCTTTCCCAGACCGGCGTCACGGACATGGTCGACGGCTTCATCAAGCGGTTGGACGAAGAATACGAAGCCTCCAAGACGCATCGGCCCAAACGCGCGGATTGGCTGGACGGACGCTGGTCCGGGATGTCGATCGCGCCCAAGGGCGGCGACCGGCGCGGCGAGACCGGCGTGGCCCGGGAAACATTGCTCGACATCGGGCGCGTGCTGACGACGATTCCCGAAGGCTTCAACGCCCACAAAACCATTGTGCGCCAGATGCAGCACAAGGCGAAGATGTTCGAGACCGGCGAGGGTATCGACTGGGCGACTGCGGAGGCCCTGGCCTTCGGCACGCTGCTCAAAGAAGGCGCGGCGGTGCGCCTGTCGGGGCAGGATTCCGTGCGCGGTACCTTCTCGCAGCGGCACTCCGCGCTGATCGATCAGCAGACCGAAGAACGTTACGTGCCGCTCTGCCATGTCGCGGAGGACCAGCCGGAATTCGAGGCCATCGACTCGCTGCTGTCCGAAGCGGCAGTACTGGGCTTCGAGTACGGCTATGCGACAGCGGAACCCAAGACGCTGGTGCTGTGGGAAGCGCAATTCGGGGATTTCGCCAACGGCGCGCAGGTCATCATCGATCAGTTCATCGCCTCGGGCGAAATGAAATGGCTGCGCATGTGCGGGCTGGCATTGCTTCTGCCGCACGGCTATGAGGGCCAGGGGCCGGAACATTCCTCGGCGCGGCTGGAGCGTTTTCTCCAGCTTTGCGCCCAAGATAATATGCAGGTTGTCTATCCGACGACACCGGCGAACTATTTCCACGTGCTGCGCAGACAGATGCGCCGGCAATTCCGCAAGCCGCTGATCGTGATCACGCCCAAGTCGCTGCTGCGCCACAAGCGTTGCGTCTCTTTCCTCTCCGACATGGAACCGGGGATGAGCTTCCATCGCGTCTTCCGCGATCAGGCCGAATGCGTGCCGGGCGCGACCTCGGTCAAGCTGGCGGGCGACGACGAGATCAAGCGCGTGATCTTGTGCTCCGGAAAAGTCTATTTCGACCTGATGGAGGAGCGCGAGAAGAAGAACGAAGGCCGCGTTCAGATGCTGCGGCTGGAGCAGCTCTATCCCTTCCCGGAAGCCGCGCTGATCGAAGATCTCAAGCGCTTTCCCAAGGCCGAGTTCGTCTGGTGCCAGGAGGAACCCAAGAATCAGGGCGCCTGGACCTTCGTGCGGCCGCGCATCGAGGAACTGATCGCCATATTGGGAGGCCGTAACGCGCTGAGCTATGTCGGGCGGCCCGAATACGCCTCCACCGCGGCCGGCCTGATGAGCCAACACAATGCCGAACTTCATGCCTTCCTCGACGAGGCTTTGACGGTATGATGTTAGGACTTTCACCTCCCCCTTGCGGGGAGGTCGAAGCGCGTAGCGCTTCGGGTGGGGGGCGGTGCTCGTCACAAGCGACAACCCCCCACCCGGATCGCTTCGCGGCTTCGCCGCTTCGCTCTCCGGCCTCCCCACAAGGGGGAGGCGAACCAGATTGCACTGAGGCCGATTGATGAGCATTGAGATAAAGGTTCCGGCGATGGGCGAATCCGTCACCGAAGCGACCGTCGCCCGCTGGTTCAAGAACGAAGGCGATGCGGTCACGCGCGATGAACCTTTGCTCGAACTCGAAACCGACAAAGTCACGGTGGAAGTGCCCGCCCCGGCGGACGGCGCGATCGAAAGCATCTCGGTGAAGGCCGGCGACACGGTGCAGGTCGGCAGCGTGCTCGGCGCTATTGCCGAGGGCAAGCCCGGCAAAGCTACGCCAGTAATGTCGCGCAATCCCGATGCCGTTGTCGCGCCGCAATCGGCCCCTGAAGCTCCTAAAATCGCGCCCGCACCCAAGCCGGTCACTGTCGCGGCGGCCGTCGCGCCGGTGATGCCCTCGGTGCGCCGCGTCGCCGAAGAAAGCGGCTTGGAGCCGTCGCACGTCGCCGCGTCGGGCAAGGACGGCCGCGTCACCAAAGGCGACATGCTGGCGGCACTGGAATTCAGCGCCCAGCAGCGCGCCGCGCGCCCCGTAACGCCAGTCCCCTCCGGTCCACGCCCCAACGCCGCGCGCGAGGAGCGCGTGACGATGAGCCGGCTGCGCAAGACCATCGCTTTGCGCCTGAAGGAATCCCAGAACACCGCCGCCCAGCTGACGACCTTCAACGAGGTCGACATGAGCCACGTCATGGCGCTGCGCAGCGAATACAAGGAAAGCTTCGAGAAGAAGCATGGCGTCCGCCTCGGCTTCATGGGCTTCTTCGTCAAGGCGTGCATCGCCGCCCTGCACGAGCTTCCCAACGTCAACGCCGAGCTCGAAGGCGACGACATCGTCTACAAGAACTATTTTGACATCGGTGTGGCGGTTTCCACGGAGCGCGGATTAATGGTGCCGGTGGTGCGCGACGCCGACAAGATGTCGCTCGCCGAGATCGAAACGGCGATCAACGATTTCGGCCAGCGCGCGCGCGACAACAAACTGAAGTTGGAAGAACTGCAAGGCGCCACGTTCACCATCTCCAACGGCGGGGTGTTCGGCTCTCTGATGTCCACGCCGATCCTGAATGCGCCGCAGTCCGGCATCCTCGGCATGCACAAGATCCAGCCGCGCCCCATCGCCGAGGGCGACAAGGTCGTGATCCGTCCGATGATGTATCTGGCGCTATCCTACGACCACCGTCTGGTGGACGGGCGCGAGGCCGTCACCTTCCTGGTGCACGTAAAGGAAAACCTGGAAGACCCGCAAAGTTTGCTACTGGATATCTGACCACGACTCGGTTGTAATTCCGGCATATGGCTGGGTTTAGGTTTCGAGTTTTGGCTGGGAACAGCCATCACGGTTTTTGCAGCCGTGATGTCGAGTTGGTTCGCCTTGAGAAGGAGGCGAGGGAAAATCAGTGTAACGATCACGAATACGACCAACCTTCTCTCGGATGTGGCAAGACAAATTCCAAATTTAAAGGTGTTCTATCAGCAAAAAGAACTTGCTGAAGAATTGGTCTGGGTAGCGGGTCACCTTATTAACATTGGTGATCTGGACATTGGAAAATCACTTGTTTCGCAGTTTCCGATACTGCGGCTCGATGAGGGAATTGAGTGGAGAGAGTTTTGTCTCGATGATGTACCAAAGGTCATCGCGGCACGAAGCCAGATACTATCTGCTTCTGAAGTTCAGTTGAATTGGGATTTGCTTCGTCCGAATGAAGCGATTCGTTTTTGGGCTGTGATAAGAACTACTGAGCGCTCGGTTGGATGGGCACTGGCGCATGGTTACTGTATGTCAGTTTCTGCCAGAATCGAAAACACCGACGCAGAGGTCGGATGAGCTTTTACAGCTACAGCAGAAGAAGCTGCGGAAGGGATATGCAGTTGTTTGTTGCTTAGCGCAGTCATGCTCTTCCCTCTGGCATTTGCCGCGCCCACTTTTTTGCGAATTGGCATGGCGCCTGAGTCGAAGATTGATCGGTTAGGCTATGTATTGGATAATCATCCCGGTCAAGTCTTCACGACCTATAGAATTCAGGACGGTAAGGTTTATCTTTTCAAACCTGAGAATGGTGTTTTGAACCTCGCCTTGAGGAACGCAGTATCCGTACCCGTTGAACACGCTCAAAGCCTCCACACAAAAGTTGTCACCATAGCGATCGGATCACGGAGCGATCCATTTTTTCGCCAAATGGCTGCGTTCTTGGCGATCGTGACAATGGCGGCAATCGTATTCTGGGGATTCAAAGTCAGAAAGATCGTACGATGCTACACTCAATATCGTTTGCTTAAGAATGACGCGAGTTGGTTGGATTTTGTCCCGATCTTGGCTGGCAGGATTCAACGACCCGGTCGCCGTTAGATGATCCTGATGGCTCATCCTGCAACGGGATGACTATCGATAGCTGCTTACTACGCTACCCTTTTGTCGATCATTTCGAGCTTGGCAAGCTCGACATGGGCGCGCAGCTCGATCTCGTCGAGCACGCCCTGCAATTTCGGGTCCGAAAAGCCTTCGCGCCGCCGCGTCACCGCATTGGCGAGCCGGTTGAGCGTGGTGCGCGGAATGCCGCCCGCCAGCAATCCGTCGCGTACCTGATCGAGCATGTCGAGCAGCTGTTCGCCGTGCTTCAATCCCTTGGAGCGATGGTCCGTCGGGTCTTCCATGTTTTGCAAGGTCAGGATGGATTCGAGTGCCGGAACAGGGCCCGGGCCGGCGACGACCTGCGCGCGCGCATCATCCGCGCTTCCGATCGTGAAGGAACCGTCGGTCGCAACAGCGCTCTTGCCGGCGCGACGAACGGCGGTGCTGTCGATCCTGCCTGTGCTTTTGATTTCCATGGACGCACTCGTCCCACTGCGACACGCTAGCATTGCGCAGTCGTGGTTAAGGAGTGGTTGACGTTGCACCCTCATGCTTCGACAAGCTCAGCATGAGGGTCTGATTATTCCCTCACCCTGAGCTTGTCGGAGGGTAAGGACGTCATGCCCGGTGGTACGGATGCCCGGCCAAAATCGTCAAAGCCCGGTAGATTTGCTCGGCCAGCATCGCGCGCACCAGGAGATGCGGCCAAGTCTGCGGCCCGAAAGCGAGACTGCGCCCGGACCGCTTGCCGGGCAGCGGCGCCAAGCCATCTGGTCCGCCGATCACGAAACACAAATCCTTGGTGCCGGCATCGCGCAACGCGCCCAGAAAATCGGCAAAATCCTCGCTCGTCATGCCTTTGCCCTTGGCGTCGAGCAGCACGACATGTGCGCCGGGAGGCACGCGCGCCGCGAGTTTCTCCGCCTCTTCCGCCATGCGCGTTTTCGCGTCGCGCACTTTGGATATGGAGACTTCCTCCACCGCGACCGACGGGAACCCCATGTTGCGGCCGAGCTGGCCTGCGCGACGGATGTAATCCTCCACCAGCGCGCCTTCTGAGGTGCCGCGCTCGAAGCCTACGGCGAGGACGGTGAGCCGCATAAAGTCCTTTCTTGTCGCGTTGCCGAACGGAAAACCGCTTTACACTTTTCCTGGCAACGCTCTTATCGGTTAGCTCGGGCGCGCTTCGGCTCGTCCACTGACCACATGCCTTCGAGGTCGTAATAAGCCCGTACTTCGGGGCGGAAGACATGGACGATCACATCGCCCGCATCGACCAGCACCCAGTCGCCTTGCGACAGGCCATCGACCGGACGCGTGCCATAGCCGGCTTCCTTCAGCCGCCGCGCCAGATGCTCGGCGATCGAGGCCACGTGGCGCGACGAACGCCCGTTGGCCACGACGATCGCATCGCACAGCGACGAGCGGCCTTCGAGGTCGATCGTCACGACCTGCTCGGCTTTGTCGTCGTCCAGCGATTGAAGGATGCGGCCCAAAACTTCGGGAGCAGGTGCCTTCTCTGCAACATGCGCCTTCTTGGGAGCGGACTTCCTTACTGGTTTCTTGACGGTTTTTTTTGCGGCGGGCTTCTTGATGGCGGGCTTTTTGGCAGCGGCCTTCTTGGCCGGCTTGCGCGCGGGCGTCGTCTTGCGTGTCAGGTTGGTCCTCCGTTCGCGGTCAATAAGCAAAAGGCGGACGGATTCCTGCTTCGCTCAGCCGCTCGCTCCGTTGCCATTGCCGATATCACTGTAGCATGACCGATTTGCGCGCACCAAGGCCCGTTCCCCGGTCGTGCCTCCGCCTGAGGGCTTTAGGCAACCCGGTGGGCAATTTGCACGATTTTCTTGGCGATATCCTCAGGTGAAAGAACAAAATCTATACACCCGCTGGCGATGGCACTCTCGGGCATATCCGGTTGCGTGGCCGTCTCCAGCTTCTGCGCAATGGTGATGCCCCCGATATCCTTTATACCGCATAGAGCCGCCGCCCCATCGCCGTCAAAGCCGGAGACTATCACCGCGATCACCTTGCCATCCCAATGCTCCGTCATAGAACGCAGAAAAACCGTGATGACGTCGGGCCAGCCCCGAGGTTTCGAGATCGGCTTCAGGCGGAACTCGCCATCGAGAACGTGCAGATCGCGCTGTGGCGGGATGATGAACACATGATTGGGCCGGATGAGCAATTTCTCTGTAATGAGTTCGACCGGCATCTTGGTATAATTCGGGAGAATTTCGTGAAGCTGGGTGGCCACGAGCCTCAGGTGATTGACGATGACAATCGCCACACCCATGTCGTCCGGCAGATGCTTCAGAAGCCGTATATAGGCATCGAGGCCGCCGGCCGAACCGCCCACACAAACGACGGGAAAGTCTCTTGCTACAATCTCCGTTTTCATTTGCAAACGTCCTTCGCGCGGATCGCCGTGGCGCTGGCTTCGTTGCGGCGTCCGTCCACCGGGACGATAGCAGGAAGTTTACGGAAATTCCTCCGACGCGCGAAACGCTGCATCGCCTTGGCGTGGAGCGGCGCCAACACGCTGCCCGGCCGCAGGATCACCGCGATCGGCATCAGAGCCGCGATCTCCTTCCAGCGCCGCCAACGGTGGAACTGTTTCAGATTGTCGCTCCCCATCAACCATATGAACCGTTGATCCGGAAAGCGACGGCATAAGGCCTTCAACGTGTCGATTGTGTAACGGGTGCCAAGAACGCGTTCCACGTCGGAGACGATCACGCGCGGATGGCGGCCTGCCAACGCGCGCGACGCTGCCAGCCGGGTTTTTAGCGGCGCCATGTCCGCCACAGCCTTCAATGGATTCTGCGGCGCAACCAGCCACCAGACATAATCGAGACCAAGTCGCTTCAGCGCGATCTCGCTGACGTACAGGTGACCTTCGTGCGCCGGATTGAACGAACCGCCGAGCAATCCGATGCGCACCCCCTTGGCAATAGGGCCGGGCGGACGAAGCCAGTTCATGGACGCGTCTGACCGGAGCCGCAGACGACGTATTTGAATGTGGTCAGCTGTTCTACGCCGACAGGACCGCGCGCGTGCAGCTTGCCCGTGCCGATGCCGATTTCCGCGCCCATGCCGAACTCGCCGCCGTCGGCGAACTGGGTGGAGGCGTTCCACATTACGATGGCGGAATCGAGCGCCCACAGGAATCGCTCGGCGGCAACTGGATCTTCGGTGACGATGGCTTCGGTGTGATGCGAGCCATACGTCTCGATGTGGCGGATGGCCTCTTCCAGACCGCTCACGACTTTCACGGAGATGATCGCGTCGAGATATTCGAGCCGCCAGTCCTCTTCGGTCGCGGCGGCGGCGTCGCGGATCACGGTGCGCACGTCGGCATCGCCGCGGATTTGGCAACCGGCCGCTCGCAAATCCTCCAGGATCGGCAGTCCGTGCGATTTGAGGATGGAGTGGTCGATCAGCAGCGTTTCCGCGGCGCCGCAAATTCCCGTGCGCCGCATCTTCGCGTTGAGCACAATAGCGCGCGCCATTTCGAGATCGGCGGCCTCGTGGACATAGACGTGGCAGATGCCTTCCAGATGCGCCAACACCGGCACGCGCGCTTCGTTCTGTACGCGTCCCACCAGGCCCTTTCCGCCACGCGGAATGATGAGGTCGATCGCCCCGTCCAGCCCCGCCAGCATCATGCCGACCGCGGCGCGGTCCGTAGTCGGTACCATCTGGATCGCATCGGCCGGCAGTTTTGCGGCGGCGAGGCCTTCGCGTAGCGCCACGAGGATCGCTGCCGACGACCGCGCCGATTCCGATCCGCCGCGCAGAAGCACTGCATTGCCGGACTTCAAACAGATCGCGGCGGCGTCCGCCGTCACGTTCGGCCGGCTCTCGTAGATGATCCCAATCACGCCGATGGGTGTCGAGATACGTGCAATCTCGAGTCCGTTCGGGCGCGTCCAGCGCGCAAGCTGACGCCCTACCGGATCGGGAAGCGCGGCGACTTCCTCTACGCCGCGGGCCATCGCCTCGATGCGCCCCGCGTCGAGTGCCAGGCGATCGAGCATCGCAGCGTTCAGTCCCTCGTCCTTCGCTTGTGCGACATCGCCTGCGTTGGCGGCGAGAATGTCCTCCGCATGGGCGCGGATCGCGGCAGCAGCAGCCAGCAAGGCTTCGTTCTTCGCTTCGGCGGAGGTCTCCCGCAGGCTGCGCGCGGCATCGCGCGCGGCGATGCCAAGGACTGCCATCTCGGCGGCAAGCGGCTCTTTGCTGTGCTCGTGCAGGCTCATCGCACTCTTTCGGCGAGTCCGGTCAAGGCCAGATCGTCGCGATGGATCATCTCATCCCGGCCACGATAGCCGAGAATAGCCTCGATTTCGAGGCTGCGCTTACCCGCGATACGCTCCGCATCTCCCGCGCCATAGGCGGCCAGCCCGCGTGCGACCTCATGTCCGTCGCTGTCGCGCACCACCACCGCGTCGCCGCGCTCGAAGCGGCCGTCCACCTGACGGATGCCGGCCGGCAAAAGACTCTTTCCATCCGCCAGTGCGCGCACGGCACCAGCATCGATGATCAGCGTGCCTTGCGGCTTAAGCACGCCCGCGATCCAGCGCTTGCGCGCCGCCGCCGGCGTGGTGCTCGCATGAAAGCGCGTCGCGCGCGCACCGGAGCGCACCGCCGCAATGGGATTGTCGGTTTTGCCCTTGGCGATGACCACGTCGCAGCCGGCGCCGGTCGCAATCTTGGCCGCGATCAGCTTGGACGCCATGCCGCCGCGCCCGACGCCGGACACCGCGCCGCCCGCCATCGCTTCGATCTCCTGGGTGATCGCGGGAACATCGGGAATATGAAGGGCCGTGGAATCCTGCGTCGGATCGGCGCTGTAAAGCCCGTCCACGTCGGAAAGCAGCACCAGGCAATCGGCCTCCATCATCGAGGCGACGCGCGCCGCCAGCCGATCGTTGTCGCCGAAGCGGATTTCGGCGGTGGCGACCGTGTCGTTCTCGTTGATGACCGGCACCGCGCCGAGCTCAAGCAGCGTCTTCAACGTGGCGCGCGCGTTCAGATAACGGCGGCGCTCTTCGGTATCGTCGAGGGTGAGTAGAACCTGTGCCGCGACGACGCCTTCGCCCGCCAGGATGTCCGCATAAGCCTCCGCCAACCGCACCTGTCCGGCGGCGGCGGCGGCCTGGCTTTCCTCCAGCCGCAGTGGGCCGCTTTTCAGCTTCAGCGCGCGCCGGCCAAGCGCGATGGCCCCCGACGACACCAGCAGCACCTGCTTGTCTTCGCGCTTCAGCGCGACGACGTCGGCGCATAGCGACTTCAACCAATCGCGGCGCAGGTTTCCCGTCTTGGCGTCGACCAGCAGCGCCGATCCGACTTTCACGACGACGGTGCGCGCAGAGGCAAGAAGGTCGGTCATGGCGCCCAATCCCGCTTGGGCGCACCTGCTTTCTTGTCCTTGGCGCGGCGCTTGGCGATTTCCTTGGCGAGTGCGCGCAAGACCTCGTCGACCCCTTCGCCCGAGACACCGGACATCACGAACACCTCACGGCCGCTGGCCTTTTTCAGCGCGGCGCGCTTCTTCGCCAAATCCGTTTTCGCAATCGCATCGGCTTTGTTGAGCACGACGATCTCGGGCTTATCGTCCAGCCCTTGGCCATACGCAATCAGTTCGGCACGGATCGTCTTGTAGGCCAGCGCGATTTTGTCGTCGGTGCCGTCGACCAGATGCAGGATCGCATTGCAGCGTTCCGCATGGCCGAGGAATTTGTCGCCCAGTCCCACGCCTTCATGAGCGCCTTCGATCAATCCCGGAAGATCCGCAAGCACGAAATCAGTCGTATCGATCCGAACTACGCCGAGCTGCGGGTTCAGCGTGGTGAAGGGATAATCGGCGATTTTGGGCTTGGCCTGCGAGACACGCGCCAGGAACGTCGATTTGCCCGCATTGGGCAAACCGATCAGCCCGACATCGGCGATCAGCTTCAGCTTGAGGACGATCGCTTTCTCCTCGCCCGGCTGGCCGGGATTGGCGTGACGCGGCGCCTGATTAGTGGCGCTCTTGAAATGGGCATTGCCGAAGCCGCCATTGCCGCCACGCAGCAGCATCACGCGGTCGCCAGCATTGGTGAGATCCGCGATCAGCGTCTCGCCGTCTTCCTCGAAGATTTGCGTGCCGGGCGGTACGCGCAACACCGCGTCATCGCCGCCAGCTCCGGACATATCCTTGCCCGCGCCGCCTTCGCCGTTTCGGGCGCGGACATGCTGTTGATAGCGGTAGTCGATCAGCGTGTTGAGATTATCGACCGCTTCCGCCCAGACGTCGCCGCCCTTGCCGCCGTCGCCGCCCCACGGCCCGCCATATTCGATGAACTTCTCGCGCCGGAACGCGACGCAGCCGTGTCCGCCTGCGCCGGATTGGATATAGACCTTGACCGTGTCGAGAAACTTCATCGCAATATCTAACCTGTCATGGCCGGGCTTGACCCGGCCACCCAGCCAGCGCGCGTCGGCGCGCTGAATGGCTTGACCCAGTCAAGCTTCACCTGGATGGCCCGCTTTTGCGGGCCATGACAACGAAGAAAGGACTGGCACAACATCACGCCGCCTTTTTTCGCCCGAAATTCTCGCGCGTCAACGTCACCCGGTGGCAATAGACCATATGTCCGCGCGCCAGACTGGTGCGCGGCTCAGCCCCATCGTGCCGGCAACCGAGCTTTTCCAGCACCCGTCCCGAGGCCGGATTGTCATGGAAAAAGCCCGCCCACACGCTCGCCGCCTTGAGATCGTGGAAGGCGAACGAGAGGACTTTCCTCGCTGCCTCGGTCGCATAACCCTGACCCCAGAATGGCTTGCCCAGCCAATAGCCGAGCTCGAATCGCCCGCCCTTCAAGTTGAGCCCACACATGCCCAAGAACAGGCCGTCGGCTTTGCGCGCGATCGAGAAGCAGAAGCCCTCGCCGGTGGCACGCTTTTGCGCCGCGAGGGCAACGAAAGCGTGGGCGTCGGCCTCGCGATAAGGGTGAGGCACGCTCGCCAGGTTCTTCGCGACGTCCCAATCGCCGATCCAGGTGACGATCGCCGGCACGTCGCGAAACTCCGGCAGGCGCAAGAGCAGTCTCTCCGATTCCAGTCCAGGCATGGCACTCCCTCCGCTGCGCGAGGGAATAAAAAAGGGAGATGGCGGACCATCTCCCTCGCCTCAATGGGCCGCCAAAGTCGTGGCGGCCTATGTTTTCAGCCGCCTATTCTGCCGCGGTCTTCGCCGCCGGAGCCGTCGCCGTCGTAATCGATACGAACGTCCGGCGCTTGAAGCCCTTTCGGAACGTCACTTGACCGTCGACTTTTGCGAAAAGCGTATGGTCCTTGCCCATGCCGACGTTCTCGCCGGGATGGAACTGGGTGCCGCGCTGGCGGCAGATGATGTTGCCGGCTTCGATCTTCTGGCCGCCGAACATCTTCACGCCGAGCCTCTGGCCCGCGCTGTCGCGACCGTTGCGAGAAGAACCGCCTGCTTTCTTGTGTGCCATTGTCGGAGGTCCTTAGGCCGAGATTGCCGTGATCTTGATCTTGGTGAAGGGCTGACGGTGGCCGCGCTTCCTATGCGTGTTCTTGCGGCGCTTCTTCTTGAAGGCCACGACCTTCTCGCCCTTGCCCTGCGCGACGATTTCCGCCGTGACGGATGCGCCCTTGACCAGTGGCGTGCCGGTCTTGGCCGTCTCGCCGCCCAGCATCAGAACGTCGCCGAGTTTCAGTTCGCCGCCGACCTCGCCTGCGACCTTTTCGATGGTCAGGACGTCGTCCTTGACCACCTTGTACTGCTTGCCGCCTGTGCGGATGACCGCGAACATGTGCTAAGTCCTTGAATAGATAAAGCTTCCCTGGAAGGTGCTGCCCTCGGGGAGCCGCGCAATATACTGACGAGGAAGTCAGGGTCAAGCGGGCGTTGCTACTTGCCCGATTCTGCCTTCGTCTTTGGCAAAAACAGCCCTGCGACGGCCACAAGGGTCAGCGCCAAGCCAGTATAAAAGCCGATGAACTTCGCCAGCGTGGCCTCGGCTGCCAGCATGGCTAAGAGATCGCTCGGGCCGCGGACCAACATCGTCAGTTGCAGGCTGTTCTCGCAGACGTCGAATAGCGCGCCGGCGATCGGCGCCATGGCGAGCAGCTCCATGATTCGGCGTCGTGCCCCTGGCCTTGGCGCAAAGCGCTCGCGCGCCGCGATGGCGCCAAGATAGAGCGCGACGGCGTACAGCGGCATGAACAAATAATCGAAGCCCAATCCGAAGCCGGCCAGCGCCGAGTCCGGCGGGCTGGTCCAGCGGTCCAGGATCACGCGGACACCCCAGCCCGTCCTCACCCCTTGCAGATCGACGGCGCCGAAGCCGGTTCTGGCGCGCAAATAGGTGTCGGCAAGGCCCAGCACCAAGAAGGCCGCTATGGCGGCCGCGCTCGTCCAGGCCAAGCGGGCATTGAGCGCTTTCCTGCTAAGTTGCATCCTGTCCCTCCCTTCGGCGAAGCGTCAGAACCTGTCTCATGCGCCCTTTCCTCGACATTTTGTACAACTTCCATTGGGTCCGCCACGGCGAAGTGGCGCGTTCGTCGCAAGCCTATTTCGGCGGCTTGACGCGGCTGATGAAGCGCCACGGCCTGCGCTCAATCGTGAATTTGCGCGGGGAAAACAGCGATCTGTCTTGGTGGCGCTACGAACGGCGGGTCTGCGAACAGCTCGGCGCGCGCCATTTCGACACGATGCTCGATTCGCGCAAGCTACCGACGCGCCCGATGCTGGTGCGCCTGATGGACGCGTTTATCGATGCACCGCAGCCGTTCCTTCTCAAATGCTCCGGCGGGCAGGATCGCACCGGGCTGGCAGCGGCGCTCTATCTGATCCACCGGGACGGCTGGAGTGCACGCGATGCGGCAATGGCCGAGTTCGCCGGCTCCGCCAAGAAGCATCAGCGCTGGTTGAGCCTGTTCATTGCTTTCGCGAACGAAGAAGCGCGCGGGCAGCCGGTCGCCGAGTGGATCAGGAATGGCTACGAACCGGAACGGCTCGCGCAGTGGTTGAAGTCGCACGGCCACGCCGACAGTTTCGAAAAGATCTTCGTGGTGCCCACCCGCAGCAAATGGCAGTGGTAAGGGCCGAAAAAGAAAAACGCCCGGCCGGAAAATATCCGACCGGGCGTTATTTGCGCCGTTACGCGCGGAGTGCCGGGAGGGGATGACCGACACCGCTAACGAAGAACTTCATCCGGCTTGCGAGCGGGGGGGCAGTGCTTGCCGGACGGTATCGCCCTTCGCGATTAAGACTATATGCAATTCAGCCACAGTTTTCAACTATTTTTTTGAGGTTCGGCACACTTAAGGTTTTTTTAATGACAGTGCTAAAATTAACACGATTTGAAATCAGCCCCGGAAAGCGGCGATTTTTCTCTCGAGTGCCTGCCGCCACGCTTCGGACAGCGCGGGCGCAGCATGAATTCGGCGCAAGGTGTCCAAATCGTAAGCTGTGGAAAACAGCGCAATAAAGGCTTCGCGCACGCTAGGGCCATTTCCCGGCGCGACACGAACGAGCGTTGCGCCGCGCACGGGCGCAATTCCCTCCTCGATCACGCGCAGATACCAGCCGGAGAACGCGGCTAGCGTCATTGCCTGCGGCACATCCGGCCGCTTGGTGTGGATGGCGAGCTTGAAACAAGGTGCGCGCGGCTGACAGATCTCAAGCAGAACGCCGCCCCAGCGAAATCGTTCACCGATGCGCACCTCTGCTTCGTCCGCGCCTGCCAGCGTGAGGTTCTCGCCGAAGGTAGCTGGCGCACAGGGGAGATACTTCTCTCGCGTCCACCACGGCCAATGATCCGACGGATAGGCATACACC
>Ga0265325_10000718_pt1 | contig 23931 bp, 26 predicted proteins | sample 41420metaG_FD_202090 | JGI IMG/M metagenome (GOLD analysis project Ga0265325, IMG submission 202090) | Rhizosphere microbial communities from Carex aquatilis grown in University of Washington, Seatle, WA, United States - 4-14-20 metaG | ecosystem: Host-associated > Plants > Roots > Rhizosphere... | reverse complement strand
GCAGGAAGCACGACGCCGAGATGTTTCAGCAGGTCGTTGAAATAGCCTGACCAGCCGACAGCGACGGTCGACGAGGCTGCGAGGTATTCCAGGACGAGGTTCCAGCCGATGATCCAGGCCAGAAAACGACCCATCGTTGCATACGTGTAGGTATAGGCGCTGCCTGCGACCGGTATCATCGAGGCAAATTCGGCGTAACACAGGCCAGCAAAGAGGCAGCCGGCGCCTGCAATGGCGAAAGAGATGACCACGCCCGGTCCAGCAAAACTGGCCGCCGCATGACCGGTGAGGACGAAGATGCCTGCGCCGATGATCGCCCCGATACCGAGCGCGATGAGATGAAGCGGGCCCAAGGTCCGCTTGAGTTCGTGAACTTCGGCAACAGGATCTTCCGGAATTCCGGCGGCCATATATGTCCCCAATGCTTGTGTGTGGACTCGGCCGAACGACCGAAGTAGCCGCACTCTGGCAGAAGGGACGCGCAGCGAAAAGCCGCTTGGGGATGACGCACGCCGGTGCGCCATCCCCCGCAGGCGCGTTTGACGGAAGCGGACGGTCAGGGCAATTCGCCGATATAGGCTGAACTCGGACGAAGAAGCCGACCGCGACGCTGCTGCTCGCGAGCATGTGCCGTCCATCCGGCGGCCCGGGCCACCGCGAAGATCGGCGTGAAGGCTTGCCGCGGAATCTGCAGTGCATCGAGCAGGATTGCCGTAAAGAATTCGACGTTCGTGTCCAGCGGGTGATCTGGTTTCTTCCGGCGAAGCGCTTCTCTTGCATAGGCTTCCACTTCCGCCGCGAAGGGCAGGTCCGTTGCGTTTGCCGCAAGCCTTCCGATGGCCGCCTTCAGAACGTCGGCGCGAGGATCGCGTACGCGATACACGCGGTGACCAAAGCCCATCAGCCGCTCCCCCCGCACCAGCGCATCGTCGATCCACGGCTTGATGCGTTCCCGCGTGCCGATGGCATCGAGCATCTCGAGCACCGGCTCGGGTGCCCCGCCATGAAGCGGGCCGGTGAGGGCGCAATAGCCGCCGGTGATGGCGCCGAACAGGTCGGCCTGAGTCGAGGCGATCACGCGAGCCGTAAACGTCGAAGCGTTCATTCCGTGGTCGCACACGGTCACGAAATAGGCATCGAGCGCTGACGTTTCGCTCGCGTTCGGCGGGCGGCCGTGGAGCATCGAAAGAGTATCGGCAGCGTGGCTGAGTTTCACGTTTGGGATGTTGGGCAACTTATTCTGGGCGCGCTGCACAAGAGCGCCGACGATCACCGGCAAGGCGCCCAGAATTGTCGCCTCGTGCGTCAGCCCATTCTCACCCCGCAGCCCAGCAACTGCGGCTCGAAATCCATCCACGATGGAAAGTCCGTCGCTCGCCGCCAGAAGTTGCGGCAGACGCGCATAGGCCCTCACGCGCGCTTCGCCAAGCGCCGCGCGTACCTCGGCTTCGCTGATCGGCACCTCAGTGGCTGCCGTCCACAGACGCGCCGTGACGCCCTCAAAGCTCGATCTGGCCACCAGATCAGCGACCCGCTCGCCTGCGATGATCAGTTCGCCCTTCTGACCGTCGACGTGGGACAGGGCCGTCTCTGCCGCCGGAACGCCGTCCAGCCCGATGGGGGATTTGCTGGATTGGATTGTCATTTCGATCTCCTCTGTTGCAGTGCACAAAAGATCGGGGACCTCGACACATTGATCAATCTTGATTAGCATAATCAACATGAATAATTCTGATGACACGCTTTACCTGTCGGCCCGCGATGCCGCGACAGAACTCGCCGTGTCGCCCGCCACGCTCTATGCCTATGTCAGCCGCGGTCTCATCCGGTCGGAGCCTGGAGAGAATCCGCGCAGCCGCCGCTACCGGGCGGAGGATGTGCGGGGGCTCAAGAGCCGGCGCGCACCGATGCTCGAAGGCCAGGGTCTCAAGGCCGCGGATCTGCCGGTTCTCGATTCTGCGATTTCGACCATCACCGAAGATGGCTCGATCTATCGCGGCGTCTATGCCGTTGCCCTTTCGCAGACGGCGACCTTCGAGCAGGCGGCGACATTGCTCTGGGATTCCAAGTCTTCCGATCCGTTTGCGAAGACGAACTTGCCCGTTGTCTCACCCGCGATGCGCAAGATCCTGGAAGCGACACGTGACGCGCCGCCGATAGACCGAGCAGTCGCCGTACTGGCACTGGCCGCCAGCGCCGACCCGCGCGCGTTCAACAGCGTGGCGGAAGGACGGGCTGCGATCGGCGCGCGAATACTGCGGCTGGTCATTGCCTCGATGATCGGCACCGAACCATCCGCCGATCTCCTGCACAAGCAGATCGCGCATGCCTGGGCGCCTCGGAACAGGAGTGCCGAGGACCTCATCCGCCGCGTTCTCGTATTGCTGGCCGATCATGAGTTGAACGCGTCGACGTTCACGGTGCGCTGCGCTGTTTCAACCGGGATCAGTCTCTACGACGCCGTGATCTCCGGGCTGGTTGCGCTCAAAGGCCCCAGGCATGGCGGCGCCGGGCCGCTGGCTTCCAAGCTTGTCGACACTCTGCTCGAAGGCGACATCGCGGCCATCGTGCGCGAACGCGTCGCGCTCGGCGAACGCTTCGCCGGCTTCGGTCACATGATCTACCGCAAAGGCGATCCCCGCGGCATCTCGTTGCTGGAGGAACTCACCAAGGCCGGAGCCGACAAGCGTCTCACGATCGAAGTCCCCGAGCGCATCGCGGATGCCACGGGCGCATTCGTCAACATCGACTACGCGCTCGCGGTGCTCTGCAAGACGCTCGGTCTTCCGCGCGGCAGCGAAATCGCGATTTTCGCGATGTCGCGGACGGCGGGCTGGATCGCGCATGCGATCGAACAGTTGGAGAGCCATGCGCTCATCCGTCCAAGAGCCCGCTATGTGGGACCGGCGCCGGGACGTGCGAGCAAGCGATAGACGCTGGTTTCGCGGATTTCGCGATCCTCCAGATCGCGCGTCGTCTGCACGCGATAGGTCGAGAGCTTCTCGACGCCGCCCTTGGGAAAATAGGAACGGCCCGGATCGCCCAGCAGAACCGTTGCTCCGTGTGCGGAGCGGTCGATCAGCCATGCCAGCAATCGCTCGGCGAGCGGCCGCTCATAGCACATGTCGCCGACAAGGATTATCCGCCAATTTCCGTCGGAGTCGATGAGATCATCCGTCGTGACGCTGACGATCGCCGCATTCGCGACGGCGTTGAGCTTGATCGCGGCGTACGCGAATTCGTCGACATCGGCGGCCATCACCCGCTCCGCGCCGGCCTTTGCGGCTGCGATGGCGACGAGACCGGAGCCGGATCCGAAGTCGAGAACCGTCTTTCCACGCACGACTTGCGGATGATCGAGCACGTAGCGCGACAAAGCCTGACCGCCGGCCCAGGCGAATGCCCAGTAAGGCGGCGGGACGCCTTTTGCCGCCAGCTCGTCTTCGGTCAGCCGCCAGAGCGGCACGACTTCCGTTGCCAGATGAAGCCTGATCTCCGGCACCAGTGGCGGCGAAACGAGCGCAGTGTTGGCGCGGATGAAATCGGATGGATCGGTCACGCGGCCTGTGCGGCCATCGGTTCCGGCTTCGATGTCGCCAGCCGCAGCATCGTCAGATAGTCCGGCTGGACTTCCATCTTGTCCCTGAAGCCCTTTGCCAGCAGCAGCGCGTGCAGCTTTGGCAAATTGTAGCACGGCACGTAGAACAGCAGATGATGATCAACGTGGTAGTTGACCCAGTAGGGCGCGACCAGCGCGCGGACCCACCACGACGCGTAGGTCGTGCGGGCGTTGCGGAACACGTCGTTATTGTCCCGCACCATCGCGTGCTCGGCGATATTGCGCACGCGCGTGATCGCCATGTGCCAGGTGATGTTCGGCAGCACCCAGAACATCAAATAGTAGTGCGGCTTGCCGAACGCGGTCATCAGGGCAAGCAGAACCAGTTGCGCGGTGTACTGCGGCCCGACCCGCATCCAGAAGGTCCTCGCGCGTTCGCCGAATGACTGTCCGGGCTCGCCGAGTGCGCGCAGGAACTGCGCCTTGCGCTGCTTGAATCCGGTTTGCCCCGTCAGATCCCGGACCATCTTGCGGCGAAAGCTTTCGCGCGTGATCGGAAACTTCGCTGACAGGCCGAGATCCGGATCGTCGGATTGCTGCGTGCGGCGGTGATGCACCAGGTGATAGTGGCGATAGCCGATCATTTCGCCCAGCACCGGGTATGCACACAGCCATTGCCCGACAAATTCGTTCAGCCAGCGCGTCTTCATCAGAACGCCATGCGCCGCATCGTGCATCAGGATCGCGAGGCCCAACTGGCGGCTGCCGATGATGATCACGGCGACGATGAAGGTGAGGGGATTGGGCCACAGCGCATACAGCGCCATGGCCGCGCCGATCACGGCCCAGGCGTGCACAACACACAGCATCCCGGTCAGGTCGGAGCGTCGGCGGACGCTCGCCATCTCTTCGGGCGAAAACACATGGGTCGGGTCGAAGCGCTGTACGTTCATCAAGCAATTATAGACCGTTCGCATGGCTTGCGAAGTGCCGTGTTCCGCTGCGTCATGGCTACCAAATCCAGCTCGAAACGAGAAACGCGAACGCAATCAACGCGCCCGCGTCGCGATTGGCGCGGAACAGCTTCAGGCACTTCTCCGGATCGTCGAGCGAAAGCCAGTGAACCTGCCAGAGCAGGTGCGCGCCCACCGCAAACATCACGAACGCAAACGGCCAGCCCGCATGCTCGGCAAATCCCGATGCGAGGATCAGGGCGAAAGACGTTGCATAGAACCCCAGGATCCAGTCCCTGGCGCGTGCGCCGAACAGCAGCGCGGTCGACTTCACGCCGATGAGCGCGTCGTCTTCCCTGTCCTGCAGCGCGTAGATCGTGTCGTAGCCGAGGGTCCAGAAGAACAGGCCCGCATAGAGCATCGCATCTGCCGCATCGAGCGAGCCGGTCTGCGCGGCGAAGCCGAGCAGCGCGCCCCAGTTGAACGTCAGTCCAAGCCATGCCTGTGGCCACCATGTCACCCGCTTCATGAACGGATAGGCGGCGACCAGAAGAAGCGATGCCGCGCCAAGCACGATGGCGAAGCGGTTGAGCTGGACAAGAATGAGCAGTCCGACAAAGCACAGCCCGCCGAGAAACAACCAGGCTTCGCGGACGCTCACCGCGCCCGACGGGATCGGCCGCCCGCGCGTGCGCGCCACGCTCGCGTCGATGTCGCGGTCGACGATGTCATTGTAGGTGCAGCCCGCGCCGCGCATGACGATCGAGCCCGCGCCGAACAGCAGCAGCATGTAGAGATCGTGCCAGCCGGCGAAGGGGCGTTCACTGGCGATCGCGCCAAGGACAAGTCCAAACACGCAGGGCCAGAAAATCAGCCATATGCCGATCGGCCGGTCGAGCCGCATCAAGCGCAGATAGGGCTGAAGCGCATGCGGCGTGCTGTCGACCCAGGTCTGCGCCACGGCGTCAGCGGGTTTCAGGTCGGCGGTTGTCTGGTTCATTGCGGACACACTACAAGTATTCGCGCATGAGCGAAAACGAACTCACCTATCCGGGCGGCAGGCTGCGTCTCCACGTGGACGCGCCGCTCGGTTCCGGCCTGCGGGTCACGCCGAACGACCAGCAGGCGCACTACCTTCTGCATGTCATGCGCGCAAAGGCGGGTGACAGGATCAGCCTCTTCAACGGCCGTGACGGGGAATGGGTGGCGCTGGTTGCCGGCATCTCCAAGCGTTCCTGCTCGCTGGAATGTGATCGGCAGATCGCCGTGCAGTCGCAGGTTCCCGACGTCTGGCTCTGCTTTGCGCCGATCAAGAAGACGCCGGCCGACTATGTCGTGCAAAAGGCAACCGAGCTCGGCGTGCGCGCCCTGCAACCGGTGTTCACGCGGCGCACGATCGTCAGCCGCGTCAATCTCGAAAGGATGCGTGCGAATGCGGTCGAGGCGGCGGAGCAGTCTGGCCGGCTGAACGTTCCGGAAACGCGAGAGCCGCGTTCGTTCGAAAAATTCCTGTCGGCATGGCCAAAGGAGCGACGCCTGTTCTTCTGCGACGAGGGCGGCGACGCCAAGCCAATGGCTTCGACTCTGGCCGCGGATGCATCGCAGTCCAGCGCAATCCTCACCGGGCCGGAGGGAGGTTTTGATCCTGCGGAGCGCGAGGCGCTTCGCGCCCAGGCATTCGTCACGCCGGTCACTCTGGGACCGCGCATCCTGCGCGCCGACACCGCAGCGCTCGCGGCGCTTGCGATCTGGCAGTCTGTCCGCGGCGACTGGCACTAGCGCACCAGATTGTTCAGGTCGACGCCGTAGAGCGCAGCATTCTTCTTCGAATAGAACGACCGCTCCTCGACTTTTTCGCCGCGCAACGTCGCGCCCAGAATATCGAGGAACGTGTGCCAGCCCATCGCGTTCTGCCTTTCAAAGCGGTCGAGGACTGGCATGTGCGACAGCGTCAGATGCACATTTTCGCCGCGTTCTTCCAGCGTGAAGCTGAGATAGGACTCCGGATAGCTCGAGACAGCGTCGGGACCATCGCCGGGTCCGAAAACATTCCAGGTGTAACTGAGGCGAGTGGGCGGATTCCACTGTGTAACCGTGCCGCGAATGTGCCCGCCCATCAGGCTGACGGCGCCGCCCAGCCCAGGCTCGATGCTGCTTTGTGGGTCGAACCAGGCAGGAAGCAGCTTTGTGTCGGTCAGGTGCTGCCAGACGCGCCCGACGGGCCCATGCAGCAACCGCTCGAACCGCACGCTCAGCACCTTCGCCGACCGCGCATGGTCATCCGTCTCGTGGAGAGAAGAATACCGCGCGCGATATTGCTCTTCGAGCGCGTGCAGTTTCGCACCGTCATAGACAGACATCACGCCGTCGAAGCCGCGCGCGAGATTGTCGAGGATGGCGTGCCATCCGCCGCCGAGTTCGACGGCGAGCGCTCCGCCAGAGCCTGGCGGCAACGTGTGCGTCAGGGTGAGGCGGCACGAATTTCCGTCCGGCACGATCGCCCAGCGGACGACCGAAACCGGACTCTCTTGTTCGTCCCATGTGTATTCGATCAGGCGATTGGTCTCGAGCGCGCGGATCACGCCGGACATGGTCTCCTTTCCGTCGAAGAAGTGGATGATGAACTTTCCGCCGACACGCAGGTCGACTTCGCAGCGCGACAGCCAGCACATCAGCATCACCGGATCCGTCAGTGCCGCCCAGACCTCGGACGGCGATTTGTCGAAACGGCGTTCATAGGCGAGGACGTATCCGCCTTCGGCCGTGCGGGTCATGGTTCCCATCGGAGTCATTTGCGCAGTTCCTCCTCCAGAGCATCGAGTTTCACAGACCAGAACGCGCGCAGGCGCTCCACCCAGCGCGAGAGTTCGTCGACCCCTGCAGGATCGAGTTCGTAGATCCGCCGTTGCGCCTTCGGCGTGACCTTCACCAGCCGGGCCTCGCGCAGGGTCTTCAGGTGCTGCGAAATGGCTGGAGCGCTGAGACCGAACCGGCTGGCGATTTCGCCAGACGAGAGCGCACCGTTCGCAAGCATTTCGACGATGCGTTGACGCGTCGGGTCGGCTAGGACCGACAGGGGGGGCATGATCATTTTTTTAGTTTCAATTCTTACTTAATTAAGTCAAGACGCAAATATGAATGCTCGCCACCTTTTGCTGCTATCCCGAATGGACCTATATAGGATTATTTACCCAATACGGAAGACCCTGAGAGGCGACCGAAAGAAAAATATTTGCGCGCGCACGGAAGAGGGCGTCACGCGAGTCGACTATCGCCCGGCTTGCCGAGTTAGAGCCTGACGCCTATTTAACAAACGGCTGAACGGCTGATTTAGAATTTACACAACGCAATGGGGGCATCGAACCCCCTGCCAAGGGAAGAACGACCAATGTCCATCCCGCAATCCGCAGGCGGTCCTATCGAGTCGCGTGACGATCTCGTCCGCCACCTGTCGGACGGCTGCAAACCCCAATCCGAGTGGCGCATCGGCACCGAGCACGAGAAATTCGTCTACGACCTTCGCACGCACAAGCCGCTCGACTACGCGACCAAACCCGGCATTCGCCAGTTGCTCGACGGCATGAAGCAGTTCGGCTGGGAGCCGGTTCTAGAAGGCGAAAACATCATCGGGCTGACGCAGAACGGCGCCTCGCTCAGCCTCGAGCCGGGCGGACAGTTCGAACTCTCCGGGGCGCCGCTGAAGTCGGTGCACGAAACCTGTGCCGAAACCAATCTTCATCTCGAACAGACGCGTACGGTCGCCGATGAGATCGGCGCAGGCGTGATCGGAATCGGCTTCGCTCCGACCTGGTCGATGGACGAAACGCACCAGATGCCCAAGGGCCGCTACAAGATCATGCGGCAGTACATGCCGAAGGTCGGCGGTTACGGCCTGGAGATGATGTTCCGCACCTGTACAGTGCAGGTGAATCTCGATTTCTCTTCCGAAGCGGACATGATCAAGAAATTCCGCGTCGGCCTTGCGCTTCAGCCGATTGCGACGGCGCTGCTCGCCAACTCTCCGTTCCGCGAAGGCAAGCCGAACGGCTTCCTCTCCTACCGCTCGCAGATCTGGACGGATGTCGACAATGCGCGGGCCGGCATGCTGCCATGGGTGTTCGAGAACGGCATGTCGTTCGAGCGCTATGTCGACTACGCGCTCGATGTTCCGATGTACTTCGTCTATCGCGACGGGAAATACATCGACGTGGCGGGCAAGAGCTTCCGCGACTTCCTCGAACACAAGATTCCCGAGGTCAAGCACATCGAGCCGACGATGGCGGACTGGGCCGATCACCTGACAACCATCTTCCCCGAAGTGCGACTCAAGAAGTTCCTGGAGATGCGCGGCGCGGACGGCGGCCAATGGCGGCGCATCTGCGGCATGCCCGCGCTCTGGGTAGGCATCTACTACGACCAGGTCGCGCTCGACGCTGCCTGGGATCTCGTCAAGGACTGGTCCGCAGAAGAACGCCAGGCCATGCGCGATGCGGTTCCGAAACAGGCCTTCAAGACGCCGTTCCGCAACACGACGGTGCACGCCATCGCACACCGGATGCTGGAGATTTCGTCAGCGGGCCTCAAGCGGCGCGCCTCGCTCGACAGCGGGGGCATGTCGGAAGACGGCTTCCTCAATCCGCTGCGCGAGATCGTGGCGCGCGGCTACACGCGCGCGGAAGAGCTGTTGAAGAACTATCACGGCGAATGGAACCGCGATCTCGCGCGGCTGTTCAAGGAGTACAATTTCCTCTGACGTTTCACGCCTTGCGGCGCGAGAACCAGATCAGAGCCGCGCCGCCGAGCGCCACGCCGAGGCCGATGAAGATCCAGTGGGAATGGCCCACCATGGTGAACTGGCCCGGCTGGTGCGGCGGCCACTGGATAAGGCCATAGCCCTGTCCGGCCCACAAAAGTCCCATGATCAGCGCGAGCACGCCGACGATCAGAATGACGGTTTTCATTTGTTCCCCCGTCGAACGCGCTATTTGGGCTGCGGGCGGCGTTCGGCGCCCTGACGTGCCAGCATCCAGCCCGGATATTCCGGCGGCAGGGCGCTGACCTCGTCGAGTTTCTTCAACTCATCCGCCGTGAGCGTCAGTTTTGCGGCTTCGAGATTGTCGTCGAGCTGCTCCATCGTCTTTGCGCCGATGATGACGGTGGTGACGAAGGGCTTGGCGAGGACGTAGGCGAGGGCGATCCGCGCAACCGACGCGCCGCCATGCGCGTTGCCGATCTCGCGCATCGCCTCGACGCACGCCCAGGCGCGGTCCTTGTTGACCGGCGGAAAGTCGAACGCCGCGCGGCGCGTTCCCTCAGGCCCATTGCTGCCCGGACCGAACTTGCCCGAGAGCAGTCCGCCGGCAAGCGGGCTCCACACCATCAGCCCGATCCTCTGATCGCTCATCATCGGCACGATCTCACGTTCGAGATCGCGGCCGGCGATCGAGTAATAAGCCTGAAGCGTCTCAAACCGAGCCCAGCCGTGGTGCGCAGAGATCCCTTGCGCCTTCATGATCTTCCATGCCTGCCAGTTGGAGCAGCCGACATAGCGCACCATCCCCTGGCGCGTGAGATCGTCGAGCGCCCGCATCGTCTCTTCCACTGGCGTGACGATATCGGTCGCGTGAATTTGATACAGGTCGATGTGATCGGTCTGAAGTCGCTCAAGGCTGCGCGAAACGGAATCCATGATGTGACCGCGCGACGCGCCGATGTCGTTCGGGCCCGGTCCCATGCGGCCATAGCACTTTGTCGCGATCACCACGTCCGAGCGCTTGACGCCGACATCCTTCAGCGCCTGTCCCGTGAGCTTTTCCGAGTTGCCGGCGGAATAGACGTCGGCCGAGTCCAGGAAATTCACGCCTGCTTCGACAGCGCGCGCGACGAACGCCGTCGCACCCTTCTGATCGACTTCTCCCAAGACCTGCTTGAATTGGCCAAAGGTACCGAAGGTCATCGTGCCGAGGCAGATTTCCGATACGAACAGCCCCGTATTGCCAAGCTGGTTGTATTTCATGGCGTCACCTCGGTCTTGGGTTTGTAGGAATTGAAAGCGTCGATCGTATGCGCCGAATAGACCATCGTTGCACCGGCATTGACCATGATGGCAACGCCGAGCGCATCGACGATCTCGTCCTTCGAAGCACCTGCCCTGACGGCCGCCTCCGAATGCGCATTGACGCAACCGTCGCAGCGCAAGGTCACGGCAACGGCGAGCGCGATCAGTTCGCGTGTCTTGGCGTCGAGGTGCTTGGATTGCGAGTTGGCGTGGTGAAACGCGGCATAGGCTTTGACGAGGTCGGGGTTTGACGCTGAAATCTCGCGGACCGCAGCCGCGATCTGACCCCGATATTCCTTCCAGTCGCGTATCATCGCTTTCGTCCTAGTGGTTTTCGGGAAGCGGGATGAATTCCTTGTCGTCGCCGGGAATGAGACCGAACGATCCTGCTTTCCACTCCCGTTTTGCGCGCTCGATGCGGTCCTTGGAACTGGACACAAAATTCCACCACAGATGCCGGGGACCGTCCAGCGGCGCACCACCCAGCAGCATCACGCGCGTCGCGCCGCGTGCGGCGACCATCGCTTTTTCCTTTTTGTCGAGAACGATCATGGTGCCGTCGGCATGCGACGTTCCGTTTACGTCGGCCATTCCACCCACGACGAAGATCGCGCGTTCTTCAAATTCGTCGGTCATGTCAAATGCGGCTCCGTCGTCGAGCCGTGCATCGACGTAGAAGATGCTGGAAAAGACCTGAACGGGTGACGTGAGACCGAAGGCGCGGCCCGTAATGATTTTCATCGCCACGCCGTTACTCGTCATCGTCGGCAGGTCGCGCGAGTCGACGTGCTGGAACGAGGGCGCAACTTCTTCATCCTTCATGGGCAGGCCGATCCAGCTCTGAATGCCGTGCAAGCGATGGCCGCGTGCGCGTGTCCCCGGTCCTGTACGCTCTGAATGCGCAATGCCGCGCCCCGCCGTCATCCAGTTCACGTCGCCGGGATGAATCTCCTGTACCGAGCCGACGGTGTCGCGATGCATCTGCGTGCCCTCGAAAAGGTAGGTCACCGTCGCAAGCCCGATGTGCGGGTGCGGCCGGACATCGATGCCCCGGCCGGAAGGAAATTCGACCGGTCCGAAGTAATCGAAAAACACGAACGGGCCGACCATGCGATGGCCGGGGCTGGGAAGAATTCGGCTGACGTGGAACCCGTCACCCAGATCGCGCGGATTGCCTTTGATGATGATCATGCTTGTCCTGCCTCAAGCCGGCAGAATGGTAAGCTCCGGCCAAAGTTCGCGCCAGCGTTCCGCTTTCTCCCTATATCGAGCAGGGTGAAAGTTCGGCGCCCGGTTGGGCCGAATGGTCATGCTGGCGATGTCAGCAAACCCCTTGGGTGCGTAGATTTCGTGACTGCCGGCGCGGATCCCCACCATCGAACAATCGATTAGAAATCTATCGATGGCGTCTGTCGACCTTTTGAGGGGCGCATAGGGCGTGCCGAACTTCTGCTCGTACCAGAGATGCACCCGGGCCTGATTTCGAACCTCGACGGTCACGCCGAGATCTGCGAACAGACCCACCGCGCCCTTGATGACGCGGTCCTCGGCTTCCCACGATGTGTCGTCGTCGAAGTAGAGAATGTCGTAGTCCTTGATGCCGTAATCCGGCGCGCGGTTCGTGAGAGCGTTCCATGCCGGCTGGAACAACGCACCCGAGACGAGCCAGCAATCCGGCGCGTCCAGCTCTACCAGCCTTTCGAGGATGATGCGGCTGAAACGATTGCTGAGCGCCAGATCGATGAATTCGGTCTTGATCATCGCCCGAGATTGCCATCGTGTCCCGCGCAAGGCACGTTCGCGCCTTCCGATTGTTTGGGGGCGGATTTGATTTTTACAACGGTCGTCGGTTTTGCTGCCGCATTCTGCACGACGTTCGCGCTCCTGCCGCAAGCGTATCGGGCGTGGACGACACGCTCGACCACGGACGTATCCATGGGCTGGATCAGCGTTCTGGCGCTCGGAACGTTTCTCTGGTTCGTTTATGGACTGATGATATCCGACGTTCCGCTCATCACGGCGAACGGAATCTCGTTTCTGCTTGCCGCAACGATCCTGATGCTGAAGTTGCGGTACGGTTGACGCAGTTCACGCTTCGAATTTCGCCACGCTGTCAGGCGAGCATCACAGAAGTTCGAGAATGGAATCCAGATACGGTGCAACCCAGCTTCGGAACGTCTTGCCCCTGAGCCAGCTCGCGACAGCATTCGGCTTGGCGAAGAATTCCCAAAACTTCATCCGGTCGTTCACGACGAACAGCGGCATCAGCTCGGCGAGGGACGCATCTCGGGCAATGTTTCCGCGGTAGCTCTCAATGAATGTGCGTGCGAGTCCGGGTTCGGTATCGAGATAGCTGCATGCCGTCCTTACGAGATCGAGTCCTCCGTCGGCGAACCGCGCTTCGTGAAAGTCGAAAAGGCCGCTGACGCGCCATGCACCGTTCGATTTCATCACGGCCAGATTGTTGAGCTTGTAGTCGCAGTGAACATAGGTGTTCGGGCGATTGCTGACAGTCTTGAGTGCCCGCGCAATGATGGCGTCGATGAAAGCTCTGTCATCGGTCGTGATGGAGCCATTTGTTTCGGCCGTGCCTGCGAAGTTCTGAATCTCGCGAACATTCCACGCAATCGCCCCATCCGGATAGGGTTCGAGCTTGATCGTCCGCGTGCTGAAGTCGCCCGCGAAGGGCGACTGCAACGTCTGCATCTGCGCCAGCATCTCGCCAAGCGCTCTTGCGACGCCAAGCCTGTCGGACGGATCGAGGGCTTTCAAAATGTCGCGCTCGTTGAAGCAAGCTCCCGGCATCTTCGGCATGACGAGATAGGGCCAGCCGAAGATGTCGTTCGCCTCGTCGTGCAGCATCGGCCACGGTGCGGGCACGTTTGTGTGCTCGTGCAATTGCCGTGCGAAATACCGTTCCTTGGTGAACTGCCAGCGATCCTCGGGGCGATACTCCGCGTCGCCCGGACCTTTCACCCAGTGCGGCGCGCCGCGCAGAACGAACTCTCCAGCGGTCGTCGTTACGAACACGTTCTGGCCGAAAAGGCCGCTTGCAATCTGTTCGGCCTTCACGAAGCGGCCAAGATTCCAGCGTGTCGCGACAGCCTCGAACTGCTCGGCCCGGATCGCGCCGAGACGGTCGGAATATTTCCTGGCTTCGGTCATGGAGCCAGCTTGCCTTCAGTCTTTCGCGAACGCCATCTGCGGGATGACAATCGTCCCCTGCGCATCGCGCTGGAGCCGATGCGTCCACCGCACGGCTGAAAGAAGAAGCGGGCCGAACAGGTGCGGAAAATCTTCCCCGCGAGACGGGGAGTGTTCCCATTTCAGCGCAGAGCCAAGCTTGCCCGGATCCACGGCGATCAACAAAAGGTCGTCGATACCCGAATAGTAACGCCGCAGGGTTTCAGCGAGCTGCGGCGCGGTCGAGAAGTGAATGAAGCCGTCCGCCTTGTCATGGGCGGAGCCGTCATATCGTCCGGCGCGCTCGGCCAACGCCCAGTCGGCAGCCAAAGCAATCTTGAAGATCACGCCGCCTTCGCCGTGCCGCCGATCGTGAGGCCGTCGAGGCGCAGGGTCGGTTGACCGACTCCGACCGGAACGCTCTGGCCGTTCTTGCCGCAAGTCCCGACGCCCGTATCGAGCTTCATGTCGTTGCCGATCATCTTCACACGCGTGAGCGCGTCAGGTCCGTTGCCGATGAGCGTGGCACCCTTGATCGGCGCACCGACTTTGCCGTTCTCGATGAGATAGGCTTCGGTGCACGAGAAGACGAACTTTCCGTTGGTGATGTCGACCTGACCGCCGCCGAAGTTTGTTGCGTAGACACCGTTCTTGACGCTGGCGATGATCTCGGCCGGTTCCGACGTTCCGCCGAGCATGTAGGTATTCGTCATGCGCGGCATCACCTGACAGGCATAGGACATGCGCCGTCCGTTGCCGGTCGGTGCCACGCCCATCAGCCGCGCATTCTGCCGGTCCTGCATATAACCCTTGAGAATTCCGTCTTCGATCAGAACCGTGCGCGATGTCGGCGTGCCTTCATCGTCAATGGAAAGTGAGCCGCGGCGTCCGTCGATCGTGCCGTCGTCGACAACCGTCACGCCGGGCGCGGCGACGCGCTGGCCGAGCAGGCCGGCAAACGCGCTTGTCTTTTTTCGGTTGAAGTCGCCTTCGAGACCGTGGCCGATCGCCTCATGCAGAAGAATGCCGGGCCATCCATTTCCAAGCACGACTGTCATCTCGCCGGCCGGCGCGGGGATCGAGTGCAGATTTACAAGCGCCTGGCGCAACGCCTCGTCGACGGCATCATGCCAATAGTCCGATGTGAGGTAGACGTCGTAGCCACCGCGGCCGCCGCCGCCATAGCTACCCGACTCCTGCCGGCCGTCCTGTTCGACCACCACCGAGACGTTGAGCCGGACGAGCGGCCGGATGTCGCGATAAATCTCTCCGCCAGGACGCACGATCTCGACCTGCTGCCATTCGCCTGAGAGCGAACAGGAGACCTGGCGTACGCGCGCGTCCTTGGACCGCGCGTATGCGTTCATGTCTTCGAGCAACTTTACCTTCGTCTCGAATGCAGCGGACTGCAGCGGGTCGGCATCGGTGTAAAGCTTGGTGTTGCTGCGGGCAGGGGCGCCCGAGGCGACGCCCGAATGGCCGCGCGCCACGGCCCGGACCGTCGCCGCTGCGCGCTTGATCGCGTCTTCCGACAAGTCGGACGCGTGCGCGTAACCGGTGACTTCGCCCGAGACGGCGCGCAGGCCGAAACCCTGCGTGGTGTCGAAGGTCGCCGCCTTCAGCCGACCGTCGTCGAACGAGAATGATTCGCTCTGGCGGTACTCCAGGAACAGTTCCCCGTCGTCGGAACCCTTCAGGGCGTCGTCGACCGTGGCCTGGACCCGGCCACGGTCCATGCCCGTACGGGTAAAGAACAAGTCGCTGGGATTGCTCATGGGTTGCTCCGCAAAGGGGGTGATCTGCCTCTCGGACAGATATAAGTGCTTTTGCGGGCGCTTGCCCAGTTCGCTTGCCTGCGGCGTCCGGAGGGTGTTCTGCGGCGTTGAAAACCCACCCCGTGCCAGAAGGTCGCAATGACTTTAGTGGGTTAGCGCCTCTAAATCCTTCGCAAGAATCTAAAAGCGGGGGGCTCAGCTACCCCGTCCGTCAAATTTGCGAGGTCGCCTACATGTCCATCAAGAAAACCGGCATTGGCTTGGCCTTGGCCGCGACGGCCATGAGTTGGGCCACCGCCGCAGCGGCGCTTCCCTACAATTATGAGATGGGCCTGCAACCGGCCGCGTCGCCGGTGATGGAGCGGATCGAGAGTTTCCACCAGCTCCTGCTCTACATCATCGTAGCCATAAGCCTTTTCGTCCTGGCTTTGTTGATCTGGATCATTGTCCGGTACAACCGCAGCGCCAACCCGACGCCGAGCAAGACGCATCACAACACGCTGCTTGAAGTCGCCTGGACCATCATCCCGGTCATCATTCTCGTCATCATCGCGATCCCGTCGTTCAAGCTGCTTTACTACGAAGCGGCGATCCCGAAGGCCGACGTGAAGCTGAACGTGATCGGCAAGCAGTGGTTCTGGACGTACCAGTATCCCGCCGACGGCAACTTCCAGTTCGACTCGCTGGGACTTTCCGATGACGCAGCCAAGGCGGCAGGCGAACCGCGCCTTCTGGGCGTCGACAATGTGATCGTCGTTCCGGTCAACAAGGTGATCGAAGTCCAGACCACCGGCGCCGACGTCATCCACTCCTGGGCATTGCCCGAGATGGGCGTGAAGATGGACGCCATTCCCGGCCGTCTCAATCACACCTGGTTCAAGGCCACGCGCACGGGAACATTCTACGGCGAATGCTCCGAACTGTGCGGCGCCAAACACGCCTTCATGCCGATCGAGGTGAAGGTCGTGACAGACGCCGAGTATGCGGCATGGCTTAAGACGGCGAAGAAGAAGTTCGCCGCAATCGACAATGGCACCAACACGCGCCTGGCTGCGCAGTAACAAGGACGACGCACATGGCTGACTTGGCCCACGCGCACGACGATCACTCCCACGGCCATCCGACGGGCTGGCGCCGGTTCGTCTATTCGACGAACCACAAAGACATCGGAACCATGTACCTGATCTTTGCGGTCGTCGCGGGTCTGGTCGGCGGCTTCCTCTCCATGATGATGCGCGCCGAGCTGATGTATCCCGGCCTGCAGATCTTCAAGGACCCTCACACCTTCAACGTCTTCGTGACCGGCCATGGACTGATCATGGTGTTCTTCATGATCATGCCGGCAATGATCGGCGGCTTCGGCAACTGGCTGGTGCCGCTCATGATTGGCGCGCCCGACATGGCGTTTCCGCGCATGAACAACATCTCGTTCTGGCTGCTGCCTTTCTCGTTTCTGCTGCTGGTCATGAGCATGTTCGTGGAAGGCGACTCCGGCGGCACCGGCGTCGGCGGCGGCTGGACGATCTACGCGCCGCTCTCGACCTACGGCTCGCCCGGCCCGGCAATGGATCTTGCGATCTTCTCGCTGCACATCGCGGGCGCCTCGTCGATCCTGGGCGCGATCAACTTCATCACCACGATCTTCAACATGCGCGCGCCTGGCATGACGCTGCACAAGATGCCGCTGTTCGTCTGGTCGATCCTGGTGACCGTGTTCCTGCTGCTCCTGTCGCTGCCGGTCCTTGCGGGTGCGATCACGATGCTGCTCGCGGACCGTCATTTCGGCACGTCGTTCTTCAATCCGGCGGGCGGCGGCGATCCGGTCCTCTACCAGCATCTGTTCTGGTTCTTCGGACATCCGGAAGTCTACATCCTGATCCTGCCGGGCTTCGGCATGGTCAGCCACATCATCTCGACCTTCTCCAAGAAGCCGATCTTCGGCTATCTCGGCATGGCCTACGCGATGGTGTCGATCGGCTTCATCGGCTTCCTCGTCTGGGCGCACCACATGTACACGGTGGGACTCAGTGTCGACACCAAGGCCTATTTCGTCTTCGCGACGATGGTCATCGCGGTGCCGACCGGCATCAAGATCTTCTCCTGGATCGCGACGATGTGGGGCGGCAGCCTCGAGTTCAAGACGCCGATGCTCTGGGCCGTCGGCTTCGTGTTCCTCTTTACCGTCGGCGGCGTGACCGGCGTCGTGCTGGCAAACGCCGGCATCGACGTCGTGCTGCAGGACACCTATTACGTCGTGGCGCATTTCCACTACGTGCTGTCGCTCGGCGCGGTGTTCACGATCTTCGCGGGCTTCTACTTCTGGTTCCCCAAGATAACCGGCTACATGTACAACGAAACGCTGGGCAAGCTGCACTTCTGGGTCACGTTCATCGGCGTGAACCTCGCGTTCTTCCCGATGCATTTCCTCGGTCTTGCCGGCATGCCGCGCCGTATCGCGGACTATCCGGACGCGTATGCGGGCTGGAACTACGTCGCCTCGATCGGCGCGTTCATCGCCGGGTTCGGCGTGATCGTCTTCCTCGTGATGCTCGCTGAAGCGTTCATGCGCAAGCGCGTTGCCGGCGACAATCCGTGGGGTCCCTACGCGACCACGCTGGAATGGACGCTGCCGTCGCCGCCGCCCTTCCACCAGTTCAACGAGCTGCCGAAGATCAACTGATGACGACAGCCACGCTCACCGCACAGCCTCAGATCGCGACGGTCGGCGACTATTTCGCGCTGCTCAAGCCGCGCGTGATGTCGCTTGTGATCTTCACGGGGCTGGCGGGAATCGTGGTCGCCCCGGGAACGATCAATCCGCTCACGGCGTTTACCGCGCTGTTGTGCATCGCGATCGCGGCCGGTGCGTCGGGTGCGCTCAACATGGCGTACGATTCAGACATCGACGCCTTGATGAGCCGCACGGCGAACCGGCCGATCCCGGCCGGCCGCATCGAACGCGGTGAGGCCCTCGGCTTCGGCTGGACGCTCGCTGTCGGCGCGGTGACCGTGATGGGCCTTCTTGTGAACATCTTCGCAGGCGTGCTGCTGGCCTTCACGATTTTCGTCTATGTCGGCGTCTATACCCTCTGGCTCAAGCGGCGCACGCCGCAGAACATCGTGATCGGCGGGCTGTCCGGCGCGTTGCCGCCGGCAATCGGCTGGGCGGCGGTTACGGGCTCGCTCTCGCTCGCGCCTGTTCTGCTTGTAGCGATCATCTTCCTGTGGACGCCGCCGCACTTCTGGGCCCTGTCGCTCTGGCGTTCCGGCGACTATGCGCGCGCCGGAGTTCCGATGATGCCCGTCGTTCGCGGCAAGGCGTCGACACGCCGCCAGATCCTCGCCTACACGGCAGTCCTGATCCCGGCTGGGCTTCTGCCGGCTGCCATCGGTCTTGCCGGCCCGCTCTATCTGGCAGTTTCCGCGCTGATCGGCGCCTGGTTCGCGTTCGATGCCGTCGCCGTCGCGCTCGAGAACGATGAAACAAAGGAACCCGCGGCGCACAGGCTGTTCCGGGTTTCGCTGGTTTATATGTTTGCGTTGTTCGCCTCGCTGATTGCAGAGCGTCTGCTTCACATCGCGCCCTTTGCGGGCTGGATGTGAGGCCATGCTCATGAGCGATGCCGAGGACAAGGCGCGACGCAGGCGCAGTATTGCGATTGCCCTGGCACTCGGTGCCCTGGTGGTCTTGTTTTATTTGATGACGATGGTGCGGGTTCAGCCGTAGCGAGGAAGGGTTTCAGTCATGGCCAATTCAGAGGTCAAGCACGACTACCATCTGGTCGATCCCAGCCCGTGGCCGATTGTCGGCTCCATGGGCGCGTTCGTCATGCTGGTCGGCGCCGTGTTCTGGATGAACAAGGACTATACCGGCTTCTTCGGACTGCCGGTGAATGGCCAACCCTGGATCTTCGTCATCGGCGTGGCGCTCGTGCTGTTCACGATGGCGGGCTGGTGGCGCGATGTCGTCAATGAATCCGTCGTGCGCGGCGATCACACGCCGGTCGTGAAGCTGCACCTGCGCTACGGCATGCTGCTGTTCATCGCCTCGGAGGTGATGTTCTTCGTGGCCTGGTTCTGGGCCTACTTCAACTACGCGATCTTCTTCAACGACGCGTCGATCGGCTCGTGGCCGCCCTCCGGCATCGTGACACTGGATCCGTGGCACTTCCCGCTGCTCAACACGCTGATCTTGCTGACTTCGGGAACGACCGTGACCTGGGCGCATCACGCCATCCAGCTTGGCGACAGGAAGGGCGCGGTGCAGGGCTTGATCCTCACGGTCCTTCTCGGTGCGTCATTCACGTGCGTGCAGGCCTATGAGTATGCGCATGCGCCGTTCACATTCGGCTTCAATCATCTCGCCCTGGTGCCGTTCACTGACGCCGCACACGCTTCGCTGAGCGCAGGCGTCGGCAATTTCGACGCCATCTACGGCTCGACCTTCTTCATGGCGACGGGCTTTCACGGCTTCCACGTCATCATCGGAACGATCTTCCTGACGGTCTGCCTGTTCCGCGCCATCGCGGGTCAGTTCACGCCGACACGCCATTTCGGCTTCGAAGCGGCCGCCTGGTACTGGCACTTCGTCGACGTGGTGTGGCTGTTCCTGTTCGCCTGCATCTACGTGTGGGGCCAGGGGCCCGTCAGCGTAGGCTGAGATGGCGCACAGCCCCAGCGTCTTCGTCGCGAGCCTGCTGGGACGTTGTCCGCGCTGCGGACAGGGGGCGCTGTTCAACGGCTATCTCACGATCGCGCCGAGTTGCTCGGCCTGCGGCCTCGACTTCGCGACCTTCGATGTCGGGGACGGCGCGGCGGCGCTCGTCATCCTGGTCGTCGGCGCGCTCGTCTGCGGCGCAGCGCTCTGGGTGGAATTCACCTACTCGCCGCCGCTATGGCTTCACGCCGTTATCTGGGCGCCCGTCATCACGGCGCTGACCTTCTTCTTCCTGCGCGTCGTCAAAGCCTTTCTGCTGGTCGTGCAGTACCAGCAGCGCGCCGGCGAGGGTAAGATCGCGGACTGATGCCTGTTTCCTTTCGCCCGCTGCCCGCGCTGACCGTCGTCTGCATGATCCTGTTTGCCGGTCTCATCGCCCTGGGCGTCTGGCAGTTGCAGCGGCTGCACTGGAAGCTCGGCCTGATCGCGGACGTGAACCGCAACATGGCGGCGGAGCCGTTGACGCTCGACCAGGCGCTGGCCATGCGCGACGCGGCGCAATACCACCGCGTGCGCCTCTTCGGCCATTTCGACAATGCGAAGGAAGCCTATGTGTTCGGCACCGGGCTCCAGGGTGCGCCCGTGTTTCATGTCGTCGTGCCGTTCGTGACGAACGGCGGCCGTACGATCATGGTTGATCGCGGCATCGTCCCGCGCGACTTGCGCGATCCGGCGACCCGCTCGCGCGGATCGATCCAGGGCGAGGCGATGGTTGTCGGGGTCTGGCGCGTGCCCGATCCACCGGGAGCATTCACCCCACCACCCGACATGGGCAAACGCATCTGGTATTCGCGCAACGTGGCGGAGATGGCCCGCGTCGACCACCAGGTGCTGGCGGCTGATGCTCTGGTCGAGGCCGATGGCACGCCCAATCCCGGCGGTTGGCCCCAGGGCGGACAGACCGAGGTGAATTTCCGCAACGAACACCTGCAATATGCCATTACCTGGTTCCTGATGGCGGCGGGTCTGCTCGGCGTCTATTTTGCCTATCATATCTCGCTAGGACGCCTGACCTTCGGAAAGAAGCCGTGAGCACGAATTTTCCAGCGATGATCAGCACGCGCGGCAAGGCGCCGAAGGCGAGCTTTTCAGACGTCCTGCTGGCTGGCCTGGCGCCCGACGGCGGCCTGTATCTGCCCGAGTTCTGGCCGCAATTCTCGGCCGAAAAGATCGCGAGTTTCGGCAAGCGGGTCTACAGCGACACGGCGCGCGAGATTCTGGGAACCTTTGCCGGCGACTCCTTCACGGATGCCGAGATCGCGAGCGACACCTACGCGGCCTATGCGACGTTCGAAGATGCGGACATCGCTCCGCTCGTCGAGATCGAGCCCGGTCTGTTTCTCATGGAATTGTTCCATGGCCCGACGCTGGCGTTCAAAGATGTCGCGATGCAGGTCCTTGCTCGGCTGTTCTCGCGCGCGCTGACCAAGCGCGGCGGACGAGCGACGGTGGTCGCTGCCACTTCCGGCGACACAGGCTCGGCGGCCATCGCCGCGCTTGGCGGTCTGCCGAACATCCAGGTCTTTGTGCTGCATCCCAAGGGCCGCGTCAGCGACGTGCAGCGGCGCCAGATGACGACGTCGCCCCATGCCAACGTCCACAACATCGCGCTCGAAGGCACGTTCGACGATGCGCAGGCCATCGTCAAAGACCTGTTCGCCGAAACCCAATTCGCGCGCGCGGTGAACATGACGGCGGTGAATTCAATCAACTTCGTGCGCATTGCCGCGCAATGCGTCTACTACTTCACCGCGACGGCCAAGCTCGGACGGCCCGCGACATTCGTCGTGCCGACCGGAAATTTCGGCGACATCTTCGCCGGCGAAGCGGCGATGCGCATGGGGCTTGCGGTCGAGAAGCTCGTCATCGCGACCAATGCGAATGACATCATGGAGCGTGCGCTGAACCAGGGTGTCTATGCCTCCGGATCGGTTCATCCGTCGCTCAGTCCCTCGATGGACATCCAGGTTGCCAGCAATTTCGAGCGCGCGCTGTTCGAGGCGTCGGGCAGGGACGCGGCCTGGCTGACGTCGGCCATGGGTACGTTCGCCCGCGACAGAAAATTGCCGTTGCCGGAAAATGTCCTGTCCAGCCTGCGCAGGCGCTACGCGGCCGCCCGCTGCGATGACCGGCAAACGGCGGAGACGATCAAAAAGGTGCACACCCGTACCGGCCGACTAATCGATCCACATACGGCTGTCGGGTTGCACACGGCCTACCAGATGCGGGGCAAATCGCGGGGACCCCTGGTTGTGCTTTCAACGGCGCACCCGGCAAAGTTTCCGGATGCCGTAAGGGAAGCAACGGGGATCACACCCGCTCTTCCGCAACGGCTCTCCGGCCTCTATGAGGGAGTGGAAAAGGTCACCGTTCTGGGTAACGACAAGGCCTTGGTCCGCGCTCACATCGAGGCTAAGCTCCGCTCTTCATGACACCTGAAATCACAAGACTTTCCAACGGCTTGACCATTGTTACCGATCCGATGCCTCAACTCGAGAGCGCGATGCTCGGCGTGTGGGTCAACGCCGGAACGCGGAACGAAACGCGCGCCGTGATGGGCGTGTCGCACATGCTCGAGCACATGGCATTCAAGGGTACCGAGTCGCGCAGTGCGCGCGACATCGCCGAAGAGATCGAAGCGGTCGGCGGCTATCTCAACGCCTATACGAGCCGCGAGCAGACCGCGTTCCATGCCCGCGTGCTCAGGGTCGATGTTCCGCTCGCGATCGACATCCTGGCCGACATCCTGACCAAGCCTGCGTTCGAGCAGGGCGAACTGGAGCGCGAGCGGCAGGTGGTGCTGCAGGAAATCGGACAGGCGCGCGATACGCCCGACGATATCGTCTTTGATCATCTGCAATCGGTGATCTATCCCGATCAGCCGATGGGCTGGCCGATCCTCGGTTCGGACCAGACGGTCAGCGCCTTCACGCAAGAGGAACTTCGCACCTATATGGGCGCGAACTACCGCGCCGGAGAGATGACGCTGGTTTCGTCGGGGGCGGTGGATCACGCGACGATCGTCCGCCTGGCCGAGGAAAAATTTGCTGCACTCCCGCCCGGCCCGTCGGCAGCGCCTGTGCCGGCGCGCTATGTCGGCGGCGACTTCCGCGCCCACGAGGACCTGGAACAGGCCCATATCGTCTATGCGCTGCCCGGAATCTCGAGCGCCGATCCCGACTTTTACACAGCGCAAGTTTATGTAATGGCGCTGGGCGGCGGCATGTCTTCGCGCCTGTTCCAGGAAGCGCGGGAGAGGCGCGGCCTTTGCTACGCCATTTCCGCCTTCGCGCAGGCACACCGCGACAGTGGCACCATCGGCGTCTATGCCGGCACGGGCGAGACGGAAGCGGGCGAGATTTCGGCGGTGATCGCCGGCGAGATGGAAAATCTGGCGATGGGCGCCACCGACAAGGAAGTCGCCCGCGCCAAGGCGCAGTTGAAATCGAGCCTTCTGATGGGACTGGAACGTCCCGGCCAGCGCGCGGAACAGATCGCCAGCCAGATGTTCTCTCACGGCCGCGTGTTTCCAATCGATGAGATGACGGCAAAGCTGGACCACATCGATGCTGCCGCCGTGCGCCGCTTCGGCGAACGCATCATGCAGGGCGTCAATCCCGCGATCGCCGCGGTCGGTCCTGTCGGAAAGCTCGAAAAGCACGACGTCTTCGCACGCCGCTTCGGTG
>Ga0265325_10000716_pt1 | contig 23949 bp, 21 predicted proteins | sample 41420metaG_FD_202090 | JGI IMG/M metagenome (GOLD analysis project Ga0265325, IMG submission 202090) | Rhizosphere microbial communities from Carex aquatilis grown in University of Washington, Seatle, WA, United States - 4-14-20 metaG | ecosystem: Host-associated > Plants > Roots > Rhizosphere... | reverse complement strand
GATCGATCTGCTGACGCGTACGGTCTCTCGCCGCGGCATTGCGATCGATCTTCAACCGCAGGAATTCAAATTGCTTGAATACCTTGCGCAAAACAGTGGTCGCGTAGCGACGCGCACCATGCTTCTCGAGCAGGTATGGGGTCTCGATTTCGACCCCGGAACCACAGTGATCGAGTCGCATATCAGCCGTCTTCGCTCAAAAATCGACCGCGGCTTCCGAGATGATATGATTCGTGCGATACGCGGCGCCGGATATCTTCTTCGTGCGCCTTAGACTCCTGCAGACAGAAAGTTTTCGCCTGGCCGCAATCTACGCGGGCTTGTTTCTCGTTTCGACGCTCTTCTTGATGGCGCTCGTATTCCTGGCTGTCAGCCATGCCTTCGAGGCGGACCTTCTGCGTGCTTCGACAGACGATTTGGCAGCGATAGGCAGAGCCTATGTTGAAGCTGAGCCGCGCGGCAAGGCGCTGCACGAAGCAAAGGAAATGATCGACGACCGCCTCCTCGCGACAGATTCAGCGGACGTTTTTCTGCTTCAGTCCGGAAGGAAGAAAATCGCCGGCAATCTGCCACCCATACCGCTGAATAGCGGTGAGCAGCGTTTCCCCTATCCGATTGCTCTGGGCGGTAGCGCCATGGCCGGACACACGATACTTGGTCGCGGCATGACGCTCGGTCATGGCGACTACGCCTTTGTCGGGCGCGATCTTCAGGCAGCCCGCGATGCCGAAAAAGACGTCTTTGCCGCATTTGCCGTCGTGCTAGCCGCCGGACTTCTGGTCGCCGCCGCGGGCGGTACGCTGCTCAGCCGCAGCTTCGTAAAACGCGTCGACGCGATTACGGCCACCTGCCGCAGCATCATGACCGGCAATCTTGGCGAACGAATTCCGGTTTCAGGCTCACGCAATGAGCTCGATCAGCTGGGGGCGACCATCAATGAAATGCTCGATCGGATCAATGCGCTCATGGAGAGCCTGAGACAGGTGTCGAACGACATCGCGCACGATCTGCGCACACCACTGACCCATCTGCGGCAAAAGCTGGAACGTGCGCGTCTGGCGGCCCCCAGCCTTGACCAATATGGAGAGGCGGTCGACGGAGCCATCGACGATTGCGACGAGTTGATCGCAATGTTTGGGGCGCTGCTGAGGATCGCACAGATCGAAGCCGGCGTCAGGCGCTCCGCAATGCGGCTAGTGGATCTGAGCGAAATTCTGAGGAACGTGTTGAGCTTGTACACTCCCCTTTTGGATGACAGCGGTCACCCCTTCAGGGTTGAATTGGATGAAAATCTTTGGATCAATGGGGATCGTCAGCTGCTCCTGCGAATGTTCGCCAATTTGCTGGACAATGCCATTCGCCACACATCATCGGGCACTCCCATTACACTTTCGGCTTTGCGCAGTGCAGATAGAACTGTCGTCACGATTGCCGACCAGGGCGCCGGCATCCCTCCCTCCGACCGTGAAAAAGTCTTTCAACGTTTCTTCCGCCGTGAGTCGAGCCGCACGACGCCGGGTAGCGGTCTTGGACTTTCACTGGTCGGCGCCATCGCTGAACTGCACGAATGTCGCATTGTTCTCAGCGACAATGCGCCCGGGCTCCGCGTGTCGATCGAATTTAGCGCCGTAAAGCTCCAGGAAGTGCCTCGCGCGGCCGAATAAACCGATGCGTCGTCAACCTTGTGAATTCGTAAGGATAGTTGTCCGAACGATCACAAAACCGATCACAAACGGTGACCGTTCTACCGCAATGCTCTGGCCACGGAGGGGCGGCACGCCGGCAGGCGCGCCCCGGCGATCAACATCTTGAGGGTGAGACGAACGACTATGCAACTTTCAAAGAAATGCGCACGCCTTCTGAAGTCCGGCGCCTCTGTCATGTGCCTTATGTCCGTTGCCGCTCCGGCGCTTGCGGACGGAGACGGTTCGACGATTGAAACGGTCGTCGTCACCGGCTCGCGCATGCAGGCGACAACACTCAAAAAGGACGCCCCCAACGTCGAGGACGTGCAGTCCTTGCAGGCCATTCGCGCATTGCCCGACGTTACGGCCGCTGAAGCGCTCGAGCGCATTCCCGGCGTGTCCATGGAATCGGACAGCGGCGAGGGCCGCTTCATCAATATTCGCGGTCTCGACGCAGATCTGAACGGCACAACCTATGACGGCGTCCATCTGACGGCCTCAAATCCGGCCACGCCGCAAGGCGGTGCGCGCGCCGTCGCATTCGATGCGTTTCCGTCCGGAATCCTCGGCGGTCTCGAAGTCGTCAAATCGCTGACGCCGGAGTTGGACGCCGAAGCACTGGGCGGCGCGGTGAACATCCTGCCGCGCACGATGCCGACCGGTAGCAGCTATATCGTCGATGCGTCCCTGGGAACCGGCATCGAGCCGCTGCGGGGCACGCCCATCTATCAGGGAGATCTCACGGCAGGGACGCGCTTTGGCCTGACAGATGGTGACCAGCGCTTCAGCGTCATCGGCTCCTACGCCTACTACGACGACCAGCGCGGCATCGATGACATCGAAGAGGATTATTTGAACGATCCGACGCTTCCGCCCAAAACATTCGATGACCTGCAACTGCGCTACTACAAGTATCATCGCACGCGCCAGGGATTTGGCGGCGGACTGACGTACGATCTGGACGACAACACGAGCGTCTTTCTGCGCGGCATCCATGCCGGCTACACGGAGCTCTCGTTCAAGCACCGTCTGCAATTGAATGGATTGGGGGACGGCACGCCTGTCACGTCAGGGGATGGCACGATTTCCGTCTCGACGGCATCTGCGCGAGTCAATCTCACGGACGCCAAGGAGACCGTTGGCAATGACCTGCTTGAATTCGGCGGACACACGCTGATCGGCAGCGTGGTCAAAGCCGACTTCCGCGCATCGTGGACCCGCGGCAGCGACCATTTCCCTTTCAGCGACAGCCTGACTTTCAAGGGACCGACCAATGTTGCGCTCTCCTACAACAACAGCGACCCAAGATATCCGACCTTCCTCGCGACGGACGGCACCAATCTGATTGATCCGGCCCTCTACAATAATTTCGGCGCCAGCCAGGGTCAGAGCAAAAACTCCGATACGGAATGGGGAGGCAAGACCGATTTCTCGTTCCCGCTGACGTTTGACAACAATGATGGCGTGTTCGCCTTCGGCGGCAGCGTGCGTGAGCGCACGCGCAAGGCGATGGCATCGTCCGCCGACTTCAATGCCATTGCAGGTTCCTATGCCGACTTCTCGACGGGCGTGAACCAGATCTACTACAACGGACACTACAATATCGGACCAAAGCCGAACTTCCCGGCCCTGGCCGCTTTGCCGACCGGCCCACAGGTTGTCGACCCAACGGCCTTCGAGGACGACAATGAGAACGTCTATGCCGGGTACGGCGAATATAAAGCGACATTCGGAGCGTTGAGCGTCAATGGTGGCGTACGCGTCGAAGCGACCGACGCCACGTACCGTGCCAATACGATCGATGACAGCGGCGACGTCCTTCCCAACAGTTCCAGCCGCAGCTACACAAACGTGTTCCCAGATCTGAACCTGAAATATCAGCTGGCGGACGATACGATCCTGCGCGCAGCTTACTCAACTGGCATCGCGCGGCCGGGCTTCAACCAGATCACCGCGGCCGTCAATGTCGACGTTGGAAACGATGTGGTCAGTTTGGGAAATCCGAATCTCAAGCCGACCACGGCCAACGCATTCGACCTATCGGCCGAATACTACATGTCTGAAGGCGGCATTGCTTCGGTCGGGCTCTTCTACAAAGACTTCAGCGACTACATCATTCCGACGATTCAGAAGAACGTGAACTTCATTACTCCCCTCGCCCCTGGCGGCGTCTTGATGAATGCCGAGGTCGACAGCTTCTCGAACATTGGTTCAGCACGCGCCGAAGGTATCGAGCTGAACCTGATCAAGAAGTTCACGTTCCTGCCCGATCCGATCGATGGCCTTGGCTTTGAAGGCAACATCACGCTCGTTGGCTCCAGCGGCCAGATCCGCGCTGGTGAGAAGCACACCCTGCCGCAGACGTCGCCGTTCAACTACAATGCGGCGCTGTTCTACGAGAAGGGGCCGTTCAACCTGCGTCTCGCAGCATCCTTTGTGTCGCGTAACCTGTTTGCGGTGTCTGGCGGAGACTCGACAGACGTGTTTTCACAGGCTCGCTTTCGCCTCGATTTCGGTGGCAGCTACCAGATCACGGACGATATCCAGTACTATGTGGACGTGAAGGACATCACCGACACCAAACTCGAATTCACGCAGACCGCGGACAAGAATTTCCCGATACAGCGTGAATTCTACGGGCCAACCTATACAACGGGCATTCATATTTCGCTCGGACACTGAGAGGCTCTATGAACTGGACGACGGCACTGTTTTCTTCGGTTGTGCTGCTGGCGCTCGGCCTGGGACCCGTACAAGGGGCCCAGGCCATGCCGCACTATGCGCACATCTTCGTGATCATCGAAGAGAACCACACGACGGACCAAGTCATCGGCAATCCAGCCGCGCCGACTCTCACTAGGTTGGCGAAGGAATACGGCTTCGCGTCGAACTATTTCGCCATCAGTCATCCCAGCGAGCCCAATTACGTCTCGCTCGCAGGTGGCGATACGTTCGGAATCACGGATGATGATGCCTTCTACTGCGGCCCGGGCGCGCAGAAGTGGGGTTGTGAGAAATCCGGCAGGGCTGGATATGTCAACCACACCGTCGCAGGCGCAACCTTGGCGAGTCAGATCGAATCTGCCGGCCTGAGCTGGAAAGGTTACTTCGAAGACATTCCCGAGCCCGGCTCGCTCGCATATCGGTGGCCCTCGCCACTGCAGCCTGTGGCCGGCAAGCCGGACTCGCTCTATGCCGTCAAGCACAATGGTTTTATGACGTTCAAGAGCGTGCAGGATGATCCGAAACGCGCCGAAAAGATCGTCGGCTTCGATGTCCTGAATCACGACATCGCTTCTGGCACACTACCCAATTTCGCGCACATCGTTCCCAACCAATGCAACGGCATGCACGGACTGAACGGTCACGACGTCCCCGACGACTGTACCGGAAAAACTTCCGGCGGCCTTATCGGCCGCGCCGACCGCACGCTTGCGCAGATCGTCGACAAGATCATGCACACGCCAATGTGGCTAAGTGCTGACAACAACGCCATTGTCGTGACCTTCGATGAGAATGACGACGACGTCGCATCGACGCATCCGAATGGATGCTGCGGGTTCGATCCAAAAAATCCCTCACATCCGGGCGGAGGTTGGATATCGACGATTGTCATCACCAGCCACGGTCCGCGGCGACTCACGGATTCGACGCCCTACAACCATTTCTCTCTCGTGCGGACGATCGAAGATGCGTTCGGCATACATGAGCATCTGCGGCACGCCGACGATCTCGCCAAGGGCGTCGTGACCATGACACCGTTGTTCGCCGTCAAACAGTGACAAAACCTCAACAGGGACAATCAGGAATGAGATCATCGCCTATCGTGGCCGCGCTGTGCGCAGCCGCTCTTGCCACCGGTTCGCAAGCTCTCGAGACAGCGCCCCGCTACACGATCGTCAAGGAAATCCCGCTTGGCGGACCGGACAAGTGGGACTTTCTGTATTTCGATGGATCGGCGCGGCGCGTCTATGTCTCGCACGGCACGCAGGTCGACGTTGTCGATGTGAAATCCGAAAAGGTCATCGGCACGATCCCGGGTTTCGACACCAGCCACGGGATCGTCACGGTTCCAGCGCTCGGCCGCGGCTACGCCGACTCCGGCAACACCAAGACCGTCATTGTTTTCGACCTGAAAACTCTCAAGCCTATAGCGACACTGGCGGCGGGTGAGGACGCCGACGCCATGACCTACGATGGCACGACAAAGCGGATCTTCGTCATGGACGCGGATGGCGCCGCGTTCACAGTCATCGATGCCGTAAACAACAAGACTCTCTCGACGATCGCGCTGGGCGGCAAGCCGGAAACGGCCGTCGGCAACGGCACGGGCAGCATCTTCATCAACATTGCGAGTACCAACGAAGTCGTGCGCGTCAATGCCGCTACCCTCGCCATCGAGGCGCGCTGGCCCGTACCGGCATGTATAAGTCCGCACGGGCTCGACATCGACACGGCCACGCATCGCCTGTTCCTCAGCTGCAAGAACGATGTCATGCTCATCATCTCGAGCGATGACGGAAGGACCGTCGCGACACTTCCCATCGGTCATGGCACGGACGCAGACGCATTCGACCCCCGGCGCAATCTAGCGTTCAGTTCGAACGGGGATGGCACGCTGTCAATCATCTCCGAACTCGGTCCCGACAAGTTCGAGAAGCTGGAGGAAATGGCCACCCGGAAAGGCGCGCGCACCATGACGCTCGATCCCGAGACGGGACGGATCTACCTCATGACCGGTGACATTGCGGCGCCGGCGGATCCAACGGCGCAACCGCCCGCGCGCGCGCGCTTCGTGCCCGGATCGCTCAAGCTGATCGTGCTCGAACCTGCCGGTCCGGACGCCCACTGACAATTTGATCAAACCGGGCTGCTTGCCAACCGGTGAACACTTCTTCAAACAGTGCGTGAGGAAGTGACCGCCGGCTGGCCGCGGCGGTCGTGAGAGGTCGCATATGGACGACAAGGTTTCGACTTTGAGCAAAGTGCCGGCCGTCACTCTGGGCTTCTGGATTATCAAGATCGCCGCGACGACATTGGGCGAAACCGGTGGCGACACCGTCACTATGACGATGAACTACGGATACCTCGCCGGCACGATCATATTCCTCGCGCTGTTGGCCGCCCTCGTCGTGGCCCAGATTGCGGCCAGGAAATTTCAGCCCGCCCTCTATTGGGCGACCATTGTCGCTTCAACTACGGCCGGCACGACGATGGCGGACTTCGCCGATCGTTCGCTCGGGATTGGTTATACCGGCGGCTCTTCCGTCCTGTTGTTTTGTGTTCTGGCCACGCTCGCGCTCTGGTACTGGTCGGAAGGGACCGTATCGGTCGAGACGGTCCGAACGCCCAAAGTCGAAGTGTTCTATTGGGCGACAATCACATTCTCGCAGACTCTCGGCACTGCGCTAGGCGACTGGATGGCGGATACGTCCGGCCTAGGCTATCTGGGCGGCGCGATGGTTTTTCTCGGTGCGCTCGGTGTCGTTGCCGCCGCCTACTATTGGACCCGGATCTCCCACGTCCTGCTGTTCTGGGCGGCTTTTATTCTGACACGACCCCTCGGTGCGACGGTCGGCGACTTCTTCGACAAGCCATTGAGCCAGGGCGGCCTCAATGTCAGCCGGCCACTCGCGACCGCGATCATCACGGCGTTTATGATTGGCTGCATCTTACTGATACCGCAAAGGGCCGGTACGCATCCCCGAGCTGAATCACCCACATGAATCAGCGTGAAATATCATCAGTACACTGACTAATATTGAGTGGCCCCGACGCAGGGCTGCGCTGCGGCCGATCAGTTCGAAGCAGGCGGCGTCATCGCCGCCCTGCGGCCAATGAACTCGGCGGTGGAATTCTCCGAGGGAAACGGCTCCTTGGGCACCGGCACACCGAGAAATTTGCACAGCCGGTCCCAGCCCTCGCCGGTCTCGAATATCAAAAGCCTGTTGGGCGGGATCGCAGCCTTCACCTCTTCGGAGTGGCGGCGGAAATAGGCGGTCATGAACGCGCGATCATGAATATGTTCGCGAAACGGCCCCATGAAGCTGTTAAAGAATTGGGACATCGGACCTTCGCTCACGGTCGGCGAGCCCGGAGCGAAGATGGTCGCTTGCGTCGAGTCGAACCACTTGTCGGGATCCCGAAACGTATGAAGGACTTTTGCGTTCGGATAATGGGCGGAGAGCTGACGCCAGAAGGCCGCGCCTGGGTAGTCCACCATGGATTTGTAGCCCGAAAATATCGCGTCCCAATCCGGGCGTCCCGCGCCCGCTTCGATCCACAGGGCCATGCTCTCAGGATGTTTGAAAACCTCGACCATGTGATGACAGGGACCAAACCCGAGCATGTTCAGCGCCGTTTGCATCGACTTCGTTCCTGTACGCCCCAGGCCGGAACCCACTATCTCCAGAGCCATCCAGATATCCCCCACTTTCTTCCAATTTAATTCGGCGAATTTCGCCGGGCTTGTCGCCTTACCACCGGGCCTGGTCGAATGTTCTCACAATGTATCCCGGTCAGGAAAGGTTCGGCGAACGTCAATTTTTATCGAACATGGGCGAGAACACTCATCTCCACAGATCGAGCTTACAACTTTGCGGCGGCCAGCATCCGGTCGCCAAACAGGTTGGACCACTGCTCCGGTGTGAGCTCCATCCGCTTCTTCCCATAGCTGGTAGGCGACGCAAGTTCCTGGGAGCCGGTACCGGCGAGAACGGCGGGGCGCGCGCCGATCTTTTCCCACCAGATTTTGGTGTACGGATAGTCGGAAAGATCAACGTCGATCAGTCGCGTCGCGCGCACCCAGGGCCAGGATGCGATGTCGGCGATCGAATACTCCTCGGCGAGGTATTCAGCCTCGGTCAGGCGATATTCGAGCACATTCAGCAACCGTCGCGCTTCATTCATGTAGCGGGTCGTTGGATAGGTCTGTCCAACAGGCGCATAACGAACGAAGTGGTGCGCCTGTCCATGCATCGGTCCAAGCCCTGCCATTTGCCACATCAGCCACTGCATGGCCAAGTTACGGCGGCGAAAGTCTGCCGGTATAAGCTTGCCCGACTTCTCTGCCAGATAGACCAAAATCGCGCCCGTCTCGAAAACGGCAAAAGGAGCTCCCCCGTCGGCAGGCTCATGATCGACAATGGCGGGCAATTTGTTGTTTGGGTTGATCTTGCGAAATGCCGGCGTGAAGTGATCGCCGTTCAAGAGGTTGTAGGTGATCGTGCGATAGGGAATGCCCATTTCCTCAAGCGCGATCGTCACCTTGTGTCCGTTCGGCGTTCCGACATGGTGCAGATCGATCATCGATTGAATCCAGCGTTGGTTGAAATGAAATTTTCCCGTTTTCGCGTGTGCCGACTCCGAGGCTGGCATCTAAGCTAGGTTACGCTCAATGAATGTAGCGAACGGCAAAAGACGCTAAATCCAATTTCTCACCGTGGCAAACGGCTAGCCATGCTATCGCGCGACGAGCCCACCATCAATAACAAGCTCTGCGCCGGTGACGTAGCGAGATTCATCACTTGCGAGATAAAGAACGCCGGCTGCAATGTCGGCTGGCTCACCCTTGGTTCCAAGCGGCACAAACATTGTGGCCAGCGCGTCGGGGTCACGAGAAAGGTGTTTGCTGTTTGCACCGCCGGAGCCATGGATCGGAGCTCCTTCAAGCGTGTTGTAGATCGGCGTTTCTATAATGCCCGGGTAAATGGAATTGACTCGAATGCCGTCCTTAAGACTTGCGCACTGGAGCGCCATGGATTTCGTGAGGGCACGCACGCCGCCCTTGGTCGCCGAATAGGAGACGAGGTTGCTGGAGCCTACCAGCGCCGCCGTCGAAGCAATGTTGACGATCGCGCCTCCACCGCCTTCACGCATCAACGGCAGAGCATGCTTAAAGCCGAGAAACACGCCGTCAAGGTTGATGGCTTGCTGACGACGCCAGTCCGTCAAACTCAGTTCGGTAATCAGTCCCGCAATGGCGATTCCCGCATTGTTCACTAGAATATCAAGACGGCCGTAGGTCTGCCTCGTCCCAGCAATCACACTTCGCCAATCGTCTTCGTTGGCGACGTCGTGATGAAAATAGCAGGCCCTGTCGCCCGACGCTTCGACCTCGGTAACGCAGTCATTCCCCATCCTGTCTTGAATGTCCGTTACGACCACCGACGCGCCTTCTTGTGCAAGCAGCCGCGCACACGCGCGGCCAATGCCGCTGGCGCCGCCGGTGACAAGTGCGACTTTGCTATCGAGCTTTCGGATACGCTTTTCAGACATCAGTCGTCGTCCTGAAGGCACTCTCTGACGCACCGGCGCCGGCCGCTTCACTCCAGATCATTTTCTTGCGGACCTTCCATTTTGACGCAATGCCCTTTGGAAACACTGAGCAAGGCAGTGTGCGTATCGGGCTCTTGGAGAGCTCGGAGAGATATCCGCATGCTGGACCACCAAGGTCGTGCCACCCGGGAGCACTCGTTTGAGCAATGTGGGAACTGAAAGCTGCCGGCCTGGTCGAATTCGTTCGAAGCGACTTTCAGTCTGGCAGAGTGTGAAGCTTTTTGTCGACTGGAAAATGCTTTGAATTCGAAGTAGTTTGACTTTGAATGAATGGGCGCACCTGACGATGACGGAGGATTTGTTCACCTGGAAGGAGTTGGCCTCACACACGCTATGCGTGGCGGACTTTCGCGTCGAAGGCGCGATCATGTCGATGGGCCGCAGCCCGTTCACGGATCGCCGCGTGGGCTACATTACGGGAGGTCAATTTAAGGGGCCAAAACTTGCTGGGGAGATCCTGCCGGGTGGCGGGAATTGGTCTTTGAGCGGCGAAGCCCGAGGCGGCCGGACGTTCGGTGCGTTCGATGCGCGTACCGTTTGGCGTACGATCGACGGCGCGCTTATATACGTCTCCTATTCGGGCCGCAGCGTCGTCCCCGACGATGTTGCCAAGGAATTTCGCGATACAAAGGCCCCGCCTGTCGATCCCTCTCGCTACTATATTCGAATTGCGCCGGTGTTCGAAGCCAGTGACGCCCGCTACGAATGGTTGAACGGAGTGCTCGCCGTGGGATGCGGCCAACGCATGGACTGGGGCATCCGGCATTGGATGTTCCAAATCGGCTGAACGCTGCATGGCCTAGCGCGCCAGATAATTTGACAAGAAACTAACAGGACAAACGAGGAGAACCTTTCGATGCCCAGACTACGTCAGATCTCACGTTCAGACGCGACCAACGCAACCATACTGACCTACTATGATCGCCTGTTCGGACCCCGCGATCCGGTCAGCCAGCCCGGCACCGCAACTGGTACGCGCGGCGATTGGTGGACCGTCTTCGCGCTTGTACCCGACATCTTTGAGCATGCGGTAGCCGGATTTGGAATCTATCGCGCGCCGGTGCGCAAGCTCGACCCTGTCCTGCGAGAACTTGGCCAGACCCGCGCGGGCTGGGCACGGGGGTGCCAGTTTGTTTTTTCCCAGCATTGCAAATCGCTTCGCGGCCTCAAAGTATCCGAAGAGAAGATCGATGCCATTCGATTTTGGACGGTTTCGAAACTCTTTGATGAACGAGAACGTACGGTTCTCGCCTACACCGATTGCCTTGTCTTGGCGGGCGGCAGGGTTCCCGAAGAAGTCATGCAGGCGCTGAAGTCGTTCCTGTCGGACGAAGAAGTTCTTGAGCTGACCTACATCACCTGCCTTTACGACATGCATGCAGTGATGACCAAGGCATTGCGGCTTGAGTTCGACGATCGAGACGATCCGATCGTTGAAGTGGCGGCGCCGGAAAATTTCGGCGGCGCGGACTTTCTCGATTCCGGCCGCAAGAAGACCTGACGCGACCCTCTCGAGGAACGCCTTCTGGGCGTTCCGCGGCGCCGGACAAAGCACTGCGGCGGACTGCGCACGGCGCTCGCAGATTGCCGCTTCACATGCCGTCGCCGGCGCGTCAGAATTCGGTGGCGCCGGAGCTGTCCGTCTGGACATCCACAAACCGCTGTCGATAGTATTACTTTGATATCTAAGAGTTTACCGCAGCGTGCGAAGACATTGAACGTCGCTGCGTCGCACAAGAGGGGAATGCCGCAAATGTCCGACACCGATCTGCTGGCCAAAGTCGACTCGCAGTTCATTGGAATGGTCTCGCCGACTGCGCCGAGGATCCAGGCCGGCGGGCATCCCTGTCAGGGCATCTATTGGACCCCGAAAGGTCAGCGACCCAAGATCGCGCTCATTGCAACGCACTACAATGTCGACTTCACAGAGCACTATATAGCGCCCCACTTCGCGGCGCGCGGCATGGGTTTTCTCGGCTGGAACACGCGCTACCGCGGCGCCGAGGACCAGTTCCTGCTAGAACACGCACTGATCGATATCGGCGTCGGCGTGCGCTGGCTGAAGGAGAAGGCTGGCGTCGAACGTGTGGTCATCCTGGGCAATTCCGGCGGTGGCTCACTGATGGGTGCTTACCAAGCGGAAGCCATCGCACCGACGTTGGTGCATGAGGCCAAAGGTCCGACCAAAGAAGCGCTCCAGGCTATCCAGAAGGCCGACCTCTACATCTCGCTCAACGCACACCAGGGCCGACCTGAGGTCCTGACCGACTGGATGGATGCGTCTGTGGTCGATGAATTTGACCCGACCAAAACCGATGAATCGCTCAACCCGTTTAATCCCGACAATGGACCGCCTTACACTGCGGCGTTCGTCGAGAGATACCGAGCCGCGCAGCGTGCGCGAAACCAGCGCATCACCGACTGGGCCAAGAAAGAACTCGCCCGCGTGAATGCCGCCGGCATTCCCGACATTCTGTTTCCGCTTTATCGCACATGGGCCGATCTTCGCTTCATGGATCCGGCGATCGATCCGTCGGACCGCGCTTGCCCCGGCTGTTATCGCGGCCATCCGGCGCAAGCGAACAAGGTGCCCGGCATCGGCCGGGCCAATACGCTCCGGACATGGCTGTCCATGTGGAGTCTCTCGGAATCCAAGTGCCAGGGTCGCGATCACCTGGCGAAGTTCGCGGCACCGGCTCTGGTCGTGCAAAGCACTGGTGACATGGGCGTGTTCCCGTCCGACGCCAGGAAAATCTTCGATTTCATCGGCGCCAAGGACAAGAAGCTCGAAATGGTGAAGGGCGCGCACTATTTCGAGGACTCGATGTCCTATCGCGAGAATGCCGCCGAGTTGATGGTCGAGTGGATCAAGAGCAAGAGTTGATCGACTAGCTTTCGGCGTCCGATGCCCGCGAGTGGAGTTTGGCGTCCCGATAGGAATCACCATCGTCGTGGCTGAGATTGTCGATGATCTTGAACAGCGCCTTGCGAAGGGTAATCGCCTGCCGCGGAGTCAGGCCCTTTAGTCCCAGCGCGTTCACCTCGGCGACATAAGGGATCAATTTGGCTTTGAGACGTTTCGCGCGCGCCGTCAGGTAGACGTGGACCTTGCGCCGGTCCTTGGCGCTTTTGCGACGTACGACGTAGCCTGCCCGCTCCAGCCCATTTACTGCGGTCACCGTCGTTGGTTCACGCATTCCCACGCGGCGGCTCAACTCGATCTGCGTTAGTCCGTCCTCGACCCATAGTACGCGCAGGAAGCGCCATTGGCCGCTGGTGATTCCGACCGGTAAAGTTCGTTTTTCGAGCGCCCGCGAAAAAGAGCGGAATGCAATCCGAAGCAGATACCCGACGCTGTTAAGGGGTATCTCGAAGTGCTTGATGGAGGAAGCCTTTTTTCGACTTGCCATTGCAAGTGACCGTAGTTGTACGCCGCACGCCATCGTTATGGGTGTGCGCGCAAAAAGGCAAACCCCAACGGCAAAGAAGGCACTGAAGCCCTTGCCCGGGAAAGAGGGGAAAATACCCATAGATTCCTAAGTAAATTGACAAGTTCCGCAAAATCACAAATCGTCACTCTCAAGCCCGCTCGCGAGGACATCGCCGCCATGAATCTACCCCTCCTGCCGACGGCCATCGTGGGCAGCTATCCCCAACCCGAGTGGCTCATTGATCGCGAACAATTAAAGAGCCGTCTGCCGCCGCGCATCCGCGCGCAGGAGCTGTGGCGCGTACCTGCCCCGCTTCTCACGCAGGCCCAGGACGACGCCACAATCATCGCCCTCGTCGATCAGGAACTTGCCGGAATCGACATCGTCGGCGACGGCGAAATGCGCCGTGAAAGCTATTCCAACCGGCTGGCGACTTCCTTAAGCGGCATCGACATCGACAATCCCGGCACGGCAATGGACAGGACAGGCGCCCTCAATCCGGTTCCCCGCGTCAGCGGTCCTGTTCGACGTCTTGGGCCGATCGAGGCGCAAGATGTACCGCTGCTAAAACGGTACACGAAGCACCCGATCAAGATGACGATCCCGGGGCCGTTTACAATGACGCAACAGGCGCAGAACGACCACTACCATGGCGACGAAGCACTCGCACTCGACTACGCGGACGCCGTCAATGCAGAAATGCACGATCTCTTTGCTGCGGGCGTGGATATTGTCCAGCTAGATGAGCCCTATCTTCAGGCCCGTGCCGACACGGCGCGCGCCTACGCGATCAAAGCCCTCAATCGCGCGATCAGGGGTGTGAAGGGCAAGACAGCTCTGCACATCTGCTTCGGTTATGCACATGTGCACAAAGGCGCGGCAAAGCCCAATGGCTACGCTTATCTCGCAGAGTTGGAAGAGTCCGGGATCGACATCATTTCGGTTGAAGCTGCACAACCCAATCTGGACACCGCCGTCCTGCGCGACCTGCCGAACAAAACGATCATGCTCGGCGTCATCGACCTGAATGATCCAAATGTTGAAACTCCGGAAAAAGTCGCATCGCGCATCCGCGCCGCGCTACGGAACGTGCCTGCAGAAAGGCTGATGATCGCACCCGATTGCGGCATGAAATATCTCTCGCGTAAGACGGCGTTCGGCAAGCTGAAGGCAATGGTCGACGGCACCAAAATCGTTCGTGCCGAACTTCGCTGAGATTTAGTTCGCGCCGATCCAGTCGGCCAGGGCTTTGCTGACGAGTTCTGGACGTTCCAGCGTCATCAGGTGACCGCAATCTTCGATGATCTCGAGACGCGAACCTGCAATCCCTTCATGCATTTCTCTTTGATGTTCCATCGTCACGATTCCATCCTGCCGCGCAAAGAGTATCAGCGTCGGACATGTGATCGCCGACAATCCTGGTCGGCTGTCCGGTCGCGTCATGATTGCGCGCTGCTGGCGTAGAAAGACCTCGGGACCCGTGTCCTCTGCCATTTTGCGCACTATCGAAACGAGCGCGCTGTCCTCGCGTCCCGCGGGTCGAAGAAGGATTGGAATTCGTTCTCCAACGACATCAGCGAATTTTCCCGCCTCGACCAGACGCAGATAGCCTTGGCGGCGCGCGGTCTGCGGCGGCGTGTCGTTGGGGGCGAGCGTGCTCAGCAGAGCAACACTTACGACACGCTCAGGCGCGCGCCGCAGAATTTCGAACGCAACGAAGCCGCCCATCGCATGGGCGATGATCGAAAACCGTTCCGGCAGAGAATCTAGCACCGCCTTGGCGATTTCGCCGACTGTGTCGTGTTCGCGCGGCACGAAGACCCACACGCTCGTCAACTCTTCAAGTGCTCGAATCTGGTCACGCCACACCTGCTCGGTGCACAGTTGTCCTGTCAGAAGAGCGACCGGAGCATGTTTGCTCGCCATCTCAGATCACCCTGTGCAGGAGGGTTTCGCCGGCTGCCACGCGGCGACAATTCTCCATCGCCACCGTCACGCTGCGCGTCAGCGTTTCTGGCGTGAGCCAGGCGACATGCGGCGCCAGCACGACATTTTGTAGCTGGAACAATGGGTTATCTCGTAAGGCTGGCTCCCGCGCGAAGACATCGAGCCCGGCAGCAGCCAAGTGTCCACTCTTAAGCGCGCTGAACAGCGCTGCTTCGTCCACAAGATCGCCACGCGCTGTGTTGATCAGGATCGCACCCTTTTTCACGCGCGCGATCGCGCTCGCGCCGATCATTCCGCGCGTCTCTGGCGTCGAGGGAACATGGAGCGAGATGATGTCCGATTGTGTCAGCAACTCATCCAGAGAAACAAAGCGCGCCGTAGATTCTGCTTTTTCTGTTCGTGCCGTGTAGAGCGTTTCTGAACCGAGTGCACGCAAGGCTGGAGCCAAAAAATTTGGAACCGCTCCGAATCCGACGAACCCGACTGTACGACCACCAATTTCACCTACCTGATCGAGTTCTCGCAGGTCAGGCCTCCAACCTTCGCCGCGTCTTGTGAGCGGATCGAACACCATTATGCGGCGCAGGGCCGCAAGCATGAGCATCAGCGTCATCTCTGCCACTGCGCGGCTGTTGGTGCCCGGCATGTTGCAGACGGCGACGCCGTGCGCCCTGGCCGCATCCAGATCGATTGTATTGACGCCGACGCCGATTTTCTGAATCAGCTTGAGTTGCGGTGCGGCTCCAATGTCGGCGGCGGTAACGGGGCGCAGCACATGCAGGAGCACGTCTGCACTTCGCATTGCATTTGTGAAGGCGTCGTCGTCTGCCTCGTTCACGATCTCAAGCGCTGCGTCCCTGGGCTTAGCCGCCTCCAGAATGGAGCGGAATCCAGCGCTGGCGCGATAGTGCAGTACAACATTCATTTCGTGCGACTCGGACGATTCGTCATTGTTGAAGGAAACGCATCCCAGCCGGCGAATTTCGCGTCCGCACCCACAGTTTCCTCGATTCTGAGCAACTCATTCCACTTCGCCATGCGCTCCGAACGCGCAAAGGATCCGACCTTGATCTGGCCGGCGTCCCAGCCCACCGACAGATCGACGATAGACGTGTCTTCCGTCTCTCCCGACCGCGCCGAAACGATGGTTGCCCAGCCCTTGGCCTTAGCGGTTTGCAATGCGTGCTTTGCCTTACTGACCGTGCCTGCCTGATTGACCTTGATCAACACAGCAGAACAGGCTCCAATTTCGGCGGCCTCCTCGACGCGTGCCGCGTCCGTCACCAAAAAATCGTCACCGACAATTTGCGAATTGCTCGAGAGCGCCTTGGTGACCCGTACCATGGTGAGAGCATCATCCTGCGCTGCGGGATCTTCGATTGAGATGATTGGAAATCGGCGCGCCCAGTCCACGACAAGATTTGCCATCGCATCCTTCTCAAGTTTTGAGCCGTCAAGCGCCAGGTGATAGCGCCCATCGCGAAAAAATTCGCTGGCTGCAATGTCGAGCGAGATGAACACATCGTGCCCGGGGCGATGGCCAGAATGCTCGATCGCGCGCATGAGCATTTCAAGCGCTTCCTCGTTGGAAGAAAAGCTCGGCCACCAGCCACCTTCATCCGCCGTACCCGCGAGGGAGCCCGCCTTCGTCATGAGTTCGCCCGCAGCGCGATACACGTCGCTGGTGATCTCCAATGCTTCACGCACACTGTCGGCGTTGGGCGCCATGATCATCAAATCCTGGATGTCGATGCGACGTCCGGCGTGTGCTCCGCCGCCGAAAATTTGAACCTCAGGCAGCGGAAGCCGGGGCGTGGTCCCTTGTGCGAGATGTCGCCATAGAGGAATGCACTCTGACGCGGCGGCAGCGCGCAGAACCGCGAGCGAAACAGCAACACTGGCGTTGCCTCCGAGTTTTGAAAAATTGGAACTGCCATCGAGTTCTAACAGGCACAGGTCAATGGCGGCCTGATCTGTTGCGTCCAGTCCCACCAATGTGCTGGCGATCGCGCCGTTTACATTGGCGACGGCTCGCTCCACGCCATATCCGCCGTGCCGCGATCCGCCGTCGCGAAGGTCAATAGCCTCGAACCGGCCGCGTGACGCTCCTGCCGGGGCTGCGGCTCGACCGACAGCACTTCCCGCAAGCGTCACTTGCGCTTCCACCGTCGGTCTGCCGCGCGAATCCCATATCTGACGACCAATTATGGACACAATACCTGTCTTCATTGGATGCCTAGCCTTTCCGGCGATGCACGTCGGGGACTGGCCAAATCCAGCTCGGTGTCGTCCAGAAATGCACACGCCGCCCGGCGCGCAGACTTGCACCGACGATCTTCGGAGAAACATCCAACTGGCGACTTGCCACTTGCACTTGACGGCCAGAGTTTACCTGGACGGCGGACGGGGCGGGCATCAAGCAGCTTCCCCTCCCCGCAGCTTAAGTCAGGCAAATAGGTATCAAGCAGCCTATCAAACGCCTCAACGTACGCGCGCACATGCAACAGATGCCAGACGTACTTCGACAGAAATCGATTGAGACATAAGGCTTTGGGGCTCATGTCTCTGTGCACAGAAGTTATTCGCACTAGGGTGAGGCCAGTTGCCGTTCCAGGGGTGACTTCTATGAGCTCGAGGTGAAGATTGGTGGAGCTGACCAGATATGGATCAATCCGCAAGGTATCAGAGAACGCGCTTTTGCCGGGCCGATTCAAGAAATGGATCGAACGTGAAGTCTGTGCGTGTTCGCAATCGAGGGCGCAATCAACAGCCGCCACGAAATTGGCACCGATCGCGCCAGCATGAGGCATGCCGGGTAAAATTGTGTTGTCAAGCCGTACGACCGTCTGGATCCACGCGATTTCATCCAGCAAGAGTCCGAGTGGTGCCCTCCAAACGGCGGCAACCTTCAACTGCGCGACGGACCGCTTCGCGTAAGCCTGCCCCCTGGTCAAGTCGACGCGGTAGACTGCCGACGACGCGTCGCCCGATATGGAAGACATACGTGGTGCTTCTCCGAGCTTCGCCAATCCGGATTCCTGCGGTGCTTCGACAATCCTCGTTTCAGTCGCGAGAGTCTCGCTCGTGATGTCCCGCACGGCCTGCGCCAAGTTCGGCATGGCAAATCAGCGCCCTGACGGGTTGGAGTCCAACGTTGGGCAACTTTCTTAGAATTCGAATGACGCGCGCCTTCGTCAGAACCAGATGAAATTGTATGGACGAATGGTGCAACGGTCCAGTGCTGCCGCAAACTCTGAACCGGCCGACATGCTGCCTCAGCCGTTCGCGACGGGTGGAAACGCCGTTACGCGACTCACCATTGCCGGAAGTTGATTCAATTGAAGCCGCTCAGCCAACCAGGGAATCATTGCAACCAAGCTGCCAAGGTCGTATCCGGTGCGATAACCCGAGCGCTCGAGCATGTAGACAAGGTCTTCAGTTGCGATATTCCCGGTTGCTGCTGGCGCAAACGGGCAGCCGCCGATGCCACCGACACTTGAATCGAGCCTGTGCACTCCGGCCTCGACTGCGGCGAAGGCGTTAGCAAGCCCAGTATTTCGAGTGTTGTGAAAGTGGCACCGCAGCGGAATTCGCGGAATTGCCTGGCGCAAGTTGGCCAGGAGTGTTTTGACCTGGAGGGGAACCGCGACGCCCACGGTATCGGCCAAGGCGATTTCGAGTGGAGAGGCTTCAGCGAGTCTTTCCGCCATAGCTGTGACGCGCTCCTGCGGCACTTCGCCTTCAAAGGGACAGCCGAACGCGACCGCGATCGTCACTTGCGCGCGGCGGCCCGCGGCGCGCGCCCGAGTGATGACTTTGATCGCCATCTCGACGGATTCTGCAGACGTCTGTTTCTGGTTTCGCACGCCGAATGTATCTGACGCGACAACGACGACGCCGATCTCGTCGATTCCGGTTGCAAGAGCGCGATCAAGGCCGCGTTCGTTCAGAACCAGTCCGATGCGAGTTACGTCCTTTCGGGGCGGCAGCGCGGCTATCACCGCCTCCGCATCGGCCATCTGGGGCACACGCGCAGCGTTCACAAAGCTTGCCACCTCGATGCGTCGCGCTCCCGCAGCGACGAGCTTATCGATCATGGCGATCTTGTCTGCGGTCGAAAGCGCCACGTCCTGATTCTGCAAGCCATCGCGTGGTCCAACTTCGATGATCTCCAGCGGCGCCGTCATTGTTAGATCCCGATCGTGCCCTGTTTGGCGAGACGTTCGATTGCGGCTTCGTTCAGCATGAGGAACTCGCTGAGAACCTTGTGCGTGTGCTGGCCCAGCAATGGCGGCGGCGCGAACACATCTTCATAAGTGTCGGAGAGTTTCACAGGGTTGCCCGGTTCCTCGACTGCACTCCCGTCCGGGAGCGGCACGGTCACGGTCATGTGGCGCGCCACGGCCTGTGGATCGGACAGCGCATGACTGAGATCATTCACGGGCGCAGCCGGAATGCGGTACTTGGCAAGCGCCTCGAGCCAGTATTCACACGTCTGGGTCTCGAACGCCTTTTGCACGCGCGTTTCGATGAAGCTCTTGTGCGCCAGGCGACCCGGCTGGAAAGAAAATTCGGTGCGCCGCAATTCGTCGTCGCCCAGAAGTTCGACCAGACTGGACCAGAAATTGTCGGTGATCACCGCAATGATCAAATGGCGCGTTTTTGTGCGAAAGGTATTGTAGGGAACATGCACGAAGTGCCCGTTGCCCGAGCGCTCCGGCGCCACGCCAGACATCAGGAACATTGTTCCCATATAGTTGAGAAGCGAGAGTTGGCAATCGAACATGGAGATGTCTACGTGCTGGCCTCGACCAGTGCGCTGGCGCGCCTGAAGCGCCGAGAGAATACCGATCGCGCCAAACATCCCGCCCGCCAGATCTCCGATTGGTATGCCTGCACGCAAAGGCTCGCCATCCGCATAACCGGTGAGAGCCATGCCGCCGCCCATTCCTTGCGCCACAAGATCGAACGCCGGTCGGTTCGGCATTGGACCGGTCTCGCCGAAGCCCGAGATTGCGCACGTGATGATGCGCGGATTGACTTCCTTGAGACACGAATAGTCGATCCGCAGGCGCTCCAGAACACCGGCGCCGAAATTGCTGACGACAATGTCGGCGTGGCGCACAAGGCCAAGGAAAAGTTCACGGCCTTCGGCGGACTTAAGATCGATCGCGACGCTCTCCTTGTTGCGGCAAAGCGTAAGAAAATAGGCGCCCATGCCGGACTGCGAGTAGAGCTGCGAACCTTCGAGAAGGCGGCGCGTGCCCTCGCCTCGCTCGGGCGGTTCGATCTTGATCGTGCGGGCGCCCATGTCTGCCAGAAGCATGGTGCCGTAGGGACCCGAGAGCATGTGCGTCAGGTCCAGAATGGTGATGCCTTCAAGTGCGCGTGACACTATGCGGTCCCGGTTAGATCGGTGGGTGCCGCCCATGCTGCCGCACGCGCAAGACTTTCGCGGTACGGCGCAAGACCGAGCCAGACGAGGATGGCAACGATCGGTGTAATGATGGCGACGGCAGTCGCGAGCGAATAGCCCACGGCCATCTCATCCCGATAAAAGTAGTCGGTGATCGCCGCGACGATTGTCGGCCCCAAGCCAACTCCAAAGATGTTGGCGAGGAAGAAGTATAGCGCCACCACCTGGGCACGCATCTGGTTGGGTGTGATCACCTGCAGCGCGGCAATGATCACCGCGACCGGAAAGCTGCTAAGGAACGTGGAGAAAATGAGAAAGAAAAAGGATTCCTGCGCGCTCGGCATAAGCGTCGCGAGCGCTGCCGGAATGCCGGCGACGATAACGGCAATCAGAGGTGCCCGCAGATACGCGTCCTGATGGCCGCGCGCCGCCAGCCAGTCCGCAAACCGAGCGCCAACCAGAACGCCGGCGCAGCCCAGTATCGCGAGCATCAGGCCGTAGACGTAACCGATATCGTGGGCGGCCCAGTGATGCACGCGAACGAAATAGGTAGGAACCCAGGCTACGGTGCCGAAGCCTGCCGCCGAGCTGATCGAAAAGGCGGCATATATCGCCCCGAGAGTTTTCCAGTTGAGACGCATGAAAGCGAGTGTGTGCGAAAGCGGCAATGCGGATCTTTGCGATGCGACGCGGCCGTGGCGCGGCGGTTCCCTGACGAACAGCATTGGCACGAGCACGAGCATGCCGACGGCTCCAACGACGAGAAACGTCGTTTGCCACGGGTGCAACGTGCCCACGAGGGGCAGGTGCGGCTGCGGCAACGCGCTAACCGCCTGGATGGCCAGCCCCCCGATCACCAGCGCAAAACCAGCGCCGAGATATTGCGCGCCCGTATAGACGCTGAGCGCCGCTGCGAGTCTGTCGCGTGGAAAGTAGTCGCTGAGCAGCGAGACCGCCGAAGGTCCCAGTGTTGCTTCACCCACGCCGACCATCATGCGGCCGAAAAACAGCCGCACAAAGCTTTGCGCCATGCCACAGGATATCGTGGCCATGCTCCAAAGGACGATGCCGACAGTGATGATCCGCTTGCGATTGGCGTGGTCGGCGAGGCGGCCGATGAAGAGGCCACAACCAACATAGAAGAGCACGAACGCGAAGCCTGCCAAGAGACTGACTTGGGTGTCGCTGAGGTGAAAGTCATGCTTTATGGGAGCGAACATGAGCGTCGGAATCTGGCGCTCGACGTAGGACATCATGTTGGTGAGCGCGAGGGCACCGACGACAAACCAAGCCTGGCTTCGCACAGGATAGAGTTCCTGCGCCTCAGGCAATGCACTGTCTGCTGCCAACCTCGACAGGACCACAGGTTGCACGTCGGTGCCTAGCGTCATGAGCTGGTGTGGGCGACGGACCGTTTGGCGACAGACTTGGCCGCCTCATCGTTCACGGAAACGCGCTTGCCGTCCGCGTTGACCGGGTCGTGGCGAACATCGTCGGCGCGCCACGCGCGCGTCAGGGCTGCAAGCTCCATATGAATGCCATTGGGATCGGTAAAGTACATGGATCGGATCCAGGTCTTGTCGGTCACCACGGGCGACGAATGTTGCTCGGAGTCTTCGTGGTTGATAACCCGCATCGAAACGCCGCGTGCCTTCAACCGCTCGGCATATTCGTCAAACTTTTCGATTGGGATGCTGATCGCAAGGTGGTTCATCGAGGCATGCGCGGTCTGCGTGCCCTTGTTGATGTAGTCCGGATGCATGGACGCGATGCCGGGGGCCGCTTTAGGTGCATTGGGAAACCAGAAGAAGGCAACGGTGCCTCCCATTCCGCAATCGAAGAAGAAATGCTGGCCTCGGCCGTTGGGCAGATCGAGCGTTTTGACCAGCTTCATGCCGAGCACGCCGTCATAGAAGGCCACGGTCTCGGCCATGTCACGGCACACAAGCGCCACATGATTGACTCCGAGATATTGGAACGCCTCACTCTTCTCGTTGTTTGTCTTGGTCTCCGTCATGATGTCCTCCGTCTTCACTGGATGCGGTAGGGCAGTCTCGGCGCACTCCTTGGCTGCACTTCACATCGTACAGCTCGCGGCTCGAACGGAACTGGAGCGCGCAAGGCTTGTACCGCTGCGCGCTCCATCAAGGTTTCAGAACAGAGCGCCCATTTCCGTCAGATCTTCAGACTCAGATCAATTCCATAAGTTGCCGGATTGCCGAAATAGAGCTGCGTGAAGTAACCCGAGCTCGGAACGGCCGACAACCTGTATTTCGCATTGTTGATATTCTTGCCCCAGAGCGCCACCTGCCAGCGATTGCTCGGATCGACATAGGTCAAATTGGCGTCGAAGAGCGCATAGGCCTTCTGGAAGCCGACCGGGTTGTTCGTCAGGTCGGTGTAATGCGATGTTTCGTATTCGAGCGACATTGCGGGCGTCAGAGTTCCATAGTCGCCCAGCGAGAAGTCGTACGAGCCGCCAAAACGCATCGTCCATTTCGGTGTCCGTGTCGGGCGCAGGAACGAATAGTCAAACGTTCCGCTTCCGAAGACGTTGGAAGTGAAGCTGGTATAATTCGCATCCAGCAAGCCGACCGACGCCGTCAGGTTGAGGTGATCGATCGGCAGAGCCGTGACCTCCAGTTCGAGGCCTTGGGCACGCTCATAGGCGTTGTTCACGATCGCCTGCTGCAGTCCACCGCCTGGAATGAAGGCGCCAACCTGAAGGTTGGAGTATTTATTCAGGAATGCGGCTGCATTGATGCGGAGATGGTGATCGTACCAGTCCGACTTGAGGCCGATTTCCCACGCCACCGCCGTCTCGGGATTGTAGGCCAATCCTGTCAAATACGCCGAGTCGACGCGCGTATTGAAGCCGCCAGCGACGAAGCCCGTCGACCAACTCGCATAGACCATCTTATCCTCGTCAATCTGGTAGTTTAGACCGACATGGTAAGTCGCGTTCGACCAGGACTTCGAAAAGTGGAATGTGCAGGCCATCCCTGGCGCGCCCGCGGTGGCCGGGGAAAGACCGTAATTTGGCGAGACTGGATTGAGGAAACTGGGGTCACACGGAACGACAGCAGATGCCAAGTGCGAATCTACGCGCGTGACATCCTTGCGTTCGTCTGTA
>Ga0265325_10000714_pt1 | contig 24008 bp, 24 predicted proteins | sample 41420metaG_FD_202090 | JGI IMG/M metagenome (GOLD analysis project Ga0265325, IMG submission 202090) | Rhizosphere microbial communities from Carex aquatilis grown in University of Washington, Seatle, WA, United States - 4-14-20 metaG | ecosystem: Host-associated > Plants > Roots > Rhizosphere... | reverse complement strand
CCGGCTTGCGCGACGTCCTTGCGCCACGTCGATCCGTAGAACCCTTGGATCGGGAAGTACTGGTCGTCGCGCAGCACCGTTGCCATCGGGCGGCCGAACTCGCCGCCGGCGATGATCTCCGCCGCGGCCCGGAAGACCGGCGACCAGCGCAGGACGAGCCCCACCTGGTGCGGGACCCGCTCGAGCAGGGCGGCGACGCGCGCGGCCGCGGTCATGTCGGGTCCGAGGGGCTTCTCGCAGAACACCGGCAAACCGGCGCCGACCGCGAGCTCGACCGCCTCGAGGTGCGCGGCGGTCCAGGTGCAGACCCACACGACGTCGACGCCGGCCACGAGCTCGGCCAGCGAGGCGGCGGGTGCACCGCCGTGATGACGCGCGGCACGTTCGGCGCGCGCGGGATCGTCGTCGAACGTCGCGGTGAGCGCGGCGTCGATCAGCTTCGCCTCCGTGAGCTGTTGCAGCACGTATGCGTGCACGGTGCCGATGTGGCCGCACCCGACGAGTCCGATCCGCATCATCTCCCGGGTCTCCTGACGTCGTCGGCCAGGCTCGCCGGAACGACCGAACGGGCGCCGAAACGATCGCGCACCGCGTCGACCGCGCGCTCCACGGCGGCGCGGCGCCCGACGCGCGCGTCGTCCCGGGACACGTCGTCGTCGAGCAGGAGCACGCCCTGGGCCTCGGCAACCGGCTCGAGCTGCGAGAGCGACACGCCGAGGAGGCGGACGCCGCGGGTGCAGTCGCACGCGTCGAGCAGGTCGCGCGCGGTCGCGAGGAACACGGTGCTCACGTCGGTGGCCACCGGGACCGTCCGTGCCCGCGTCCTGGTCTCAAAGTTGCCGTACCGGATCTTGAGGGTCGCGGTCCGGGCCTGCATCCGGGCGTGACGCAACCGCGACGTGACCCGGTCGACCAATGCCACGAGCTCGCGATCACACGCCTCGCGGGTCGTCAGGTCGACCGCGAATGTCTCCTCGGCGCCGATCGACTTCACGACGTGCTCGGGAACGACCGCGCGCGGATCATCGTTGCGGGCGAGCGCGAACAGTCGCTGGCCGAGCGACTTGCCGAGCGCGGCGGTGAGCGTCGATTCGGGAAGGGCTGCGACCTCGCCGATCGTGTGCACCGCCATGCGGTCGAGACGGCGCAAGGTGGCCGGCCCCACACCCCACAGGCGCGACACCGGCAGCGGGGCGAGGAACTCGACTTCCGTACCGGGCGGCACGGCCAGCAGGCCGTCGGGCTTGGAGAGATCGCTCGCCAGCTTGGCGAGGAATTTCGTCGTGGCCACACCGACCGAGGCCACGAGGCCGGCGTCGGCGAGCACGCGCGCGCGGATGGCGCCGGCGATCTCCACGCCGGTGCCGAGCAGCCGGCGCGCGCCGCGCACGTCGAGGAAGGCTTCGTCGATCGACAGCTGCTCGACGAGCGGCGCAACCGACCGCAGGATGTCCATCACCTCGCGGCTCTTCTCCGAGTACCGGTTGAAGCGGGGCGACACGAACGCGGCCGACGGGCAGGCGCGTCGGGCCCGTCCCATCGGCATCGCCGAGCGCACACCGAACTGGCGGGCCTCGTAGCTGGCAGCGGCGACGACGCCGCGTCCGCCGAGGCCGCCGACGATCACCGGCCGCCCGCGAAGGCGCGGGTCGTCGAGCTGCTCCACCGATGCGTAGAAGGCATCGAGGTCGACGTGCAGGATCGCGGCGTCGACGTCTGCCTCGGCGCCGCCAGCCGGATCGCGATCAGGTCGCGGCACTGCGGACCACTCGCATCGAATCCCGCGTGGTGCCGTTGACCTCGTATTCGAAGCCGCGTCCGGCGTTGGGCTCCCATCGCTCGTGCAGCCACGCGCTGAGCGGCTCGCGCACCCAGGGCGCACACGACAGCAGGTGCTCGTCGCACTGGTGCGCCGGTACGTAGCGGGCTTCCACGACGATCCCGTCGGGATCGTCGACTCGGAGCTCACCTTCGAACGCGACGGCGAGATGCACTTCGCAACGCATCCGCCAGCCCATGTCGGGCGCGTAGGCGCGGACTTCGTAGAGCGGGCCGAGCCACTCGCGCACGATCAGGCCCGTCTCCTCCGCGACCTCGCGCGTGAGACCCGCGAGCAGGTCGGCGTCGTCGGCGTCGATGACCCCGCCGGGCGTGCTCCAGTCTTCGATCCCGCCGCGCCGCACGTTCCGCACCAGCAGCACGCCGGCGTCGGTCTCGATGAGCCCGCCGGCCACAGTCCATTCGTGCAGCGCCATCGGGTGCAGTCTCGCGCTCCCGGAGGCCGCGCACCGTCACGACGCCTCAGTACGATCCCGAGCGTGGCGATCGACGCGCCGGGCCCGCACCCGAACCTGCCGCGCCGCGGCGCGCTGGCGCTCATGTTCTCGGCGATCGTGGTGTGCGGGATGCTCGGCGGCGCGATCGGGTACGGCCTGGTGCGCACGTCGTGCCCGAGCGCGCCGACCGTCGCCGAGCGGCTGCTCGAGGTCGTTCCCGGCTATCACGCGCACACACCCTCGTGTGACCTGAAGCTGGTCGGCGGGGCGCTGGCGGGAACGGTCCTCGCCGGGATCGGCGCCGGCGTGGTCGCGATGTTGATGTTGCGGGCCCAGTCGGAGTGGCGCTCGCACCCGGCGGGCCGCGCGCTCACCGGCGCCGGGGCGGCGGGCGCGGGCCGCAGCCCGCCCGTCAGGAGAAAGCGATCCGGCGGAACGCCTCCGCGTACGTGACGCCGGCCGCGCGCCCGGCAACCTCGGCCGAGTCGCGCAGGAACTGGCGGAACCAGTCGCCCGTCTCCACCAGCTGGCTGGCGTGGCAGAACAGCGCCTCGATCTTGCGCTCGAGCGTGGCGGTGATGTCGATCCACGCGTTGGGCTCGAGCGTGCCCGAGAGGTACACGGCCGACACCGAGTGCACGTCGACACCTTCGGCTCGCAGCTCCGGGAAGTAGTGAGGGTTGCCGGCCGCGGGCGCGACCGCGTCGAGCACGGCCCAACCGAGGATCCGGTGGTCGCGGTGATTGAAGTAGCCGTCGCCGAAGAACACCGCGGTGGGGTCGGGGCAGCACACCACATCGGGGCGAACCGCTCGCACGCTGCGCACGAGCTCGCGCCGCAGCGCGGTGTCGTCGCTGAGCTCGCCGTCGGGATTGTCGAGGTGATGCGGCGTCACCCCGAGCACCACCGATGCCGCGGCCGTCTCCTCGATGCGGAGTCGCGTGAGCGCGTCGGCGTCGACGTCGGGATCGTCGGAGCCCTTGTCGCCGCGCGTTGCCACGAGCACGTGCACCTCGGCGCCGGCATCGGCCCAACGTGCGAGCGTGCCGCCCGCGGAGATCTCGGGATCGTCGGGATGCGCGTAGATCGCGAGCACACAGCCCGGCGTCGCGTTGTCGACCACGTCAGTCGCCTCGCAGATCGTCGAACGCGGCGACGACGCGCGCGACGTCGTCGTCGTCGACGTCCTTGTGCGTCACCAGACGCACGGTGCGCGGATCGATCGTCCCGACACGCACTCCCGCCCCACCGAGCCGGGCGACGAACTCGCGCGGCAACGCGTCGAGCCGCGCGCAAACGATGTTGGTCCGGATCGAATCGGGATCGACGCTCCCCGGCCAACGCTTCGCCATCTCGTCGGCCAGCCGGCGGGCGCGAACGTGATCGTCGGCGAGCCGTTCGACCATCGTCTCCAACGCGACGACGCCGGCCGCGGCGATCACTCCGGCCTGACGCATGCCGCCGCCGAGCCGGCGACGCTGCCGGCGGGCCTCGGCGATCACGTCGGCCGGTCCGCACAGCACCGAGCCGACGGGCGCGCCCAAACCCTTCGACAGGCAGAACATCGCGGTGTCGGCACCGCCGAGCAGCTCCCGGGGTGACGTGCCGGTGGCGATCGCCGCGTTCCAGATCCGGGCCCCGTCGACGTGCACGCGCAAGCCGCCGGATCGGGCGAGCCCCACCAACGTGCGCATCTCCTCGGCGCCGGTCGGCGCGCCCGCCATCGCCATGTAGGTGTTCTCGAGCACCAGCATCGACACGGGCGGGAACTCGTCGGCCGCGCCTTCGATCGCGGCGACGATGCCGTCGGGCACGTCCCACAACGGGTGCAGCTGCACGCCGCTGTTCTGCGGCGAGGCGGCCAACTCGTACTGGTACACGTGCGAGCGGGCCGGGCACAGCACTTCGGTACCCGGGCGCGACAGCACCCGGATCGCGAGTTGGTTGGCCATCGTGCCCGAAGGCGTGTACAGCGCCGCCTCGGTGCCGAGCGCACCGGCCGCGAGCGACTGCAGCCGGTTGACGGTGGGATCCTCGCCGTACTCGTCGTCGCCGACTTCGGCGTCGGCCATCGCGCGCCGCATCTCGGGTGTCGGCGTCGTGAACGTGTCGGACCGCAATTCTACCGGCATCGCGACGGTTACTCGGGCTTGACCGGGCGGATGAGGCCCTCTTGCATCACGGTGACTGCGAGCGCGCCGTCGTGACGGAAGATGAACCCTTCGGCGAGGCCGCGCGCGCCCTGCGCCGACGGGCTCTTCTGGTGGTAGAGCAACCAATCGTCGGCTTTCAACGGGCGGTGGAACCACATCGCGTGGTCGAGGCTGGCGATCATGAAGCGATCGTCGTCCCACGAACGCGCGTGTGCCATCACCGCGGTGTCGAGCAACGTGAGGTCGGAGGCGTAGGCGACGATGCACGCGTGCAACAGGGCGTCGTCGGGCAGCGTGCCGTTGGCGCGGAACCACACGAGCTGCTCGGGTTCCCGTTCGGTCGGCACCGGGTTGAGCCAGCGCGGCAGCTCGGCCGACCGCGTGTCTATCGGCCGCTCCCGACGGATCCAGTCGACGAACGCTGGGGGGAAGCGGTCGACGTAGGGCTCCAGTCGCTCCCGGAACGTCGGCAAGGTCTCCGGATCCGGCGCGTCCGGCATCGCGTACTGGTGCTCCGGGCCGGGCTCGGCCACGTGGAACGACGCGGAGAGATTGAAGATCGCGCGGCCGTGCTGGATCGCGACGACCCGCCGGGTGGTGAAGCTGCGCCCGTCGCGGATCCGGTCGACGTCGAAGATGATCGGGATCCGCGGGTCGCCCGGCCGGAGAAAATACGCGTGCAGCGAGTGCACCTGACCCTGGTCGACGGTGCGCCCGGCCGCGATCAGCGCCTGGCCGGCGACCTGCCCGCCGAACACCCGCTGGCGGTCCTCGTCGGGGCTCAGTCCCCGGAACAGGTTCACCTCGAGTTGCTCGAGCTCCAAGAGGTCGATCAGGTCGTCGAGCGCCGCTCCCATAGTCAGCGGAGGTTATCCATGCCCCCGAGCACGCACGACCTACCCGAAGAAGACTGCTGCGGTGTCGAAGAGTCGTTGGTCGACGGTCTTGAGCTCGGCGACGCCCGCCTCGAGCGGCACCCGGATCACGTCGGTGCCGCGCAGCGCGACCATCACGTCGAAGTCACGCTCGTGGACGGCGTCGATCGCCTCCACACCGAAGCGGGTCGCGATCACGCGGTCGTAGGCCGTCGGGCTGCCGCCCCGGAGCAGGTGACCGAGCTGCGTCATGCGCGCCTCGTATCCCGTTCGCTGCTCGATCTCGTGCTGCAGCCGGCTGCCGATGCCGCCCAGCCTCACGTGCCCGAAGTCGTCGACCGCGCCGGTCTGGAGCTCCATCGTGCCCTCGACGGGCGTGGCTCCCTCTGCCACGACGAGGATCGAGAAGTTCGCGCCGCGCTCGTGACGATGCGTGATCTTCCGGCAGATCTCCTCGATGTCGAAGGGCTTCTCCGGTACCAGGATCATGTCGGCGCCGCCGGCGAGGCCGGAGTAGGTCGCGATCCAACCGGCGTGGCGACCCATGACCTCGACGACCATCACCCGGTCGTGGCTCTCGGCGGTCGTGTGCAGCCGGTCGATCGCGTCAGTCGCGATCTGCACGGCGGTGTGGAAGCCGAACGTGAAGTCGGTCGCGGAGAGGTCGTTGTCGATCGTCTTCGGCACGCCGACCACCTGCATGCCCTCACCCGCCAACTTGTGCGCGACTCCGAGGGTGTCCTCCCCGCCAATCGCGATGATCGCGTCGACGCCGTCGCGGTCCAAGGTGGCCATGACGCGCGCGGGCCCGTCGTCGGTCTTGTACGGATTCGTGCGCGACGTCCCGAGAATGGTGCCTCCACGCGGGAGCAAGCCGCGGACGGAGTCGAGGGTGAGCGGCACCGACTCGCCTTCGACCAGGCCGCGCCAACCGTGCCGATAGCCGACGATGTCGTGCTCGAACTCGGCGGCGCCCTTGCGAACCACGGCGCGGATGACCGCGTTGAGGCCCGGGCAGTCGCCACCACCGGTGAGCATGCCGATACGCATCAGAAATGCCTCCCTATCGCTGCGTGAAGCATCTCGACTCCCCTATCCTCCGCCGCGCGCCCGCCAAATGGTCGGATGCTGAGGTGTCGTGACCACCCGAGGACCTTCGATGGAAGACGAGGCCGGCGCCGAGCCCGCCACTGATCCGGATTCCGAAACCGTACCGGCACCCGGGTCGATCGATTCCACGATCGTCGAAGGCGCCGACCTCGGACCCGAGAACCGGCACCTGAGACGGCTGCGCAAGTTGATGGGGCGCACCTCGGCGTACCCCGGTCCGATCACGGCGATCACCAGGTGCTGGGTCTCGCGCGACAGCGGCGCGCACATCTTCGCCGCCCGCTTCCTCGACTTCGCAGTGCTCACTCCCGAACACCTCGTGCTGTGCTCGACCGGCTTCTTCACGCGTCGCCCGCTCCGGCGAGTGTTTCGCGAGCCGCTGAACCGGCTCGTGGTCGTGGAACGAGGCCCCGAGCCGATCCGAGCGCTTCGCGTCCTCGGCGACTTCAGCCATCCGCTCCTCTTCGAGATGCGCAACACCTCCGACGGCATCGACTTCGCACGCGAGCTGCTCGAGCGAACGCGGCCGGATCCTCGCCGCCGGGAACTGCCGGGAAGCGAACCCGCGTCATGACCTGCGTCATCGCGATCGACGCCGGCACCACGGGTGTCCGCGCCTTCGCGGTCGACGCGCGAGCTCGGCCCCGCGTCCGCGCGTACCGCGAGTTCCCGCAGCACTTCCCGCAGCCGGGTTGGGTCGAGCACGACCCCGACGACATTCTCCGGGTGACGGTCGAGACGCTCGGCGAGGTCGCAGCCGAGCTCGCCGCCGCGGGCGAGCGCGTCGCGGCGATCGGGATCACCAACCAGCGCGAGACCGTCGTGGTGTGGGACCGCCGGACGGGCCGGCCGCTCCATCGCGCGATCGTGTGGCAGGACCGTCGCACCGCCCCGCGCTGCGACGAGCTGCGCGCCGCCGGTCACGAACCCATGATCCGCCGCGCGACCGGCTTGGTCCTCGACCCGTACTTCTCGGCGACGAAGCTCTCGTGGTTGCTGCGCGAAGGCGGGGTCCGGGCCGACGCCAACCTGGCGTTCGGCACCGTCGACACGTGGATCCTGTGGAATCTCACCGGCGGCGTCGGCGGCGGTGTGCACGCGACCGACCCGTCGAACGCGAGCCGCACGATGCTCTACGACATCGGCAACCGCGCGTGGTCGAGCGACCTGGCGGCGCTGTTCGAGATCCCGATGTCGTGCCTGCCGGCGGTGCGTCCTTCGAGCGGGCGATTCGGCGTGACCCGCGCCGACGCGGCCGGCGGTCTCGCCGTGCCGGTGAGCGGCATCGCCGGCGATCAGCAGGCGGCGTTGTTCGGGCAGGCGTGCGTCGAGCCCGGCATGACCAAGAACACGTACGGGACCGGGTCGTTCGTGCTCACCAACGTCGGTCCCGACCTGCCCGACCCGGTCGACGGCCTGCTCACGACCGTCGCGTGGTCACTCGGCGCCGACGTCACCTACGCGATGGAAGGCGCGATCTTCGTGACCGGCGCCGCGATCCAGTGGCTCCGCGACGGCCTCGGCGTGATCGCCGAAGCCGCGGAGATCGGACCGCTCGCCGAGTCGGTCGCCGACAACGGCGGGGTCTCCCTCGTGCCTGCCTTCACGGGTCTCGGATCGCCGTGGTGGGACGCGTACGCGCGCGGCACGATCGTCGGGATCACGCGCGGCACGAATCGCGGGCATCTGGCGCGCGCAGTCGTGGAGTCGATGGCATTCCAGACCGCCGACGTCGTCGACGCGATCAGCCGGGCCAGCGGCACGCCTCCCGCCGAGATGCGCGTCGACGGTGGTGCGTCGGTGATGAACCTCCTGTGCCAGTTCCAGGCCGACCTGCTCGGTGTGCCCGTGCGGCGCGCGGCGGTGCAGGAGACGACGGCACTGGGCGCGGCCTTCCTGGCCGGGATCGCCGAAGACGTGTGGGACTCCCCCGCGACGGTGAACGCCACCTGGCAGGCCGACGCGTCGTTCGACCCCGGTATGGAGCCCGCCGACCGCGAGGCGCGGATCTCCGTGTGGCACCGCGCCCTCGAACGCTCCCGGGCCTGGGCGCACGAAGCGGGCTGATTCGATTGCGGCTGCGACCTCCGGCCCTCGATCGGCCGTGAGGCTTCGGCCGACGATCCGGGCCTCCGGATCTGCGCCTGGTTAGGAAGCCGCCGACTCCGGCGTGCGGATGTCGTCGAAGGAGGCGACGCGCGCGACGTCGGTCGGGATGTCCTCGGCCTTGCGCGTCGCGTAGGTGTCGACGTACTCGTAGCCCGACAGCTCGCCGATCTCGAACATCACCTCGTCGGTGAGCTCGCGCAGGGCGAGGCGCTCCGACTCGTAGTCGCCGTAGCGACCGGGGTCGAGCGGCTCGCCGAAACGAACTGTCACCTGCCGGAACAGCCGCGGCATGCGCCGGTCGACCGGCTGCACGTCGTCGGTTCCGATCAGCCCGACGGGCACGATCGGTGTCGCCGTGCGCAGCGACAGCCGGGCGACGCCCGTGTGGCCGCGGTGCAGGAAGCCGTCACGGGTGCGCGTGCCCTCGGGGTAGATGGCGAACACACCACCCCCGCGCAGCACGTCGGTGGCCGACGCGAGCGCGCGCTCGCTCGCGCTCCCGCCCTCGCGGCGAATCGGGATCTGGCCGACGCCGCGGAAGAACCACGCGGTCTTCGGGTCGTCGAAGTACTCGGCTTTGGCCACGAACGTCACCCGGCGGCGCAGCACCAGCGGCAGGAAGATCGAGTCGAGGAACGACCGGTGGTTCGAGGCGAGGATCACCGGCCCGCGAGCCGGCACGTTCTCGCGCCCCTCGACCTTCACGCGGAAGCACACCCGCAGGATCGGGGTGAGGACTCCCTTGACCACCCAATACAGCAATCGCGCTCCCCGGTTGCGAGGAGGCGAGCGTACGCCGACGGCGCACGAGTTTGGAAGTGTGACGAAGGGTGCGGCTCAGGCCACGCGCTGCGCCGGCTCGCCGGATCCGGCGGCCTGCTGACCGGTGGCCTCGGCCGGCAAGGCGGCGTCGAGGCGCACCGCCAACGCGTCGATCTCGGCGAGCAGCCGATCGTGCTCTTTTTGCATTTTGGAGGCGTTGTCGACCGCTCGTTGCGAGCTGAGGTCGTACCGCAAGGCACTCCAGGAGCGGGCGAATCTGGTTTGCATCCGGACCTCCATCGGCGCCGAGCCGAAAATCCTTGAGCCGAGAATCCTGAGTGGCATTTGCAGTGTCGTCCGCCGATGTGGCGGGGAGATGCCCACGAGGTCACATACGTGGAAACGGTGATCGACAGTCGTGTTACGCGGGTCTCTGAGCGATCTGTCATTGACCGTCCGGTCAAGTCGCCGGATAACCTCGTTGGGGCCGGGTGCATTCCCGGCCGAGAGCGGGAACCAAAAGGCCCGAGCGGCCGAGAGCGGGAACCAAAAGGCCCGAGCGGCCGAGAGCGGGAACCATGCGCAGCAAGCTCACGCCTCGGGGTCAAGAGCGACGAGAGCAGCTGATCGCGTGCGCGGCGAAGCTCTTCGCCGAACGGGGATACCACCCCACGTCGGTCGCCGACATCGTGGCCGCGCTCGGCGTCGGCAAGGGCGTGTTCTACTGGTACTTCGCGTCGAAGGACGAGCTCCTCACCGAGCTGCTCAAGGCCTCCAACCACGAGCTCCGCAAGCGTCAGCAGCAGGCCATCGGCGACGAGGCCGACCCGCTGCGCCGCATCGAGCTGGGGATGCGCGCCACGCTCGCGTGGTTCCACGAGCACCGCGACTACTTCGCGATCATCCAGTTCGCGGCGACCGACGAGACGTTCGCGCCCGTGCTCGCCCGCAACCGGGAGATCTCGATCGCCGACACGATCCGCCATCTCAAGGACGGCATCGTCGAGGGCACGATCCGCGACGGCGACCCGGAGATGCTCGCCCAGGCGATCCACGGAGTGGTGGCCGAGCTCACCCGGGCGTACGTGCTCGAGCGGGACGAACCCGTCGACCACGTCGCCGACCTCGCCGTCGCCTTCTGCCTCCAAGGCCTCCGCGGCTAGCGAGCCCCTAACCCAGTTTGGTGAGGCCGCGGCGCATGTGCCGCACGGCCTGTTGGATCCGTTGCTCGTTCTCCACGAGCGCGAACCGGATGAAGCCCTCGCCGCCGGGGCCGAAGCCCGATCCGGGTGAGATCGCGACCTTGGCCTCGTTCATGCACAGGGTCGCGAACTCGAGGCTGGTCAGCTCGGCGTAGGGCTCGGGGATCCGGGCCCACACGAACATGGTTCCCTTGGGTCGCTCGATCTGCCAGCCGATGCGCGAGAGACCGTCGATCAGCGCGTCGCGCCGGCCGCGGTAGATCTCGTTGACTTCCTTCGGGAAGTCGGGCGCCTCGTTCATCGCGACTGTGGCCGCGATCTGGATCGGTTGGAACGTGCCGTAGTCGAGGTACGACTTGAGCTTGGCCAGCGCGGCGACGATCTCGGAATTGCCGAGCAGGAAGCCCATACGCCAGCCGGCCATCGAGAACGACTTCGTGAGCGTGTAGAGCTCGACCGCGACTTCTTTCGCGCCGGGGACCTGCAGGATCGACGGAGGCTTGTACCCGTCGAAGCCGAGGTCGGCGTACGCGAAGTCGTGCACCACGACGATCCCCCGCTCGCGCGCGAACGCGACGAGCCGCTCCATGAACGCGTAGTCGACACACGCGGTGGTCGGGTTGTGCGGGAACGACGTGACGATCACCCGCGGGCGCGGCCACGCCTCTTCGTAGGCGGTGTGCAGGTTGGAGAAGAAGTCTTGCTCGGGCCCCATGCGCACGTAGTGCACCGCGGCGCCCGCGAGGATCGGCCCCCAGATGTGGATGGGGTACGACGGGCTCGGCACGAGCGCGGTGTCGCCGGGCCCCACGAGGGTGAGCATGAGGTGGGAGAAGCCCTCTTTGGCGCCGATCGTCGAGCACACCTCGGTCTCGAAGTCGAGGTCGACGCCGAACGTGCGCTGATAGAGGTCGGCCACGGCCATGCGCAGCTTGGGGATGCCCTTGCTCGTCGAGTAGCGGTGATTGCGCGGGTTGCGCACCGCCTCGGCGAGCTTCTCGACGGCCACCTGCGGCGACGGCACGTCGGGATTCCCGAACGCGAGGTCGATCACGTCGTCGCCGCCCCGCCGGAACTGGATCTTCAGCGCGTCGATCTCGGCGAACGCATACGGCGGCAACGCGTTGATCCGGCGGAACTCCATAACCGCAGGATAGCGACGCGCTCTGCGGGGCCGAAGCACTTTCCCACGCGATCCGGGCCTACCCTGCGGGACCCGTGGAGACCTACGCGCCGATTCCCGAGGAGACGCTGCACCGGGCGCCCCACGCGCTCGCCGTCGCCGGCCGGGTGGTACGCGTGGTGGTGTTGCTCATCGTCGTCGCGCTGGTGCTGCGATTCGCGTTCGAGGGACCGCCGCCCGACTTCCGCGACTTCGGCAGCGTCCGAACGCAGGTCGGCACCGCCGAGGTCGTGTGCGGCGGGGACGCCTACTTCGGTTGCGGCGACGCCACCTCGCTCGTGTTCCCGTCGTGCAACCTGACCGCCGCCTGGCGTGCGTACTTCGGGATGCCCGACAGTCGACAACCAAGCGCGGGCCCGCTCGACGCGGCGGTGCGCCGGCTCACCGGAATGCGCCCGCCGTTCGGGAAGACGTGGAATGTCACCTGCTTCGCCGGGTATCCGCTCGGGACCAAGGTGGCAAAGCTCGAACCGATCTGAGCCCGAATCCGGATTGACTACGGTGGCGTGATGCCCGCACCCAAGGCGGTGCTGCTGGACGTCGGCGGCATCTTCCACCTCCCGGATCACGGTCGCATCATCGACGCGTTCGCGCGTGCAGACGTGAGCGTCTCGGCCGACGTGCTCGACCGCGCGCACTACGCCGGCGCCGCCCAGTTCACCGTCGACTACGAAGGCGAGCTCGACTGGAAGGGTCGGTGGCACTCGTATCTCGAGGCGTACATCACGGCGTCGGGAGTCGGCGACGATCCGAGCGTGCGCGAGGAGGTGCACGTCCACCTCGACAACGAGTTCGCGGCCGGGCCGCTGTGGGCGCGCATCATCCCTGGCTCCGTCGACGGCCTGCGCGCGCTCGTCGGCACGGGAGTCCACGTCGCCATCGTGTCGAACGCCGACGGTTCCGTCGCGCAGCGCCTCGCCGAGCAAGAGGTGCTCCAGGTCGGTCCGGGGCTCGGCGTCGAGGTCGCGTGCGTGATCGACTCCGGCGCGGTCGGCGTCAGCAAGCCCGACCCCCGGATCTTCCATCTCGCGCTCGACGCGATCGGTGTCGAGGCCGGCGACGCGTGGTACCTCGGCGACATGCCGGGCATCGACGTGGTGGGGGCGCGTGCCGCGGGCCTGTGGCCGATCGTGATGGATCCCTTCGGCATGCAAGTGGGCGCCGACTACGCCCGGGTCACCTCATTGGCCGAGGTGGCGACCATGGTCACCGCGCGCTGATCTCCTGCAGCAGATCGGCGACGAGATCCGGGCGACTCAGGAACGGCGAGTGACTCGTGTGCCAGTCGATCGAGGTGCCGATGCGCGCCGCGTTCGACCGCTGCAGCGCGGTGGTGAGCCCGCGGTCGTCGGTGCACACCACGTACGTCGCCGGCTTCTCGCGCCACGCCGCCGCAGTCACCTTGCCTTGCAACGCGGTGAGCGACTGCGGGCGCAGCCGATCGATGGCGGCGAGGGAAATCTCCGGTTCGCAGTCGTGGTAGAACGCCTCGGCCGCGAGCTCGGGATCGAGGGTCAGCACGCCGTCGGCGACGCGGATCGCGTCGTTGAGCACGGACCCGACCTCGCCGCCCGCGAGGTCGTTCTCCCCCGCCGACTCGCCCGCTTCCAGCGCGAACGCGCTGACGTACACGAGGTGCTCCACCGCGGGATGCGTACCCGCCTCGCTGATCACCGCGCCACCGTAGGAGTGACCGACGAGGACCGCCGGGTCGGTGAGTGAGTCGAGCGCGTCGCGCACACATGCCACATCGTCGTGCAGGGTCGCCGTGGGCGACGACACCGACGGCAGGTCGACCGCCACCGACCTCACTCCGGCCGCGTCGAGGCGAGGGATCACGTCTTCCCAGCACCACGCACCGTGCCACGCGCCGTGTACGAGGACGACAACCTTGCTCATGACAACGCTCCCATACGGCGATTCCTAGCAGACGGTGCCCTAGCCTTCCACGGTGGCCCAAGGCGTCGATTCCGATCCAACGACACCCGCGGGCGATGACGATGACGACGGCGCGGGCACTCGCCCGACGTTGCTGACCCGGCTGCTCCGGGCACGCGACCAGCCCCGCAGCCCGTGGTTGATGATCGTCGCGGTCGCGCTCTTCGTCGTGTTCACGATCGTCGCGTTCCGGCACCTGCCGCACATCGACAAACCGCTGCGCTGGGAGCTCATCCTCGTGGCCGGGCTCGTCGTCGTGCCGATCATCACCGTGCTCAACGCGCTCGAGTTCCGCCTCATGGCGCACTTCGCCAACCACCATCCCCCGATCCTCGAGATCCTCCAGGTCACCATCCTCGGGTCGGCTGCGAATCTGCTGCCGGTTCCGGGCGCGGTCGTGGTGCGGCTCGCGAACCTGCGCAAGGCGGGCGTGCGCGTCACCCGGGGTCTGAACCTCACCGCGATCATCGGCCTCACCTGGGTCGGCGCCGCGTGCGCGCTCGGCGGGCTCGCCGAGCTCTGGTCGCACCTCGGGTTCGCGCTCGTGGCGCTGGGGGTCGGCGTCGCCCTCCTCGGCTTCGCGATCGCGTTGCTGGCGCGGGTGCTCGACCGCGGCGACCGGATCGCCGGTGCGCTCGAGCTGCTCGCCATCGAAGGCGGGTTCGTGTTGATGCAGGCGTTCCGGCTCTTCCTCATCGCGTCCGCCTTGCGCTTCAACGTCTCCTACGCGCAGTCGACCACGCTCGTGATCGCCGCAGTGAGCGCGGCTGCGATCGGCTTCCTGCCCGCCGGGCTCGGAGCTCGGGAGGCGATCGCGGCCGCGCTCTCGCCGATCGTCGGGTTTCCCGCGGCGGTCGGGCTCGTGATCACCGCGGTCGACCGCATCGTCAACCTCGTGGTGCTCTTGGTGTTCGCCGGCATCATCACGCTCGCGACCCGACGTCAAGGCCAGGCGCAGACCGAGAGCTCGTAGCCGAGTTACAGCGACTCGCCGCGGAAGCCCAGTCCGCGGAGTCGGCCGCGCGTGTCGAGCACGAGGCGGGCGTGGTCGACGATGTCGTCGTAGGGCAGCTCACCGTGGTCGACACACAACACGACGAGGTCGGCCGCTTCGAGCTCCTCGACGGAGCAGGCGGCGCGCGCGATCGGCGGGCCGAGCGGCACGTCGTCGGGAACGAGCGGGTCGTGGGCGCGCACGTCGGCGCCCAGCTCGACCAGTCGTTCTGCGATGCGCATCGAGGGCGCGCCGCGCCAGTCGCTCGTGCCGGCCTTGTACGCGAGCCCGAGCAGCAGGATGCGGGCGCCGTTCACCGACCGCTGCTGGTCGTTGAGCATCGACACGACCCGCGCGACCACGTAGTCGGGCATGCCGCGATTCACTTCGTTGGCGAGCTCGACGAATCGGAACCGCTGCCCGATCTGGCGCTCGACGCGCCACGCGAGGTATGCCGGGTCGACCGGGAGGCAGTGACCGCCGACGCCCGGCCCGGGCGTGAAGCGCATGAACCCGTACGGCTTCGTGGCCGCGGCGTCGATCGCCGACCAGATGTCGACGTCGAGGCTGCGCGCGAACATCGCGAGCTCGTTGACGAGCGCGATGTTGACATGCCGGAAGGTGTTCTCGAGCAACTTCACGAGCTCCGCTTCGCCCGTGGATCCTACGGGCACGATCTTGTCGACCAGCGATCCGTAGAACGCTTCCACCACCGCGAGCGACGCGGCGTCGAGACCCGACACGACCTTCGCCGTGTTCACGAACGTCCACTCGCTGTTGCCGGGGTCGATGCGCTCCGGCGAGTACCCGAGGAAGAAATCACCGTCGGCCGCTCGTAACCCGCTCTCCTCGAGGATCGGTCGCAACAGCTCGTCGGTCGTGCCGGGATAGGTCGTCGACTCCAACACGACGAGTGCGCCCGGCTGCAGCCGGGCTGCGAGATCGCGAGCGGCGGCTTCGATGAACGAGAGGTCGGGGATGTTCTCGCGCAACGGCGTCTGCACCGTGATCACCGCGACGTCGAAGTCACGCAGATCGTGGGGGTCGTGCGTCGGCAGGTAGCCGGCACCGAGCGCGGCCGCGAGACGCTCGTCGGACACGTCCTCGACGTAGGAGCGACCCGCGGCGAGCGCATCGACCCGACCGGGAGCGACGTCGTAGCCGACCACGGCGAATCCGACTTCGGCCGCGCGCATCGCGACCGGCAACCCGACGTATCCCTGACCGACCACCACGACCTTCGCGCGGCGCTCGTCGATCTTGGCGATCAGCTCGGCGACGCGGCTCGCGGGATCGGGCATCGGCCCCATTCTCTCATAGCAATTCGGCCCTCGATGCCGCCGCGGCGAGGACGGCCGCGAACCGCGCCGGCTCGGTCACCGGCGGGATGTGGCCGCCGTCGAGGCGAACCACGGTCGGCACGCACGGCAGGCGGGCGATCATCTCCTCCTGCATCGCCGGCGGGATCGGACGGTCACGCTCGTTGAGCACGTAGGTGACCGGCACGCGCGCGACGGCGGCCCAGTCGACCGGTTGGAAGTAGTGGTTCACGGTGTCGGTGACGCTGCGCACCGGGTCGACGACGAACGCCAACGTCTCGTCGTCGAGCGGGTCGCCGCCGTAGGTGCGCCGGAACGACTCCGGATCGGGCGGCGGCGCGGGCAGGGTGATCACTGTTCCCTGGCGCCGGGCTTCGTCGACCGCGAGCACGAGGCCGTCGCGGTGCGCCGGTCTCATGCAGTCGAGCCCGCACCCGCCGACGGGCGGGACGAGGCCCGCGCTCAGCACGATCCCGGCCGCTCGGGCGCCGAGGCCGTGGACGACACCCGGAACGACGAGGCCGCCCGAGGAGTGCGCGACGACGATCATCGGCCCGTCGAGGTCGGCGGGGCGCACGTCGCCGAGCACCGACGCGACCTCGTCGGCAACCGTCAACGTCGCGAAGTCGGCGGCCTTGCCGTTGCGGCCGGGAAGGTCGACCGCGAGCGCGGGCCGGTCGAGATGCGGCAGGAGCCGATCCCAGAACCGAGCGGTCGAGCCGCCTCCGTGGATCAGGAGAAACGTCATGGGCGGATGCGATCACTCGCGGGGTTCACGCGCAACACGCGCAACATTGGTATTGCGGAGCACCAGCACTTCACGGGGCTTGAGCTTTCTTTACCCGAAGTTGTCCGGGCGTCCGGGACGATACACAGAGCGGCTCGGTACGCTCCATCGTTCGCGAGTGGGGGTTGTGAATGTTGCGGGGAGTCCGGCGGTTTCGCCAGGGCGTCGTTGTAGTCGCGGCCGTGTTGATCGTCGGCACGTCGGTCCCGCTCGCGCTCGGTGCGGCCGGCGGTGCGCGCGCCGCGGCTCGCCCGTTCGGCGCGGCGACGCCGAGCCTCGATCACTTCGAGTGTTACACCGCGGCCGCGACCACGACGTCGGCATTGCACGCCTCGTTCAAGGCGACCCCGCCCGCGCTGATGTTGAAGAACCGCTTCGGCCTGGGCGGGTTCAAGGTCTCGGTGGGCAAGGTCCGGATGCAGTGCAGCCCGGCCCAGCAGACCGTGCTCGCGACCGGTCACGCCGTGACCAGCGCGATCTCGAATGCGAACGCGCGCCTCGTGTGCTGGGCCGTCGCGTCGAAGGCGCTGAAGCTGCCGCCGACCCTGAGCGTGCAGAACCAGTTCGGCACCGCCGTCCTGAAGCCGACCGCCGCCCGTTCGTTCTGCCTGCCGTCGTGGAGGAACGGAACGAAGCCGCTCCAGTTCCCGTCGACGACCGCACCGTCGAACCTCGACGCGTACGCGTGCTACTCCGTCGTGCATCCTGCCGGCACGTCGTCGTTCAAGCTGCCGGCATCGGTATCGCTGAAAGATCAGTTCGGCTCGGCCAGGACCAAGGTCGGCGGCCCCAACATCGTGTGCCTGCCGACGATCCGGAGCTCCGGCGCGGGCTGGACCAAGGCGGTGAACGCGACCAACTACTCGGTGTGCTTCGCATTGCCGGCCCAGGCGGCCGCGACGCGCACCGCGTACGACAAGAACCAGTTCGGTACCGGCGCGGTCAAGGTGTCGAAGGACACCGAGCTCTGCGTCCCGTCGGTCAAGTCGGCGATCGTGACCCCGACCACCACGACCCCGACCACCACACCTCGTACCGGCGCGCACTGGACGCCGTCGTCGGCCGCGCCGATCTCGTGGTACTGGCAGCTCCAAGGCACGGTGAACACCTCGGAGCCCGCGCAGGTCTACGACGTCGACGGCTTCGACACGTCGGCGGCGACGGTGTCGGCGCTGCACGCGCAGGGCAAGAAAGTGATCTGCTACATCGACTTCGGGACCTCCGAGAACTTCCGCTCCGACTTCGGTTCGTTCCCGGCGTCGGTGCAGGGCGACACCAACGGATGGCCCGGGGAGAAGTGGCTCGACATCCGCCAGCTCGGCGTGCTCGAGCCGATCATGACCGCGCGCATGCAGATGTGCGTGCAGAAGGGCTTCGACGCCCTCGAGCCCGACAACATCGACGGCTACACCAACTCGACCGGCTTCCCGTTGAGCGGACAGGACCAGCTCACCTACAACACGTGGATCGCGACCGAGGCGCACAACCTCGGACTCTCGGTCGGCTTGAAGAACGACGTCGACCAGACGACGGATCTCGAGCCGTACTTCGACTGGGCGCTCGACGAGCAGTGCAACGAGTTCAGCGAGTGCGGAACCGAGCACGTGTTCACCAGCGCCGGCAAAGCGGTCTTCAACGCCGAGTACTCCGGGGGTTCGTCGTTCTGCACATCCGACGTCGCCGACCACATCAACGGCGTCTTGTTCAACCTCGACCTCGACGGGTCGACGTATCAGCCGTGCAGCGGGAGCTGGTAGGGCGCTACGGCAGGCCCTTGACGACGAGCGGCAGGGCCGAGTCCTTCGTCTGGGTGCCGGCACCCAACTCTCCGAAGCGATTGCCGCCCCAACATCTCCCCGCGCCGCTCGTGAGCAACGCGCACGCCGAGCCGTAGCCGGCCCACACCGAGACCGCACCGGCGAGACCCTTCACCTTGACCGGTGTCGAGTTGTCGAAGTCCTTGCCGTTCCCCAGCTCGCCGCCGAAGCCGCCGCCCCAGCACATGGCGGTCCCGCCGGCGAGCGCGGAACACGCGAAGCCACCCCCGACCGAGATCGTGCGCGCACCCGAAACGACCTTGACCCTCACCGGCGTCGACGAACCGCCGTCGGACTTCGTGCCGTTCCCGAGCTGTCCGACGATGTTGTCGCCCCAGCACATGACGTTCCCGTTGCGCAGCAGCGCACACGTGGAGCCATTACCGCTGGAGATCGAGGTCGCGCCCGTGAGCCCCTTCACGGCGACCGGTACGAGCGAGCTCTTGTGGGATCCGTTGCCCAAAACACCGAGCTCGTCGCCGCCCCAGCAGCGGCCGGTGCCGTCCTTCAGGATCGCGCACGAGAAGTCCGCGCCCGTCGACACCGACACCGCGTTCGTGATCCCCTTCACCGCGACCGGCACCGACGAGTTGGCGGTCACGCCGTTGCCGAGCTCGCCGTCGCCTCCCTTTCCCCAACACTCGATCGCACCCGTCTTCAGCACTGCGCACGTGTGCAACTGGGTCGAGACCGACACCGCGTTCGTGATGCCCTTCACCAGGCCGGGAGCCGACGAGCTTGCCGGCCCGCGGCCCAACTCACCCTCGGAGTCGTCGCCCCAACATGTGATCTGGCCGCTCGAGAGCACCACGCACGCGGCGAGGGCCAGTGCGAGCGACTTCGCGTTCGCGATCCCCGCCACGGTTACCGGGATCGTGGAGAGGCCGCGCTTGGCGGTGCCGAGCGTGCCGCGCTGATTGCTCCCCCAGCACTTGACCGTCCCGTTCCCGAGGAGCGCGCACCCATCCATTGTCCCCGCCGGGATCGCGGGCTTCGCGACCGGCGCGGCGGCGACTCGCGGCGAGCCGGCTGCCGGCCCGGCGGCGCCCCCGACGGCCACGGCCGTGGCCAACAGCACTGCCGCCAGAGCTCGCCTCATCGCCCAAACCCCTCGGACACATCGTCCAGGGCGGGCCGCTCCGTGTCAACGGGCACCGCGCTACGTTTCGGCCATGAGAACCGCGATTGTCACGGGAACCTCGACCGGAATCGGATATGCGACGGCACTCCGGCTGGCGCGTGAAGGTTGCCGGGTCTACGCGACGGTTCGGTCGGAGGCCTCGGGCGCCGCACTTGCCGACGCGGCCGGCGACCTGCCGCTGTCCCTGCTGGTCCTCGACGTCGACGACGACGCTTCCGTCGCCAACGGAATCGCATCGGTGATCGCGGCCGAAGGCAGCATCGACATCCTGGTCAACAACGCCGGGATCGCCATCGGCGACTCGATCGAGCGCACGCCGCTCGACCTTTTCCAATCTGTGATGAACACCAACACGTGGGGCACCCTGCGCTGCATTCAGGCCGTGCTACCCACGATGCGCGAGCAGCGCAGCGGTTGCATCGTGAACGTCACGTCCATCGCGGGGCGGGTGGCCGCGCCCGGGCAAGGCGCGTACGCGGCCTCGAAGTGGGCGGCCGAGGCGATCAGCGAGATCCTGGCCGCCGAGACCGCCCCGTTCGGCATCCGAGTCGCGATCATCGAACCGGGCGTGGTCGTCACCCCGATCTTCGACAAGGCGATGGAACGCCCGCTCGACACCGAGTCACCGTATTTCGAGTGGACGTTCCGCACGTCGAGGCTCCTGCTCGCGGGCCTGGCCGACGGCTCGACCCCGGAGCAGACCGCCGACGTTATCTGGCAGGCGATCTCGACCGACTCGCCCACACTGCGCTACCGCGTCGGCCCCGACGCGGAGGCCCTGGCCGCGCACCGCCCCGCGCTCACCGACGAGGAATGGATCACCGGGGCGGTGATCGCCGACGACGAGCAGTGGCGGGCGAACATGAAAGTGTGGGCCGCCACCGACGTCCCCGCTTCGGGCTGAACGCTCAGGCGCCGAAGAACTCGACGAGCACCGGCGCGAGCACGTCGTCGGCGGCGCCGTGGTCCTGGCCGGCGAGGAACCGCAAGTGCGCGTCGGGCACGACGTCGGCGACGGCGCGCACGGTGTGGTGGAACCATTCCGGGCTGTTGCCGCCCCCGATCACCAAGGTCGGCACGTCGATGCCGGCGAGGCGGCCCGCCGGTATCTCGAAGCTCTGGCCGCACAACGTGATGTCGTAGGCGAGCGTGTGCGCGAGCGCGGTCATGCCCGACCAGTCGGGGCTGCCTTCCATCATCGCCACGACCTCGGGCGGGACCCCCACCGCCTCGGTCAGGAACCGCGTGGCCGCATCGGCGCGCCGACCTTCGGACACGAGCGCGGCCAGGCGCCCGGCGAGATCCGCACCCGGCCGCGGCCGGCTGTCGTCGACGATGTACGGCGGTTCGTACGCCACGAGCTTCGCCATCGGAACACCGCGCGCCGCGGCCTCGAGCGCCAGGATCGCGCCCGACGAGTGACCGAAGACGAACGGCGAGCCGCCGGCCGCGGCGGCCACTGCGGCGAGATCCTCGATCTCGCGTTCGGCGGCGTAGGGCGCGGTGTCGCCGCTCGCGCCGCGGCCGCGCCGGTCGTACTCGTACACGGTGAACTCCGGCGCGAGCACCTTGGCGATCGAGTTGGTGGTCTGCCGATCGCAGAACGCGCCGACGACCATGACCAGGGCCGGGCCGTTCCCGGTCGTGTCGTACGCGATCGTCGTCCCGTCGGCGGAAGTGACTGTGTCCATCGGATCTCCTCCTCGAGCGCCTGCGGGTAGGACCGATCGTGCGGCCGCGACTCATCGGCGCGGCGACGGCCTTCTCCGTCAGGCGTCGTCGCCGCCCTCCGCCAGACCGGCGAGCGCCGTCTCCTTGGCCCAGCGATAGTCGGGCTTGCCCGAGGGCGAACGCTGCGTCTCCGGCACGAACACCACCGCGCGCGGGACCTTGTATCCGGCGAGGTGTTGGCGGCAGTGCTCCTGGAGCTCGGCGAGCGACGGCGGTTGCCCGGACCGTTCGTGCCGCAGCTCCACGACCGCAGTGACCTGGGAGCCGAAGCGATCGTTGGGCGTGCCGATCACGGTCGCGTCGAACACCGCGGGGTGGCGCTTGAGCGCCTTCTCCACTTCCTCGGGGAAGATCTTCTCGCCGCCCGAGTTGATCGAGACCGACCCCCGCCCGTACACCGCGACCGAACCGTCGGCGTCGATCGACGCCATGTCACCGGGAATCGCGTAGCGGACCCCGTTGACGACGGGGAAGGTGGCAGCCGTCTTCTTCTCGTCCTTGTAGTAGCCGAGAGGAATGTGGCCGCTGGTGGCGAGCATCCCGATACGCCCGTCGCCCGGTTGGCAGAGCGTGCCGTCGTCGGCGATCACGACGTTCGTGGCGTCCATGTCGAAACGAGGCGCACCGTCGGGTCCGGTGCCGATGAGCCGCCCCTGCCCTCCGGTCTCCGACGCACCGAAGCCGTCGTGCACGAAGGTGCGCGGGAGCAGGCGCGCGAGGTCGTCCTTGACCGAGGGCGAGAGGATGGCGCCGCCCGAACCGTAGACGAGCAACGACGACAGGTCGAACGCATCGGGGCCACGCGCATCGAGGAGATCCACGATCGGCCGCGCGTACGCGTCGCCGATCGTCATGAGCAGACTGACGCGCTCCTCACCGATGACGCGCAGCGCGAACTCGGGATCGAATCCGACGTCGCGGATCAGCACGCTGAACGAGCCCCCGAGGATCGCGGAGAACGCGAGCCAGAACCCGCCGCCGTGCATGAGTGGACACAGCGTCAAGGTCCCGGGGAGTGGCGTGCCCTTGCGCGCGCGCTCGGCGACGTCGTCGAGGTCCTGCACCGGCTCGATACCCAACAACGCGTTCCCGTCGCCGCCGATGGCCGACATGTAGATGTCTTCCTGGCGCCACATGACACCCTTCGGCATGCCGGTGGTGCCGCCGGTCCAGAGCCCGTAACGATCGTCGGGTGACCGATCGCCGACGGCGGGCGCGGTGTCGGGCTGCTCCGCCAGCATCCGCTCGTAGCGATCGTCGGCGACCACGACCGGGCACTGCCACTCGAGCGTCGCGGCGGCGCGGGCAGCTCGTTCTTCGAGATCGGGCTCGGTGAACACCACTTTCAGGTCGGCGTTCTCGAAGAGATAGATCAGCTCCTCGTCGACGTAGCGGAAGTTCACGTTCACCGGCACCGCGCGTAGCTTGTACGCCGCGAGGGTGACCTCGATGTACTGGTTGCCGTCGTAGAGATGGCAGCCGACGTGGTCGCCTTCGCCGATCCCGAGCGCGACCAGCGCGTGGGCGAGTCGGTTGACCCGGGCGTCGAGCTCGGCGAACGAGTACCGGATCTCGTCGTGACCGTCGCCCGTACGCACCACGAGCGCCGGCTGGTCGGGCACGGTCGCCACGACCGTCTCGAAGATGTCTGCGATGTTCAGTCCGCTCATCGACCCGTCCCCCGTCGCGGTGATCGCAGCGTATCGACACGCACGACCCGGGAGTCGGAGCCGTCAACCGTGCGGTGCGCTCCCGAACACTGGTGGCGTCGCGATCCCACCGAGTGCCGACTCCACCGCCGTGACGAGTCGCATCAGCCGGAGGTCGGAGCACCGCGGCATCGTGAACTGCAGCGCGATCGGCAGCGACTCGCCGGCTTCGGCGCAATCGGGCCGCACGGAACCACCGCCGCCGGTGCCCGCACGAGGTTGAACGGGAGCGTGTAGTCGCTCGCCCACCCCGGGCCGTAGGGGCTCGGTTCGCCGACCCGCGGCGGCACCGTCGCCATCGCCGGTGTCACCAGCACATCGGCGCGCTCGAAGATCGCCGCCAGCGCGAGATTCGCGCGGTGCGCGCCGTGCTCGGCGTCGACGATCTGCGCGGCCGTCACCGATTCGCCGAAGCGGGCGATGAACTGCGCCGCGGGAAGGAAGCGGCCGTCCCACGGCATCGGATCGAGCGAAGCCGTGCGGAGTGATCCCGCCGCCGCGCGTGCGATCCAGGCGCGCACCGGCAACTCCTCGAACACCGAGTCGACCGTCTCGACGACGGAAGCGCCGTGCCCTTCGATCACGGCGAGGGCCTGCTCACACGCGGTCACCATCGCGGCATCGGGCTTCGCGATCCCGAGCGTCGGAGACCAGACGATGCGCGCACCCGCGAGCGTCGCGTGCGCCGCGGCATCGCCGAACGAACCTTGGAGATCGAACGACGTGAGGTCGCGCCGCGAGAACCCGCTGACGACATCCAGCGCGTACGCGATCTCGGCGAACGTGCGCGCCATCGGGCCGCGTGTCGAGAACAGCCCCCACGTGGGCCACTCGGGGTCGCCGTTGGGGACGACGCCGTGAGTGGGCTTGAACCCCGAGATCCCGCACACGGCCGACGGGAT
>Ga0265325_10000712_pt1 | contig 24046 bp, 13 predicted proteins | sample 41420metaG_FD_202090 | JGI IMG/M metagenome (GOLD analysis project Ga0265325, IMG submission 202090) | Rhizosphere microbial communities from Carex aquatilis grown in University of Washington, Seatle, WA, United States - 4-14-20 metaG | ecosystem: Host-associated > Plants > Roots > Rhizosphere... | reverse complement strand
AGATTGGCAGTTTGATCGCGACTTCACAGGCCGCATTATGATGGTGATGGAAGATGTCGCATTCCAAATGACTGATGTCGTGGATGACAGGCGCGTGCTGACGGAGTTTTTGAGCCAGGGGATGCTGGAACAAATTGCGAAGCGTTATTTTCCAGGAGACTCGGATGTCTTGATCACCGTGTTGTTAAACTCGCTCCTGGTGCCGCGACACTTCTTTGAAAACGCTAAGTTTACGGTGCATTTTATCTACCGTATTTTTCACGAATTTTTTGTCGCGTGCTATGCCGTTCGGAGTGGGGTGTCTCTTGATATTGGCGATACCCACGTGGCAGAATTTATGTCCGAGCTTACGGCGAAAAACTTCGCCTGGTCCGCCACACCACCAAGACGAGTGCTGTAGAGCGGCACTTTTGCCGGGTGTCGTAGGTTAGGTTCTAGACCCGCCCAGTGTGGTGCAGGCAACCACTTGCCGACTGTATATCCAAAAGCTTCCGATGTTGCGCGACCCTCCAGATCGACGAGGGGGGCGGCGGCAGGCGCAAAATGGTGGTGATTAGACAGAGGCTATGCTAGTCTTTGGCGATGAAAAACCGGACTGGAAAGACATCGAGCAATCTCCCTTCTGAGCCTGTGGCACGCACAATCGGGCGCAAGAAATTTGCAGCTATTAGCGCGGTCGAGGGACTCAAGTTGAGCTCTGCAGGTCATAAGCGCGTCTCAAGCTCGTTGCCCACTGAACAGAAAAGGGCAGACGTTTTGCGAGCTTATACCGGCGGCAAGAAAAGCCGGTGATGTTTGGAGGTTACGATGGCTTCGACGATCCTTACAGTTACAGAGGATTAGACTGCCTCAAGAATCGTCTCGGCATCCGCGATTCAGCAACCCTGCAGGCATTTGAGCTAGAAATGTCTACGCTCCGTGCTGAGGAGCCGCTGCCGCTCGGCAAGTTCGGACCCACGCACTATCGACGTGTGCATCACCATCTCTTCCAAGACGTCTATAACTGGGCGGGCCGGTATCGCACGGTTCGAACCGCTAAGGGTGGAAATGTGTTCTGCTATCCGGAGAACATCGACAGCCAAATGAAGCAGTTATTCGCCAAACTGGGTGGCGCATCTTTTTTGCCGGGTGCAGCGGAGGATGGGTTCGTCGCCGCTGCCGCCAACTTCCTGGCCGATCTGAACGCCGTTCATCCCTTTCGCGAAGGCAATGGGCGTTCGCAGTTGGCGTTCCTTCATCTTCTGTCGCTTCGCGTCGCCCATCCGCTCGAACTCGAACGGGTCAGCAGAGAAACGTTTCTGCCGGCGATGATCGAGAGCTTCAGTGGCAACATCGCACCGTTGGTTGCAGAACTGAACGCGCTGAGGGCCTAACCTTCCGATTGGCGATCCAGCAATTGGCGGGCGCGCTCGATTCTGGCTTTAAGACCCTCCTGAAACTGAGAATCCTTGCGCCGTGTCGCGATATGCTCCGAAATGGCCGCCCGGATCACATCCGAAACGGCCAACTTCTCTACATCAGCAACAGTTTCAAGGGCTTCTGCCTGTTCGGCGGAAAGGCGGATCGTCATCGCTTTTGCTGCTTTCATGTGCGCACCATGCCACCAAAACATTACTCTTGTCAAGCTATAAGGTATCGTGGTATCTTGGTGTCTAGAAATGGAGATGCCGATGAATGACCCTGAAAAAGGAAAACTTGAGACCTTCGAGGCCGAGCAGGCGGAAGAGCTCAAGCGATTTGAAGAGCAACAGCGTCGCAAACTCGAGGAATTCGAGCGCAAAGAAAAGGAGGAGCTCGAAGAGTTCCTGCGCCGCGAAGGCCGTTCTTTCACGATCAAAATCGATCGCACGGAATATGAGGTTCGTGAGCGGAAACGCACGGGCGCGCAATTGCGCGATCTTCCGCAGCCGCCGATCGGACCGGACAGGGATATCTTCGAGGTCGTGCCTGGCGGCTCTGACCTGAAGATCTTGGACACGATGGAAGTAAAAATGCGCGACGGCCTACGCTTCTTCACCGCGCCAGCGCAGATCAATCCGGGTCAGATTTAGGGGGGCGCCGATGCTGCCAGCGAACGACGTAGAGTATCTGCAAGCACGGGTGCCGGGCCACTCGATCCAAAACGATGGTACTATGACCTGCGTTCTGATCCCAGCATTTGCGTTGGGCAGCGGATACGATTGCCCTCAGTCTGACCTGCTTCTACGGTTGGCGCCGGGGTATCCCGACGTCCCTCCGGACATGTGGTGGTTTAATCCTCCCGTCCGCAGGAACGACGGTGCAGAGATTCCAGCCACCCAAGCGCGAGAACAGCATTTTGGACGCGAATGGCAGCGTTGGTCACGCCATTTGAGCCTCGGCCAATGGTGTTCCGGCATCGACAGCCTGGAGAGCTATCTCGCCATTGTCCGACGTGAACTGAGGGCTTGCGCGCCCAAGGTAGCGGCATGAAGACCACACTTGTCCTAACCGACATTGTATCCAACCCAATCAGACGGGTTTGTCGCGAGCCATTGGAAACCGCCGGTGTGCTGCTTGCCACTTTGGCTCAGACGGGAGGCGAAGCGCGCCTTTTGGGCAGGAAGCTGATGATGGTGGGGGAGGATTCTTACCTCGCCCGACACGGCGATGGACTATCGATTGCTTCAGAAGGTTATGTCCCTTCGCTGGCCGAGGCGGAACGTCTGGGTGCGATTCCCATTTGGTTTCACACCCATCCCGGTCCCGATGGATGGCCGCTTCCAAGCCTTGCTGATAGAAAGGTCGATGAACAGATTGGCGAATTGTTTCGCCTAAGGGCTAACGCGCCATTTTACGGAACATTGATCGCGTCGCCTAGAGGCGACGAAATAATTTTCTCCGGCGCGCTGCAGGCTGAGGATGGGACAACCTTCAACATCGACCGCCTCTGGCAAGTTGGCGAACGCTGGCGTCTCACGCACGCCGTGAATGCCGCTGAGCCAGAGCTTTCACCGATCTTTGACCGCAATGTGCGTGCATTTGGTCGGGCCATACAGAATACGATAGGCGCCTTGCGTGTCGCTATTGTCGGCTGTGGAGGCACCGGTTCGGCTGTGGCCGAACAACTCGTCCGCCTGGGCGTGCGCAGGCTTCTGTTGATTGATGCCGATAAGCTGTCCGCAAGCAATGTCACACGCGTGTACGGCTCGACACCTAAAGGCGAAGGAACATTTAAAACCGAGCTTCTACGGGCGCATCTCTGCACCATAGCGCCCGATTTAGACTGCCAAGTTATGCCCTCGATGATCACGCTGGAGAATACAGCGCGCAAACTGGTCGATCGGGATCTGATTTTCGGATGTACGGACGACAATGCTGGACGCCTCGTGCTGTCAAGGTTGTCGAGCTATTTTCTGACGCCAGTCATCGATGTGGGCGTGCTACTCAGCAGCGACGCTACTGGCTCACTGACGGGTATTGACGGGCGCGTGACCGTCCTCAGTCCGGGTGCGGCGTGCTTAGTTTGCCGGGATCGTGTCGATCTCGCGCGTGCGGCAGTCGAGTTGCGAACGCCTGACGAGCGCCGTCGCTTAGAAGACGAAGGATATGCCCCGGCCCTGGCCGGCGTTGAACCAGCGGTGGTAGCCTTTACGACGGCCGTAGCAGCCGCGGCGGTGAATGAACTTCTGGAACGCCTCGTTGGTTATGGTCCGCTCCCTCGGCCCAACGAAGTTCTTCTTCGGCTGCATGAGCGGGAAATCTCGACCAACCGTACTCTTCCGCGGCCAGGTCACTATTGTGACGTTGCAAATGGCAAATTGGGCGTTGGACAAACAACGCCATTTTTAGAACAGACCTGGCCAAATCCATGAAGATTTCCTGGTGGCAGTGGCTTCCTTTCTGGCGATGGAGAGTGATCGGAACGGTCGAGTCGGCCGACGAAATTCCCGAGAAATTGCCCAGAAACGCTGCAGTTGTGGTATCCTCGAATGGGTTTGCGAAGTGGATCAGCTTTGACTGCCCCTGTCGGAGCGGCCATCGCATTATATTAAATACTGACAGGGGCAGGCGTCCGACTTGGCGTGTGGCGTATTTGCCGAGTGGACGGCTTAGCATCACACCAAGTGTTGATTATCAAGACGACCGCCGACACTGCCACTACTTCGTGCGTCACGGCGGCATTCTTTGGGCTGGAGACACCGAGCGATGAGCGACGAGAAAAATAGTACCGAGGGCGAGCGCCCAAAATCAGCGCGGCCGATGAGCAAGACGCCGATGTTCACGGCCATGCACGCATCGCGGTACGAACGGCAGGATCTGATCAAGAGCATCAATGAAGCCGAGGTTACCAATCTCATCTGCTACGTTTGCGGTCAGAATACCGAAATCGATCGCAATGACGTTATTGGCTTTTTCGATATGCTACACAATATCGACGAAGGCTCGCCCATTGATCTGCTGTTGCACACCTGCGGGGGAGACGTCGACGCTTGTGAGAAACTCGTTAAGCTCATTCACGCAAAAGTCGGAACCGGTGAATTTCGCGTGATCGTTCCTGACCTTGCCAAGAGCGCCGGCACGTTGATGGCGTTGGGTGCCAACTCCATCATCATGAGCGACACATCGGAGTTGGGAATGATAGACCCTCAATTTTTGATGCGCGACAATCGGGGGAATGAACTCAACCATTCTGTCATCGCCTATCTGGAAGCTTTCGAGGAATACAGCGCCGCTTTGAAAGCCGATCCGAAGGATCCTGTCGCACTGTTGATGCTAGACGGCTTTGATGGAAAGGTTGTTAAGAAATTCCGAGGGATTCGTGATCGCGTCCGCACATTTGCGGAAGATCTGCTCAAGCGCCAAGGATTAGAAGCATCCCGGATTTCAGGAGAGCTGATGAGCGCCAGTATCTGGAAAACACACGGCCAGCCGATTCATCATGCCGACGCCAAACAGCTCAAGCTCCCTGTCGAATACGTACCGACGAGCGACGAGCGCTGGGCGCGGTACTGGAAACTCTATTGCCTTCAACGAATCGAAATCGGAGAAGACAAAAAGATCTTTGAATCGTCCTTCGTCTCCCAGACCATGGGCGGGTAACGGCAAAAACGGGTATGAGTGGGGAGTGTCGGCATGCGGACTTACGAAGGCCGGCGTCTATATTCTGCCAGTGATCTTGTCAATTTCTTAGGTTGTTCTTACGCGACGGCACTTGACGTCCGACAACTCACGGCGCCGGTCGAGTTGCCGCCGGAGGACGCGCAAACGAAGTTATTACAAGCCAAAGGCCTTGAACACGAGCGGCGATATCTCGAGCGTCTCCGCGCTCAGGGTTGTAGGATTGTTGAAATTGCAGATGCCGGTGAAACCCTGCAGGCAAAAGCCGCTCGAACGGTTGAGGCCATGCAAGCTGGTGCCGATGTCATCTATCAAGGCGCGCTGTTTGCAGCGCCTTGGCACGGATATTCGGATTTTCTACTCAGAGTGGACGTCCCTTCAAAGTTGGGTGGTTGGTCCTATGATGTGGCCGACACAAAACTTTCGCGATCCGCAAAGCCCAGTCATATCGTACAGCTCTGTGTCTATGGCGATCTGTTGTCTCGCTTTCAGGGCGTGTCTCCGAAACAGCTTCATGTAGTATTGGGCGACGGCGGCGACGCGACATTTCGCACGTCGTCTGTACAACATTATTACGGCATCGCTCGGGATCGCTTCGAAGTGTTTGCAGCTGAACCTGATGTCGCTGTAACCGCTGAACCTTGTGGCCACTGCACGTATTGCCGTTGGAAGCAGTCATGCACGGAGCACTGGGAAACATCTGGCCATCTAAGTCTGGTGGCGGGTATTACGCGGAGTCAAATTGTGACGTTGCGGGGAAACGACATCGTTAATTTGAGCATGTTGGCGGCAACATCTCCTCAAGCCGGGAGCTATGGATTGAACGCTGAGACGTTTGCCAGACTCCGACTGCAGGCACAGCTTCAATTTTCTCAACGCAAAACCGGCAGACGCGACGTCGCGGTGCTCCCGCTTGTCGAAGGTAAGGGGTTCAACCGCTTGCCACATCCGGACGCCGGAGATCTTTTTTTCGACATGGAGGGTGACCCTCTGGTTGAGAATGGGCTCGAATATCTCTTCGGTTTTGTACACCTTGAGAAAGGAGTCGAGGAATTCACACCTTTTTGGGGACATGACCGAACCGAGGAGAAGGCTTCATTTGAGGCGGCGGTTGATTTCATTATGAAGAGGCTGGCTTCCTATCCGGCCGCCCATGTCTATCACTATGCCGCCTATGAAGAGACCGCTCTCAAGCGGTTAGCGATGTATCACGGCACGCGTGAGAGCGAAGTTGATGATCTTCTGCGGCAGGGGCGTCTTGTCGACTTATACAAGATCGTGAAAGGCAGCATTCGGACGTCCGAACCGGGGTATTCGATCAAAGATCTCGAAGCCTTCTACCTCGGCCAAGGGCGAGAAGGTGACGTCAAGACGGCCGGCGACAGCATTGTGGCGTATGAGAACTGGAGAGTTTTGCAGGATCCAACCCTGCTTCATCAGATTGCGTCCTATAACGAGCTTGACTGCCATTCCACGCGGATGTGTCGGGATTGGTTGTTGACTTTAAGACCCGAGGGCGCAGCTTGGCGACTGCCAGGCGAGATTGTGCCGCCAACGCCTGAAAAGTTGAAGGCGCGGCAGGACGCCGAAGACCGCACTCAGGCTCTTGCCGCCGCGCTTCTAACAACGTCTTCGCCCGGGGACCGGCCATGGCGGGAACTTCTTTCGAATCTGTTGGAGTTTCACAGACGGGAAGCCAAGCCTGGCTGGTGGGCAAAATTTCATCGTCAGGAACTGACTGACCAAGAGCTTCTGGAAGACGCGGAATGTTTGGCACTTTTGTCGGCAGATCCCAATCATCCACCTCGGGCTGAGAAAAAATCGAAAGTTTACACGTTCACGTTTCCCGCCCAAGACTTCAAGTTGCGTGTCGGGGACGAGCCTTTGCGTGCTGGCAGCGGCGAACCCGCCGGCGAAATTGTTCTTATAGACGATGTCGGGCGCCGCGTTGAATTGAAGCTCGGCCCTAGCAGATCCAGACTGGATGACGGCTGTTCGATCATCCCTGAAGGCCCGATCGGAGACCGTCAACTACGTGAAGCTGTTTACCGCTACGCCGAGGCTGTTGTTGAGGGTCGGCCCAATCGCTACTCGGCGATAACGGATGTGCTGGCGGTGCGGGCGCCGCAGGTAGCCGATGTCGAATCTGGAGCGCCACTGATAGGCGCCGGTGCGGATACGATCGATGCGACCATTGATGTTCTGCAGCGCCTCCGCAACAGTTATCTGTTGATTCAGGGGCCGCCGGGCTCGGGTAAAACATATACATCCTCGCATGCGATCGTTGCGCTGTTGGCCAAGGGGGCAAAAATCGGCGTGGCGTCCAATTCTCACAAGGCGATCAACCATCTTCTTGCCGGAGTACAGAAAGCGGCAAGCAATTCGGGCGTAACGTTTCGCGGTGTGAAGAAATCGTCTCGCGAGGACCAGTTCGTCGTCGGTTGCGACGCAATTGAGAACACAACAGACAACAAGCGAGCGGTTTCTGGCAACTTCCAACTTTATGCGGGAACTGCGTGGCTGTTTGCCCGCGAGGAACTCGATGGTCAGCTTGACTATCTTTTCGTCGACGAGGCGGGGCAGGTTAGCCTTGGCAATCTTGTTGCCATGGGTGTTTCTGCCAAAAATATCGTCTTGGTTGGCGATCAAATGCAGCTTGCTCAACCGATTCAAGGCGATCACCCTGGTGGTAGCGGCGTTTCCTGCATTGAACATTTGATGGGCGAGCAGGCCACAGTGCCCCCTGACCGCGGTGTATTTTTGCCGATTACGCGCCGCATGCACCCCGATGTGTGCAGATTCATCTCCGAGGCCGTTTATGATGGCCGTCTTACATCCGACGACGCCACAAAACGCCAAAGGTTACATCCAGTGGCGGGAATCCATCCTGCAGTTGCCGCATGCAGCGGCATCCGATTTCACTCGGTTAGCCATAAAGGCCGAGCACAGAAATCTCCCGAAGAAAGTGCCGAGGTCGCACAAGCTTATGCGGACCTGCTCAAGTGCGAATGGACCAACGACAAAGGCGAACGTCGTCCAATGTCGGTTGACGATATTCTGGTTGTCAGCCCCTACAATATGCAGGTCGACTTGCTGCGCAACATGCTGCCTTCGGGTGCGCGCGTCGGTACCGTGGACAAATTTCAGGGGCAAGAAGCTGCGGCTGTTTTGATTTCAATGGTGACATCTTCAGGCGACGACCTGCCCAGGCAGATCGAGTTTCTCTACAGCCGTAACCGCCTGAACGTTGCGATTAGTAGAGCACGATGCCTTGCAGCCATATTTGCAAGTCCTAGACTGCTGGAGATATCCTGCTCGACAATCGCCCAAATGCAACTCGTCAATACTTTATGCTGGGCGAAGAATTATGCCAACGAGTCAAAAAGCGACCGCGCCTGAAAGCTAGGGATGACTTCACCCGTCTTTTCCTCTGTGTTGAATCGATGTCGGAAGCGCGTACCGCACAAGAGGCAAGTAGGGAGATGCACCCGTCGTTTCTGAATTCTAGAGGCTGTCATTCTCGTCCATTTATAACCGATACCTTTCACGTTACAGAATATGAATGACGCGGAAGAGTAATTAGTGCCGTTGTGACCAAACCAGCAATCCATTTGAACGTTATGGTGTTCCGCAATCCAGCGACATATATTGGTTTTCTTTTCTGCAGTTTCCACCTCGCCGAATCTTTTGGAAGAACACTTTATAGTGGTCTGCGGCTGCTGCCGCGTGCGAACGAGCGAAACATACGCCTTGGGCCAACCATTACTAAGTGGGAACGACAACTTTCGGCGTGAAGCAGGTTCTCGACGTGTGAGGGAGGGCCGACGCTCACACCGCATTGACAAAGTTCCGAATGATGTGTCGGGCATCAACGCCTAGCACCACGGCAATTTCCAGAAACTCGACCAGATCAATCCGCCTCTAGCCGCCCTCGCATTTGGCAACGAACGACTGAGGCCGGCCGAGCATCTTGGCGAGATCCTGCAGGGTAAGGCCGACGGCATGTCGCGCTGCAACAAGACGATATCTCCTCATTTGACACGACGGCGCACTAAGAATAGCCGCTTGCTATCACTCACGCCAAAAGACTGTGCAAGGGGCATGTCCGATAAGTGAAGATTATCGGACAAGAGTACCCCGTATTACGCCGATGGAGTCGACGAGCGAGACCGAAGGCAGCGCGGCCTTGTGCGGCCGCGAGGCGAATAAGCGTTCGCGCGAAACCCGAGCGCGGGTAGACGTTTGGCACGGGGTATGTGCTTAACTCAACGCCCGGGCCATGAATGCAGAACGATCAACGTCGTGTTGGTCCGTCAAATCTTGGCAAGATAAGCCATTGGATTCCTGCAAAACTTTGGGGTGCCGCTCTGGCGCGTACGTACCTGTAATCTCGTACTTCTTTTTCTAATTTGGGAAAAGTACTTGCGAGTCTTTGGCATGCCAAAACGCCGCAAGACTCCATTAACAAATCCTTAATCGAATCGCGCCTTTCGCGCTATAGTTGTTTGTTCGAAAGGCGAGTTGCAGCGCCGTGACGGTGGAGTGCGCGCAAGCACCGCGCACAGTTGGGGCAAAAAAAGCGGAATTCACACGAGGGCTCTCGGCCGGCCTCAATCCTGCCGCGAGCAGAGGGCGATGACATGGTCGAGAAATTTGCCAGTCCCATTTCGACGGTAGATGCCGGTCATCCAACAACGCGTTTTTGTTCACCTCTGCATTCCACGCAGGCTGAGCGGATTGAGAAAATGGGGAGCACAAGCTGATGCCGACCGACAACACACCGACGGCGACACCACACGACCAGACGCTGGCGCCCGGCACGGTGATCCCGCTCACCACGCTGTTCAGCTATTCGGATGCGGACGGTCTGCAGGACATCGTGAGCTTCGACGTGGAGGATGGCCACACTGGCGGTGGGCACCTAGTCCACAACAGCGTTGCCTATCCGGATGTGACGCTGACACCGGATCAACCGATTTCAACAATTGGCCAATGGTCTTACGTTGTTGGACCTAGCGGTTCGGTCGACAAGGTGTACTTCAACGTCACCGACGCTGCCGGCAAGTTCAATCCATCCGTCTATGCGACGGTCACAGCGCAAGCAACCGACAACACACCGACGGCGACGCCACACGACCAGACGATGGCGCCTGGCACAGTGATCCCGCTCACGACACTGTTCACATATTCTGATTCGGACGGCTTGCAGGACATCGTGAGTTTTGATGTAGAGGATGGCCACGCTGGCGGCGGGTACCTAGTCCACAATAGTGTTGCCTATCCGGATATGACGCTGACACCGGATCAACCGATTTCAACAATTGGCCAATGGTCTTATGTTGTTGGACCTAGCGGTTCGGTCGATAATGTGTACTTCAACGTCACCGACGCCGCCGGCAAGTTCAATCCATCTGTCTATGCAACGGTCACAGCGCAAGCTACGGCGAAGCCGGATTTGACGGCCCAGCTTACTTCTTCTCCACCAGGTACAATCGCGGTCAACGGTAGTTTTTCCATCAACTACGCGCTCTACAATAGCGTATCAGCGAATGCCGGACAGTTTCTTGCGACCTTCTATATTTCGCCGGATTCGACATTTGGAGATTCAAACGATCTCGCGCTCCAAATCGTCACCGAGAGCGGCGGACTCGCGTCGGGAGGGACAATAACTGGAACCCAGACGCTGACGATTCCTCAAACTGCAGGGCCGGGCACATGGTACGTAGCTCTCGTTGCTGACAAAGGTGGCGGTTGGCCAAATGGTCAGGTGGGCGAAAGCAACGAAGGTAACAACATTAGCAATATCTATAGCTTTCAAGTTACGGCACCGCCGCCTGTTGTCACCCTTTCCGCGTCTGTCGTTGACGCAACCGAGGGCAATGGTCAGCCGCTCGTCTTCTTTGTGAACCTGGACAAGCTCGCAACAACAGATATCACTGCCTATTATCAGGTTAGCGGAACGGCAAGCGGCAGCCGTTATCAAAGTCTGACTGGTTCGGTCGTCATTCATGCCGGCTCTGCAAATGGACCAATCAGCGTTTATCCCATCGACGATGGCATCCTTGAAGGTGACCAGACCCTAAGAATCACACTAACGGGAACTTCAGGCGGAGCCTCTCTCGGCAGCACCCTAACGCAAACCGGGTCGATTCATGACAAAATCACAACCACGACGGATACAGTGCCGGATACACCTGCTACGGCGAACTCGTATCTAACGCTAGAGCAATCGAAGACTGGCACTATCGAAACCGTTGGCCAAGATGGGTTGGCAGGCGATAGCGATGTCTACAAGGTCACGTTGGCTGCGGGTCACACCTACACCTTCAGCGCAAACGCCAACGTCAGTCCCAGTGACACGCTCGATCAGGCCTTCATCCGTATCTACGGCCCGAACGGCAATAAGCTGAGCACCGATCTCACAGCCGGTGGGACTGCCACGCCGCAATTCATCACGCCTGTGATTCCCGCCGGCGGCGGCACCTATTACTTTGCCATCAGCGCCGATGGCACCGGTAACACTTGGAAGACAAAGACTGGCGGTTACACGATTCTCGTTCATGACAACGGTGCACCGCAATCGAACGCGACAACCTTGAATTCAACCGGGATTCAGACCGGCACGACGGCTGGCGAAGTCGTCAACATCGCGCTTGCGAATGTTGGAGACCCTTGGGCAGCGGACGGCTGCGCAGCCTTTGTATGGGGCGTGACCAATCTAGCCGGTCTTCCCTTCTTCGACTTGAGCAATAAGACGACAAGCAGCAATCCTTTGGTGCCTCAGGATGTCGCTTACGTCGTGCCGCACTCGGCTGGAAAGTACTCCGGAACGTCCGATGTCGCCGGTGACGGCTGGTATCTCGCGTCGAGTGCCACGTCTGTCAGCCAACTTGTCAACATCCTACAACCCGGCGACGTTGTGCGGGTCTATAAGGCTGGAAATGCGAACGAAGACAGCAGCTCGGGCAGCACCGCGCTGGCGCATTCGTTCATCGTGGTCAGTAATTCCGGCGGCAATATCCAAGTAGTGGATAATTGGAACGGCTCGACTATCTCCGAGCATTCACTCACTGACATAACGAGCAAATGGGCGCCAAACGGCAATTTCGGCGCGGCGTTCGTTTCGCGTATCGATCCAAACTGGGTTGCCGGCCATGTCAGCCAGAGTATGTTGCAGGCGAACGGCTATGGCAATTGGAGCAGTTTGGGAGTCGCACAGGTTCCGGCTTACTCGGTTACAGGCCCAGGCACCGTCAACGAAAACGCCGGCACGATCACTTTCACGATCACGCGTACCGGCAGCAATCTACCTGCGGAAATCCTCTATGCTACGACCGTGGATGGAGCGGCGAACGGCTATACCAGTAACAACAGCGACTACGCGCTCAACATCAACAATCACCCGGTGATATTCGCCGCGGGTGCGCCTACCGCAACGGTTTCGCTTGCGATCACCAACGATAATCTCTCCGAGCACGACGAAACCTTTGGCTTCATCGTGCAGCGGAATGCGAGTGATCCAATCACAACGCCACCGCTGGCCAATACGACGTTTACGATCCACGACGACGACAGCAGTAACGGCCAGGTAACATCGTACACGGTTACGACAAACACCCCTATCGTGCCGAACACAGCAGGCACGACGATTACATTCAGTGTTACGCGGTCCGGTGATTTGCCCGCCGAAACCATACTCGCCAGTTCTCTTGCTGGAATGAACGGCTTGTCCGATATCAATGGACTCTTCGCCAGCCTGAACGGGCAGTCTGTTAGCTTTGCCCAAAACGCAACATCTTCAACAACGCCGATCACACTAACGCTGACGGGAAACACTCTGACCGAAGCATCGGCCAAATTCGGTTTGGCTCTGCAGCGATCAATCAACTCGATAGGCAATTATCTTACACAGGTGCTTTTTGCCATTACCCAACCGCAAACAGCGTACGCGTCGTCGAAACCACCGGGCGCTCAGCAGGGAATAGACTATTACCACGGCTATTTTCCTTCCGCGGACGATATCAAGTCGGCCTACACCTCCACCTACGCTAGCCACTACGACGGCCCAACACAGTTCGTAATGAATTATATTGGTGTCTCATCAGATACCTACCTGCGCAAATCCGAAGCAGAAGAACTGAGAGATTCCGGCCTTCAAATCGTTTCGATATTTCAGAAGACGGGAATGTCATATCGCGACAGCAATTGGGAATCTTACTTCGCCGGAACAGATTCTGACACTCACCAGCCGCAAGGATATGCAGACGGATTGAGCGCTATATCGGCCGCAAACTTAGCAGGTCAAACATCGGGCGCCATCTATTTCGCGATAGACCTCGATCCGAGGACGGCAAAGTCACACACCGAGGCGCAGGTCCTCGACGATATCGACACGTATTTTCGTCAAGTAAGGCTAGCGTTCGACTACTACATGAGTACTACACCGAATTGTTCCTATGAAATTGGCGTGTATGGAGCCGGGGATACGTGCCAACGAATTATTGGTGATTTGCAGGTCGGCGCACATTACACGTGGTTGTCTGGCTCCACTGAGTGGACCGACTCAAGTCAGAAATCAACGGTAAAGGGACATACGACTTTCACGAATTGGACAATACAACAATACGATAACGAACTAACAAAGGTCGGTTCAGTGACTGTCGATCTGGACCGCACGAGTACAGATAAATTTGGGCAGTGGGTTCCCCGCACAGATATTCCGGCCGATAGCACGCAAACAACGACTGCGGTTGGCCCGGGAGCCCAGGGTGTTATTTCCATTAGCAATAATAGCGGCGGCACGGTAAATGCCACGTTGTCCGCTACCGGAGACAAATGTGTTGTAACAAACACAGACACCCAAAAGATCATCGTGGAAGCCATTGAATACGGAAGGATGATCTTTAACGGACTCAAGGGACTTGTTGTAAGGGCATTGAGCGGGACATGGATTCTGCCGGAGACGATCTATTTCAACGGCGCTAACGGCGGTGACAGCCTGGACGCGAGCGCCACAGACACGACCATCGTCGCCACTGGCGGGTCCGGCAACGATACGCTCATCGGTGGCCCACTAGACGATATCCTCTCAGGCGGCGCCGGCAATGACCAGCTGAATGGCAGTGGCGGCAATGATACTGCGGATTATTCCGCCGCCACGAGCGGCGTGACTGTCAACCTCTGCGCGACAACCGCGCAAACGGTCGGCGGCGGACAAGGCACTGACACGCTGACCTCCATCGAGAATCTCATCGGCTCCGGCTATGCCGACACGTTCACCGGTAATTCCAATGCCAATACCCTGTCCGGGGGCGTCGGAAACGACACGCTCAACGGCGGTGTCGGCAACGATACCCTGAATGGCGGCGACGGCACGGACACGGCTTCCTACAGCGGCGCGACCAGCGGCGTGACGGTCAACCTCGGCATTACAACCACTCAAACGGTCGGTGGCGGCCAAGGCACCGACACGCTGACATCCATCGAGAATCTCATCGGCTCCGGCTATGCCGACACCCTCACCGGCAATTCCAATGCCAATACCCTGTCCGGCGGCGTCGGAAACGACACGCTCAACGGCGGTGTCGGCAACGATACACTGAATGGCGGCGACGGCACGGATACCGCTTCATACAATGCCGCAACCAGCGGTGTGACGGTCAACCTCGGCACAACAACCGCGCAAGCGGTCGGCGGCGGCCAAGGCACCGACACACTGACATCCATCGAAAATGTCATCGGCTCCGGCTATGCCGACACCCTCACCGGCAATTCCGGCAACAACATCCTTACAGGCGGGGCCGGTAACGATACGCTCAACGGCGGCGGCGGAACGGATACGGCTTCATACAGTGGCGCAACGAGCGGCGTGACGGTCAAACTCAACACCACGACCGCGCAAGCGATCGGCGGCGGCCAAGGCACCGACACGCTGACATACATCGAAAATCTCATCGGCTCCGGCTATGCCGACACCCTCACCGGCAATTTGGGCAACAACATCCTTACAGGCGGGGCCGGCAATGACACGCTTAACGGCGGGGGCGGCAACGATTCGCTCAACGGCGGTGTTGGCAACGATACACTGAATGGCGGCGACGGCACGGATACCGCTTCATACAGTGTCGCAACCAGCGGCGTAGCGGTCAACCTCAGCACGATAACCGCGCAAGTGGTCGGCGGCGGCCAAGGCACCGACACACTGACCTCCGTTGAGAATCTCATCGGCTCTGGCTATGCCGATACCATCACCGGCAATTCAGGCGCCAACACCCTCACCGGCGGTGCGGGCAACGACACGCTCAACGGCGGTGTCGGCAACGATGTACTGAATGGCGGCGACGGCACGGACACAGCTTCCTACAGCGGCGCGACCAGCGGTGTCACGGTCAAACTAAGCACCACAACCGCACAGGCGGTTGGTGGTGGACAAGGCTCTGACACGTTGGCATCCATCGAAAATCTTATCGGCTCTGCTTATGCCGATAACCTCACCGGCAATGCCGGCGCCAACATCCTCACCGGCGGTGCCGGCAACGATACGCTTAACGGTGGCGCAGGAAACGACACACTTTATGGTGGCGCCGGAACGGATACGGCGTCCTATAGCGGGGCAACAAGTGGAGTGACGGTTAACCTCGGCACTGCAGCCGCGCAAGCGGTTGGTGGCGGGCAAGGCTCTGACACATTGGCATCCATCGAAAATCTTATCGGCTCCGCTTATGCCGATAACCTCACTGGCAATTCCAGTGCCAACACTCTTACCGGAGGTGCCGGCAACGATACGCTCACCGGTGGCGCAGGAAACGACACACTTAATGGTGGCACCGGAACGGATACGGCGATCTATTCTGGTAACTACGCCGATTGCACGATTACGTACAATTCAGATGGAAGCGTGAGGGTTTTCAGCGCTGCAGACGGCGCGGACACGCTGACAGGAATCGAAAGGCTTAAGTTCACCGATCGGACGTTGACGATGCCGATCATCGGCACGAATGGTAACGACACTCTTACCAACACAGACGCGGGCGTAACGATCAACGCCGGTGCTGGTGACGACAGCATCACAGACAGCGGCACGGCGTCGATCATCGATGGCGGCACTGGCGAGGACACGCTCACGCTTGATCGCTCCTCTCTGACGAACTCCTTCACCTTGTCGTTTGCGGATGGCTCAGGCGTAGCTGCAAGGGCGTCCGACGCCACTAAGATTAAGAATATCGAGCATTTGAATCTGACGACGGGACCCGGTGACGATAGCGTGACCTTTGAAAATTTCGCGATTTCATCGGTTGGAGATTCTTGGGAAGGCGGTGCAGGTAATGACACCGTCATGATCGATCTGTCTACACTTCACTGCGACCCGGATGCTACCTGGTACCCGGATACTAGCCTCACGAACACAGGCGTCATTGCAAGTGGGTATCATATCCCCGCTGGGACGTGGTTCTCGGACGAACTTCTTAGCTTGTCGAATGTTGAGAACTATGATGTCATTGGCACTTCAAGTTTTGACTATTTCAGCATTAAAACATCTGGTAACGCCATGCTGCACGGCGAGGCCGGTGATGACTATTATTACGGCTTTGGTACCGGCAATTACATAATCGATGGGGGCGACGGCACGGATACAGTGAGTTTTCGCTATTATTCTGAAGCAACGAGTGGCATTGCAGTTGACCTCAGCCGCACAACCGCGCAAGCGGTTGGCGGTGGATTGGGCAGTATGACGCTGACATCCATCGAGAGTCTCATTGGCACGAGTTATGACGATACGATAACCGGCGATTCCGGAGACAATATTCTTGCAGGCGACCCGGGAAACGACACACTCGACGGCGCCGCCGGAAAGGATACAGCGGACTATTCCTTCGTAGATGGCGGCGTGACAGTAGACCTCCGAGTGACGACTGCGCAGTCGGTCGGCGGCGGACAGGGCTCCGACACATTGATATCCATCGAAAATCTTATCGGGTCCTACTATGACGATATCCTGACTGGCAATTCGGGCGACAACGTCATTACAGGTAGCGGCGGTAACGACACGCTGAACGGTGAGGCGGGCAATGACGCGCTCAGTGGTGACGCCGGTGACGACACGCTGGCGCCTGGAACAGGCAACGACGCGGTCGACGCTGGCGACGGCAACGATGTCATCAGCTTTGCGGGCGGCCAGTTGAACGCGGCCGACAAAATCGATGGTGGCACCGGCACCGACACGGTGCTGCTGAACAGCGACTATACCGGTGCCAATGCGCTGGTGATGAACGCCACGACGATGGTCAATGTGGAGAAGCTGACGCTTTTGGCGGGCCACAGCTACACTCTGACGACCAATGACGTGACTGTGTCTTCGGGCCAGAAGCTAACGATCAACGGCGCGGCGCTAAGCGCAAGTAATGTGCTCACCTTCAACGGTTCGGCTGAGACCGACGGGCATTTCATCATCATTAGCGGCTTGGGCGCGGACAAGTTGACCGGCGGTGCGCAGTCGGACACATTTACCTATACGACCGCGGCGCAATCGACGAGCACGCATTACGATACGATCACCGGTTTCAAATTCGGTACCGACATCTTCGATACACCCGGCGCTGTCGGCACGATCACCGGGATCAACACGAAAGTGACCAGTGGCGCGCTCTCCACCGCTACCTTTGACGCCAATCTGAAGTCCGCCATATCGTCGAGCCGCCTGGGCGCGCACCATGCTGTTCTGTTCACGCCGAACAGCGGCACGCTCTCCGGAGCGACCTTCCTGGTCGTCGATCTCAACGGCGTGGCCGGCTATCAAGCGGGCGCCGATCTCGTCATCCGCATGAACGGCGCCAGCGGGACACTCGCGGCGGCGGGCTTCCACTGAACTAATCGCTGCATAGCGCCGCGGCGGCTCCAGCGTGTCCGATAATGGAAGGTTATCGGACAGTACTGAACAACTTTGGGCAAGCGTCAGCGGCCGTCTGCGAGCTGCCGTCTGCTACCGGCGCGGCAATTGTGGTGAAGCGGTAGGGAGAAGGTTCGCATCTACAGCTTCACCAAAGCGAAGCGAATCCGCCCCTGGGAACTCTGGTGTATCGCCGGCATGCAATGTATAGTTGTGGTCGCAATATCGATAACTAGGAATTATAGTGACTATGTCTTTGGCTTGGCTCTATGAGCACGAGCACATCTACCAGCAACGCACAGGTAAGGCCGTATGGTCTCTGTCCGATTGGCATAACGATCCCGGAGATGTTGTCTTGCCAGCATCGATGCTCAGCACCTTGAGCGTCGATCCAGACACGTTATCCCGATACCGGTTTATGGACACGGTAATTAGCACGAAATCGAAGATTGGCGAATTTTATTCTGGAACCTATGGCCTACTGCTGGAGAGTGATCGCTTCGCTATCTCGCACAACGGAACTGCAGCGCTTCACCTCACAATTAGAAGCCTCGCATTGGCAGGCGTCGATCGCATCCTCATGGTGACGCCCGCCTACTTCTCGTTGTTCGACGTTCTGAAACTATATGGAATTACGGTCGTCTACGCTCACACCAATCTTGCGGACGACACGGCCACAGCGGTGGGCCGCCTGCTAAAAATCGCGCGAGAGCAAATGGTAGCTGCGATCTTCATTACAAACCCTATTTTCGCCACAGGAAGAGCCCTTGGGCGGGATTATCTAGAGCGCATGAAAGAGTATGCCGACCGAACCGGAACATGGCTCGTCATTGACGAGTCTCTCGGGGGGCTGCCCTGGGCGCCAACAGCTGAGCGTCCGTTCGCGACATCAGTAATGGGGCTCGCCGTCAACCACCCTCGAATCGTGTATCTCTGGTCGGTAAGCAAGGCACTGTTTCTCAATGGTCTGAAACATTCCCTTGTGGCGGCGCCGGACAATATTATTAGGAGCATGGAAAAGGCGGCTGATTTGGTTATAGGCAGCTTCTCGACACATCAGCTACTTCTTGTCGAACGTATCTACTCTGCCGCACATTCCGCCGAAATATCGGAATGTGCCCGGCTCAATATATTGCAGTTCTCGGCGGCCTACGACCTCTGTGTTGCGTCGGTCAGCGGCACGTCGTTTCAGCTCACTCCTGTTGACACCGGATTTCATACCGTAGCGTACACGACCAAGGCGTTTGAAAGGCCGGCGGAAGTCGCTCGGAGAGTCGCCATCGAAATGATCGAGCGCTTTGGTGTTTCCGCAATACCGCTCGCACATTTTGGTTTTCCACCGTTCAGTCCGGTCGGATTTCGCGTCAATTTGTCCAAGAATCCAGGAAAATTGTGTGATGCCCTAGTCAGGCTTCCGGAGATCGTTCACAAATATTCGCACTTCGCGCACTAGCGCCAAAAAATCCGTTCCGCCGACTTTGATTTCGTGCATCAATGTGCGGAAACCCCGGCCAATATCTGCCACCTCTTCGCCCACAAGATCTCGCACGTTGGTTTCTTTCGGCAACGTCCTGTGCAGAAGCTTCATCGCCTCAATGACCTGTCTTGGCTCGGTTGCTTGGTCCATGATCTGACGCACCCGGTCGCCAGCCTTTGAGACTACGCGAATATCGGCCATCGTGTAACTTGCCGCTTTGGCCGCCCGGAAGAACATCATGACTACGACAAACCACGTCGCGGCTTCCACAATTACTGAGCCTACGCCTACCTTCAGAATCTCGAAAGGAATACCGTGCTTGTGTGCCACTTGGTCAAAGAAGGCAACGAATCCGGTCGTAGCAAGCTCTTCGTTATCGGTATCTAGCTGAACCTGAAAGCGCACGTTTGTAGACCCGCGGGGATCTGCAAGAAGTGCCTCTTCCATCCGGGGCAACGTCTCGATGGCGCGACGCAATTGGAGCGCGCCCACGGCCACTTCTTCAAGAACCAACTGATTCAGAGAAAGTCGATATACAAGCTCCACGCAAGCAAGCAGAAGAAGGCTGTCGGAAGCAGTTATCAAACCGATCTTGAGATAATGCTTCGCGTGGCTAAAGAGCCTGCGGACATTTTCCGCAGCGTCTGCGGGAATGTCCAATTCGAGCGCACCGAGAAGACAGCGTTCCCATTGTATCTCGAGCGATACGTATTGATGTTCCTGACCGTGGATTTGGATCAGTAAGGCGAAAATGTTGAACACTTCCGACCATCGCCGCTGTGTCGTGAAATGCTCGGCTAGGGCCAGAAGGTCTCCTGGATTTGCAATCGAAAAATCAAGGCCCGCCGACCGATACCTAAAGTGAATGTCGGCGAGCTTCACATCTTCAAATGTATACGTGCCTAGATAATCCGGATCGAGCGTCACGTTATCGAGGGTCCCCCGTATAAAATGGAGGTCGTTCGCCGTAATTTGGGACAGGTCAAGGTTATCCAACCTGCAATCTTCAAACTCTATGTTTTCCAGAGACGATCTTTCGATCGCGCAGTGCTCGAACGTACAGTTGACAAACGCAGAGTCGCGCCAAGTCGCGCGTTCAACGCTTTGGTCCAGAAAAGTGCAATCTGACAATCGACAGCGAAATATGTCTGGATTGAACGGCTGATTGTTCTCAAACTCGCAACTACGAAGAACACAGTTCATCATCGCCGAGGTCAGTAAATCGCATTTCTCAAAACGTGAATTCTCAAAAATCGTCGATATGAAATCACACCTGGAGAAATTATTTCCGACGAAGGTGCAATCGGTGACTTTGGCCTTTCGAAAATCTGACCGGAAGAATGAGATCGGCGTCTTCGCGGTCTGATCCAGATTGGCGAACGAAACACCTTGAAAGGACTCCTTCGACCTATCAGTTCGCCCGTCGTCGACGAACACCAGAAACCTAGCCGGCAAGCTTGGCATTCCCCATAATTCCTAGTTATCGCTAATTTGAATGCGATACCGGGAATTCCAGTCAGTTCTCGAATACGTTACCCCAGAAGTGGTAAGTGGTATCCGGCGTCATCTTGACGATGCCGTATTCAAGCAACAAGGGGCGCCAGCCTTTGTCGCTGTAAATAGGGCGCACAAAACAAAAGGTACCGGGATGTTTGGCGCAATAGTTCTCCATCTTACGCCAAAGCCCCCTCCGATTGGTCTGGGCCGATTGAGGAAACAGGTTTATGTCCAGTCCCCCGCCCATTGTGTGGGCGAAGAAATGACCACGATCGGTTTTCGGGAATCGAGAAATCCACACATGTTGTAGTAGACCTCGCATTCGGGATTGATCTCGAGGTCGTATGGCGATTGGCTTTGATGTTCCCCAAACAGCAACCACGCGGTCCTCATTCACCTCTGGATTTTCGACATCTATCCGCTTTGATGCGCTTAAATGATCAAACATGAAACGGCAGAACGGCTGCTCAAAATCAGTCGCGCCGAAGCTAACCGTGAGGAGGTTCAGGGAGCTCGTCACAGACTCTCCGTACTGCTTCGCCCAGATCGCCGGGAGGAGGGCGTCTAGTTTCGCGATGAATTCGATCCTTTCAAGCTGGATGCAGTCCACAACGATCGTTTCGTAATCGTAGAGCACGTGCCAGCCCCTGCTATCCGCGGGCGAGAGTCTGCAAATTCTGCCCTATAACGGCCTAGTACAACATCTGTGCACAATGTATAGTTGCAGCGGGGCAATATCGATAACTGCGAATTATGGAGCGTTGCGACATACTGATTTGCGGGGCTGGGATATCCGGCTTGTTACTAGCCTCTGAATTGTCGAAGCACTTTTTCGTAGTCGTCCTTGAGAAGAATTCGCGTGGGGATTGCTCAACAAAATTCTGGCTCACCAGCAAAGACAGCCTGGACGCCAATCAAGAACTACAGATGTGTGTCGACTCCGCATGGAGCGAGATGGAGTTTGTAGCGAATGACCGCTCAAAGTTCACGGCAAGAGGAGAATACATACTCTGGAACACAAGACTGCTGGAAAGTCATTTGATCGATCGCATCGTCGAAAACGGTTCCAAAATACTCTACGACCATCGCTTCTACAGCTACAAGCGCACGCACGATCGCATCATCGCACATGCCAACAATGTCTCGTTTTCATCAACCCTTCTGATCGACTGCATGGGCTATTCGTCACCGATAGCAGCTTCCGCGAACGTTGTGAGCATTCTCGGCTACCATCATCTTTACGGTCGCGTTATCAAGCTCAAATCTGCAATCGTACCCGTCGCCGTAGACAACGTGATTTTATCGGGGCAGCCCTCATACCTGGAGATATTCCCAAGATCGGATGGGTTTGCCAACGTCGTGCTCATTGCGCCAGCCGAGAGTACGAACTCCGTTTCTAAGCTCGAAAAGGATTTCGAATTCATAGTCGAGCGTTCGCACTACTCGGCGTCCTTCGAGGACCCTCGAGACGGCGAAAAGCTGCAAGGAATCGTGCCTATAGGAAGATTGAAGAGAGCATCGCTAGACCGAATTCTTTTTTTTGGCGAAGCCGGCCAGATTCATCCCGCAGCCAGCTGCACGTGTCTAAGCAAGCTCCTACATCAATATAAGGTTGTCTGCGGGCGCATCAGGCAGCAGATGAACTCCAATCGATTGCGGTCTGAGGACCTAAGACACGTTGCAACGCGCATGAACACATTTTCTCAGAGACTTCATCAGAATATGTTTGTTGAGATAAGCGGCTGGGGATCAGACAAGGCTGAACGCTTTATCGAGCTTCTTCACTGTCTCGATCAGCGATCGTTGGACGATTTTATCTTTCGAGAGCTAACGGCGAAGCATTTGCTCCGATACGAGAACATTTTGAATCTCATCAAAAAGCGAAACTTCCTGTGGCTGCGACCATTTTTCAAAACGCTGTTCACGTGGTAATTCCGAGAAGCCCCTTCACGAAGCTTTTAATTGTCACGTCGTTGTCGACGATGAACTGAATCAGGATGATCAATAGCAATATGATCGACGGAGAGTCTTTGAAATCGACAAGTGGAAGAACCTTGTTATTGCTGAGTATCTTGCCCTTTAGATCCATTGCCGCATTACGTATCTCGATAATCCTATCGATTGGATATGGAGAGCTGGCATTTTCTACTATGGGTCTTGCGAGATCGTCTATTTCCAGAATTTTCCGCTTGATGCTCACTAGATAGATTTTTCGCAAAACGAGCCTCACATAGAACCCAGCGAACGATGCGAGAGGCAGGAAGAGAACTATTGGATAGATGAGCAAATTGCGCACCGACCTGTAGCTGCTGGTTGGAGGCAGAAATATATTGATGAAGTCACCAATCCATTGAGCGGGCGGCACGAACGTAAAATTCGCCGTTAGCGTACCGCGAAATGCAAAATACAGCGCGATTACCGTGACGAAAAAGAGTGTTGAAAGATACAGGTTGAAATTCTCTAGCTCCACTATGTGGACGTTGTTCTGCAACTCGACGTCATCGACGTTGCGTTCGAGCGAACTAAAGAGACGAATTGTGTACACGCCGTAGGCAAGCATCAGCCCCCCGGCATAAAACATTGACGATGACGATAGCCAAAGCATGTAGTGCGGTAACCCGGTCATCGGATAGCCGCAAAGGTACAATATGGAGGCGCCGATTATGAAAACGGGAATTGCGATAAATTGCTTGTTGCCGAAGGAGAACAGCTTCTGGAGCTCATAATATATCTCGACGCTTTTGTTGTTCTTGAAGTGCAGAATTGCCGAGACAAGATAGTTGAACTGCTGCCGGAAGGTGGAAAGGCCAAAATGCAAGGCACCGAATCCGGACATCGCAACAACAAGTCCGTCCCAGTTATAGATGTATGAGATCAGGAATGGTCTCGCCTGGGAGGGGTCGGCGGCCAGGACCGACAAAGTGCCAATCAGGCAGACTGCGACAGCTATCAGCAGCCAAACAAGGTACGACCGCAGCAGTATGATGAGCATAATTCGCAGTTATCGATAGAGCGCTCTAGGCTGCCCTACCGAGGGTTGCGTTTGGCGCTTACGAACGCGCTGCGAACCGAGAATTAAAGGAGTTTTGGTAATGAACACCTCCTCA
>Ga0265325_10000711_pt1 | contig 24083 bp, 25 predicted proteins | sample 41420metaG_FD_202090 | JGI IMG/M metagenome (GOLD analysis project Ga0265325, IMG submission 202090) | Rhizosphere microbial communities from Carex aquatilis grown in University of Washington, Seatle, WA, United States - 4-14-20 metaG | ecosystem: Host-associated > Plants > Roots > Rhizosphere... | reverse complement strand
GTCTCGGCGAGCGTCAACGGCGTGCTCTGGTGGAAGACGCCCTGCTCGCGCGCGAGGTACGCGTGCAGGCCGTGACCGAGCTCGTGCGCGAGCGTGAGCACGTCGCGCCGGCGTGAGGTCCAGTTGAGCAACAGGTAAGGATGGTGCGACGGCACGGTGTACGCGCAGAACGCGCCCGGTCGCTTGCCGGGCCGCGCGGCCGCGTCGATCCACGGGTTGTCGAAGAATCGCGTCGCAGTGTCGGCGAGCTCGCCCGAGAACGACGCGTACGCGTCGAGCACGAGATCTTTCGCCGCGGCCCACCCCACTTCGCTCTCCACACCGCCAACCGAGGCCATGCGGTCGTAGTCGGCCAACTTGTCGATGCCGAGGAGCTGGGCCTTCAGCGTGTACCAACGCTGCGGGATCGCGTAGCGGGCTTGCACCGCTTCCACGAGCGCCTGCACCGACTCGTCGCTCGCCTCGTTCGCGAGGTTGCGGCTCGCGATCCACGAGCCGAAGTGGCGCATCCGGTCGTCGATCGACTTGTCGGCGAGGAGTGTGTTGAGCACGAACGCGCGCGTGCGCAGGCCCGGTTGCAGCGCGTCGGTGACGGCGCCGGCGGCCGCCTGGCGGATCGCGCGGTCGGGCGCGTGGAGCCGCGCGAGGCCGGCCTCGAGCGTCGCGGTCTCCCCGTCGAGCTCGACCGTGATCGCCGACACCTGCTCATCGAAAAGGCGCTCCCACGCGCTCCGGCCGGTCACCGACTTCTCGGTGAGCACGACCTCCTCGGGCTCGCTCAAGAGGTGCGGGCGGTACCGCCGAGCGGAGCGCAGGTGGTGCGCGGCGAAGTCCAGGCGTTCGTCGGCGAGCAGCGTGTCGACCTGCTCGTCGGAGAGCTCCGCCCACTCGAGCTCGAAGAACAACAACTTGGTGCCGATCACCGCGCTGCGCTCGTCGACCTTCTGCATCCGCGCCCCGCGTTCGGGATCGGTCGTGTCGGCGGCGAAGTCGAGCCCGGCGAAGCTCCCGGCCCGGCCGATGAGATCGTGGACTTCGGCGAGCCCGTGCATGAAGTCGAGGAGGCCGTCGGCATCGAGCGTCGCGACCCGGCCGTGGTAACCGGCGAGCCGGTCGGCGGTGGTGTCGGCTTCGGTGAGGAGCTGGTCGAGACCGGAGTCGGCGGGGGCCGGGAGCAGCGGGTCGAGATCCCAGACGATGTCGTTGGCGGAGAGATCGGTCGCGGTCATGGGCGGAAGCTAGTGCGCGTTCCCGCCTTACACGGGGTGGTGCATCACCAGGAGGCGCGCGGTGAAGCCGGCGCGTTCGAAGAAGTTCTTCGCCTGGCGGTGGCCGGGCAGCGCCGCCGCGTCGACACCCGAGCAGCCGGCGCCGGCGCAGAAGGCAACGACCCGCTCCACGAGGAGCTCCCCGATACCGACCGCCCGGGCCCCGGGCTCCACGTAGATCTCCTCGATCACGCCGAGGCGAGCACCGTCGCGGAGCCGTTCGAGGTGCACGATCGCGTAGCCGACAACGTGCTCCTCGAGCGTCCCGACGAGCACGCCCGCGTCGTCGTCGTCGAGGAGCGCGGTGAACGCGTCGCCGACGGGCTCCGGGCGCGCTTCGCGCGTCGCCCACAGCGGCCCGCCGCGCTCGGCTCGCAGCTCGGCACGGAAGTCGTGCGCGAGATCCGCGACGCGCGCGAGGTCGTCGTGAGTCGCGACGCGCGCGTCCTCCACGACTCCCTACGCCGAGATCTGGTCGATCTTGCCGAGAATCGTGCGACGGTTGCGGTGTGCGCTCTCGTAGGAACGCACGGCGTCGAGCTCGGCCGACGAGAGGCCCGCGAGCCGCTCGACCACCTGGGAGGCGGAGAGCGCGTCGTAGCCGGGAATCGGCAACGAGTCGCCGGCCGACGCGGACCCGTTGGTGGTGACCGCGTCGGGCGTGATCGCCGTTCCGTTGGTGCCGGCGCCGTTGGTGTGACTCTTGTTCGTGCTCGGGTGCTCCGCGGCCGGCGAGGCGACGGGCGAGGGACGCGTCGGCGGCCGCGCGGTCGTCGGGCGCGTCGTGTCCTTGGGCGGGGTCGTGTCCTTCGGAGCGGGCGTGCTCTTCGGCGCCGGCTTCGGCCCGGTCGTGTCGACACCGGGGATGGAACCGAGGAACGTCTGCGCGCGTTGGCGCGCGCTGTCGACCTCGCGCTCGACGCGTTGGCGCACCATCGGCACGCCGAACGTCAGGGCGACCTGGCCGATGCTCTTCGCCGTTGTGGTGCGCTGCTGCACTTGGGCCTGGCGCCGATCGACCTCGGCGCGCCCGCGTGCCACGAACATGTTCATGAACGTCGGGCCCATGTCCTTCAGGTACAGGCCGACGCCGATCGGCGCCAGGACGAGCACCTCGAGGGTGTGCTCGATGCGGTCCTTGTGATCGGTCATGCGGTCTCTCCAGACGTCGGGGTCTCGGACGCCGTGTCGAACGTCAGATTGCGTTCAGGGGCCGGCCGGCGCGACGCGCGTTCGTACCCTGCGGTCGGGCCGCCGACGGAAACGGGCTGGTCGTCGGTGTGCGGGATGGAGTCTATGAATCTCGCCCGGCGGCCGCGCCGCACGGCCTGGGCGCCCGCCGCGGCGACCACGAGCGCGCAGGCCCAGATCGCCCACTCGCCGTAGCGGACGTACGGGGTCTCCCCTGTGGTCGCCGTCACGTTCGCTTCGAGCACCGTCCGCTGGAACAGCGAGGTGTGGGCGTGCTCCACGCCGTTGGCGTCGATGATCGCCGAGATCCCGGAGATCGCGGCCTGCACCACGGGTCGGCCGGTCTCGGCCGCGCGCATCTGCCCGATCGCGACGTGCTGGGCTGAGTTGGCCGACCGCTCGTACGAACGGTTGTTGGTGGAGACGACGATGACCTGCGCGCCGGCGTGCACGAGTGGGCGCACCTGATAGCCGAACGCCGACTCGAAGCAGATGATCGTGGCGACCTCGTGGTTCGCGACCTCGAAGAGTCCCGGCTTGTCGCCGGGCTCGAAGTCACGCGGGATCTGGTTGAGCGCGCCGATCCGGCCCTCGAGCTCGCCCCGGAAGGGGACGTACTCGCCGAAGGGCACGAGATGCCGCTTCGCGTAGGTCCCCTCGACCGAACCGTCGGGTGCGAACAGCACGTCGAGGTTCAACGCCTTCGCCCCCGCGGGCCGGCTTCCCTGCGCGGGTGCGTCGGCCACCGCGTTGGCCAGGACCCAGGCGTGGGTGCGGTGGGCCACGGCGACGAGGTTGGTGCGCAGATAGGCGTCGGTGCGGGGGTCGGCATCCATGCTCGACTCCGGGAACACCACGAGATCGACGTGGTCGCGAACCGTCGCGGCGAGCGCGAAGTGGCTCTTCGGCAGGTAACGGTCGTCGACCTCGGCTTGGGTGAGGTCGCGGTTCTTGTCGTTGCCCTGCAGGATCGCGACGCGCAACGTTCCGGTCGGCCGCGGCGCGCTGCGGGCTGCGACCGCCACGATCGGCACCACGGCGACGACGGTCAGTCCCGCCCCGGCGCGCAGCCACAGGGCCCGTCCGGCGCCCCGCCGGTGCCACGCGTTGACGACTGCATCGGCCAGGAACCCGTTGAGGGCGATCGCGAAGAACGAGACCAGCTCGACGCCGCCGTCGCTCGCGAGCGCGCGCCCGAGCTCGATGTTGTGGAAGGCGTAGCCGACCTCGCCCCACGAGAACCCGCCGAACGGCACGCGCGCCACTGTCGCCTCGGCGAGCACCCACACCGCCGCGACGAGGAACGGGTTCGCGACGCCGCGCGTCCGCAGCCAACCGATCACCGCGCCGGCGACCGCCCAGTACGTCGCGAGGACCGCGACGAGCGGCACGATCGCGATCGTCCCGAAGTACCACGACCACGACATGAGCAGCGCGTAGTAGACGACCGCGGCTACGAACGCGTACCCCGCAGTCGCGCGGGCACCGCGGTCGCGCCACGCCACGAACAGCGGCACGAACGCGACGCACGCGAGCCACCCGAGGTCGGCAGGTGGCCGGGCCGCGGCGAGCAGCCCACCGGTGACGGCAGCCGCGCCCAGGCGCGCCGCCGTCGATCGGTTCACGCGCAGTCGCGGCAGATCATGCGGGTCTCGTCGGCGAGCTGGTGGCGTGGGAGCACCAGGAAGCAGCTCCGGCACAGGAACTCGTTCTCCCGGCGGGGCACGATCTTGGTGCCGCCCTCCCCCGGCTCGTCGGGCTCGTCGTCGTCCTCTTCGCCTTCGAGGCCGGCCGCCACTGTCCGCTCACGGAGCACCACGTCGAGGGCCTCCTCGACGTCGTCGGGGTGGAGCTCCTCGTCGAGATCGACGACGTCGTCCTCGTCGTCGTCCTCGGCCTCCTCGACAGCCGGGTCGATGACCGGCAGGACCGCGCCGACCAACGGCACGAGCGCGACGTCCTCGATGACCTCGACGTCGGCGTCGTCGGCGAGATCGTCGTCGAGCAACTCCTCGTCGAAGTCCTCCGAGATCACGTCCTCGTCGAGGTCTTCCTCGTCGAGCTCGGGCTCGTCCTCGAACTCCTCGTCACTCATGTGCTCGGTGCCCTCTTCGGAGAAGAAACGTGCGGTTGCCGACCAACCCCGCAACCAGCGATTTGCTTCCCGTCGGGGCGTTCGGGGCAACCCGCAGCCCCTCGGGGGCGCGGAGTATAACGCCGCGCGCGACCCTCCTCGGACACCCCCGTTCCGACGGTCGCCAGGCGTCGGAACGTGTGCGCAGAGGCGGGCGGACGGGTCCAGGAGACCGGTGGGGCCGCTGGGTGGCCCGACCTGCGCGTGGCAGCCGGGTTATCGCAGCGTTCTCTACTGAGCCTCCTGGACAGCCGCCGAACCCCCTGATGTTGCCCCGCCCCCTCGCGGTGCAGGCGTTGCTCACGACCACCGTCGTGCGATGCCGGGGGCGCGGAGTAGTACGCCTCAGCGCCGCCATTGCTGTCAAGCCGTGGCTCGCGACGATGACCAGGACCGACGCGCGTCGGTGCAGGTCAACAACAGTCGGATTCTTCGGTAAAGAAATGTGAACGTTGCGCGTGAAGACGCGCGCCGCGCGATGTTTGCAACCGGTTCGTACGACTGCGCCGCTATTGCGTCAGCTGCGCACGACGCGGCGTGCTTCGGCCGCGCGCTCGGCGTCGAGTCGTTCGAGATCACTCTCGGTGTGATCGACGTACTGCATCGCGGCGGCGATCGCGCGGTGACCGGCTTGCTCCGCGATGAGCCGGTGCATCGATTGCGCTATCCGGCGATAGCTCGGATGACCCTGCGGCGAGCTCCGCAACTCGCAGAGGTGCATGGCCTCGCGGGCGTTCATCTGGATGACGTATCGCATGCGGTATGCAAGCGACACCGCGTACGCGGCCTGCTCGGGGAACCGCGGCGACAACACGTCGTGCAGCGTCGCGGATCGCTCCATCGCGTCGTCGAAGCGTGTCGCCAGTCCCGCGTCGATGATCGGTTCGGGCACGTCGTAGCCGTGCCGCGGTGAGAGTTGCTGCCACTCGATCGTGAGCATGCGGTGGCGTTGCAGGTCGCGGAACGCGCCGTAGTCGCCGAGCACGTCGAAGCGGTAGCCGGTGCGTTCGAACGCGCGGCCGGGCTTGTGCCGGCGGTTGCTGCGTTCGCCCACGTACGCGTGCACCAGCGCGATGCGGTCGTCGGCCGGCAACCTCCGGACCCGATCGAGGAGCTGCGCTTCCGGGAGGTTCGTGTGCGAATAGCAGATCGCCGCCAGCACCTTGTCCTCGCCCTCGGGATCGAAGTCGAGGAGCGTGACGTCGGCGGCCGGTTCGGGCTCCTCCGCGGCGAAGATACGGGCGACCAGATCGGCGGTCTCATCGCGGGTGCGAGCGAGGTAGGCGGTCCACATGTCGCCCCGGTCGGGCCGGTCGACGCGCACGAGGAACGACGGGATCACCTTGCGGAGCTCGTCGAGCATCAGCCGCGCGTAGAGCCCGGCTTCCGGCAAGGGATGCGCGCGCATCCGCAGGAGCAGCGCCTCGTAGGCCTGACCGGTGCCGTAGATGCCGACGTTCGAGATGGTCGCCGCGGGCAGCACGCCGCGCACGGCGTCGCACGCCTTGGCCTTGATCGTCTGCTTGTAGACGAAGTCGGAGTCGCTGGGCTCCTTCGGGTACCGCTCGCGGGCCCACTCGCCCATCTCGTCGAGGAGTGCGCCGTACGTGTCGAAGAGCGCGTCGAGGTCGGCGACGTACCGCATGCCGAGCGACGACTCGCACACCTCCGACGGCCGGCAGTACCGGTACCGGCCCTGCACGCGCGAGTTGTACGGGATGTAACGCGTCGACTGCTCGAGATACGCCATGAGCCGGCCCCACTCGAGCACTTTCGTGAGAAGGTTCGACGCCTGCTCGCACGCAAGGTGGACGCCGCCGAGTTGCGCAACGGAGTCATCGCCGTACTCGAAGAACACGCGTGCGTAGAGCTCCTCGGCGCGCCGCAGCCCGATCGTCGCGTCGACGGTGAGGTCACCGGTGAGATCGAGATCGCCGACGAACTCGTCGAGGAAGAGCCGGCGCAGGCTCTTGTCGGATCGCGAGTACCGCGCGAAGAGCGCGCCTTTCACGACCTCGGGCAGGTTGATGAGCGCGAAGACCGGCCCGTCGAGATTCGTGAAGTACGGCCGCAGCGTCGCCGCCTCGTCGTCCGTGAACTGCTCCGGCGCGTACAACATGGACGGCTGATGGTACCGGCGCGGGTGCGCGTTCGAGCGGACGATCGCGACGCCTCAGATCAGGAGCCGGTAGGCGCCGGGAACCACCTCGAGCACCGTGCGGGCCCGGGGCGCGCGGGTGGCGCCGTCGATCTCGACCGGGACCGGGCGGGTGGCCCGTATCTCGACCCGTGCCCCCGTACGGGAGCGGATCCGGGGATGCGGCAGGTGCGATCCGCGCGTCAGCCGGCTGCGCATCAGGCGCCGCTCGCGGCGTGTGAGCTCGTACAGCTGGACTTCGGCCTTCCCGTCGCCCGGGTGGCCGCGCGGGACGAGATCGAGGCCGCGCAGGAACTGCCCGATCGCCACCACGACGGTCGTCGCCGGCCCCGAGAACCACGAGCGGCCGTCGAGGTCGATCTCGAGGCCGAACGACGGGCTCGACCACCGGAGACGGTCGGGCGGGGTCCCGAGGATGCACATGTTGCACGCGAGCGCCGACTGTCCGTCGCGTGCGCCGGCCGGGTCGGCGACGGAGAGCGCGTCCATCGGCAACTCGGTCCCGGCCGGCGGTCCGACCCGGCCCGGTTGCAGCCCCACCGCGCGAGCGACGTCACTCGTGGCGTCGGGGACGAAGCGGATCAGCAGCCCCCTCCGGGGCGCCACCGCGAGCGCGAGCGCGGCGTCGCCGCCGGCGACCTCGGCGTCGGGCGCCGACGACGTCGGGCTCCCCCACGGCTCACCGGGCCGGATCACGTCTGAGGGATGGTCACGGTGCTCGACGCGGCAACCACGCCGCGCCGGCACAGGTCGGCGGCGACACGCGCGGTCGCGGCCGTCTCGGCGACCGGGGCGACCTCGGCGATCTGGCGCAACAGGTCGATGACCTGCTTCACGTTGCGCACGAAGTCGCCGCCGGTCATCTCCTCGTCTTCCAGGATGTCGGCCAGCTCGTCGCCCTCGGCCCAGGCGTGGATCGCGGCGGTGAACCCCGGATCGGGCCGGCGGGTCTCGCTCAGTCGCTGGTCGCGCTCGGTGAGCCTCAGGTCCTTCCAGATCCGCTCGACGGCCCCGACCCGTTGGCGAACGGTCGGGTCGGGCCAGCGCCGCGGCGGCATCGGCTCGTCGCTGTCAGGCCCCCGACGCTGGTACACGAAGCACGACACGACGGCCGTGAGCGCGGCGGCGCCGACGTCGTCGAGGAGGCCCGTGCGCAGCGACTCGGCGACGACGAGGTCGCACTCCGTGTTGAGCCGCGACAGCAGGTGGCCGCTCGGCAGGAGCTCCCAGTCGGAGACGTAGCCCCACGACTCCAGCACCGCGAGCACGCGGTCGAACTGCCGGGCCAACGTCTCGGTCCGGCCGGAGATCCGCCGTTCGAGACGCGCGACTTCGCGGGCGATGCGGTCGGCCTGCCACGCGCTGCGCAGGGCCGCATCCGTCCCGGCCGCGCCGTGCAGCGGATGCGCGCGCACCCGGGCCTGGAGCTCGTCGACCCGCGCGTCGGCGTCGCCGTCGGAGGCGTTGACGTCGGGCAACCGCCGCAGCAGCGCGACGGCGGCCCGCTGGAAGCTCGGGCTGCGCGGCGCGAACGGCCGGGGCAGCTCGACCGTCGCCAGGCGGCGAATCGGGCCGGGAAAGTCGTCGGGCGCCCATCGCACCATGGTGCGCTGCTGGGTGAGCGCGAGCACGCGGTTCCCCGAGCGGCCGCGCTCCTGCTTCAGCACGACGGCGCGCCCACCGCGTTTGGGCGCCATCACGACGTCGCCGGGCCGGAGCTTGTCGAGCCGGCTCGCCTGGGCCGCGTGCGCGGTCCGGCGCGCGTCATCGAGTGCGGCCAGCAGCGCGCGGTACTCCTCGATGTCGCCGGTGGGGTGCTGGGCGACGTTGCGCGCGCGGTCGAGCTCGGCGCGCGTTCGGTCGAGCTGGCGGGTCAACGACACGGCGTCGCGGTCGGCGTGGAACTGCGCGAACGACAGGTCGAGGAGCCGGCGCGCCTCCTCGCGTTCGTATCGCTGTACGAGATTCGCCGCCATGTTGTACGTCGCGCGGAACGACGACGTGAGCGCGTACGTGCGGCGCGACGCGAGACCGGCAACCTGGTCGAACCCGATGAACGGATCCCAGAGCACGATCGCGTACCCGACGTCGTCGATCCCGCGGCGCCCGGCGCGGCCGCCGAGTTGGGTGTACTCCCCCGGGGTGAGGAGCTCATGGTGCTCGCCCGTGAACTTCGAGAGCTTCTCGACCACCACCGAGCGCGCGGGCATGTTGATCCCGAGTGACAGCGTCTCGGTCGCGAACACCACGCGCAGCAGACCCGCGGCGAAGGCCTCCTCGACCGCCTCCTTCATCGGCGGGACCATGCCCGCGTGATGCGCGGCGACTCCGGCCTCGAGGCCGGCCAGCCACGAGTCGTAGCCGAGCACGTCGAGGTCGGCGTCGTCGAGCGCTTCGAGATGTGCGTCGGCGATCCGCCGCAGCGCGACGCGGTCGGCCGCGTCGGTGAGGCGGATCTCACCGTCGAGGCACTGCTCGACGGCCTGATCGCACCCGGCCCGCGAGAACACGAACACGATGGCGGGCAGCATGCGCTCCTCGGCGAGGCGCTCCACGACCTCCGTGCGCCACGGCTTGTACAGGCGCGGCCGCCGCGCTCGCGCGCCGCGCGTCGGGCCCCGTCCGTCGAGGCGCGCCGCAGCCGGGTTCGGGCGCAGCTCGTCGCCGTCGGAGACGAACGTCGGGAGGAGGTGCACGCCGTCGGCGCCTCGCTCCCCGACCATGTAGAGGTGCACGAGCTCGACCGGACGCCGTTCCTCGATGATCGCCTCGGTCTCACCGCGCACGGTCTGCATCCACGCCGCGACCTCCTCGGCGTTGGAGACCGTTGCCGACAGCGCGACGATCGCGATCTCGGTCGGGAGGTGGATGATCACCTCCTCCCACACCGCGCCGCGCGCGGGGTCCTGCAGGTAGTGCACCTCGTCGAGCACCGCGTAGCGAAGACCGTCGAGCGTGGGTGAGCGCGCGTAGATCATGTTGCGCAGCACCTCGGTGGTCATCACGACCACCGGCGCCTCGCCGTTGATGACGTTGTCGCCGGTGAGGAGCCCGACGTTTGCGGCGCCGTAGAGGCGGACGAAGTCGCCGTACTTCTGGTTCGACAGTGCTTTCAACGGTGTCGTGTAGAACGTCTTCGCGCCCGACTCGAGCGCGGTCGCGATCGCGTACTCGGCGATGAGCGTCTTGCCCGCGCCGGTGGGCGCGGCCACGAGCACCGACCGGCCGGCGTCGAGCACGTCGAGCGCGCGGCGCTGGAAGTCGTCGAGCGGGAATCCGTGCGCCGCGACGAAGCGGGCGCGCAGCCGCTCGTTGCCGGTCACGGGCTCGGGGTCGTGGGAGTGCTCGCCTTCGGGACGGACGTGGTCGTGCCGGTCGGGGGTGTGGTGGTCGGCGTCGCGCCCGATCCGCCGGCACCGGACCCTCCGATGCCGGATCCTCCGATGCCCGATCCGCCCGTGCCGCCGCTCGGAACGGCGGTGGTGGTGGTCGCGCCGGCAACCGTGGTGGTGGTCGTCGTGGTCGGCGCCGGCTTCGGCGCGACGTCGTGGCGGAGGAGCCCGCCCGGCCATGCGAATCCGCCCGCGACGGCGGCGACGAGGACGACCCCGAAGGCGGTCGGGAGCAAGACCTTGGCGCGCGAGCGCGTCCTGCGGCGCCCGCGCAGGATGAACCACGTTGCGCTGCCGAACAGCGCCAGCGCGCCGACGACGAGCCAGCTGGCGCGCGGTTGGCGGTTCATGATCCCGCCGGTCGCCGGGATCCCGGCCGGGCCCGGTCGGAGGAGCCAGACGAGGAGCGCGGTCGCCGCGACGATGCCGAACCCCACCGCGACGGCCTTCACGATGTCGGCCCGGCTGTGCCGGTGCGGTACCGGTTGCCGCTTGCTGCGTGCGGGGCTCATCGCTTCAACATCCGCCCGACGAGGATCGCGCCCTCATAGAAGATGTACATGGGAACGGCCATGAACAATAGGGAGAATGGATCCTGGCTGGGAGTGATGATCGCCGCAAACGTGGTGATCCCCACGGCGGCCCAGCGGCGGGTGCTCCGGAGCTGGCGGGTGTTCACCACGCCGACCAGCATGAGGAACACGAGGAGCAGGGGGAACTCGAACGCGAACCCGAACGCGGCGAACATCAGCATCACGAGCGTCAGGTACTTGTTGGCGTCGATGAGCGGCCGGATCGAGTGGCCGCCGACGCCGAGCAGGAACGACAACGCCTTGCTGATCGTGAACCAGGCCACGACGCAGCCGAGGCCGAACAACAGGATCGCCGACACGACGAAGCCGATCGCGTAGTGCTTCTCCCGGGGGTTCAGGCCCGGCACCACGAACCGCCAGATCTCCCACATCACGATCGGGACGGAGAGCGCGAGGCCCCCGTAGCCCGAGATCTTCAGCCGCACCAGGAACGGCGCCAGCGGGTCGGTCACGATCAGCTTGCAATTCCCGGCGTTGCCGCCCTGGCTGTGCCGGCAGACGTGCTCGTACGGTCCCGAAAGGAAGTGCAGCACGGGGTTGTAGAGGATGAACACGACGATCCCGCAGAGCGCGATCGCCCCGAACGCGATCAAGAGCCGCCGGCGGAGCTCGATCAGGTGCTCCATCAACGGCATCGTTCCCGCCGTCGCGCGCCTCGCCCGTCGTCGCCTCAGCCGGATCATCAGTGGGTATACGGATCAGATGAACGAGTCGGGCGGACCGTGGAAGCGAGCGTCGGCGTCGGTCCCGTCGTCGGGCGCGGCCGGCTCGATCTCCACCGGCGTGACGGTGCCGGAATCGTCGTCGTAGGTCGGATAGGTCGGGTGATCGCCGGGCTCGTACGGCGCGTCGCCGGGCCGGGTCCCATGCTCGGGATGCAGCACCATGTCGAGCTCACCGCGCACCGTGTCTTGCATCTTGCGGAGCTCGCGCACTGCGGCGCCAACCTGGCGGCCGACCTGGGGGAGGCGCTCGGGCCCGAAGACGAGCAGCGCCACGATCAGGATGACGAGGATTTCCGCGGGTCCGACGCTCATGCTTCCGATCCGAGCTCGGCCGGGAGCCTAGTTCTGCCTAACCCCGGTGGTCGCGTCGTGTGATCTCGGCCCGCGCGCGTGCAGTCTCGGATCGCAACTCGACCAGCGCCGGGCGGAGCTCCCGACCGAGCCGATCGAAGGCGGCCCGGGTCGGAGCGATCTCGCGGCGCACCCGCACGGAGAGCACGGCCAGCACACTGATTCCGAGCGCCGCGATCGCCAGTGCCAGCATTCCAGTCACGGACACGAGGCTACCGGTTCGCCGGGGCGGTCGGAAACCGCTACCGGTTGAGCGAGCGACGCACTTCGGCCGCGAGCTGCTCGAACCAGTCGTCGCCCACGAGGAGGAGATGGAAGTCGAGAAGGTCGTCGGGAGTGAGCGGCGCGCCGACTCGAGACTCGCTGAGCTCGGCCGGGAGTCGCCACACCTGCATGCGGACGCCGCTCGACACCAACAGGTCGACGATCCGACGGCTGGCTTCCTTCGCGACCGCGCCCTGGCAATCCGGACAGCGGAAACAGTAAGAACCCCGCTCGTCGTCGGCGCAGACGCGAACCGTGAGATCGTCCGCGGTCAGTTGTACGTCGCCGCAGCTGGGGCAATTCGCCCTGATCGTCGTCACCGCTCCGTCTCCGTCCTTGGTAGTCATGGAGCCCACGGCTTCGGACTGCGCCCGCCTCCGTGGGTACTTGCTCTACCCTTCGGCACCCCACATATGCCGCTTGAGAGCCTGTGGCCGGATGCCCCGGTGGATGGGGCGTTTGGCCTGACGGGCCACCGCGTTCCGCGCGACTCTTGACCACTCATGACGATCACGTTCGCCCATCGGGGGGCTCGCCTCGAAGAGCCCGAAAACACCATCCCGGCCTTCGAACGCGCCCTGGCGGCCGGCGCGACCGGTCTCGAGACCGATGTGTGGCTCGCGGCCGACGGTGAGGTCGTGTGCTCACACGACGCGGTCGTGCGGAGCGGGAGGCGCCGGCGCCGCATCTCGGAGTCGACGGCCGCCGAGCTGGCGGAGCTCTCGGTACCTCGTCTCGCCGACGTGTACGAGAAGCTCGGCGCCGCGTTCGAATGCTCGGTCGACGTGAAGTCGCCCGACGCCGCCGGCGCGCTGGTCGACGTCGCGCGACGCTACGACGCGCTCGAGCGGCTCTGGGTGTGCAGCCCCGACCTCGACGTGCTGCGCCCGTTGCGCACGGAGCCCGCCGTCAAGCTCGTGCACTCCGACCGCCGCCGCGCGATTCCCGTGCCGCTCGAGCGCCACGCGTCCGAGCTCGGCTCGATGGGCATCGACGCGATGAACATGCATCACAGCGAGTGGACGGCCGGACTGGTGTCACTGTTCCATCGCTTCGACGTACGGGCATTCGCGTGGGACACCCAAGAGGTTCGCCAGCTTCGAGCCGTGCTGCGGATGCACGTGGACGCGGTCTACTGCGATCGCCCCGACCGCATGGTCGCGACCGTCGCCGAATGGACCGACGACGACACGCCGGGCGGCATCGACCGAACCGAGCCGCGCGCGACCTGACGCGGGCGCGTCAAAGGAAGTTCAGGCGCGAGAACGGCCATATCCGGACGAACACGCGTCCGACGATCTTGCTCTTCGGGATCGTGCCGAAGACGCGGGAGTCCTTCGAGTTGATGCGGTTGTCGCCCATCACCCAGTACGCGTTGCCGGGGATCTTCACCGGCGCGAAGTCAGAGGTGTACATACCCTTCGGGAGATACGGCTCGTTCAACTCCTTGCCGTCGATGTACACGTGGCCGCCGTGCCCGGAGACGGTCTCGCCGGAGAGGCCGATGACGCGCTTCACCAAGTCGTCGATACCCGGGTCGCTGCCGGCCGGCGCCTTGAACACGACGATGTCGTCGCGGTGCACGGGGTGCAGCTTGTAGGAGAGCTTGTTGACGAGCACCCGGTCGTGGACCTTCAGGGTCGGCACCATCGACTCGGAGGGGATGTAGAACGCCTGGAACAGGAAGGTCTTGATGAGCAACGCGATGATGAGCGCCAGCACGACGAGGCCGACCCACTCGAACGCCACGCGGATCGCGTCGCTCCCACTGCGTTTCGGGGTGTCGGTCGCGACCGGGGAGCCCGACGGTTCGCCGTCGTCTGCGGGCTCGGGACTGCTCGATAAGGGCTCCACCACGTCATCCTCTCATGCGCGGGCATGCGCGAACGGGTCAGGGTCGTGGCCGGAGCCTTCGGCGTAGCGCGCAAGAACGCGCCGCGCCGCGTCGGCGCCCGCCCGCAGGGCAGATTCGGGACCGGTAACTCGGGCTTCGGGCCCCAACCGGATCAGGAGCCGTTCGAGCCACGCCGGCTCGCTCACAGCCAGCACGACCTCGATCGTGCCGTCGGCGCGGGTGGTGGTCGACTCGGCCGGGTATGCCTCGGCCACCCACGCGGCGCTCGGCGCCAGCTCGATGGTCACGCGTGGGTCGTCGTCGTGCGGATGGAACACGTCGGCGATCTCGTCGTCGCCGGCACTGGCCTCGAAGTGGTCGCCGGTGGCGCGCAACGCGCGAATGCGGTCGACCCGGAACATGCGCTCGGCGTCGGCCCGATGGCAGAACGCGCTGACGTACCACTCGCCCATCGCGAAGAACGCCACCGCCGGATCGATCCGTCGGGTCGTGAGCTCGTCGCGGCCGGCCGACCAGTACTCGATCTCGACGCGTTCGCCACGAGCGGCCGCGTCGCGCACCGCTTCCAGGTAGGGCGGCTCGCCCACCTCCACGACCACCTCGGGGAGGTCGAGCGCGCGCTCGAGCTTCCCGAGCGCCGTCGCCAGCGGACCGTCGGGATCACTGCCCGGCACTGCGAGGAGTGCGCGACCGGCGGCGAGGAGCGCGAGGCCCTCCGCCGGAGTGAGGCGCAGCGGACGGGAGAACTGATCGGCGAGGCGGATCGTCACGAACTCGCCGTCGTCCACCACGTCGAGATAGTCACCCGGCGAATACGGCGGCACCCCGATCATGAGCACGAGCGCGAGGTCGTCGTCGAGCTGCTCGGCGCCCATCCCGAACCGACCCGCGATCTCGGTCTTCGACGCTCCCGGATGCGCGACGATCCACGGCACGATCGCGAGGATCCGCTGCACCTCCGCGCCGGCGACCGGGCGTCCACTCATGCGGCTGCGACCTGGGGATGTGCGCCGGGCCCGCTCATGCGCCACCCGCTGCGACCGACTCGAGCCACTCGATGATGTCGGCGCGCACGTCGGGCGGGTCGAGGATCTCCGCGTGCTCGAGGAAGCCGAGCACGAAGCTGCGGAACGCGGGGCGATTGTTCACCGACACCTCGACGATCGTGATGCCGTCGTGAGTCGGGTCGGGTTCGGCGCGCGCCTCGGGACCGAGCGCGGAGACCACCGCGTCGAGATGGTGGGTATCCACCGCGAGCCGCACCGAGACCGGCGGCGCCTCGCCGAGGAGCCACGCTCGATCTTGGATGTGGTCGTCGGCACGGAAATCGGCCGGAACGTCGAACGCGTCGGGTGCGCCGACGTCGACATCGCCGTCGATCCGGTCGGCGCGGAACGCACGCACCGCATCGCGCACCCGGTCGAAGCCGACGACGTACCAGTGCCCGCGTTTCGACGACAGGCCCCACGGCTCGAGCGTGCGCCGCTCGCCCCGGTACACGAACTCGACGACGGCCCGGTGGCGGAAAGCTTCGAACAGGGTCGCCAGCGCCGGCGCGATCGGAAGCGACGCGATCGGCGCCGCGGAGTAGTCGCCCACACCGCCGAGCTTCATCAGCGCGCCGTGACCGGTGCGGTCGCCGAGCGAGATCGCGCTGACGGCAACGCGCAGGGCCGCGGTCTCGTCGGGCGTGAGGCCGAGATCGGGCAGGCAGTAGTCGTCGGGCCTGACCCGGTAGCCGACCTCGGAGCTGTCACCGATGTTCTCCATCGTGATGGGAACGCCCATCCCCCGCAGGATCTCCTTGTCGCGCTCGAACGCGCGGCGGTTCGCCTCGGGCTGGGCCGGGTAGCCCGCGATCTCGCGCACGAACTCCTCGCGCGTGCGCGGCACCTGGGTGTCGAGCATCAGCGCGAGCAGGTTGAGCACGCGCTCCACGCGCGAAGGGGCATCGGCCACAGCGGAAGGCTATGAGACGTCGGAGGGCCGACCGGACATCACGGGACCCGGGCCGCGGCGGTGATGCCCGCGGCGGCGGCCGCTTCGAACATCACCGGATCGTCGGCGGCCGGACGCCCCATCGAGACGATGTGCAGACCGAGCGACTCGAGCAGCTCCACCGCACCGGCCGGTTCGACGTCGACGAGCTCGTGGCGTTCCGTGAGGCCGGTCGTGTGCAGCTCGGCCCGCAGCGTGCGCTCGTGGTCACCACCGACGCACGGAACCGGAATCAACGCGCGCCCGCGCGTCGCGATCGTGAGCGCGGTCGCGCTGTGATGTGACAAGCCGCGATGCCGCTCCCGCGGGTCGGCGAAGGAGACGCGCAAGCACGCGATCGGCACACCACCGAGCCCGGCCGCGGCGTCGAGCACCGGCCCCACCTCGATGCCGCTGAACCCGAGCCGGGTCGCGGTGCCGACGATGCCGGGCCCCATCGCGACGATCGCGGCGTCGGCGTGAATGATGTGACAGGCGATCGCGAGCGCGCTGTACACCGAGACGGCCTCGTAGTCGCCGCCGAACGCGTGACCGCACGTGATCGTGGCGTCGAGCAGCGCACGGTCGCGGAGGTCGGCGACGATGTCGGAGAGTGCGAGTGGCAGGGCCGCACCGTCGGTCATCACGTACGCGAGTCGCAACTCCGGCCGCGCCCGTTTGAACGCGGCGGCGATCGCCGGCACCTGGCTGTGCAGCGCGGCCGCGACCACCGGCATCCCGTTGATCGACGTGACGTCGGCCAGCTCCGCCCAGTGCTCCTCGGTGCTTCCCACGTCGGTCTGCAAGCTCGTGTAGCGCGCCTTCATGATGTGCCCCGGCCCCGGCGCCGAGTAGTGATCCCGCGCCAGGTTCCAGTGCACGACGTGCCATCCCCCGGTGCCCAGCCCCAGGTCGACGGCAGTGGTGTTCACGACGACGTGATCACCCGCTTCCACCGGCCCCGTGAGCTGTGTGAGCACGTATGCGCGCTCGACCGAGCCGTCGAGATTCACCTCGACGCGCTGCAACCCGGCGCGCTCCTGGAGGATCCTCTCGACTTTGCCGGTCTTGAACGCGGGCACAGCCGAACGCTACCGGCGTCGCCGTGACTCTCCGCGACCAGTGCTCACGCATGCGTCCCGCGGGACGCATTTCGGTCGTGGCTCACTCTGCGCGAGAAGGCCTCACGCGGCGGTTCCGCGGAACTGTTTTCGCGCTCGGGGTCCGCGGCGCACCGCGTTTTTCGTCATCTGATGTCGCGACCCGTCGTGCCGCAACCTTCTGCAATCAGAACGCAATTTCGTCTGCAACCACTGCTCGGGTCGCTCGCCCGACACGGCGGCGCTGGTTGTCGACGCCGACGTGGCCGGGACTCACGCAGTCAGCGACTCCCTGCCAACGACGCGCAAACGGCCGAGGTGGCGTTCGGGTCTACGCGGGAGCAGGTAGCCGCGAGAGTGTTCGGGCCGCTCATCGACACGGCGTCGTAGCTCGTCGCGGCGTCCGACCAGGCGGCTGCGCTCGTACAGGCGTTGAACGACTGCATCGCCATCGCGTTGAGTTGCTCGCGGGTGATTCCTACGGCCTGCTCATACGTGGCCAGTATCTTCAAGTACCCGTCGACCGAGTCCTTGCAATCCAACACGACAGTGACGCCGGGCACAGTAACGGGCAAGGTCGTTGCGGGTGCGACGGTGACAGGCGTCGTCGTGAGTGACGCGGGCTTCGACGCACTTTCACCGCACGCCGAGAGGGCGGCCGCGAGAACGCAGATCACGACAAGGTGTCTGTACGCTCTCGGTTCCATCGTCGGAAAGGGTACGTCCCGGTCCCGGTGGGCGCCGAGGGCTGAAACCCGGCACCCGGGACTCAGCCGACAGCCACTGCTTCGAGCACCGCGAGACGAACAATCAGCGCAGCGACGAACACCGCTTGCAGAAGGGGGCGTCGTGCGCTTCGCAGTACCAGCGACCGTCCAGCTGATACCAGCCGTCCTTGGCCGTCGCTCGCGCTGCCAGCCGCTCCGCCGTCGCTACGTCGGGGGCTGCGTTCGAGCTCGTTTCCGATCCGGGTATGCCGGTAATCCACCACCAGATGCCCAAGAAGAGGCACAGCGTCGCGTCGGTAACCGGGTTGCTGGTACTCCCATGTGCATGTTCAAACGTGGTTTTCAGGCTCTCGGAAAGCGAAACGTGTCGCCGCGCCACGGCACCAGTCAAGCAGTTCGGAGCCACGCGTTGCTTCAGACGCACCTCTGCTTCCTGGCGTTCGTCCCGGTGCTCAGGCCTTCACCCAACGACAACCAGTGCTTCGAGAACGATGACACGAAGGCGGTTGACGCCCGTTGATCGCTCGCGGACTTACAGGCGGGATCGGGCGATACTGACGATGTGCGACACCGACACCGCCGAGGGCTGCGTGTGTTCGTGCTCGTGGCCTTGTGCGCGTTTGCGTTGGCCGCGAGTGGACTTCTCTACGCCTACTCCGACCACGCGCAGGAGTCGGCGCGATTGCGACGGGCGGCGGATCGGCTGACGACGCCGTCCGGCTGGACGTTCATCGGGAGCTACCAGGAATCGGGATCAGGCTTTCCGTGCTTCATCTCATGTTTCCACCCCGGCGTGACCAAGGTCTACCGAACGAGTGCCCCACCTCCTGAAGCGTGCGCAGTGGCCCGTGCGCAGGTGAGCCGTGAAGTTGCTTCTGCTGAGCACACCTCCTACGACTCGAACTGCGGATGGCGTGCGCCCATCGCCTCGGTCGGATCGCGAGCCACTGTGGGAGCAGGCGCGCAAACGGCAAGCGTCCTCCGCGCGTGGCGGTCGCCGCCGTGGCCCGGGCGGATCGATGCGACTGCGGGCGGAACCTACGTATGGGTGTACTTCAGCGGCGGTCCGACATGACAGCCGCGCCGACAGTTCTCCAACTCCGGGCCATATCCCGGTAACAGGCATGCGAAGAAACGCTCATGCAGACAATTTCTTGCTGTAGCGCCCGACGACGAGCCAAACAGTTGGTGCCTCCGCGGCGTGTATATCGGCGTGATGCAACCCGGCCGGCGGTTCGCGGGGCTCATGCTCGCGTTGGGCATGCTCGTCGCATTCGGGGCATGTAGTTCCGGCGCGGGTACCCCCGGCGCGACCCACACAACCTCGACGACCGGACCGCGCCCGACGATCACCGCCAAGGCGCTCTGCAATCAGACCTACGGCGGTGGAAGCCACTTCGCCGACACGCGACTGACGACCGTCAAGGCGCTCCGCGATCAGGCCAGGCCCTTCGTACCGCCGTCTGTACTCGAGCGCGCGCTGGCGGGACTAGCCGGGTCGGCTCCGGCCGCGTGGTGCCTCTACGCGCCGAAGTTCGAACTGCTCCTCTCACAGGGTGTGGTGGGCGGCCCCTCCGGCGCGGTTTGTGTCGCCGAGGTGGCTACCGCGGGACCGTTGAGCGGTCTCACGATTGGCGATTGGTGCCGAGCGACGAAGCCGTTACACGCCGGGCCACCTTTCCCTCCGAGCGGGTAACACCCGAGGCGATGTATCCCGCGAGAAGCACAGCTTCTGGCACCTGACGAACCGGGTACTGGCGGCGAGCGGCGCGCCGTCTGTCATCATTAGGGAGTGCGCAAGCCCAGGGCAGTCGTCTATTGCCTCGTGGGGAGCCTGCTGGGGCTGCTGGCCGCCTCCGAAGTCCACGGAGTCGTGTTTTCCCAGAACGCGCCGTGGGTCCGAGATGCGCCCTGGACCACACGCGCGTTGATGCTTGCGTTCCCGATCGTGTTCGGGTTCGCCGCCGTCGCCTGCTTCAGGTCCGCGCTCACCGACTGGAGGTCGCCGCCTCGCGGCGAGCCAACCACCTACGGGCGTCCGGGAGTCGTAGTACTTCACCCGCCGGCGGCTGAGGAGCGCGGCGGCCAACGTGACGAGGGCGGCCGTGGCGGTCACCGCGCCGAAGATCGCCCACTCCAGTCCGTACCGGTAGTGCCGCATCGAAGGCTCCGCGAACACGACCACGATGCATACGACCGTGACAACCGCGAGGTACGGGTGCGCGGCGAGCCATCGCTGAAACGAGCTCGGCGGATCAGCACCAAACCCTGAGCGCGTGCACCGAGGAAGGGTTGGTCGGTCGAGAAGCCGAACAGTTGGCCCGAAGCGAGCGATAGCGAGCCTTCGGGACAGTTCGGCGTTCGAGCGGCCGACCCGACCCCAACGCCCCGACGACGAACGCGACTACAACGAGGCGATCAACCGCTCCACACGCTCATCGCGCGACTTGAACGGGTCCTTGCACAGCACGGTCCGCTGCGCCTGGTCGTTGAGCTTCAGGTGCACCCAGTCGACCGTGTAGTCGCGCTTGCGTTCCTTCGCCCGCTTGATGAACGCGCCGCGCAACCGCGCCCGCGTTGTCTGCGGCGGCGTGTTGATCGCTTCGTTGATCTCCTCGTCGGTGACCATGCGCTCGACCTGGTCGCGCCGCTCGAGCAGGTAGTACAACGACCGCGATCTGGTCACGTCGTGGTACGCGAGGTCGAGGAGCGACACCCGCGGATGGGTGAGCGGCAGCGAGCCACGCGTCCGGTACGACTCGATCAGGTTGTGCTTGATCACCCAGTCGACCTCGGTGGTGAGCTTGAGCGGATCCTGCTCGAGGTGACTCATCACGTGCTCCCACATCTCGAGCGCCTTCTGCTCGAGCGGCGGGAGACCGTGGCGCTTGGCGAAGCGCAACGCCCGGTTGAGGTACTCGGCCTGGATGTCGATGGCCGAGAGCTCGCGACCGTTGGCGAGACGCACGCGCCGGCGGCACGTCGTGTCGTGACTGATCTCGCGGATCGCGCGGATCGGGTTCTCGAGTGTGAGGTCGCGCCAGGGTGCGCCGTCGTCTTCGAGCATGCGCAGGATGATGGAGGTCGCGCCGACCTTGAGGAACGTCGCGTACTCGCTCATGTTGGAGTCGCCGACGATCACGTGGAGGCGGCGGAACCGCTCGGCATCGGCGTGGGGCTCGTCGCGCGTGTTGATGATCGGCCGCGAGCGCGTCGTGGCGCTCGACACGCCTTCCCAGATGTGCTCGGCGCGCTGCGCGATGCAGTACATGGCGCCGCGGGCCGTCTGGAGAACCTTGCCCGCGCCCGCGTAGATCTGGCGGGTCACGAGGAACGGGATCAACACGTCGGTGAACTTGGAGAAGTCGCCTTCGCGTTCCACGAGGTAGTTCTCGTGACAGCCGTAGGAGTTGCCCGCGCTGTCGGTGTTGTTCTTGAAGAGGAACACCTCACCGCGGATGCCTTCTTCGCGGAGTCGCTGCTCGGCGCTCTGCACGAGGCCTTCGAGGATTCGTTCGCCGGCCTTGTCGTGCACGACGACGTCGTGGATCGAGTCGCACTCGGGGGTCGCGTACTCGGGGTGGCTGCCGACGTCGAGGTAGAGGCGGGCGCCGTTCTCGAGGAAGACGTTGCTCGACCGTCCCCACGAAACGACTCTCCGGAAGAGATACCGGGCCACCTCGTCGGGACTCAACCGGCGCTGGCCGCGGAGGGTGCAGGTGACGCCGTACTCGTTCTCCAGACCGAAGATGCGGCGTTCCATCGGGGCGAGTGTACGAGTTCGTGGTGCGGTCCGGGCCCCTCGCTCCGTTTCGGGGCCGATCTGGCCGCCCGGGCCGCGGGAGGCTCGGCCCTCATACACTCGTGTCGTGGTCCCGATGAGCCGACTCACTTCGCTCCAGGGAACGTTCCGAGCGCACGTGCTGGCCGCGCGCCTTCTCGACGAGGGATTCGACGTCGAGCTGCGCGGCGCTCTCGACGGGCCGTACGGCCTGACGGTCGGTGATCTCGCGCGGGTCGACGTGTACGTCCCCGGCGACCAGATCGAGGAGGCGAGCATGGTGTTGCTCGTCACCGAGGTCGACGAGGTCGACGAGCAGTTCGACGACGACCGTCCGCCGCGAGCAGCGCGCCGCCACGTGAGCGGACGCGTCGTCGCGGCCTTGATCCTGTTCGTGCTCGTCGCCGGACCGCTCGCGCAGGTGCTGCGCTGGTACTGATCGCCCGGTCTCGGCTACTTCGAGTCGAGCAGGCCGGTCAGCTCGGCGTTCTTGATACGGCGGAAGGCGCGCCGCGGGCGGGCTCGCTCCAGCAACGCGACTTCGAGGTGCTCGGCGCCGAGTGACGCACCGTCGGCCCCGAGGACGCGCGCTCCCAGCTTCAGCGCGTCGCCGAGCTCCATGCCATCGGTGAACTGGCTCTCGAGCGCCTCGGTGATCTGCTCGGACTGGCCGCCCAGCACCGCGAAGCGGCGCTCGTCCATGACCACGCCGTCGTAGAAGAGGTGGTACATCTCGGCGTGGTCGTCGCCGGTGCGCCCCACTTCGGCGACGAGCAGCTCGACCTCGTACGGCTTCATCTCGTGCGTGAAGACCTGCCCGAGGGTTTGTGCGTACGCGTTCGCGAGCTCCTTGGCCGACACGTCCTCGCGCGAGTACGAGTAGCCCTTCAGGTCCGCGTGGCGCACACCGGCGACGCGCAGCATCTGGAATTCGTTGTACTTGCCGACCGCTGCGAACGCGACCCGGTCGTAGATCTCGCTGATCTTCGACAACGTGCGGGAGCCGTTGTCGGCCACGATGAGGACGCCGGCGGCGCACTCGAGCGCCACCAGGCTCCGACCCCGGGCGATCCCCTTCCGCGCGTAATCCGCGCGGTCCTTCATCACCTGTTCGGGTGAGACGTAGAAGGGCATGTTCATTGTTCTGCACCTCCCCGTTCGCGGCCGTCGAGTAAGGCGCGGCTGCGGGCTTCCACGTCGGCCTCGTCGAGCGCCCGGAAGCCGTCGGCGTCGATGGCGGCGACGAGCGGGAAGATGCCCCGCACGAGATCGGGGCCGCCGGTTGCGACGTCTTCGTCGGCGGCCGCGAACAGCGCCCGGATCGCGACGGCGATCGTGTCGTCGAGCGACATGCTCTCGGTCCAGTTCGCCTTGATCCAGTTGCGGGCGTGGACGCTGCCCGAGCCCTGGCCCTGGTAGTCCTGTTCCTCGTACCGGCCGCCGGTGATGTCGTACGAGAAGACCCGGCCCCGTTGGCGGTGCTGGTCGTACCCGGCGAACAGCGGCACCACCGCGAGGCCCTGCATCGCGGCCGGCAGATTGCCGCGCACCATCATGCCGAGCTGGTTGGCCTTGCCTTCGAGGCTGAGCACCTCGCCCTGCACCTTCTCGTAGTGCTCGAGCTGGGTCTGGAACAGCTTCACCATCTCGATCGCGGGCCCGGCCGCGCCGGCGATCGCGACGCCGGAGAAGTCGTCGGCCGCGAACACCTTGTCGATGCGGCGGTTCGCGATCGAGTAGCCCGCCGTGGCGCGGCGGTCGCCGGCCATGACCACGCCGTCGGCGTAGCGGATCGCGACCACGGTCGTACCGTGGGGCACCTCGAACGGTGCGGTCCCGGCCGCCGCACCGGCGCCCGGCAGCTGGTGCGGGCTCACCTGGCGCAGGAGCTCCGAGAACGACGGTCCCGGGTCGGTGTGGGGGGCGAACAGCGGCAACGAGCTCGGTTCAGGCATCGGCCGCGGAGCCTACCGTCGGATCTCAGCCGGTCAGTGCGACCACCCGGGCCCGGGCGACCTCTGCCAGTTCGTCATCGCGGGCGACATAAGCCATCGCCGCGGCGAGGCGGTCCTCGTCGTCCTCAACCTGTCCGATGGCGATGTTGCAGTTGAAGCACAGGATCCCACGCACCCGACCGGTCGTGTGGTCGTGATCGACGTTGTCGGCATCGGGCCTGCCGCAGATTGCACAGCCGCCACCCTGCGAGGCAAGCAGCTCATCGAACGCTTCCAGCGTGAGCCCGTACTTCCGCTTCAAGTGGCTCTTACGATTGAGATCTTTCTCGAAGGAGTTCCTGCGTACGAGTTCTGGCGCTCGAGGTATCGCTCGCGGTTCTCGCGCTGCCACTTCAGAGCGCGATCGATGTAGGGCTGCGGATTCTCGAGGTACTTGGCGCGACGCGTTGCAAGATTGCACGCTTTGCACTCCGGGCGAAGCCCGTCTCGCCCACTCTTGTTCGCGTAGAAGCCAGCGACGGGCTTGGAAACCCCACACATCTTGCAGGTCTTCATGCATCGAGCATAAGGCCTGCGTGAGACACTCTAAGAAGGGGTTTGTACGGGGTTAC
>Ga0265325_10000708_pt1 | contig 24173 bp, 22 predicted proteins | sample 41420metaG_FD_202090 | JGI IMG/M metagenome (GOLD analysis project Ga0265325, IMG submission 202090) | Rhizosphere microbial communities from Carex aquatilis grown in University of Washington, Seatle, WA, United States - 4-14-20 metaG | ecosystem: Host-associated > Plants > Roots > Rhizosphere... | reverse complement strand
GAGGTCGAGAATACGGTCGGCGAGCAAAGTTCGCCCGCAATCTGCGACGGGCCGGCATTGGCGATAACAAGGAATGTCTTCGAGTCGACGACCGGCTTGAGCGACGCCAGCAGCACGTTCGACCAGATGTAGCCGGCGATGAAGTCGACCTTGTCGGACTCGATCAGCTTTTCGGTCTTCTGCTTGCCGGTTTCCGGCTTGAAGCCGTCGTCTTCGTAGATGACCTCGACCGGCAGCCCGCCCATCTTGCGGCCCATGTGATCAAGCGCGAGCTCGAACGAGTTGCGCATGTCCTCGCCGATGACGGCGACCGGACCGCTGAATGTGCTGACGAAACCGATCTTGATGGATTTTTGCTGGGCCATGGACGGGCCCGCGGCGAGCAGCAAAGCGGTGCTCGCGGCCAAGAGTGTTTTACGCATATGGACATCCTCCCAGAGGGCCATTCGGCCCTGTTCCTTTTGGTAGTCTAATGTAGCGGCAGAAACGCCAAAAGGTCCACCGGCGTGCGCCCGAACTATATTTCGGCCGATGAAGTTGGCTCGTGGTCACCGGTGTTTCCGGCTAACCGGCCATGCGGCTGCGGCCATTGACCGGTGCTCCGGAGCCCCGGCAGTCTAGTATTGCCGGCCCCAACTAGCGGCCCCCCAATGGGACATTCAACCTTTGTCGAAATCGCTCGAAAAGACCTATGACGGGATCATCATCGGCGCCGGCCATCACGGGCTGATCCTCGGCACCTATCTCGCCCGCGCCGGCCTCGACATCCTTTTGGTGGATCGGCGGCTCACGTATGGCGGCGGCCTGTGCACGCGCGAAGTGACACTTCCCGGCTTCTATCACAACCTCCATTCGATCAATCACTTCCACATCAGCGAGACGCCCTGGTTCAAGGACCTGAACCTGGACGAACGCGTCACCTACATCACGCCGCGTTACGAGTTCGGCCAGGCGCATCGCGACGGCTCCGCGCTGGTGCTCGGTCGCGACCTGGAAGAGTCGGTCGCCAATATTGCGCGCTTTTCCAGGAAAGATGCGCAGACCTTCCGCGACTGGAACCGCAAGGCCGAGAAGATCACGCGCGAGATTTTCTTGCCCGAACGCTACGCCGAGCCCTTGGCCAAAGACGAACGCGAGGCGCTGCTGTCGCGCACGGCGCTGGGACGCGAATTCCTCGAGATGTCGAACCGGCAGCCGCTCGATGTCGTACGCGAGTTGTTCGAGAACGAACACGTGCGCCTGCTGTTCCTGTTCAAGGTGTCGCTGTTCGGTACCTGGCTGGTCGACACGATGTCGAAAACGTCGCCGATGGGTTCGGTGATCCGCGCCTTCGATCTTGAAAGCGGTTACCAGCTTTGCCAGGGCGGCTCGTTCAATCTGGCGCGCGGATTGATGGAGGCATTCATTGCCGCCGGCGGCACATTCCAGCCGCAGGTCAATATCGACCACATCGTGATCGAGAATGGCCGCGCCACCGGCATCGAACTGGCCGATGGACGTACCGTGCGTGCCAGGCAGTTTGTCGCGTCCACGCTCGACGTGCACCAGACATTCGAGACATTGATCGGACGCGAACAGCTCCCGGCCGCGTTTCTCAATAAACTTGACGCTTTCCAGTACACGGCATGGAGCCTGTTCGGCCTGCATCTCGCGCTCAACGAAAGCCCGCGTTTCGCCGCGGAAAAATCCGATCCCAACATCAACCGCGCGATGAAATGGAGCATCGGCGCCGAGACCATGGAGGACCTGTTCTCCGCCCACCAGGATGTGCAGGCCGGCCGCGTGCCCAAGCTCGTGCAGTTTGGCTCAGGGCCCTTGAGCCTGCTCGATCCGACACAGGCGCCGCCGGGCAAGCACACGACCTATTGCTGGCACGTGATGCCGCTCGAGCCTGATCTCGGCGGCAAAAGCTACGACACCTTCAAGGAGGAGTTCTCCGACAAGATCATCGAGTGTTTTGCGCGCTACTGCCCGAACATGACGAGCAAGAATATTCTCGGCCGCTACGTCTACACCGGGCGCGAATACGTGCAGGAAATGATCAATATGCGCGGCGGCGACATCTTCATGGGCGCCTTCAACGCCGAGCAGGTGATGTACAACCACTTTGGCTACCGCTCGCCGATCCCGAACCTCTACAGCGCCGGCTCCGCCGGACATCCCGGCGGCGCCATTTCCGGCGGCGCGGGCTATATCAGCGCCGGCGTGATCGCAAACGATCTCGGCCTGAAAAAGTGGTGGACGCCATGGGATGCGCGCGCCGCGCTTGAACAATTGCCGCAGCTGGAACGAGGCGCGGCATGACCGCCGATTTGCAGAATGTCGTCTTCCCCGGCCTCAAGGATCGCGTCGTCATTGTCACCGGCGCTGGGCAGGGCATAGGCCGGGTGTTCGCCAAGGCTTTTGCCGCGGCCGGCGCACGCGCCGTGATCGCCGAACTCAATGAGAAGAAAGCCGCGGCGGTTTCCGAGGAAATCATGAAGGCCGGCGGCGAGGCGCTCGCTGTCACCACCGATGTGGCTGACGAAGCTTCCATCAAGGAAATGGCCGAACTGGTTGAGGACGAATACGGCCGCATCGATGTCCTGATCAACAACGCAGGGATTTTCTCGACGCTGGAAATGCGCCCGTTCGACCAGATTCCGCTGGAAGAATGGGAGCGCGTGCTGCGCGTCAATCTCACCGGGCCGTTTCTCTGCGCCCGCGCGGTGCTCCCGGCCATGCGCCGCGCAAAATGGGGCCGCATCATCAATGTCGCGTCCGGCGCCGTACGCCTTGGCCGGCCGAATTATCTGCACTACATCGCAACCAAGGCGGCTTTGTCGGGCATGAGCCTGTCGATGGCGCGCGAGCTGGGGGCTGACAACATCACCGTGAATGCCATCTTACCGGGTGCAACGTTTACGGAAATCGAACGCAAGACCGTGACCCCGGCACAAAAGGAACGGATTATCGCCATGCAATGCGTGCCACGCGCGGAAGTGCCTGAAGACCTGGTCGGCGCGGTGCTGTTTCTGGCCTCGGAAGCCTCCGCCTTTGTCACCGGGCAAAGCATCAATCTCGACGGCGGGGTGACAGGCTCATGACGCCGACCGTCGCCATCATCGCGCCGGGCAATATGGGCGCCGGCGTCGCCGGCCGCCTGACCGAGAACAAGGTCCCGGTGCTGACCTCGCTCGCAGGCCGCAGCGAGGAAAGCGCCAAGCGCGCGCGTGAGGCCGGCATGCAGCCGGTCGAGGAACGCGCACTTGCAGAAGCCGATTTCCTGATGTCGATCGTCCCGCCCGGCGACGCTCTGGCGCTTGCGCAGCGGCTTGCTCCGGTCCTGGCCGCTGCCAACAAGAAGCCGGTCTATGTCGAATGCAATGCGGTCAGCCCGCCGACGATGCTGAAAATCGCGGACGTGATCGCGACGACCGAGTGTCCTTTCGTCGGCGCCGGCATCATCGGGCCGCCACCCAAGCCCGGCAGCACGAATACGCGGATTTATGCCTCCGGCCCTGCGGCCCGGGACCTTGCGAGGCTCAATGAATACGGGCTGATCATCCGTGTGCTCGAGGGCCCGCTGACAGCTGCTTCGGCGCTGAAAATGTCCTACGCCGGAATCACCAAGGGCTTTACCGCGCTCGGCGCCGGCATGATGCTGGCGGCAACGCGCGGCGGCTCGGCCGAAGCGTTGAAAGCCGAACTCGCCGAAAGCCGTCCCGATTTGCTGCGCTATCTCTCGAACCAGGTGCCCAGCATGTATTCGAAAGCCTACCGCTGGGTGGCGGAACTTGATGAGATCGCGAGCTTCGTCGGTGCCGACCACGCGGAGCACGAAATGCTGTCGGCAGCCGCGCGATTCTACGAGCGCATTGCCGAAGACGTTGACGAGGACAAGACGGAAGTTGGTGCACTCGACAAATTCCTCGGCAAGTCATGAGCAAGACATGACAGCGCAGCCCCCCGTTCTCGTCGCCGAACATCCCGGCTACCGCGTCATCACCTTGAACCGGCCGGACAAGCTCAACGCCTTCAACGACGCGATGCACGAGGGATTGCGCAAGGCGATCGAAGACGCGGAAGCCGATGAAAGCTGCCGCGCGCTCATGCTCACCGGCGCCGGCCGTGCGTTCTGCGCCGGCCAGGACCTGAGCGACCGCCTGCTGAAGCCCGGCGAAACGCCGGTGCCACGCAATTCACTCGAGCAATATTACAATCCGCTCGTGCGAAAGCTGCGCGACCTGCCCTTCCCGGTGATCGCTGCGGTCAATGGCGTTGCCGCCGGCGCGGGAGCCAACATCGCCCTCGCCTGTGACATCGTGATTGCCAGTCTCAAGGCCAACTTCGTCCAATCATTCGCCCGCATCGGACTCGTCCCTGATTCCGGCGGAACGTGGTTCCTGCCCCGGCTGGTTGGTGACGCGCGCGCCCGTGGCCTGGCGCTGCTTGCGCAGGATCTGCCCGCCGAAAAGGCGGCGAGCTGGGGCCTGATCTGGCGCGCGGTCGATGACGAGATCTTGATGCATGAGGCGACGCGCATCTGCGAGCACTTTGCGCAGGCCCCTACGCAGGGACTCGCGATGATCAAGCGCGCTCTCAATGCATCCGCAGGCAATACACTCGATGCCCAACTCGATCTCGAACGCGATTTACAGCGCGCTGCCAACCTGACGCCCGATTATGCCGAGGGCGTGCGAGCTTTCATGGAAAAACGCAAACCCAATTTTACCGGCCGCAAGACATGACGACCAAACCCCCCTTAAACGTCGGGATTGCCGGGCTCGGTGCGGTCGGGCTGGAAGTGGCCAAGCGCCTGATCACCGGCGTGCCGGGCCTGAAACTCGCCGCCGTCGCCGTACGCGACGTTGAAAAAGCGCGGCGCGCCTTGCCGCAGGCCGGCGACAGCATCCCGGTGCGCAAGGCCACCGAGCTCGCCGATCATTGCGACATCGTGGTCGAGTGCCTGCCGCCGGCGCTGTTCCGCGAGGTCGCCATCAGCGCGATCGACAAGGGCCGCATCTTCATGCCGCTTTCGGTCGCGCAACTTCTGGAGAATGGCGACCTCGTCGAGCGCGCCAGGAAACATGGCGCACGCATTTTGGTGCCGACCGGCGCGCTTATCGGTCTCGATGCTGTTCGCGCGGCAGCCGAGGGCACAATCCATTCGGTCAAGATGGTAACGCGCAAGCCGCCTGCCGGGCTCGAGGGCGCGCCCTATTTACGCGACCAGGGGATCTCGGTGAGCGGCCTCAAGGCGCCGTTGAAAGTCTTTGACGGCAGCGCGCGCGACGGTGCCCGTGGATTTCCCACCAACGTCAACGTCGCTGCGGCGTTGAGCCTCGCCGGCATCGGGCCTGACCGGACACAACTCGAGATCTGGGCCGACCCCACCGTCACCAGGAATACTCACACGATTACGGTCGATGCCGATACCGCGCGCTTCACCATGACGATCGAGAATATTCCGTCGGACAATCCGCGCACCGGCAAAAGTGTTGCTCCGTCCACGGTCGCTGCACTGCGCGCGCTGGTCTCCGAACTGAAGGTCGGCACGTGATGCAAATGGCCGCCGGCAGGCGTGCCTGCGGCGGCCCTTTGTTGGTTTACCGAACGCGGTATCAGTTTTTCTTCGGCTCGGCGGCCTGCGGATTGGCCTTCAGGTAGTCCTGGTACGAGCGGCCGGCGAAGTTGTTGGACTCCGGTTCGGCCTGAGCCTGCGCCGAACTGCCGTCAACCGGCGCACTGGCCATTTCCTTGGTGCACAGATCCTGGAACACCACCGTGCCTTCCGGCGTGTAGTTCTTGGTCAGGCAGGTGCAGGGGCCCGGCTCGACCGAACGCACCGCGTAGCTGACGGGGCGCACATAAAGCCGGTCGTGCGCGTAGCGGAAGTGGAAGTTGTGGTGCCAGTGATGGAAGCCGATGTTATGGCCGCCATTGTGACCGCCATTGTGACCGCCGTTGTGGCCGCCGTTATGTCCGCCATTGCCATGGGCAAAAGCTGGACCGGACGTGATTGCCGCAGTTGCGAGCGTCGCGATAGCGGCGAGGCTGAGAATGAGCTTACGGGACATGACGTTCTCCTGAACTCGAAGTCGTATCCCCGATAGCTTTTCGTCGCCGGGACGGCGCAAAAGGTTCAATGCAGCCATTAACCGCTCAGACGCGCAGGAATATCTTGCGCCGGTACAAATAGCCGGCGAGAGCGATGGCCAGAAAAAGCCCAACCACATGCGCCACAAATAGGCCGGTGCCTGGTGTCACGGCGCGATCCAGCCAGGCCGATACGTCCCCACCCACGAAACGCAGGGCGAATGGCTCAAATCCAACGATATTATTGATGAAATAAAGCGTGATGGCGTTGGCGCCGATCCATACGAAGACGGTCGCCCAGGCCTTCCATCCCCACACATCCGTCACCTGGTGCATAACGCCGAGCAACATTGCGCCATAACCGCTGACAACCAGTACGAACGACGACGTCCAGATCGCCTTGATGATCGGGAATTGCAACGCCCAAAGGTATCCAGCCGCGACCATCACGATCCCGCCGCCGATCAGCCACAACGATCTTTGCGTCGGTGTCAGCCGGTCATCTTTCAGCAAAAGGCCCGCCAGGACGCCAAAGAGACAGGTGCCAATCGCCGGCAATGTGCTCAACAACCCTTCCGGATCGCGCGTTTTGTCCCACAACCGTCCGGGCAAATAGTTCGCGTCGATCCAGTTCGCGAGATTGGCGTCCGGCGCGAAGGAACCGGCGCCAATGCCCGGGACCGGAACGAAAGTCATCAAGGCCCAGTAGCCGCCGAGCAATACAACGACCGCTGCGATCAGCCCGCGCTGGCCGAGATTCAGAAACAGGACGGCCGCGAACAGATAACAGATGGCAATGCGCTGCAGCACGCCCACGTAGCGAATGTCGCTCCAGTGCTGGGCAACGCCGCCGTAAAATATCACGCCAAGCGCGTAAAGCAGCAGGGCCCGCCGCAGCACGCGCAAATACGTCCTCGCTTTGCCATCGCGTTCGACCAGCCGCGGCAACGCAAGAACAATCGAAACGCCGGTGACAAAAATGAATAGCGGAAAGATGAAATCATAGAAGCGAAACCCTTCCCACGCTGCATGGCTCATCTGGGTTTTAAGAAAGTTGCCGAACGAACTTAGCTCCGGTCCCTTGTCGTGGAGCATGCGGTCGAGAACCCAGATCGCACCATCGGCGCCGAGGATCCAGAATATATTAAACCCGCGCAGCGCATCGACCGACACGACGCGGCTGGTTTGGACGGCGAGCGGCACTTCTGCATATCGCATGGGGCGCCGATTGCGGTTGCTGACATATTGACCCGACGAAAACGGGTCAGCGTGGAAATGGTTGCGAAGACCTAGCCGATCGACGTGACGGAATCTTGACCCACGTCAATAGCACGGAAATCCGACGCGATAGCGAAGTAAAACGCTAGTGCCGTGATGCTGCCATGGCCGTGACTTCGGAGTCGCACCGGCCAGCCGGATCCTGAACGCGGAAATAGTTCCGCCCAACGAAGGATTGATCGTAGTGGTGCCACGCAGTGCTGTGGTCGTAAGCCTGCACACCGGCCAATGTCACCGCGAACACCGAGCTTTCCATATCGCGCTGCTGCGCGTCGAGGTTCTGCGGGAGCTGCGAACTGGCATAGTCCACGTAGTAGACCCGGCGCACGCAGGAAAGGTCCTTTGTGGCATCAAGCGCAGCCTTCGCCGTCATCAGGTGATCGGAATGGTCTTTCGCATTGATGCGGGTATCGGTCTCCGCAACATTGAGCTGCACGAGCGTGGTGCTGCCACGCTCGTAAGCGACGATCGCTTTCAGCGTTGCGACCAAATCGTTCCAGCCGTGATAGGTCGCTGAACCGTCGATCGCCCGCAAAACGCTATTCTCGCCGCTCGACAGGCGTTTGAGTGATTCAAATCCGGTCTCATAATATCCGTCGCCTGACCAATGACCGTCGGGCACGCGCAGGAAATAGCCGACGGTGTTGCGATAGCTGACGCGATAGATGTTGTGGCCGTTGAACGACATCGACGCCGCCGAACGCTCGCCGGGCGCGGCATCCGCGTCGGCCATAAAGCGGATCGCGGCTTCGGCTCCGTTTTCGCGCGCCAGATAGAAAGGATGCTTGCGGCCGCCCAGGCCGATGCCGAGCCCGGCATCGCCGGCGGTCAGATGCACGAACACGGTCTTGGCCGCACCGCCGATGACGTCCTGAAACGCGGACGGATTCATGAACAGTTGCCAGTCGTCCTCGTGGGCCGCGAAATAGAATGACACCTTGTCCGGGCGCTTGCCGTCTTCGGCCAACGCTGGCGCGCCCGCCAGCATCGCGCCGGCAAGACAGGCAGTCACAATCAAGCGTGATATTGACATCCCCGACCCCTTCTCGGCCCCTGATAGCTGGCAAATAGGATACGAATGCAGATCGTGCAATGAAAGCCCGGTGGTAGGCCAGTATGACCGCCACATCCGGCGCGGCTGCGTTTGACAATCCATAGGCGCTCTTTATCGTTTGCGTACAAATAATTAGACCCTGGCCGCCGGAAGACTGCCGCATGAAGCCCGCGCCCTTCATCCGCCACGTGCCGAAGACCCTCGACGAGGCGTTGAGGATTCTGGCCGACGTCGCGCCGCACGACGGCCGCGTCCTGGCCGGCGGCCAAAGTCTCGTGCCGATCATGGCGTTCCGCCTCGCCAAGCCGGCGCATCTCGTGGACATCAACGAGGTCGCCGGGCTCGACAAGATCAGCAGCGATGGAAAGGCCCTCTCCATCGGCGCGCGCGTTCGCCATGCCGCATTTCACAAATCGGTGGTCGACAATCCACTCGGCCAGTTGCTCAGCGTGGTCGCGCGCCATATCGCGCACTATCCGATCCGCATGCGCGGCACATTTTGCGGCAGCCTTGCGCATGCCGACCCGGCTTCGGAATGGTGTCTGACCGCGGCAACGCTCGATGCCACCCTGATTGCCAGGAGCACGCGTGGCGAACGCCGGATTGCTGCCAAGGATTTTTTCGAAGGCATCATGTCGACTGCCCTCACTGAAGACGAATTGCTCGCCGAAGTGCGGCTGCCATTGCTCTCTGACGACGCCAAGTTCGGGTTCAATGAATACAGCCGTCGTGCCGGCGACTTCGCAATGAGCGCCGCGCTCGTCACATACCGGGTGCAAGGCGGCAAGATCGCGGACGCGCGCGTGGGCGTCGGCGGCGCCGAAGCCTCGCCGCGTCGAATTGCAGAGGCTGAAGTGGCACTGAACGGTCAGTTACCCGATGACAAGACATTCCGGACCGCAGCGGAAGCCGCCGCCATGGCAATTGAGCCGCTTGAAGACCACCAGACCAATGCCGAATACCGGCGCGACCTGGTACGCGCCGTTGTTCGCCGCGCGCTGGAGCAAAGCGCATGACTACACAATTATCCGCTCGTCCCCGCGAAAGCGGGGATCCAGGACAACAATCGCCTCGCCTGCGTTTGCATCTCTGGATTCCCGCTTGCGCGGGAATGAGCGGACGGTGGATCGCGTCATGACCGCGCACGGCACCAAAGGCTCCGGCATGACCTGGGTCGGTCGCGCCATCCGGCGGCTGGAAGACCCGGCGCTGATCTCCGGCCAGGGGCGTTTCACCGCTGATCTGCCCGCCACGCATTGGGTGCGGTTCGTGCGCAGCCCGGTCGCTGCCGGAACGATCGCGAGCGTCAAGGCGCCGAAAGGCGCAATGCTGATCACGGCGTCCGACCTCACAGGCGTGAAGAAAATCACGCCGATGCTGCACAAGTTCAACTACAAGCCGGTTGGCCAGCCGGCATTGGCCGACGGTGTCGTTCGTTTCACGGGCGAACCTGTCGCTGCCGTCGTGGCGGCAAGCAAAGAAGAAGCCGAAGACATTGCCGAGCAGATCGAACTGTCGATCAATGAAACGGATCCGGTGATCGATGCGCGCCAGGCGCTTACGACAGAGGCACCACAGATCCACGCCGAAGCACCGGGCAATGTCATTCTCGAAGGCAAGATAAAGACGCCGGAATTCGATGCGGTCTGGAAAAATGCGCACAAGGTTATCAAGGTCGACGCCCGCTCGCACCGCCAGAATGCGACGCCCATGGAGGCGCGCGGTGGTCATGCAACTTACGATGCATCGACCGGACGCGTGACCCTCACCTGCACGACGCAGATGCCGCATCTCACGCGCACGGCGATATGTGACGTGCTCGGCTTTCCGGAATCCGATCTGCGGGTGATCGCGCCCGACGTGGGCGGCGGGTTCGGGCAGAAGATGTCGCTCGCGGGCGAATATGTCGTGCTGGTGTGGCTGGCGCGCAAACTCAAGAGCGCGGCGGCTTGGACCGAGGACCGGCGCGAAAACCTGATCGCCGGGTTTCATTCGCGCGATCAATACATCGCACTCGAAGGGGCGTTCGACGCCAACGCAAAACTGCTCGCACTCAAGGCCGACATCGTCGCCAATGTCGGCGCCTATTCGTGCTTCCCCACCACCTGCGGGGTCGAGCCGCTGATGGCGATGGCCGAGATGCCGGGCCCCTATGACGTGCAGCAGTATCAATGCCTGGCGCGCGGCGTCCTCACCAACACCTGCACGATGGCGCCCTATCGCGGCGTGTCGCGGCCGGTGATCACCTTCACGCTGGAAAGATTGATGGACAAGGCCGCGCGCGCTTTCGCGCTCGATCCCGTCGACATCCGGCGCCGCAACCTGATCGACAAATTCCCCTACAAATCCGCCATGGGCCTCGAATATGACGAGGCGACGTACAAAGAGACGCTGGAGATGGCGGTGAAAGCCGTCGACATGCCGGCGTTCCGCCAGCGTCAAAAAGAAGCCCGTGCCAAGGGCCGCCATCTCGGAATCGGCATTGCGACTTTTTCAGAGCGCACCGGTTACGGCAGTCCCGCCTTTGCGGCGCGCGGCATGGAAATCACGCCCGGCTGGGAGACGGTGATCGTGACGGTCGACCCTTCCGGTTTTGTCGAGGCGCGCATTGGCTCCTCGCCGCACGGCCAGGGCCTGCGCACCACGCTCGCCCAGATCATTGCTGACGAAATCGGCATTACGCCCGACATGATCAAAGTGGTGCACGGCGACACCGACCGCGCGCCCTATGGCTGGGGCACCTTCGCCAGCCGTTCACTGGTCATTTCAGGCGGCGCGACGCTGATCGCGTCGCGAAAAGTGCGCGCCAAGCTGATCAAGATCGCCAGCCACCTGTTGGAGGCAGCGCCCGACGACATCGTGCTCGCGGACGGCGTGGCGAAAGTCGCCGGCACCGACCGCACGATTGCGATCGCAAAACTCGCGCGCGAGGCCTACACGCAAACGCACCGGTTCAAGGGCGAAATCGAGCCCGGCCTTACCGAGACCGGCCACTATGACCCGCCCGGCACATTCTCCAATGCCTGCCACATCGCCATCGTTGAGATCGACGTGGAGACCGGCCACGTAAAGGTCGAAAAATTCCTGGTGGCGGAGGATGCCGGCCGCATCATCAATCCGATGATTGCCGACGGCCAGGTTCACGGCGGCATCGCCCAGGGAATCGGCAACGCGCTGCTTGAGGAGATCATCTACGACGACAATGGCGGCATCCTCACCGCAACACTGGCGGATTACCTTCCGCCCACCGCGCACGAGATTCCCGAAATCGAACTGCATCACATCGAGACCCCCAGCGTAAATTCGATCACCAAGGCCAAGGGTCTGGGCGAAGGCGGCTGTATTGGCGCGCCGGCCGCGGTGGTGAACGCGGTCAACGACGCGCTCTCGCCATTCGGCGTGGAGATCGACGAAATACCGGCGACGCCACAACGGATACGCGCCGCCTTGCGCAAGGCGGAGAAGGCCGCATGAGCGAAAGATTCAATCCGCTCATTCCCGCGCAAGCGGGAATCCAGTGCCATAATGCAGAGCTCTGCACATTCGCTCTGGGTCCCTGCTTTCGCGGGGATGAGCGGATGAGAGGTCGAGGATGACAAATAAATCCAAAATCACGCTGACCATCAACGGCCGCGATCATGCGATCGGCGTCGAGCCGCGGCGCACGCTGGCTGACGCTATTCGGGAGGATTGCGGTCAGACCGGCACGCACATCGGCTGCGAGCATGGTATTTGTGGCGCCTGCACGGTCATCGTTGATGGCGAGCCGGTACGCTCCTGCCTGATGTTCGCCGTGCAGGCCGATCGCAAAAAAATCCGGACCGTCGAGGGGCTGGCGGATGGCGACAGGCTGCATCCGATGCAGCAGGCCTTCATGGACCACCACGGCCTGCAATGCGGCTTCTGCACGCCCGGCTTCCTGATGCTGGCCGTCGGCGTGCTGGAACGCGAGCCCAACATCAGCGACGAAGACCTCATCGACGTGCTCTCATCCAATCTCTGCCGCTGCACCGGCTACCAGAACATCATCAAGGCCGTGCGCGCGGCGGCCAAAGAAATGCGGAAAAAGTGATTTGTTGATCGCGAGTCACTATCAACCGCTCGTCCCCGCGAAAGCGGGGATCCAGGAGAGACAACTCCGGGCGCTACAGTCATGTCCTGGATTCCCGCTTACGCGGGAATGAGCGGAGTGTGGATCAGAACGCCGCAATGACTGAACCAAAACAAAAATATGTCGGCCGTTCGGTTCCGCGGCTGGAGGATCGCCCGCTCCTCACCGGCCAGGGACGTTTCGCCGCGGACATTTCATTTCCCGGTCAATGGCACATGCGCGTGGTGCGTTCGCCGGTTGCGCACGGCACTTTAAAATCGATCGATGCCCACGCAGCCCTTGCACTGCCGGGCGTGCATGCGGTGTGGACGCATTCCGATGTCGCGCATATTCCGCCAATCCCGTTTCGGCTGACCGGCCTCAAAGCCCTCGAACCCTACCGTCAGCCGGTGCTTGCAACGGACGTCGTGCGCTACGTTGGCGAGCCCGTCGCGGTGGTCTTTGCGGATGATGCCTATGTCGCGGAAGACGCCGCCGAGCTGATCGCGCTTTCAATCGAGGCCCTGCCAGCAACTGTACGCGCGACCGGGCAACCGGACGTCTATGCCGGCAAACTGACAACTGAACCTGGACTCCTGCAAAAAGCCTACGGCGATGTCGACGCCGCCTTTCGCAATGCCCATGCGATTGTATCGCTTGAGCTTTCGATCGGCCGACACTCCGGCGTTCCAATGGAAACGCGTGGCGCCATCGCCCGTTACGATGCAGGGCGCGACACTCTGGAATTGCACGGCGCCGCCAAGGTGCCGCACTGGAATCGCGACGCCATCGCGCAGATGCTCGGGCGTCCGAAAGATTCCGTCCAGCTCTACGAAGGTCATGTCGGCGGCGGCTTCGGCATTCGCGGAGAAATCTATCCCGAGGATATTCTCGTCTGCGCCGCTGCGCTCAAGTTCAAGCGCCCGGTCAAATGGATCGAGGACCGCCGCGAGCACCTGACAGCCGCCAATCATTCGCGCGACCAGCATCATCGCGTGCGCGCCGCCATCGATGCGCAAGGCCGCATCCTTGGCATCGATGATGAATTTTTCCACGACAACGGCGCTTATATGCGCACGCACGCGGCGACCGTGCCCGACCTTGCCGCTGCGATGTTGCCCGGGCCCTATCGCGTGCCGGCTTACCGCGCCATCGGCCACATTCGCCTCACCAACAAGACCCCATGTGGAACCTATCGCGCGCCGGGCCGATACGAATCCACATTCGTACGCGAGCGCCTTCTCGACGCGATCGCCGCCAAAGTTGGCGTGGACACGGTCGAAATAAGAAAGCGCAACCTGATCGGCAAAGACGCGATGCCCTACACACTCGGGCTCGATACGCTGGGCACGCAGATTGTCTACGATTCCGGCGACTATGCGCTGCTGCTCGACAAGGCATTGAAGGCCGCGGGCTGGCCCGATCTTCAGAAGCAGCTCAGCGCGCGCCGTAGGAACGGCGAAATGGTCGGCGCCGGCGTCGGGATGTTTGTCGAGAAGAGCGGGCTCGGCCCATTCGACACGGTGCGAGTCGAGGCGAAGCCGGACGGAGGCGTGGACGTCATCACCGGCGTTGCCTCGATTGGCCAGGGTGTCGAAACGGTCATCGCGCAGATCTGCGCCGATGCGCTTGGCGTCGACTACAGCACCATCCGCGTGATCCACGGCCAGACCGACCGTATTGCGCGCGGCATGGGCGCGTTCGCGTCGCGCGTGACTGTCATGTGCGGTGAGGCCACACGGCTTGCGGCGACAAAGCTGCGCGCGCAAGCGCTACGGGCAGCGGCTGAGCTGATGCAAACCGGTGCCGATGCGCTCGACATCGTCAACGGTGAAATTGTTCGCGCCAGCGGCCCCGGCCCCTCAATGCCGCTCGCCGAACTTGCACGCACGCTCCCCGGCGAATTGAGCGCGGAAGACACGTTCGAATCCACCCATATGGTCTATCCCTACGGCGTGCATGTCGCGGCCGTGCGCGTTGATTCCGACATCGGCAATGTCACGATCGAGCGCTATGTCATTGCCTATGACATCGGCAAGGCGGTGAATCCGAAACTCGTGGAGGGGCAGATCGCCGGCGGCCTGGCGCAGGGAATCGGCGGCGCCCTGCTGGAAGAGTTCCGCTACGACGAAAACGGCGAGCCTCTTTCGGTCACCTTCGCCGATTATCTGATGCCGACAGCCCGTGAGGTGCCGGACATTTCCATTATCGTGTCGGAAGACGCACCCAGTCCGCTCAATCCGCTTGGGCTCAAGGGCGCCGGTGAAGGTGGGGCCAACCCTGTGGGCGCTGTCATTGCCTCGGCCATTGATGACGCATTGCAGCGACCGGGCGCGGTGACCAGCCTTCCGATCACGCCGCAGCGGCTGAAGGCCATCCTGCGGAAAAAAACCGGGATAATTGCAGGTAAGTTGCCGCCAGAGCCCGCCAGATCGGCATTGACAATGTCGGGCACGCCGACACACTTGGACTTTAAAGGCGCAAGCAAGCGCAAATAGCGTCGCACGGCGACCCCGCCGCACAAGACGCAGAATCATTCCGGGAGGTCCCCATGTCCGTTACGCGTAACTCGTTGCTGCGCGGCCTTGTTTTTGGCGCGGCGTTCGCAATTACATCTACCGCAGCGCTTGCCCAGAATCGCCAGTTTTCGTTCGCCTATGACCAGCCGAAAGGCAGCGGCTACGACGTGGGCGCCGACATGTTCAACAGCAAGCTGATGGAGCTGAGCAAAGGAACGCTTTCCATTAATAAATATCCGGGCGCCCAGCTCGGCACCGAAGCGCAGACCCTGCAAAAAGTGCAGACCGGCGACATCGATCTCGTGTTCCTGTCGACCGCGAACGCCTCGACCGCGCAGCCGGAATCGGGCGTGTTCTCGATCCATTTTATCTTCCGCGACGAAGCACACGCCATCAAGGTGCTCGGCGATCCGACCGTGATCGCAGCGATGAGGGATTTGTACGCCGCCAAAATGACGGGCGCACACATGATTGGTCTGGGCTCCCAGGGCTTGCGACACATGTACGGCAAGAAGCCGATCGAGAAGGTTGCCGACCTCAAGGGCGTCAAGATGCGCGTGCAGGCGACGGTGACGGAAGACGCTACCTTCCCGGCCTATGGCGCGCAGGTCGTGCACATGGCATTCGGCGAAGTCTATACCGCGCTGCAAACCGGCGTCGCCGACATGGCGGAAAACGGCATCAACAACTACCTCATCAACAAACATTACGAAGTTGCGCCGGTGCTTTCGCTTACCGAGCACGAAGCCAACAATGCCGCGCTGTTCGTCAGCGACAAGGTCTGGAAGAGCCTCAACGACGAGCAAAAGAAATGGGTGCAGGCGGCGGCCGACGCGGTCAGCCAGAACGAGCCAACCGCGGCCTTCAAGCTTGAGCACGAGGCGCAGGCGAAGCTCGAAAAGGTCGGCGTGAAAGTGGTCAAGAATGTCGACAAAAGCGGCTTCTCTTCGATCAGCAAGCCGATACAGGACAAGCTCGCCAAGGATCTCGGCCCCCATGCCGAGAAGGTCCTCCAGCTCGTCCGCAACGTGAAATAATCAGTACGTTCACGACAGCGGGGAGCCCAAAGGCTCCCCGCACCGCTTTTCCCACCTTCGAACGCCCTGGAACCGAACGATGCGCCGTTTTGACGGGCTGGTCTTGCAGGAACAGCGCCATCTGAAATGGCGCGTGCTTGATCCGCTCGAAAACCTGCTGATGATCCTGTGCGGGATCGTCATCACCGCATTCAGCGTGCTGGTTCTTTGCGACATCGTCACCCGCGCGATCGGCCATCCGTGGCTGTGGCTGCAAGAAACGACGATGGATTTCTTCATCTATGGAACGTTTATCGGCGTCGCCGCCGCGACCCGGCGCAACGACCATCTCTATCTCGCGGTGCTCGCCGAATCGATGAGCGGCAACAAGCGCCTCTTTTTCGAGATGTTCAATCGCTTCGTCGTGCTGTGCGTGGCGCTTTGCATGGTCTATTTCGGCTATCTCAACGTCCTCGACGGCTTCAAGAGCCTGCGCATGCCGTCGATGACGCCAATGGCATATCTCTACATAGCGATACCGATCTGCGGCGCGCTGGTGGCGCTGTTCACGATCGAGCAAATGGTGAACGGCTGGCGCAAAGGTTTCCCCGATATCCCGGTGGATGAGCGGAGGACATCGCTGTGACGTCCAACGGCACGCTCATCATCGCGATGGGACTCATGTTTCTGTTCTTCGGCTATATGGGCGTGCCGGTCGCCTTTGCGTTGATTTCCTCCGTGCTTTTGATCACGGCCTTCACGCCGGTCAGCCTCGCGTCGATGATCGCGCAACTGTTCAACGGCGTTGACGTGGAAGCATTGATGGCGGTGCCGTTTTTCCTTTTAGTGGGCGATCTGATGACGTCGGCGAACGTCACCGTCCGCATGATCAAGCTGTCGCAGACCATGGTCGGACATTTCCGCGGCGGGCTTGCGCAGGTCGTGACCATTTTCAGCATGTTTTTCGCGGGTATTTCCGGCTCGTCCGCCGCCGACGTCGCGGTGCTGACTCGCACGCTCGCGCCGGAGATGAACCGCGAGGGCTATGACAAGGCCTTCACCGCGGCGCTGATCGCCTCGGCCTCAACGATGGCCAATCTGATCCCGCCCAGCATCATGGCCGTCGTCTATGGAGCGACCGGCAACGTGTCGATCGGCGGGCTGTTTCTCGGCGGTGTCGTGCCGGGGTTGCTCGTCGGCATCGGGCTGATGATCTATAGCCATTTCTTCGGGCCGATCGGCTTCAGGCACAAGCGCGCAACATTCGGACAGTTCAGCACGGCGGCCAAGCAAGCCGCCGTCCCGCTGATGATTCCGATCATCATCATGGGCGGCATTCTCACCGGCCAATTTACCCCGACCGAAGCCGGCGTGATCGCGGTGGCGTATATCGTGTTTGTCGCGATCCCACTGCTCAACTGGCGCCACGTCACAAAGCTGCCGCGCGACATGGCGCTGACCGGACTGCTCTATTCGATCCCGTTGATCACCATCGGCGCGGCCTCCGTGTTCGGCTGGATGCTGGCCTATCTGCGCGGCCCGGCAATGGTATCGGGCTGGATATCGAGCGCAGCCGGTGGCGATCCATTCATGATCATGCTGCTGCTGGTCGTATTGTTCGTGATCGTCGGCGATTTCATCGATGCCATCCCGGCCATCATTATCTTCATGCCGATCATTCTCGACCTCACCAAGAATGCCGACATCAACCCCGTTCATATGGGTGTGGTGATTATCGTTACCTTGGCGTTCGGATTGATCACGCCGCCTTACGGGCTCGCGCTGCTGATGGCATCGAAATTCGTCGGAATAAAATTTTCCAAGGCCATGCTCGCCTCACTGCCGATTTATGTCGTGTTCTTTGGCGCGATTGCCTTTTGCATCTTCTTTCCCGACGTGGTGCTGTGGCTGCCAAAGACATTATTGCCGCAATCGGTCGGCTGTTTCCCAAATCCCAATGGCGCCGGCTATATCTGCCCCTAGGCGCCCATCAGGGCGCGAAATCGGGCCGAAATCCCCTGGCCGTTGCCTCGACCCGGCCCGCAAAGGGCAAGCCGACATGTCCCGGGAAAACCAGCGCCCCGCTTGAGGCGCAATAGTCGAGCACCTTGCGGCGGCTGACGCGGGCCTGCGCCGCATCGGAGTTCTTCGGGAAATTCCAGTCGGGATAATAGACCTGCAACAAATGATGCCAGACATCGCCGATGAAGGCCGCGCGCTTGCCCTTGCTTTCGAGCTTGAAGAACACGTGGCCGGGCGAATGGCCCGGCGCCGAGTCGATCTCGATGAAGTCGTTGAGCCGGTATGGCCCGCCGCTCACGAGATCCGCCTTGCCATGTTCGAGGATAGGGACAACGCATTCGCGGAATGTGCCGAGCTCGGCTGGGCCTTCTTTCGGATCGGCATCAACCTTCGTGAAGTAATCGACGTCGGGTTTAGAAAAGACATAACGCGCATTGGGGAAGGTCGGCACCCATTTGCCGTCCTTCTGCTGCGTGTTCCAGCCGACATGATCGTGGTGCAAATGCGTGCACATCACCATGTCGATTTCCTCCGGGCGCGCGCCGGCGGCCGCGAGCCGATCGAGGTATGGCAGATTAAGCATGTGCCAGAACGGACGGCCGGGCTTGGCCTTGTTGTTGCCGCAGCACGAGTCGATCAGGATTTTCTTGCCGCCGACTTCCAGCAGCCAGCTGTGCACGGAGAGCCTGATCTTGCCGGTCTCGGCCTCATAGTGGTGCGGCGCCAGCCAGGCCTTGTGTTCGGCCATATGCGCGTCGGTGAAATCCGGGAAGATGTCCCGCAGCGGGTAGCTCGGAAGATTGGTCTCCTCGACCCGCTTAATCGTGGCGTCGCCTACTTTGAACACTGGCACCTCCCGGCGCGATCTATTTTTTCGGCAGGAATTCGTTGGTGAAGGTCGAGGGAAAATCGACTTCCGCCGGCCCTTTCGGCTGGAGGTAGGCGAAGGTCCCGCGTGCCTGCGCTTCGTTGATGTGGCCGTCACGCGTCCAGATCTGGCTCACCGTCTTGAAGGCCTCCGCGTTGGTTTCGGGCGTCATGCTCGGATATTCCTTGCCCATGATCGCCATGCCGCGCTTGGGATCATCCTTGAGAATTTTCTGCGCCTCGGTGAACACCTGCGCCACCTTGCGAAGCATCTCCGGCTTTTCCTTCATGATGTCGGGATGGGTCGCCAGCGTCATGAACAGGATGTCGCGGAATTCCGGAATCTCGCCGTTCATCATGTTGAGATAGATCTTGCCCTTGCCCGACTGCTGCACCAGCACGCCTGCCGGCTCAAAGGGAAGCGCGGCGTCGATCAGGTCTTTCTGGAAGGCGGCGACATAAGACGCCGCCTCGGCGCCGAGATAGACCGTTGAAATGTCGCCCGGCAGCGTCAGCCCGTATTTCTTCGCGAGCACGCCGAGCATTTTTTCGCCGGAGCCGTTGGCCGAGGGCATCGCCACGCGCTGGCCCTTCAGCTTCTTGATCTTGTCGGCAACGCTGAGTTTTTCCGATCCGGCCATCAGCTTGTCGCTCGCAATCACATTGTTGACCGGGCGATTGGCGATGTTGAAGAATGAGACGACGCGCTTGCCCTGCACCGCGACCGAGAGCACGTGCTCATATGACAGGATACCGACGTCGGCCTGCTTGGTCAGCACGGCTTGCAGCGCGAGCGGGCCGCCTTGCACGTAGGATACTTCAGGCTCCAGGCCGTATTTCTGGAACAGCTTTTCCTGCACCGCGACGTAAAGCGCGCCGGAGAAATAGCCATGGCCGATATTGGTGATTTTCACGGTCTCGGCCGAGGCGGCGCCGGCCAGCAGCAAGGCCACGGCAGCCGCCGTTATTCTCAGTGATCTCATAGCGCACCCTCCCCGATTGTTCTTTGTTTCAACGGCCGATGACCCGCCATTGCTGCATGCGATGCTGCACGATTTCGACCAGGAAATTAAGTGCAACGGCAAGTAGTGCGATCACGATCAGCACGGCGAAGACACCCGCGGTGTCGAATTGCGAGCCCGAAAACTGCACGAGATAGCCGAGCCCGCGGTTGGCCGCGATCATTTCACCCAGAACGGCGCCGATCAACGCATAGGGCACTGAGATCTTCAGCCCCGCGAAAACCCACGACATCGCCGACGGGATGATGACCTTGGTGATGACCTGCACGCGCGTCGCCTTCATCAGCCGTGCCCCGTCGATCAGATCCTGGTCGACCTCCCGCACTCCGGCATAGGTGTTGAGAAAGACCAGGAACAGCACCAGCACGGCGGCGAGCGCGATCTTGGATTCAATGCCGAGGCCGAACCACAGCACGAACAGTGGTGCCAGCGCGACCTTGGGCAGCGCATTGAGCGCATTGAGATAAGGATTGAGCAGCCGGCTCGTGAACGGTGAAACGCCGAGCCAGATTCCGAGCACGACGCCGATGACCGCTCCGGCCACGAAACCCATCACGGTGGCGTAGACCGTCGCCCAGATGTGCAGGAACAGCGAACCATCGGCGATCCAGCCGATCAGCCGCCGCGCAACATCGAGCGGGTTGGAAATAAAGAAGTTGTCGACGAGCCGGCCGGACGCGCCCTGCCACAGCAACAGCAGGACAAGACCAAGCACGACCTGGCAGATCACCATGAACCCGCCGCCGAGCGCGCTTGGGCTGGCCGGCTCACTGAATGCGGGGAGTTCTGCGTCAGGCGCGGTCATACCCGCTCCTCCTGATATTCAACCCGCAGACGCTCCCACAGCGCGTCGTAATGCTCCTTGAATTCATTGGTAAAACGCACGTTGAGCACATCGCGCGGACGCTTGAGCTCGATGCGTTGTTCGAGCGCCAGCGTCGCGGGGCGGCGCGTGCAGACCAGCACGCGATCGGCCAGTGTCACCGCCTCCATCAGATCGTGGGTGACCAGCACCACTGTCTGTCCGGTTTCGGCGGCGAGCTTGAGCAGCAGGTCGTGCATTGCCAGCTTCAATTGCGCGTCGAGCGCCGCGAAGGGCTCATCGAGCAGCGCCGTTTCCGCGCCGTAGATCAACATGCGCGCAAGGCACGCGCGCTTGCGCATGCCGCCCGACAGTTCATGCGGATAGCGATGCGCAAAACCGTCGAGCCCGACATGCTTGATCACCTGGTCGGCGCGGTCGGCGCGCGCGGACTTGTCGATGCCGGCGAGTTCGAGCGGGAATGCCACATTGTCGCGCACCGTGCGCCAGGGCAGCAGGTTGTCTTTTTGCGTCATGTAGCCGGCGTCGGTGTTCACATCCGATACGCGCGCGCCCTTGTAGACGATCGAGCCGCTCGACGGCGCGTAGAGACCGGCGATCATGTTGAGCAATGTCGACTTGCCGCAACCGCTTGGCCCGATGATCGCAACGATTTCCTTTTGCGCAATCGTCAGATTGATATCGCGCACGGCCTCGACGGTTTCGTCCCGCTTCCGGAAGGTCTTGGAGACGTGGCGCAGGTCGATCATCGCCACGCCCCGCTAGAAGATCGACCGTTGATGGCCACCGTCGACATCGATATTGGCGCCGACGATAAAACCCGCGCGCTCCGATGCGAGAAAGGCCACCGCGTTGGCGATGTCCTCGGGCGCGCCCCAATGGCCGAGCGGCACTTCGGCGCCCCACTTGCTCTCCTGCTGCTCGAGGCTGCGGCCGTAATAGACTTCGTTGTGCAAGGTCCCCAGCGCGTGCGTGAGCGGGCTTTTGATGCGACTCGGACAGACGGCATTCACAAGGATGCCGTGCGGCGCGAGATCGTCGGATAGCGACTTCACGAAGGCATGCTGCGCGGCGTTGATGACGGTTGATGCAATGCCATTCGCCTGCGGCACCTTGCCGGCCTGGCCGATGATCACGATGAAGCGGCCGCCGCCGCGCGCCTTCATAACCGGCACGACGCGGCGCGCCAGTTCCCACGCGCCGAGCACCTTGGTCTGGAAGTGACGCTGAAGCGCTTCGCCCTCGACCTCATCGAGGCGGCCAGGCAGATGCGTGCCCGCGTTGCTGACCACGACGTCGATGCCGCCGAAGGCCTTGTTGACGTTGTCGACGAGGGTGGCGACATCGCCGGGCTTGCAGATATCGGCGATGAAACCCTTCGCATCCGGTGAATTGATCGCCGCCACGGCCTTGTCGAGCTTCGCCCTGTCGCGCCCGCAAATCGCAACGCGGCAGCCTTCCGACGCGAGCGTCTGCGCGATCGCCAGCCCGATCCCGCTGGTACCGCCGGTGATGAGTGCAACTTTTCCCGTCAACCCGAGCTGCATGTCATTGTCACCCGAATACGTAGCGGTGATAGCCGCCGTCGACACTCACCGCGCTGCCAGCAACGAAGCCCGCGCAATCGGAGACGAGAAACGCGACGAGATCGGCGACTTCGTCGGGACGGCCGGTCCGCCCCAGCGGGTTGGCGCGCGTGAAGCCTGCTGCCGCCGTTGCGCGATCGACGCCGCGCTCGCGCATTTCTTTCTGGATCAGCGAGGTCAGCAGCTCGGATTCGATATATTGCGGGCACACTGCATTGACGCGGATATTGTCGCGGGCGACGGAATCGGCCACCGACTTGCTCATGGCCATCAGCGCGGCATTGGTGACGCCGGACGGAAAACGGTCCGGATGCGGATGGCGCGCAGCCTGGCCCACAATATTGACGATACGGCCGTCGTGCTGCGCTTTCATCGTAGGCAGCACGGCCCGGATCATTGAAAAGAAGCCGAAGACCTTGTCGCGCAGCTGGCGCTCGAGAATATCGAGCGTGGTGCTCTCGACCGTGCCGCGCAGATGCGTGCCGGCATTGTTGACGAGGATGTCGATGCGGCCGAATTCCTTGAGAACGGCATCGACGAAATGTTTGACCGCCTTTTCGTCGGTCACGTCGGTGGGCACACCGAGCACGCGGCCTTTTTTCGACAATTCGGCTACTGCGGCGTCAAGCTGCGCCGGGTTGCGACTGCAAATTGCAACCGAGCATCCTTCCTCCAGCAGCGCCTGCGCCACCGCCTTGCCGATACCGCGCGAGGCGCCGGTGATCACCGCAACCTTGCCACGGAGGCCGAGCTGCATTGCGTTCCTCGTTTTCTTGTTGCATTGCTGCCGCGAGCGATACTCTATGCTGCGCCTGAAAGCGTCAACGGGAGAGTGCGATGGATTTGGGAATCAAGGGCCGCCGCGCAATCGTCACTGGCGGATCGAGTGGGATTGGCTTCGAGACCGCGCGGCAATTCCTCGAAGAAGGCGTGCGTGTGCTGATTACCGGGCGAAATCAGCAGAAACTTGACAAGGCACGCGAGGAATTGGCCAAGCGCACCGGCGGTGAAGTGCACGCCGTCGTTGCGGACATGACGAAAGAATCCGACATCGCGAAAATGATCGAGACGGCAAAGCAAAAGCTCGGTGGCGTCGATATCCTCATCAACAATGCCGGCCAGATGTATTCGGGCCGCTTTGCCGCATTCAACGATAACGACATGAAGACCCAGCTCGAAACCAAGCTGTTCGGTTTCATGCGCGCGATCCGCGCGGTCTACCCGCTGATGAAGGCGCAGAAATGGGGCCGGATCGTCAACACGATCGGCGGCGCGGGCAAGGAACCCGACCCCTACATGTTCGGCAGCGGCATGACCAACAGCGCGCTGCTTAACCTCACGAAGTCGCTGTCGACAGAATTCGGCGAGGACAACATCCTGGTCAATGCGATCTGCCCAGGCTGGGTCGCGACCGACCTGTGGGTGCGCAACACCGAAGGCATGAAGAAGGAATTCGGCGTCGCAAGCGAAGCGGAAGCGCGGAAAATTGCCGCCAAGAAAAACTCGCTCGGCCGCATGGGCAAGCCGGAAGAGCTCGCGAACGCCACCGTGTTCCTTTGCTCCGAACGAGCAAGCTACATCACAGGCGTATCGCTCAATCTCGATGGCGGGCGGCTGAAAGGGCTTTGGTGAGCGGCGGTCGTTCGCTCAACTGAGCTTGCGCAGTAATTTCACCACCAGCCGCTGCTCTTCTGTGGTCAACGGCGTGAGCGTGGCCGCGGTAATCTCCGCGGCGACCTTCATGGCGGCTTCGGTGACTTGCCGGCCGCGCTCCGTCAAGGTGACCGCACGACGCCGGCGGTCCTTCGGATCGTTGAG
>Ga0265325_10000707_pt1 | contig 24193 bp, 23 predicted proteins | sample 41420metaG_FD_202090 | JGI IMG/M metagenome (GOLD analysis project Ga0265325, IMG submission 202090) | Rhizosphere microbial communities from Carex aquatilis grown in University of Washington, Seatle, WA, United States - 4-14-20 metaG | ecosystem: Host-associated > Plants > Roots > Rhizosphere... | reverse complement strand
CGCGGTTGGCCGAACCGTGGAGCGTCAACATCGGTCTGGCGCCCGTCGATATGACGCAGCGTTTTCAATTCAAGCTCAACCACCGGCTTTTCACCGAGCCAATAGGGCGGGCTGAGCGGAGCCAATACGCCGAGCGCGCGAGCGCGCGACTGGCCCGCATGGGCAAGCGGCAGCAGCAATAATTCCAATTCCACTTCATCGCCATCTTCCGTGCGTCCAATAATACCGGCGACCGCTCCAGTTTTTTCATTGATGACCGCGACCAGCAGATCCGCGATGTGCTCGCTGCTCGACGCGCTCCATTGCGCGTTGAACGCTTCGCCTTTTAGTTCGCGGGTAAACAATGCGCAGACGCGGGTCCCAGCCAGCCGGAATCTGATGTCGTCAACGAAATCTGCCGCCAGCATGAAAGTGTCGCCGAGGACATGGCGGATGTCCGACGGATCGATGTCGGAACGATCTGGCGCCGCGCGCCTGCCTCGCAGCCGGTTCCAATAATCGAAAATCGTGCGCGTCGAAGCGTGTTTCATTGCCAGACCTGTTCCGTCGCGGCACGCCAGGTGTTGCGCAGGTGTTGCGCAAGTGTCGCGCCTGTCCCCGATCGGGACAGACGCGACGGCTTTTGTGCCGCTATGTCGTATGAGGAGCAGGGGCCGTGCCGTCGGCGCTTATCGGGGCAGGCCGATGGCGGTTAGTGTTAAAATCAGAGTCGGATTGGCAGCCGCGGCGGGCTTGCCTATGGTCCGCGTCGATCTATGTGGCAGACCGGGTGCCAAAATGTGGCGCGCCGGCCAAAGAGTTGGGAGCCCGGGGAGGCGAGGGGATGTGACCAAGCCGTAAAGGCGCGGCAATAACCCCGCAACGCGGCTCAAGGGAGGGCGAAAGCCCTCCCTTTTCCTTTGGTCCGATCGGCAATGCGGCTTGCGGCGGAGCGGCGAAGCAGCGTAACTCAAGTTCCGCATCGGGCCTGCCTCGTGAAACGCGAACCGCTATTCAACATTCCTCCGGTTGTCGTCTTTGTGCTGGCTGTGCTGGCGCTTGTTCATGTCGTGCGCACGTTCATGCTGAGCGAGCAGCAGGACATCGAGTTCTTGCTCAATTTCGCTTTCATCCCGGCGCGCTACGACAATTCCTTTGTCCTCGGGGGTGCGTTGCCCGGCGGCGGCGCGGATATTTGGACGTTTGTCACCTACGCTCTCATCCACGCCAACTGGACACACCTTGGGGTCAACGCCGTGTGGCTGCTCCCCTTCGGTAGCGCAGTGGCGCGCCGCTTTGGTGCAACACGCTTTCTGCTGTTTCTCGCCGTGACCGCAGCGGCAGGAGCGGCGTTGCACCTGGCCACGCATGCCGGTGAGCAGTTTCCGATGATCGGAGCGTCGGCAGCGATTTCTGGAGCGATGGCGGCAGCCATGCGTTTCGTTTTTCAGCACGGCGGACCGCTCGGTCTCCTGCGAGGTGCCGACGAACGCGCTTACCACGTGCCGGCGATTCCGCTGAGCGGAGTATTGCGCGATGCCCGCGTCCTGCTTTTCCTCGCGGCCTGGTTCGGCATCAACTTGTTGTTTGGGCTCGGCTCGCTTCCGATTGCTGGCGGCGATCAACCGGTCGCCTGGCAGGCGCATATCGGCGGCTTCCTCGCTGGGCTATTGCTGTTTTCCTGGTTCGACCCGAAACAAGATTTTCCGCAATTCGATGATTCTGCTGCAACGCGGCATTAGGTAATACCGTATTGCAGCTCTGTCCTCGCGCATTTGCGTCTTGACGGAACGGGAGTAGCGGCAGGATCGTTGCTGTCACGGTTGCGCATGACCCCCTTTGAACAACCATGCGCCAGGGAGGCTGCCATGAACGTCAAGGCGATCCTGGCCGCCAAGAAATTGGGCGGCGACACGATCACCATTGAACCTACCGCCACTCTTGCGGCGGCAACGAAGCTGCTTTCGGCACACCGCATTGGCGCGGTGCTGATCTGCGGCGCCGGCGGGCGCCTCTCCGGCATTTTGTCGGAGCGTGACATTGTGCGCGCACTGTCCGAGCACGGCGCAGACGGACTTGGTCTGCCAGTCGGCCAGGTGATGACACGCGACATTGAGACCTGCGGTGAGGACGACCTTGTCGCTAGCATCATGGAGCGCATGACGGCCGGGCGATTCCGCCACATGCCGGTGCTCAAAAATGGAAAACTCGTGGGCCTGATTTCAATCGGCGACGTGGTCAAGGAACGCGTCGAGGAGATCGAACGCGAGTCGGAGGCAATGCGCGATTACATTCGCACCGCGTAACGCACCACCTAGAGTGAATTGCTGCCGGCTGGCTGTGACAGCGCCGTCACCGCTTCACTGACGGCATCGATTGCCTTTTCGGCAGCTTCGGCGCCGATGTCGACTGCCGCACCGGCGCGGTGAAAATCGAACCAGCCAATGGCGCCGAGCCGGGGGCTGATCAGTACGTCAGGCGGATCACCGGCCAGACGCGCGCGCGTAATGCGGTCTTGCATCACGTTAAAAGCCTCGACCATGACGGTGGGGAGCCCGGGGCGGCCGCGCCTCCCGAAAAACTGCCGGCGCAGCGAGCGCTCGCCACTGAACATGCCGCGCAAGCCATTGGGCTTTTCCTGTGCGCGGGCGAGATCGCTGTCATCGGATCCATGACTGGCGATGATGGTGCCGCGGCCGAAGAGATCAGAATTGAGATTGACGGCGATCACCAGTCGCGCGCCAAGCGCCCGTGCGGCTGACACCGGCACAGGATTGACCAAGGCGCCGTCGACCAGCCATCGGCCCCCGATCAGCACAGGCGGAAAAATTCCCGGCAGCGCATAAGACGCACGCAGGGCATCGCTCAATCGTCCGCGCGTCAGCCAGATTTCGTGGCCGGTATTGAATTCAGTGGCGATTGCCGCGAAACGGATCGGCAGGTCGTCGATCCGGCTCTCCTTGAGGCCGGACTCAAGCTGCGAGGCGAGGTGACCGCCGCCGATCAAGCCCGAGCCTGACAGGCTGATGTCCAGATAGCTCAAGACCCCGCGCACTGTGAGCGTGCGCGCCCAACTTTCCAGGTTATCCATTTCCTTGGCGGCATAGCAGCCGCCCACCACGGCGCCGATCGACGTGCCGACGATCACGTCGGGCACAATGCCATGGGCAAGCAGTGTCCGTATCACGCCGATATGGGCAAAGCCGCGCGCGGCGCCGCCGCCGAGAGCCAGGCCAATTGTGGGACGCGTGGGTGCCGGTCGCGCCTGCGTGGTGGCTTCCGCGGCGCGGTCACCGTTGCGCGCTCGCGCGAATAGGCCCTCGAACACCAAACCAGTTACTCCCTGTCCACCGGTATCAAGTCGGTATAGCCCTCACACGAGCCAATCACTCCAGCAGTCCGAAGATTGCTGGCGGAGTCTTGTGACCGAAACGTGACAGGGAGCGTGCGCCCGGCGGATTACGCAAGAGTTAAATGTCTCAGTCCGCCAATTGGTTCCTCAAACTCCGAAGCGCGTGACAATTGCGCTGAGCTCCGGCCGTTCCCGGTCTTCCGGTGGCTTCGCGGGGCGACCAATATGCACGAACCCGGCAATTCGCTCATTCGCGGCAAGTCCGAGCGCATCGAGCACACGCCGGTCATAGGCATACCACTCGGTGATCCAACTCGCGGCATAACCAATGGCATGCGCCGCAATAACGAGCGTCATCGCCGATGCGCCCGCCGACAGCTGCTGCTCCCACTCCGGAATTTTTGCGTGCGGGCCGGCCCGGCTGACGACAGCGATCACGAGCGGCGCACGCGCCAGACGTTTGCGTTCGAAGTCGATCTGGTCCGGCGTAGCGTCGGGGCGATTGGCGCGAAAGGCGGAAGCGATGGCTTCACCCGCGGCCGCGCGGGCCCCGCCTTCGAACAGGATAAATCGCCAGGGCGCCAGCTTGCCGTGATCCGGCACCCGCGAGGCAATTTTCAGCAACGTCTCGATCTCGGCTTGCGTGGGGCCGGGGCCGGCCAGCTCAATCGGTTTTACCGATCGTCGGGTCTGTAGCAGCTCCAGTGCATCAGGCATCGGCAAGCCTCGTGAAAAATTGCGCAAATGCGCCTACCACGTCGTTAACACAGTCTCAAACACGCCAACGCGTGGCTTGAAATCGCCGCGATTTGGGCCGAAAAGACCACGGTCATGGAAAGGGCACCAACAACCGCCACCGTGTGTGGCCGGCTATGGCCGGTGCTCGTGCTTGCCCTTGTTGCGGCGGCCCCCTCGGCTGCGATGGCCCAAACGCTCGGACAGAACTCTCTGTTTTCGGCCACGCCGTCGACCGGACTGATCTCGCCGGTGCCGGCAACGCGCGGCGACATCTTCGGACCAAGCAACTTGCCCGTTTCGCCGCCTGCGCAATCGCAGCCATCTGCGCCGGCTCCCGGCACGTCGACCGCCTCTATTCCGATGGTCCCGGCCGGGCAAGTGGCGCTCGCACTCAGTGCGCGCTTCGGCAAGGACGCATCACCGATCGGCGGCGGCTTGACCTGGCGCGTGTATGACGCCAAGGCCGATACAAATGGAAACTTCAAGCTGGTGAAGGAAGATAAATCGCCGGCCCCGACGCTCGTGCTTCCTTCAGGCGCTTATATCGTGCATGTCGGGTTCGGGCTGGCGACCGCCGTGAAACCGGTCGACCTGCGCGGCACCAACGTGCACGAGGAATTCGATCTCCCTGCCGGTGGCCTGCGCATCGAAGGCAAGGTTGGCGATGTGCGTATTCCGGCCGGACAAATCTCGTTCGATGTCTACAAAGGCAGTCAGTTCGAAGCCGGCGACCGACGCCCGATCGCCGAGCGTGTGATGACCAGCGACGTCGTCATGTTGCCGGAGGGCACTTATTACATCGTCTCGAATTATGGCGATGCGAATTCGGTTGTGCGGTCCGATATTCGTGTACAACCGGGCAAGCTCACTGATATCACGGTAACGCACCGCGCTGCCGCCATCACGCTCAAGCTTGTGAGCGATCGGGGAGGCGAAGCGCTCGCCAATACCGCTTGGTCGGTGCTTACGCCCGGCGGCGACGTGATCAAGGAATCGATTGGCGCCTTTCCGCGCGTCATTCTCGCCGAGGGCGAATATCGCGCGATCGCCCGCAATGAAGGCAAAGTTTACGAGCGCGAATTCAAGGTGGTCACTGGCGTCGATGGCGATGTTGAGGTGCAGGCCCGCTGAAACGCGGTGATCCAGCGAACTTTTTTATACCGAACGGAATTATAGTAGTGCAGACGATTGCCAACGACCCAGTGATGGACATTTTCTCCAAGCTTGATTTGAAAAAGGTTGCTCTTTTGCTCGATGTGGACGGCACGATTATAGATATCGGCCCGTCACCGACCGAAGTGCAGGTTTCCGGCGCCTTGGTTGCGTCGCTCAAACGCCTGTTCGAACTGACGGACGGCGCCGTTGCGCTTGTAAGCGGCCGACCACTTGGCGATCTCGACCGATTGTTTGCGCCGCTGCATTTGCCCGCCGTCGGCGGGCACGGCGCGGAGATGCGCGTGCGCGACAACGAGGTTTTATACTGGACGAAGCCCTTGCCACAGGACCTGCGCCAACAACTGGCTGCTGCGCAGAACATAAGCCCGGGCATTGTTGTCGAGGACAAAGGTTATTCGCTGGCGCTGCATTATCGGAAGGCGCCTCAGCAGGCTGAACGTCTTCGCCAGCACGTGGCAGCCAGCCGGACCGCGTTCGCTGCCGAACCCACTGAATTGCTGCTGGGTAAAGCGATGTTCGAGGTCAAGCGACCGGGCATCAACAAAGGCGACAGCATCCGCAAGCTGATGGCGCACCCGCCTTTCGCCGGCCGCACGCCGATATTCATCGGCGATGATGTCACCGATGAATCGGTTTTCGAGGTGCTGCCGGAAATAGGCGGGAAGGGTTTTAGCGTCAGCCGCCACTTCCCCGGGCTGACTGGTATTTTCAAGGACCCGGCCCAGGTCCGCAGCGCACTGCAATTCCTGGCGCAAAACGGACAGGCTGGATCATGACTGATTACGGACTTGATCTAGCGGTCATCGGCAACGGGCGGACTGCGGCGCTGCTGGAGCCTTCGTCTCGCATCGTATGGTGGTGCCTGCCACGTTATGACGGAGATCCCGTATTCTGCCGTCTCCTTGCCGACAAAGAGGAAAAAGGCTTCACCGATGTGGTGCTCGACGGCCAGGTCGAGACTCGCTCGGACTATGTCCGCAACACAGCGATCGTTGTCACCGAATTGATCGATGACAAAGGCAGCGCTGTTCGCATCACGGATTTCGCGCCGCGCTTTCAGATCTTTGGCCGCACCTTTCGGCCGCCGCAAATCATGCGGATTATCGAGCCGATCGGCGGCATGCCGCGCATCACGATTCGTTTCCGTACCACGCACCGCTACGGCGAACCGGTGACATCGCGCTCTTCCGGCAGCAATCACATCCGCTATTGGCGTGACGAGGTGCCGGTCAGGCTGACAACGGACGCGCCACTGTCTTATGTCGAAAATGAAGCTTCGTTCGTGCTGACGCGGCCGGTGCACCTGGTCTTTGGCACCGATGAGCCATTCGAGGGCTCGCTCGAGACGACGTGCCGGGATTTTGCCGAGCGTACCCGCGATTACTGGCTCGAGTGGGTGCGCCGGCTTGCCTTTTCGGTCGATTGGCAGGACGCGATTATTCGTGCCGGCATTACGCTCAAGCTCTGCAATTATGAGGAAACAGGCGCGATCGTCGCAGCGCTGACCACGTCGATTCCCGAAGTGTCGGGGTCGGGACGCAACTGGGACTATCGCTATTGCTGGATGCGCGACGCATTCTTCGTCGTACGCGCACTCAATCGCATTGGTGCGACCCGCACCATGGAAGATTTCATTTCCTACATCCTGAGCATCGCTGTCGGACGTGCCGATCAGCTGCGGCCGCTCTATGGTGTCGTGCATACCGACACGCTGGAGGAGCGAACCGCTCCGGCACTTGCCGGATACCGCGGCGACGGACCGGTGCGCATCGGCAACGCCGCGGTCAATCAGAACCAGCACGATGTCTACGGCAGCATCATCATGGCGGCGACGCCGATGTTTTTTGATCGCAGGTTGCCTCGGCCAGGCGATGCGGCACTGTTTCACACAATCGAACCGCTCGGCGAGCAGGCGGCGAAGCTCGCGCTCGAGCCCGATGCGGGCATCTGGGAATATCGCGGACGCACGCGCGTGCACACGCATTCTGCCGCAATGTGCTGGGCCGGCTGTCAGCGCCTGGAGGCGATCGCGAACCACCTCAACTTGCCCGAACGTGCGACCTATTGGGGTGAGGTCGCCGGCCGTATCGGCGAGCAGGTGCTCAAGCGTGCATGGAATCCCAAACGCAAGGCGTTTACTGCCTCGTTTGAGGGCGAGGAGCTCGATGCCAGCGCACTTTTGCTGGCCGAACTTGGCCTTGTGCAGCCCGATGATCCGCGTTTCGTGGCCACCGTCGAGACCATCAACCGTGAACTTCGGCGCGGCAACCACGTTATGAGATATGTCGCCGCCGACGATTTCGGCCTTCCGGAGACGGAGTTTTTGATTTGCCGGTTCTGGCTGATCGATGCATTGTGGGAGATTGGCCGGCAGGATGAGGCCCGCGACCTGTTTGTCGACGCGCTTCGAATGCGCAATCGTTACGGTCTCCTGTCGGAGGACGTACACCCGGTAACCGGAAAATTGTGGGGGAATTTTCCGCAGACTTACTCAATGTCAGGACTGACGTTGACGGCAATCAAGCTGTCGCGAAGCTGGGGAGACCGGTATTGGCGCGGCTCGTCGTAGTATCGAACAGAGTTGCTGTTCCTGATCGCAGCGCGCGGGCTGGCGGGCTCGAAGTCGCGATCCGGCCTGCGCTCAAGCGGAACGGCGGCCTGTGGTTCGGCTGGAGTGGACGCGTAGCCGAAGAAGTGCCGCGGACCGTGAAATCCGTTACGCACGAAAACATCACGTTTGCCACTGTCGATCTCGGCAAGGATGACTACCAGGAATTCTACAACGGCTTCGCCAATCGTGTGCTGTGGCCGATTCTGCATTATCGGCTCGATCTCGCCGAATTTACGCGACGCGATCTTGGCGGCTACTTCAGAGTAAACCAGTATTTCGCCGGTCACCTCGAAACGCTTCTCAAGCCCGATGACGTCATTTGGGTGCATGACTACCATCTTATTCCGCTGGCGAAAGCGCTGCGCGATCGTGGTCACAGCAACAAGATCGGTTTTTTCATTCACATTCCGTTCCCGCCGCCTGAAATCATCACGGCCTTGCCCAATCACGATCAACTCATCCCTGCACTGTGCCACTACGACCTGGTCGGGTTTCAGACCGAAGTCGACTCCGCGAACTTCTCCCGCTACATCGCCAATGAATGCGGGCTTGCGTGGGGGAGCGGCAACAGCTTTCAATTCGGGAATCGCACCGTCCATGTTGGCACGTTCCCGGTTGGTGTGGAGACGGAAGCTTTCTCGCGCCTGGCGCGCCGCGCCATCGAAACCGAATTTGTCCGCGATGTGCTCGAAAGCCTCTCCGGCCGCGCAATGATCATCGGCGTCGATCGGCTCGACTACAGCAAGGGCATCCCCGAACGCATGAATGCGTTCGAGCGCTTTCTCACCAACTTCCCGGAATGGCGCGGTAAGGTCACCTATCTTCAAATCACGCCGCGCAGCCGCACCGGCATTCCGGAATATGCGGATATGGGACGTTCGGTCGGTGAGGCGGTTGGACGCATCAACGGCACCTTCGGCGAGGCGTCTTGGACTCCGGTGCGTTACATCAACAAGGCGCATAGCCGCACGGCTCTTGCCGGGCTGTATCGCGCGGCCCGGGCGGGACTGGTCACGCCGTTGCGCGACGGCATGAATCTGGTCGCCAAGGAGTATGTCGCTGCGCAGGACGCCGACGACCCCGGCGTGCTGATACTTTCGCGTTTTGCTGGTGCTGCTTATGAGTGCACTGCTGCACTTCTCGTCAATCCGTATGATTCCGAGGGTGTCGGTACCGCGATCAACCGCGCGCTCTCAATGCCGCTGGATGAACGGCGCCAGCGTCACGCTGCCAATTACAAGGTTCTCGTGCGCAACGATCTCAGCCATTGGTCGGAGCGTTTCCTGCGCATGCTCGAACAGCCACCGGGCGGGGCGGACGCGCCGACACTCGTGCGCGCTGCCGGCGGCCATTGACGTTCCGTTTTAGACATAGGTCAATGCGGACAATAAGCACGTCAGCCTATATGATGATCCTGTATCAATCGCCGAGGTCCCTGCCAATGAATCGAACAATCACTGCGCTGTCCGTCCTGATTATGACCGCAGCGCTGACGAAGGGCGCCTTCGCGGCCGACGCAGTCAAGGGTGAAACACTGGCCAAGCGCTGGTGCGCAACCTGTCACATCGTGGCCTCCAGTCAGCAGCGCGGCACCACCCAGTCGCCTCCGTTTTCAGCCATCGCAAGCAAGCCCGGATTTAACGAAACCACGCTTGCTTATTTTCTGCTGACACCGCACCCGCGCATGCCGGACATGAATCTGTCGCGCAGCGAAGCGGCGGACATTGCGGCCTACATCAAAACGCAGAAGTAGCTCCTAGGCGGCAGCCTTGGTCCGCCGCACGTCCGGCGGCACGGCCTCTTCGGCCAGCGCCTTCAGTGCTGCGTCAAGGGGCAAGACCTGCTGCCCTTCCTTGCCAAGACGACGAATGGAGACCGAACGCTCAGCGGCTTCCTTTTTGCCGACCACCAGCAGCGCGGGCACCTTGGCGAGTGAGTGCTCGCGCACCTTGTAGTTGATCTTCTCGTTACGGAGGTCGCTTTCAACCCGCAGGCCGAGCTTGCGAGCGGCGCCCATTGCCTCGCGCGCAAAATCGTCGGCATCCGACGTAATGGTGGCGACGACCGCCTGCACCGGCGACAGCCACAGCGGCAGGTGGCCCGCATAGTGCTCGATCAATATGCCGGTGAAGCGCTCAAGCGAGCCGAACATGGCGCGATGGAGCATCACCGGCGTCACCTTGTTGGAATGCTCGTCGATATAAAACGCGCCGAGCCGGCCGGGGAGGTTGAGATCAACCTGCACGGTGCCGCATTGCCAGTCGCGGCCGATCGCGTCGCGCAAAACATATTCAAGTTTGGGGCCATAGAAAGCGCCTTCGCCTTTGTTCAGCGTCCATGGTCTGCCTGACGCCTTGAGCGCAGCCATCAAAGCAGCTTCCGCCTTGTCCCAGACGGCATCATCACCGATGCGCTTGTCGGGCCGGTCGGAGAACTTGATGCGCACGTCCGAGAAACCAAAATCCTCGTAAATTGAGAGGATCAGATCGTTCATCTTGAGCGCTTCCTCGGCAATCTGGCTCTCGGTGATGAAAACATGCGCATCGTCCTGGGTAAAAGCACGCACGCGCATGAGGCCGTGCAGCGCGCCTGACGGCTCGAAACGGTGCACTTTTCCGAATTCGGCGATCTTGACCGGAAGTTCGCGGTAACTGCGCAAGCCGTTCTTGAAGATCTGGATGTGGCCCGGGCAGTTCATCGGCTTGACCGCGTAGACGCGCTCGTCTTCTTCGCGCTTTTGCGTGAGGAAGATCATGTCCGAATAAGTCGGGATGTGACCCGTGATTTCCCACAGCGTCTTGTCCATGAGCTGCGGCGAGTTGACCTCGACATAACCGGCAGCGCTTTGCTGGCGACGAATGTAATTTTCCAGCGCCTGGAAAAGCGTCCACCCTTTGGCGTGCCAGAACACCGAACCGGGAGCCTCCTCCTGGAAGTGGAACAGATCCATCTCGCGGCCGACCCGGCGGTGGTCGCGTTTTTCTGCTTCCTCGATCTGCTTGAGATAGGCGTCGAGCTCTTCCTGCTTGGCGAAGGCCGTCCCGTAGATGCGGGTGAGCATCGGGTTCTTTGAATCGCCGCGCCAGTAGGCGCCGGCCACTTTCATCAGCTTGAACGCGTTACCGACCTTACCGGTCGAGGTCATATGGGGGCCGCGGCAGAGATCGAACCAGTCGCCCTGCTTGTAGATCTTGAGTTGCTGGTCGGCCGGGATGGCATCCACCAGCTCGACCTTGAAGGCCTCGCCCATGTCGCGGAAAGTTTTCTTGGCCTGCTCACGCGGCCACACTTCCTTGGTGAAGGGTTTGTCGCGCGCGATGATCTCGCGCATCTTTTTCTCGATGACCGGCAAGTCTTCGGGCGTGAACGGCTGGTTGCGGAAGAAATCGTAATAGAAACCGTTTTCGATCACCGGGCCGATGGTGACCTGCGTGCCCGGCCACAAAGCCTGCACCGCTTCGGCGAGCACGTGTGCGGCGTCGTGCCGGATCAGCTCGAGCGCGCGCGGGTCTTCCCGCGAAATGAATTCGATCTTGGCGTCGCGATCGATCGGGTCGCTCAAGTCGGCGACGCCGCCATCGAGCGCCATCGCGACAGTTCGCTTGGCCAATGAGGGTGAAATTCCCTTGGCGACGTCCAGGCCGGATGTGCCGGAGGGGTATTCACGGCGTGCGCCGTCAGGGAAGGTCAGCGCGATACTTTGCGCCATGGATGTCTCCTTGCTCACTCGCTGCCTACGAACGCAGGTAAGCGTGGAACTCGATATAGCAGGCGAATTAAACGACGCAACTAGGTGTGGGGCACTTCGTTGGCGCGGCGCCAGCGTCCGTAGCGCCAGGGCAAAAACCAATATGCGCGTGCGGGCAATTCCGGGGGCACGAAATCAAGTCCCGATGTGCCCCAGGGGTGACAGCGCAGAATGCGCGCGAGAGTCATCCATCCACCGGCCCAGAGACCGAATCGCCCAATGGCTTCATCCGCATAGTCAGAGCAGGTCGGCAGATGCCGGCAACGCGGGCCGATCAATGGTGAAAGTGTGAACCGATAAAGCGCGACCAGCCCTTGGCCCGCGAGCCGGGGAAGGCGGACGAAAAAATGCATGTGGCCGCTATTGTCGGGCATCGCCCCAACTCAAGTTCCAGTGAAAGATTAGTATCGCAATGCTGCGGCGCAAAGTTCCAACCCTATGGAACTCCCCATAAATCCGGTATTCGGGCGTGATAGCGACTTTTTTACACTAGACCCGAATCTCGCAACTGCACTAAGACTTACCGACACGGGGGTACCAGCGCCGCCTAAGCCCAGCCAGAACGTGGACCACCACGCAAGAAGACGGGCTCGGTGGCGAGACAGGGGAAGAATGAGCCGTTCCCTTTCGCTTGCTCGCGCGCTTGCATTGGCGGCGCCGTTTTTGACGTTGTCGTCGCCATCGCACGCGACCGATCGCGTGTTGCCGATGCATTTTGAACTGCGCACGCAGGGCCCGGCCGAGACGTGCGGCACGAATTGCAAACTCTTTATCGCAGCTTCTGGCGCGATCACCGCAGACACGTCGCGCAACTTCCTCCTGTTCGCGCAAAACCGCGATCTCACGGGCGCCACGGTGGTCATCGATTCAGATGGCGGTTCGGTCCTCGGCGCGATCGCGTTGGGTCGTGAAATCCGCAATCTCAAGCTCGCGACCACCGTAGGTCACATTGTTGATCTTCCAGTGGAAGGGCAAGACGAGCCGCGCGCAACGCTGTCGCCGAATGCTGATTGCGAGTCGATGTGCGCCTTTGTTCTGCTCGGCGGGGTGCGCCGATCGGTTCCGCTCGATGCGCGCGTGATGGTCCACCAGATCTGGCTGGGCGACCGCAGGGAAGATCCCACAGCCGCGAGCTACTCCGCAGAGGATCTTGTGTTGGTCCAACGCGATATTGGTCGGCTTGCGCAATACGCTGCAGACATGGGTGCTTCCGCCGATCTGCTCGATCTGGCGCTCCGTATCCCGCCGTGGGAGCCAATGCATGCAATGACGCGTGAGGAATTGCGGCGCTCGCGCCTGACGACCGAGGGCGTGGACGCCCCGGCCGCGGCGACGGTCGCCATGTCGGCTCCTGCGCCGACCGCGCAGCCCATCTCGCGTATGGCCAATAACCTGCGCGCCGGCCCCATCAGCGAACAACGGTGGGCTCTGGTCGATAATTCAGGCGTTGCCACCCTTGCCCGGCGCCATCCTCTGACCGTTGAAGGCGAGGACATTGGAAGCTTCGATCTCGTTGTTGCCTGCGTTGCTGGCGGCGAAGGATATGAGGTCAGCTATATCGAGCGGCGCCATGGCGGCGAACAAGCCCAGCTTCCTGATGCTCTCGGCACAATCAGCTTGCGGGTTGGCGGCAATGCGGCCGAACTCAAGGTGGTTTCCTCCGAACGCCGCAGCGGTCCCGACGAACTCGTCACTTACGCCTCGGGACGCGTTCCAGCCGCGCTCATCGGCGCTTTTGCCGCGGTCGGCAATCATTCGATGGTTGTCAAAACGGAAAGCGCGCATTTGGTCACCGGAATACGGCTGGGGAATACCGGCGCGGCGAAAAATCTGCCGCGGCTGTCTGCAAACTGTATCAAGCCGATTGGTGACCGCGCCGATCTGCCGAGAGCAAAGACCGGCGGCCTGGCCGCGGTGAAATAGCTATTCGGCTGCTTGTGCGCGTTTGCTGTCTGATTTTGCGTCGATCTGGTCGAGCGCGGAAACCACCGCATCGAAGGTCAGCAATGTCGAGGCGTGGCGCGCCTTGTAGTCGCGCACCGGCTCGAGGACCGCGATGTCAGCCCACTTGCCGGACGGAGGCGGGCCATTCTCTTTCAGCATTTTGCGCACGGTCTCACGCAGTTCCCGCAGTTCGCTGGGCTTTGCGCCTATCACGTGGCGCGCCATGATCGATGACGACGCCTGACCAAGCGCACAGGCTTTTACATCGTGGGCAAAATCGGAAACCGCGCCGCTATCGACCTTGAGATCCACGGTCACCGTCGAACCGCACAGCTTCGAATGGGCGGTTGCGGTGGCGTCCGGCGCAGGCAACCGCCCCAGGCGGGGGATATTCCCCGCCAGTTCAAGGATTCGGCTGTTGTAAACCTCGTTAAGCATTGAAGTTTTACCGATTATGCAGAATCGCCGGATTGCCTCGGCGCCACAAACGAATATATAGGTGTTGACCCAAGGGTGCGAGAAGGGGTTCTCGGCGCCGACATGGTGTAAGCCATGCAGAATGGGAATGCAGCGTCCAGATGCCGCGTTGGGACGAAGTGGTCCTTCGCGGGTTAACTGACGCGGCCACCCCGGTGACACTCCCGGCACTGCCTTCGGGCTAGGGCCGGTCGAACGGAGAGACCCGTCATGGACGTAAAAAATACCAACGTGAAGCCGTGGCCGAAGCAGGGCCTGTCGGACCATGTGCGCGCCGCGCCTGCACCGGTCGAACCGCGGCCCTCGCGCGAGCAGGCGGAAGCTGCCGTGCGGACGCTGATCGCCTATACCGGCGATGACCCGACGCGTGAAGGCGTGCTGGAAACGCCAAAACGCGTGATCGACGCCTACGAAGAGATCTACCAGGGCTATCGTGAATGCCCGGCGGAAGTGCTCGATCGCACGTTCAGCGAGACCGGCGGCTATGACGACTTCGTGCTGGTCCGCGACATCGGATTTAACTCGCATTGCGAACACCACATGATGCCGTTCTACGGCAAGGCGCATGTCGCCTATATGCCGACGGACCGGGTCGTGGGTCTTTCGAAGCTCGCGCGGCTGGTCGATGTATATGCGCTGCGGTTGCAGACGCAGGAGCATTTGACCTCGCAGGTGGCGACCGCGATTGACGAAATCCTCAAGCCGCGCGGCGTCGCGGTGATGATCGAAGCCGAGCACATGTGCATGTCTCTGCGCGGCGTTCAAAAGCCCGGTGCCGTGACCGTGACTACCCATTTCACCGGTGCGTTCCGTGACGACGCCAATGAGCAGGTTCGTTTCATGACCCTGCTGCGCGGCGGGCAGCGGTAAGTTCTCGTCCACGTTTGTTGTAGTCTTGTTTCTCCGGCATCCTGAGGTGCGCGCGGCAGGCGCGCCTCGAAGGATGACGGGTATCAACTCGGCCGATCATCCTTCGAGGCTCGCGCTTTGCGCTCGCGCCCCGGGGCGACGGCGAAAGGCAGGAGCCAGCCTTGTCCTCATCCGCGCACGACATCGAAGAAGGCCAGGCGTTCACGCCAAAATTTGACGCCGATGGCTTGATCACGGCCGTCGCAACCGACGCCAAATCGGGCGACGTGCTGATGGTCGCGCACATGAATGACGAAGCTTTGCGCAAGACGATTGCGAGTGGCGAGGCCTGGTACTACAGCCGCTCACGCAAGGCGTTGTGGAAGAAGGGCGAGACGTCCGGCCACGTGCAGCGCGTGGTCGAATTGCGCGTCGATTGCGATCAGGACGCGCTTTGGCTGAAGGTCGATCAGCAGGGCGCCGGAGCCTGTCACACAGGGCGGCGCTCGTGTTTCTACCGGGCGGTCCCGACCGGCCAAGGCGCCGGCACCAAGCTCGAATTTCGCGACGCGGAAAAGGCGTTTGATCCCGGAAAAGTCTACAAGTAGCAGGCTGATTAGTGCTTCAGGCGATCGAGCAGTTGCTGCGCCCGCACGAGATGAGGCCGGTCATACATCTTGCCGTCGATGCCGACCGCCCCTGCGCTGGGCTGAGCGGCAAAGGCTGCCACCACCAACTTCGCTTTTTCAATTTGCGCGGTTGTGGGCGTGAAGACGTCGTTGATGACCGGCACCTGTGCAGGGTGGATAGCCAGGCGACCGCTGAATCCATCGCGGCGCGACGCTTCGGTGTCGCGGCGCAATCCGTCCGAATTGCGAAAGTCCACGTAAACCGTCTCGATCGCCGGCAGCTTTGCCGCTGCGGCAGCGTAGAGGCAGATCGAACGGGCGAGGCGATAGGGCTCCGTCAATTCGCCGTTTGCATCCCGGTTTGCTTCCGCGCCCAGCTCCGCTGACAGATCTTCCGGACCCCAGGTGAGCCCGATCAGGCGCGGACTTGCGTTACGGAAATTACCGGCTGAAAAAAGCCCGGCGGCCGATTCCACGGCCTGTGCAAGAATTTTGATCTGACCCTCAGGTACGCCGGCGATCGCTTCCTGCGCCGTCAGCTTGGCGTCGAGGTGAACGACGCTTGCGCCGCCCTCGGCCTTGGGAAATACGACGGCATCCGGCTTGCCGGCAACAATCGCGCCGAGATCGGCATCCGTCATCCCGGTGTCGAGACCGTTGATGCGAACCAGCAGGCGCGGGCGCTGTTTTGCGGCTCCGGCAGTCTTGAGAAATTCCAGGGCCGCCGCGCGGGCCTGCGGCTTTCGCTCGGGCGTAATGGAATCTTCCAGATCAATGATCACGGCATCGGCCCCGCTCGCCATCGCCTTGTCGAGCTTGGGACCGCTGTCGGCGGGAACGAAAAGAAATGAGCGCATTATTTCGGCCGCATCCGCATGAAGGCCTGTCGGTGGCATTCGGCCACCAAGGTACCGTCCTGCTTGAAAGCCTTGTGATGGAATTCGACGATGCCCGCGCCCGGCCGCGATTTCGACTCGCGTTTGCTCATGACCTGCGTCGAGCAATGCACGGTGTCACCTTCGAAAAGCGGGTTAGGGAATTTGACATCGGTCATGCCGAGATTCGCAATCGTCGTGCCGACCGTCATGTCGGATACCTGGATGCCGATCATAAGCCCAAGGGTGAACAGCGAATTCATCAGTGGCTGGCCCCACTCGGTCTCGGTTTCACAGAAATGCCGGTCGATGTGCAGCGGCTGCGGGTTGAGCGTCATATTGGAGAACAACATGTTGTCCATCTGCGTCACGGTGCGCGTATAGCGGTGCTCGTAGGTCTTGCCGACCTCGAAATCCTCGAAATACAGGCCGCCGCGCTTGTGTCGCTGGATCGCCTCAGGCATCGCTATCCTCCGAAAAATCCTGCCAAAATAGGGCCTTGCGGAGCCCATTTACGGTTCGTTTACCATAATTCCTCATGGTCGGAAGGCCCGCGAGAGCTGTTGCGTCCGCGTCTCACACCCATAAGCCCAGATTTTTGCAAGGCGCAACACGATGGCTATTCATCCCGCGACTGCCGGCGGGGGACCACAGATCACCGGGGCGATCCGCCAGGCGGCGCAATCGACCGGTATCAGCTTCGAATATCTGCTTACAACGGCGCAGATCGAATCGAATATGAATCCGTCCGCGCAGGCCTCGACCTCGTCGGCGAAGGGCCTCTATCAATTTATCGATCAGACTTGGCTCGGTACCATGAAGCAGGACGGAGCCGCATTGGGACTCGGCCAATATGCCGACGCCATATCGCGGTCGTCCGACGGACACTACGAGGTCTCGGATCCGGCCATGCGGGCGGCGATCTTGCGGTTGCGCAATGATCCGCAAGCGAGCGCGATGCTGGCGGGTGCGCTCACACGCAACAACGCGGCACTGGTCGGCTCGAATATCGGCCGCACGCCAAGCAATGGCGAGCTCTATATTGCGCATTTTCTGGGCGCCGATGGGGCGGCCAAGCTGATCAATGCGGCGTCGGGCCGGCCCCAGACAAGTGCCGCTGCAATGTTTCCGAATGCGGCTGCGGCAAACCGCAACATTTTCTACGATCACTCTGGCCGCGCGCGCAGCGTCGGTGAAGTCTACGGCAAGCTGACCAAACTTTTCGATTCAGCACGCGACGTTGCCTTTGCGCCGCTGGGAGGTAACACGAATGTCGCGAGTGCCGACCTGCCTGCCGCCGCACCGCCTCTGCCGCCGGCCAGGACCGTTGCATCAACGCCATTGATCAAGTCGGTGCCGAAGGCACAGATCGCACGGTTGGCTTCGGCCGACATACCGCGGCCGCCAGCACCGATCCCGCGCCCGGCGTTGGCAAAACCCCCCGACACAGCGGGCACGACACAGGCTTTCGCGAAAGCCAGCGAACAGTTGCCAGCTCCGCCGGTCGCTCGCGCGTCGTTCGAATCCATGTTTACCGATCGGGTACGGCAACCTTTGACGCAAACCGTGAGCACGCTCTGGGGTCCGACCACGACCGCCTCACCGCCACCAAGCCAGACTGCGCAGGTGTTTGATCTGTTTACCGACCCGCGGCCCAACACGCGCAAATTATCCGGCGACAAGGTCTGACATTGGCCTGATTTTGCTGGGCGTTGCGAGCCAGCATGCTTAACAGCCAATCAATTTCTATGGTGAACGCTTTGTTAAGCCTCATCCATTAGGCTGATTTCTGCCGTCCGTGGGGGCGGTCTCGTAGCGTCGGTCGCGCCATGATCGTTCGTCAGTTCTTGCATTGGGTACGGCAGGCTCCCGCGGGCGAGCGGGCCGAAGCCACATCCGCGCTGGCGCGAGCTTATCTTTACTCGGATTTGTCGCCCGATGATCTCGCAGCCGCTGAAGGCGCGATGATCATGCTGTTGGACGATCCTTCACCTTTGGTCCGGCGTGCGCTCTCCGATGCATTTGCGTCGGCCGATAAAGCACCACGGATTGTCGTGCACGCGCTCGCGTCGGATCAGGCAGATGTCGCTTTACCCGTGCTGGCGCATTCGCCGCTGCTTGATGGCGACGATCTTGTTGACCTGATCGGCACTGGCGACACCGATGTGCAGGCCGCAATTGCCGGCCGCTCGCCGCTGCCTTGCGCGCTTTCCGCCGCGATTGCCGAAGTTGGATCGGCTGAAGCGTGTCTCACGCTGTTGGAAAATTCCGGTGCTGACATCGCGCTGTTTTCGGTCGATCGCGTCGTCGACCGGTTTGGCCATCTCGCGCCAATCCGCGAGAATCTGCTGGCGCGTGATGATTTGCCGATGGCGATGCGGCAATCACTCCTGTCGAAACTGTCGCAAACACTTGCCGGGTTCGTCGCAGCGCGACAATGGCTGGGTCCGGAGCACGCCGAATACGCGGCAAAAGAGGCCTGCGAAAAGGCGACAGTCGCGCTCGCGGCCGATACCCCCTACGAGGAGGTGGGCGCGCTCCTGCAACACTTGCGCCAGAGCGGACAACTCACTGCAGGCATGATTTTGCGCGCATTACTCTCCGGCAATGTGGTTTTGTTTGAAGAGGCGCTCGCGGAATTGTCCGGCGTGCCGATTGACCGCGTCAGCGGCTACGTCCACGACAGGAATATTTCCGGCTTCCGCGCCCTCTACCGCAAGGCCGGACTGCCGGATGTCGCTTATCCGGCGTTTCGCGAGGCATTGGCGGCGATCCGCGCCGGACTTCTGGTCGGTGAGCATGGCGGAGCGGTGCGCCTCAAGCGGCGCATTGTGGAGCGTGTGCTGGATGCTTGCGCGCACGAGCGTGGTGAGGACAGTACGGCACTCTTGGCGCTGTTGCGGCGTTTCGCTGTGGAGGCTGCCCGCGAGGAAGCGCGTCTCTTCTGTGATGAACTTGTCGCAGAAGCTCATATCATAGCTGCCGATGACAATTATGATGATCGGCAACTGGCTGCTGCCTAGAGAAATTCGGCGGATTTCCGCTATTCGGGCACGATCGACGGACCCTTGAGCTGTTCAAGGACCTCAGGGCGGTCGTGATTTTCCCGCATCAGGAATTCATCAGTCACGTCGCGCAATCGTTTTGTCAGCGTGTCCGCCAGTTCTTTGGCGTCCGAACGAGCATATTCCCGGTAGATTGCACGCACGGCATCGACGTGTTGATCAATCAGCTTGAGCGGAATGCGTGACGCAGCGGGCGTGTGTTCGATGAGCCTGCAAAGGCTGTTTGCCGCGGACGCCACAGCGGGGTAGCCGAAAGTCGCGGCTTCGCCCTTGATGTCATGCGCTGCGCGGAACAGCGCTTCCTTGTTGGCGGAGGAGTGGCCATCCTTGAGCAAATTGCGGCGGGCCGAATCGAGCCGTTCGCACTCGGAATCCATCCAATTGGCGAATTCGGGAGAGAGCTCAGCCAGTGCCTTTTCGGCGCGGGCCACCGGATCATCGCCATTTGCATCAGACGAATCTTTGGACACCGCGCCACGCAATTTGTTCTCCGGAACAATCACCTCGTGATCGCCGTAGGTGACGATTGCTGCTGTGTCTTTGGAGCGGGACATGGCCAGGTGCCTTTGTCAGACCACAGTGCGAGCTTTGTCGAGTAAGGGCGTCTGTCTGATGACGTCCGCCTTGCCGCCTTTTCGTCGTTCCGGGCCGATGTAATTTGAATTGATGTTGCGCCGGCGATCGGGACCGAAATAGGTCTTTGTCTTGATGAACGGGCGCGGATTGGCGACCACGTTGATGATGCGCTGGTACAGACCCTTTGCTGAAATCGGCTTGGCCAGAAATTCAGTGACGCCGGCGTCGCGCGCGGCGGTCACGCGCTTTTTTTCAGAGTGGCCAGTGAGCATGATGATGGCCACGTAAGGATTGGCATTGGCGCCTGGCTGACGGATCATCTGCATCAGCTCGAGGCCGTCGAAGATCGGCATGGCCCAGTCGGTGATGACGATGTCGGGGAGGTAGTGCGTGAAGGCTTCAAGGCCGGCCGCGCCATCCTCCGCTTCATAGACTTCGCGGGCGCCGAAACCATGCAGCAACGTGCGCAATATGCGGCGCATATGCGTATTGTCGTCAATGACGAGGAAGCGCAAACGGTTGAAATCGATACGGACCATGGTGCCCCGGGCCTCGGGCGCGCCTGCAGCCCGCTACCGTGCCCATGAAACTAACGGGGCCCCGTTAACGAATGGTTTAGGAAGGCAGCGCGCTAGTCTTTCAGCAGCGCCGCCATGACCCGTTCCCGTGTCAGCGGCAGGTCGCGGATACGGGCGCCGAGCGCATGCGACACGGCATTGCCAATGGCCGCCGCCGTCGGCCCGGCAGTCACCTCGCCGACGCCGAGCGGTATCTCATCTTTGGTGTTGATGAGCGCGATGTCGATTTCCGGCACCTCGCTGAATTTCAGGACTGGATACGTTTCCCAATCAAATGAAGTGACACCGTTGTCGAAACGGACTTGTTCCTTGAGCACCCAGCTCGCCGACTGAATGATGCCGCCTTCGAGCTGGTTGATCGCTCCGTCAGGATTGATCACGAGCCCTGCATCGGTCGCACACCATACGTGGTTCAGGCGGATTTCTTCCTCGACAGAAAGGTCGACAACCACTGCGGAGTAGGCGGCTCGATTTTTATAACGGGCGAATGCAATGCCGCGGCCGCGGCCTGATCCGCCAGGTTCCTTCGGATTCCAGCGCGCCATGGCGGCCACTTTCTCGATCACGGCCCGTGCGCGTGCATCCGCGGTAATCGATAGGCGATATTGAACGGGGTCTTGTCCCGCACGCTCGGCCAATTCGTCGATGCAGCACTCGAGCGCAAATACGTTTGGCATCGCACCGAGGCCGCGCAACGCGGACGTGCGCACCGGTGCTTCGGTCACAAGATGGTGCAGAATGCGCTTGGCAGGAATGTCGTAGAGCGGCTCGGCATTGCGGGTGGCGCCACCACCATTAGCCTCCGGTACGTCGTTCGGGGGTGGCTCCGGCGGCGGATCGGGCAGGGCAAGCGCGCCGAGCAGATTGCCGCCGGCGCCTGGCCGCAAATTGTGCGTCGGGCTCCAGATTTCCTGGGTCCAATCAACCGGTTTGCCATTGTCGTCGACGAGGGCGCGCACCTTCACGACCATCGCCGGCGTCTTTGGCTCGTAGATGAACTCTTCCTCGCGCCGCCAGCGCACGCGGACCGGCTGCCCCGGCTTTTGCATCGCGACAATGGCAGCGTCGGCGGCAGCATCGTCGGCGCCATTATGGCCGTAGCAGCCCGAGCCCTGCACGTGATGCACAATGATCGAGGATGGCTCGATCTTGAGCGTCTTTGCCAACGCAGCGCGCAGTGGATAGACGCCCTGGCAATGGGTCCAAACCGTCAGCTTGCCGTTTTCAAAGAGCGCAAGTCCGCACGAGGGCGAGATCGAAGCATGGGCGAGATAACCTCGTGTGTAAGTTCGCTCGTACCGTTCGCGGCCTTTGGGATCGGCCGGCTCGGCGCCGAAAACACGGTCGATCACCGGCCGCTGCAACAGCCAATTGGCCTCCTGTTGGGTCGGGGTCGGTGCTTCCACATTCTGCCATGCAACATGGTCGAGAGCGGCGACACTCGCTGCTTCGACCGCAGTTTCGTCATCGCCGACGATTGCGAGGAAATTTCCGTTGCGCACAAACGTGATCGGGCCTTTTGCCGCGCGATGAATAGCATTCTCATCGATTGAGCCAATCGTTGCGCCACGGTTCGGCTGACGCACGACGCGCGCGTGCACCATGCCATCGAGCTGCATGTCGTTGATGAAGACCGCATCGCCAAAAATCTTGGCCGGAAGATCGAGGCGAGCGTTGCTCGTACCAATGTTTTTAAGGTCGGCGACACGCTTGCGTACACCGTTTCCGGTGGCTTTGGCGGATAGGTCGACCGCGCCGGCGAGCGTCCAATAATCCTGCCCGGTCGATGAGTTGCCGCGGTAGATGCTGCCATCCCGAACCGACAATTCATCAGCCCTGCAGGCGAGGACTTTGGCGGCTTGTTCAAGAAACAGCGTCCGCACGTCCGCGCAGGCTTGTCGCATGGCGACACCGCCGAATTGGATAGATTGGCTGCCGGCCGTATACCCTTCGTTGGGTGCTTTCTCGGTGTCTCCGGAACGTATTGTGATGCGCGCGATTGCAACGTCGAGTTCGTCGGCGGCAATCTGCTCCATGGCGGTAAGCACGCCCTGGCCGAGCTCGACGCGGCCGGTGAGCACGGTCACCTTGCCGGGCGCCGGAAACGCCACCCAGCGCTCGAGTTGAGGATTGTCATTGAGTGGGCCGGGCAGGGGGGCGTTCAACGGGCTTCTCCGCTACGCAAGGCTGCGGCCGCCGCTTCAATGGCGCGGATAATCCGGTTGTGCGAACCACAGCGGCAAATGTTTCCATCAAGCGCCGTTGCAATTTGCATGCGCGTCGGGCTCGGATTTTTATCGAGCAGCGCCTTGGCCGAGATCAAAATACCGGCGAGGCAGTAGCCGCATTGCCCCGCCTGCTGATCGATGAAGGCTTGCTGCAGCGGGTGCGGCTTTGCCGCATTGCCAAGACCCTCGACGGTAACGACTTGTTTGCCCGCAACGCTCCAAACCGGCTTGGTGCAGCACTTTTCCGGAGCCCCATCGACGAGCACCATGCAACAGCCGCACTGTTCAAGCCCGCAGCCAAAGCGCGTGCCCATCAGGCCAAGCTCGTTGCGCAGCACGTTGAGCAGCGGAGTCTCTTCGTTATCGAGCGTTACGCTGACGGCCTTGCCGTTCACCGAAAAGTCGAACGTCTTGGACACGCTTGCTCCTAAAAACCAAACTGCTCGCGAAGGATGCGCTCGTCGAGACTGTGCCCCGGATCGAACAGCAAATTGATCGATATATCGTGGTCCATCCGGATGTCTACGTTGCGGACGGAGCGTACTTCGTCATGGTCGGCGACGGCGGCAACCGGGCGCTTGTCGGCTTCCGTCACCTCAATGGTGACCCTGGCCTTGTTGGGTAGCAAAGCACCGCGCCAGCGGCGGGGCCGGAAAGGGCTGATCGGCGTGAGCGCGAGCAGCGGTGCGTTGATTGGAATGATCGCGCCTTGCGCGGACAGATTGTAGGCCGTCGAGCCCGCAGGCGTTGCCACCAGAATTCCGTCGGAAACAAGTTCGGCGAGTCTTTCCTGTCCATCGATCAGAATACGTAAGTGGGCTGCCTGCGCGCTCTGCCGGAACAGCGACACCTCGTTGATGGCGCGATGTTCATGGATGCGTCCTTGCGCGTCGCGGGCTTGCATGAGCAGGGGGTGGATGACGGTGATCTGCGCGGCCGCCAGACGTTCGACCAGACCCTCCTCGACGAATTCATTCATCAGGAAACCGACGGTGCCGCGGTGCATCCCGTAGATCGGCTTGCCGGATTTCATGAACTTGTGCAGGGTTTGCAGCATCAAACCGTCGCCGCCGAGCGCCACAATGACGTCGGCCTTGGCGGGGTCGGAATTGCCGTAGCGCTTTTCCAGCCGTGAATAGGCTTCGCGCGCCTCGGGTGTCTGACTGGCGACGAAGGCGATGTGCTCGAAACGCTTGGCCGGTCGGCTCATAAGGGGACCTGACGATGGAACGCGCGTTGCTCGTCTATACGACTTGGCCATCGATTGTCGAGGCGGAGCAGGCGGGGCGCGCCATGGTCGAGCGCCGGCTGGCCGCTTGCGTGAATATCCTGCCGGGAATGATTTCGCACTACTGGTGGGAGGGCAAG
>Ga0265325_10000704_pt1 | contig 24221 bp, 23 predicted proteins | sample 41420metaG_FD_202090 | JGI IMG/M metagenome (GOLD analysis project Ga0265325, IMG submission 202090) | Rhizosphere microbial communities from Carex aquatilis grown in University of Washington, Seatle, WA, United States - 4-14-20 metaG | ecosystem: Host-associated > Plants > Roots > Rhizosphere... | reverse complement strand
GACTGCGCTGATGCTGAAGGACCTTAAGCTCGCGCAGAACGCCGCGCAGGGCGCGGGCGCGACAACGCCGCTGGGCGCGGAAGCCGCGCAGCTCTATTCGCTGTTCGCGGCGCAGGGCAACGCCGGGATGGATTTCTCCGGCATCATCCAGATGCTGCGCGGAAAAGTCTAATCGCTACATTGGTTCGCCGCTTCGATATGTTCGGCGCTAGATTGTCGGCGGGTCGATTGATCGGCAATCGACTGGATTGTGAAGCGTTACCGTCGGTCTCATTCTCGCGCACACTCGATCAAATTCAATGTGCGCGGTCCGCGTTGGTTCAGACAGGCCGCACATCGCATAAATCCTGCCCATCTCATTGCAACTGGCAGGATGCAGTTCGAGGAATTTTCTTTGGTCAATGAGCCCTCCCTGTTGTTCACGGCCGGCAAATAACAGGAAAGCGGCGGCCGGCAGCGTTCTCGCTCCCCTCGTCCGGGCGAGCACTTTCCATATGACCCGTTCGATTGGCGCTAAGTAGTTAATCCGGATTCCAACTTGCTTCCTCCAATCTTCACGGAGCGAGGACAATGTTGCCAGTTGTGGCCCGCACAATTGCCACAACACCGATTGTCTTCGGCGATTTCCTCGGACGACATTGATCTCGATCAAAGCAATCTCCGTGCAAACTCTGAATTAAAAAGCATCTCTGACGGTTTTTCCAAGCAAAGGCGAAGTTGGGGAAACGGATCACTCGCGGGAACATTCAGGAGGCAATTTTGAAAATCGAGTTTTTGAAGTCCGGCGATCAGGTCGACTCCCGGCCAAACTACAAAGAAATCATTGAGTCCGATGCCATTCCCGCACCCGACTTTTTGATTTCCGATTCAGTGCCGGACTTGGGAACTGACCCGGTTCCAGCGACGAACTACACGTCGGCCGAGTTCTTTCGCATGGAAATCAAAAAGGTCTGGCTCAAATGCTGGCAGATGGCATGCCGAGAAGAGGAAATCCCCAATGTCGGCGACTATCTTATCTACGATGCCGTCGGTCGCAGCGTTCTGGTAGTCCGCACGGCACCGGATACGATCAAGGCATTTCTCAATGTTTGCCTGCATCGCGGCCGCAAGCTCGAAACCCATGATGGCTGCAAAAAGCGGTTTCGTTGCCAGTTCCACGGCTGGGAGTGGAATGTCGACGGCTCGTTCCGTCACAATCCCCTGGCTTGGGACTTTCCACAACTTGATCCAGCCAAGTTGTCGCTTCCGGAAGTCAAGGTCGGGCTGTGGGGAGGATTTGTTTTTGTGACATTCAGCAAGAATCCGCCCGCCTTGCTCGATGTCCTCAAACCGATTCCCGACCATTTCAGGTCATACGCGTTCGAGGATCGCTACATTGCTGTGCATGTCGCAAAGAAGTATCCGGCGAACTGGAAGGCGACAGCTGAAGCCTTCATGGAGAGCCATCACAGCATCGCCACCCATCCGCAGTTCATGCCGTATTTGGGAGATGCGAATTCGGGATACGACGTTTTCTCGGACTACACGTCGCGCCAACTCACGGCGATGGCGGTCGCCAGTCCCTTTATCGATTCCTCGAGCCTGTCCCAGACCGATATCTATACGGCAATGCTGGAAAGTTCGGGTCGGCTAGCTGCAGGAACGATTGCGAACGTTCCTGACGGCACGACGGCACGTGCGTTCGCGGCGGCAGAGCAACGCAAAAATCTGTCAGCTCAGGACGGTTACGACTATTCGAAAGCGTCTGATGCCGAGATGCTCGATCCGATGCTCTACAACGTCTTTCCGAACATGTCGTTCTGGGCGGGATATGGCCCAAATATCGTCTATCGATGGCGGCCGGACGGCGTCGACAATTCCATCATGGACATCTACATGCTGAGGCGCGTGCCCAAGAATGGGCCACGCCCAAGATCAGTACCCGTACACTGGCTGACGGATTCCGAACCATTTTCCGCCGCGAAAGAGTTGGGCTCACTCGGCGGCGTTTTCGATCAGGATATGGCAAACCTTCCGCACGTCCAGGCAGGCTTGAAGATGATGGGGGACGAGATCCCGGTTCAGTTTGCCAAATACACCGAAATCAGGCTTCGCCACCTTCATCAAACCCTTCAGAAGTTCATCGATTCGTAGATCAGACGTGCGCTTCATGCACCGGCGGATTCTCGTTCACGCATGCGGTTGAACCATGCGGTGAGGTTCTTGAACTCCGGGTTTATCGGTTGACCTACCTGGTTGCCAAAATCCAGGAAGCAGAAAAGCAGGATGTCTGCGAGTGTCAGTCGTTTGCCGACGATATAGTCCTTGCCCGCCATCTGGCCGTCTAGCCATTTGATTCGATCCTGCGCGATTCGCTTCAGACCGTCTGCAGCTTCAGGCACTGTGACGATGCGGTCCTGGAACAGCGGCAGGCCCTGACTGAAACGGAAACCGTTGGCGAGGGGCTCACAAATATTGAGATCAATCCGGCGAGTCCACATCCTCGTTTCGGCCTTTTCTTCGGGCGTCGTACCGATCAACGCAGGTTTCGGATTCTTGTCTTCGAGATATTCGCAGATCGCGGTGACCTCGGACAGAAATGCTCCGTTGTCGAGCTCGAGTGCCGGCATCTGGCCGTGCGGATTGCGCTTGAGATGTGCGCCCTCGCGGTTCTCTCCCGCCATTATGTCCACTTCGTGCAGCGGGATGGAGATGCCTTTCTCCGCCATGAACATGCGCACGACCTTCGGATTAGGACCAAGCGAATTGAAGAACTTCATTTTCCGTCTCCCATTGAGTGAACGAGATTTTGCCGTGTTGCCGAATCGGATACGCGACGGATCGAGACCGGAATGGTGCTCATGCGCGGAATGCCGGAGTAAACGTCATAGTCGGTATCGACCGGCGTGAGTCTTCCTGTGTTCGATCCAAGCGCGAGCGGATCGTCATCTTCGCCGGGATTTCCGCCCCAGGCGTGGCTCATGGAGATGCAGCCCGAACGAATTCCGTCTTCTGGATCGACGATCGCCCGCACTGTCGCGCGGGACGATTCGATTTCGATCAGGTCGCCTTTCGACAAGCCGACACTGGTCATATCCTCCGGATTCATAAAGGCCGAGTTGTAGGCGACGCGCTTTCGGAGGATCGGGTCCTCGTGCCAGCAGGAGTTGAGCACATCGCGCAGGCGACGGCTGATCATGCGGTATGGATAGCGATTGTCTTTAGGGCGTGTTGCGGACTGCGAGATCTCGGTAAGTTCGGCCATCATCAAGGGATTGCCGATATCGAGCTTGGCCTTCCAGTCGGCAGGTTTCGGCTGGACCGTGACCGGCGGCCGGTCGAACACAAATCCGGCGCGGGCTTTTTCTCTCACCTGCGAAAGCGGCACCGGAGAGTTTTTCGTCAGCATCGCCCAGACATCATCGGCGGTAAGCTGAGCTGTCATGCCCAGTGTTGTTCCCTTCTCCTTCGCTTCCTTCGGATTGAGGAGCGAGAAGTCCTTGATCTTCAGCGTGACGCCAAGCTTTTGCGCGATGCCGTAGAGAATTTCCCATTCTTCCTTGATGTCGGAACCAGCGGGAGGTTCAACGATCGGGTCAGAATATTGCGCATAGGGCAGGTGATAGCCCCAGCCCGGCCCAAAATTGCCGAGCGTCTCGTTTAGCATGGTCGGTGAGGCGAATTCGAACGGCAGTTTCGGTGCTACGACATAGTGAGCGAGTCTGGACGTTGCCGACATATGCGGATCAAAGGTGACCAGCAGGTCCAGGGCCTTCATCGCCTCGAACGTTCGTAGCTGGTCGGGCCATGCGACCATCGGATTTCCGCCGAACACGAAGAGCGCCTTCACCTGTCCGTCGCCAGGCATCAGGATTTCGTCCGCGGCGGCCGCGGTGGGAAGACCGGATACAGTTTCGGTCAAATCGCGTACGCGAAGGCGCTCGCCGAAGCCAAAGGCAAGAGAGGGGCCGGAGCTCGCTGCAATCGGCGGAAAGCGGTTTACGAGTACGCCAGGGTTGGCGATCGTGTCGCCGGGCCGATGCCAATATCCCTTCAGCGTCGTCAGCACGCGTACAAAATACTCGACTAGATTTCCTCGCCCCGACATATTTGGGCCGGTACCTGCCGCAACTGCGCCGCGCCGGCCTGCTCCAAACATCCGCGCAGCGCGAACCAGTTCGTCCGCCCTCACGCCGGCGCGCTCCGCAACGAATTGTGGCGTGAATAGCGCGACCGCTTTTGACAGCGCTTCAAAGCCGTCTGCTTCAGCACGGACGAATTCGAAGTCGATCAAGCCTTCGGTGATTAGTAGCCGCGCGATGCCGGCGAGAACGGCCGGATCTTCTCCTGGACGCGCCTGCAAGTGGATGTCGGCCTGTTCGGCGCACTCGGTCAGGCGCGGATCAAGAACGATCAGTTTCATGCCGCGCTTTTTGGCTTCGTGAAGCTGGCGCGCCGGATTGACGCCAAGCCCGCCATTCATCGAAACGATTGGATTGGTACCAACGAGAAGCAAAACATCCCATCGATTGATGGTGGGGACACCTGCGAGCCAAGGTCCGTGCAGGGACGTGGCAATGCCCTTTCCAGGCTGATCGATGGTGACGCTCGTGAACATCATCGGCGAGCCGATAGCCTCGAGCAGTGCGTAGGAAAATGCCTGCGTGGCGTAGTTGTTGTAACCATGCGTGCCGATATAACCGGCGATGGAACGCGGCCCGTGGAGGTCGATCAACAGCCTGACCTTATCGGCGATCTCCGCAACGACGTCCGCGCTGGAAATGTCGACAAAGCGGCCGTCTGGCAATCGCTTCTGTGATTTCAGAAGACGCGATGGCAGCGTGTGATACGAGGAAAGTTGGCGGCCTTTGATGCAGGAATAACCCTCATAAGCCGGATTGTCCTTGTCGCCGTGGATCTTGCCGGGTTTCCCGTCTACCATATCGACGAGAAGGGCGCATTGCGCGTGACAGGCGCGGCAAATGACCGGTTGGCGCGCCTGACTCATCTGATATCGCTCCAAAGAACGGACGCAAGCGGTTCGCGGGCGTCATAACGCGCCTGAATTTCGGCCATGTTCTTGAGCGCAAACGGATCGCGGAACATCACTTGGCTTAGTTTCTGGTCGTTCTCTAGTCCCCCAGCTAGCGAAAGGTCCTCGTCCTCGCGCAGCATCCGTTTCATTCCCGCCAGCGCATAGGGCGGCAAGCTCACCATGTGACGCGCCATCTCCAATGCCGCAGCAACGGCTTGGCCCTTCGGCACGACACGATTGACGCCGCCGAGTTCATATATTCTCTCGGCCGTCATTGGCCGGCCGGTCAGCACCATTTCCGCCGTCGCCGCACGGCCGATGAGACGGCGCAGGCGACAGGTACCCCCGATACCAGTGCCGACGCCGATGATGACTTCCGGCTGGCTGAAGAGAACGCCAGTCTCGGCAATTCTGAGGTCGCAAGCCCAACCGAGTTCACAACCGCCGCCTGACGTGTTGCCGGAGACTGCAGCGATCGTGACAACATCTTTATTGGCCAATTCGTTTGGCGCGCGGAACCAGCCGGATGGATCACCGCTGGTGGGTTTGCCCTGCATGAGATTGCCGAGGTCGCCCAGATGGGCGTGGTTAAGCCATTCCCCTGGAACTGCACTCGCAAGCACTGTCACTCTCGCACCGCCCTCGCGCGCGATAGTCAAACACTCGGCGAGCGCGCTGACGGCTGCGAAGGTGAGGTTGTGGTTGGGTGTCGCAGCGTCATTGACCGTTACCAGCGCAAGACCTTCCTGCGGCCATTCCAGTTTTGCACGTTCGGTCATGCGATTGCCCCCTTTTGATTGCGGTCTACTTCTTCAAGGTGAAGAAATCTGCACGCGGTTTTCCCTGCGGATCATAAACAGGTTCGAAGTGATCGACTCGGTACTTCTGGGTGACCGCCTTGACGATTCCGATGCCGCCGAGGTGGGAGAGCATGCCCTTGTATGGAGCGCCGGCGAGATGAACGGCAAGATCAGGCTCGCTCTCCCATTCCTCGAAAACGCGAATACGCCCGGGTAGGTTCACGTCCGCCGTCCAGGAATATTCGACGCAACCTTTTTCGGCGAGCGCTGCGTCGATCAGTGGTTTGGCTTCCTTCAGGGCGTGCTCGCGCTTCTCGGGCGCTACGTCCACGGCTCCAGCAATCAAAATGCGCATTTCGTTCTCCTAAATGTCATGAATCCTGAAGAATGCGATAGGTCCTGCGTGCGAAAAGCCAGCGGCCAGATTGCTTAGTCAATTCATCTTCATATTGTCCGATGACGTGTCGGCGCTTTCCGTTCATCTCGACAAGATCTTCTGTTGTGTACACGCGCGCACGGGCCTTGTTGTTGTCAACCTCGATGGCGCCCGGCGCCGCAAAAAATGCGACGAAGGAGAAGCCGGTCATCGCCTGTTTCCACATTCCGACGATGTTGGTCTTTCCCTTGACTTCCATGCCGGCGAGATTCCAACACGCCTCATCGGTCCAGTTCGCAGCCCAACGCTTCTCGTCGCGCTGAAAAACAGCGTCTGCGTAGTCCTCAATCAATTCGCGGATCGCGAGACGATCCTCAATCGGTCCTTCGAACGGCATGGCGGTCTCCCTCAATCTTCTTTCCTGGCGGTGCGATAGTCGCCGAACGCTCCATCGCGCGCGTTCAGCGCCTTTGTCACGCCTTCGCGGAACTTTGCGAAAGTCTCGCGCGAACTTTCCGTGGTCAGTGCGAGAGACTGGATTTCAGTGCCCGCGCGGATCGCGGCGCGAAGACCCATGATCTCCATGGCACGGTGCACGGAGCGCTTGTTCATCTGCTGGACGTCTGTCGGAATCTTCGCTACCCGTTCGGCGATTGCGAGAACTTCGTCTTCCAATTGCTCGAGCGGAAAAGCGCGGTTGGCAAAGCCGACCCGGACCGCGTCAATACCGGTGATGGCATCACCCGTCAGCATCATTTCCATCGCCGGACGCATCCCGCAGAGCCAGGCGTGGAACTGATTGTCCGGCGGGCTCATCATGCGCACTGGCGGATAGCCGATCTGCGCGTCATCTGCGACATAGACAAGGTCCGCGGCGGTGGCCAGTTCCGAGCCACCGGCAAGGCACCAGCCGTGCACTTGCGCGATCACGGGTTTTGCGAGATCCCAGATTCGGAAACATCCCTCGACGACGTGGCGCGCCCATTCGCCCGCGCCTCCGGCAGTTTGATAGGGAAGACCCTGAACATGGCGCCCCGACTCGCGCGACAGATCGTAACCGGCCGAGAAGCAGGAGCCCGCTCCGCGCAGGATCGTTACGCGCACCTCGGGATCGCGGTCTGCATCTTCGAGCGCTTTGAACAGAGCGCCGCGTAAATGGTTCGACAGCGCATTGCGCTTGTCGGGTCTGTTGAGAGTCAGTCTGCGCACATACGGGCGAACATCCTCGATGAGTACGAGCGGCGCGTCGGGCATCTTTTCCTCACCTAAAACATGGATATCGATCCCGGGTCGAGCGCCCGAGTGCGCCGCAATTCAAGCGCAGAACTTGGAAAACAATCAAGCTTGCCTTTTTCTTAACTGCGACTACCGTAGCCGCCGGACTGGCGGCAGCGACGACAAAACGTCGAGATATGCGGAGGATTGGGCTGATGGCGCGCGATTTTGAGGAAAGTCCCGCACGCGGCACCGAAAGGTGCCCGGGGCCGGGTTGGGCCGAGCTCTGCGAAGCCGATACAAAACCCGTTCCCGAGTTCCTGAAGAGGGATTCTTACGAGTATATGGGCTCGCAGCCGCTCTCGGCGGCGCGCTACACCAGCCCCGACTTCTTTCGTCAGGAAGTCGAAAAAATGTGGCCGAACGTATGGCAGTTCGCCGCGCGTGAGGAAGAGCTGCCAGAGCCGGGCGATGTCGTTGTGTACGAAAACGCCGGACGGTCGTACCTGGTGGTCCGGCAGGATGACGGGAGTGTGCGCGCATTTCACAATGTCTGTCTGCATCGCGGCCGCAAGCTGAGACTCGAGTCGGGCTATTCCAAAGACTTCAAATGCCCGTTTCACGGCTTCACGTGGAATACCAACGGAACTTTGAAGGAAATTCCCTGCCGGTGGGATTTCAGCCATCTCAAAGACGAAAACATGAAGCTTCCCGAAGCGCGCGTCGGGCGTTGGGGCGGCTACATTTTTCTCTGTGAAAACGACACGGGCGTCTCGCTGGAACAGTATCTCGCGCCGCTGCCCGAACAGTTCAAGCGCTGGAAGCACGAGGACTGCGTAACGGGGCTGTGGGTCGGAAAAATCATCAAGGCAAATTGGAAAGCTGTCGCGGAGGCCTTTATGGAGGCGTGGCATTCCGTTGTCACGCATCCGCAGATCCTTCCGTTCACCGGCGATGCCAACACGCGCTACAACGTGTACGGAGATCACGTGAACGTAGCGCTCACGCCGTTTGCCGTGATGTCGCCGCACCTCGATCCCACGGCCAAGCCGCAGCAATGGATCATCGACGAATTCCTGAAATATAACGGGCGAGCAGGAGGCCCCGGTCTCGACGTAAAAGTCCCTGAAGGCCAGAGTGCGCGCAAGGCGATGGCAGCCGTAAATCGCGAACGCTATACGCAGACGACGGGCCACGACCACAGCCACGCCGCGGATGCCGAGTTGCTGGACGCCTTCACCTACAACGTGTTTCCAAATTTCGCACCCTGGGGCGGGTTCATGCCGAACATCGTCTATCGCTGGCGCCCGCATCCAGACCAGGACTCGACGTTGATGGAAGTGCGGATCCTGATGCGTGTCGCGCCGGGCGAGAAGAAGCCTCGTTCCGTGCCGATGCATTTCTTGAAGGACGACGAAACCTGGTCGTCGGCCGGCGAACTTGGCACGCTTGGCAATGTCTTTGATCAGGATATGGCGAACTTGCCCTATGTGCAGGACGGTCTGAAAGTTTCCAAAAATGGTCGGGTTGAGCTCGGCGACTATCAGGAAATTCGCATTCGACACTTCCATCGCACATTGGACAAGTATCTCGCGAAATACTGATCGTCGAACAACACAACAGAGATTGAGGAGAGGCTGACATGGCAGCTGTCACGCCCTTGCGCATGCCCAAATGGGGTCTTTCCATGCAGGAAGGAAAAATCGTCAGCTGGTGGAAGCCTGAAGGCTCAGAAATCGCCGAGGGCGACGAACTCGTCGACATTGAGACGTCGAAGATTACGAACGTCTATGAAGCCCCGGCGGGTGGTAAGCTTCGTCGGATCGTGGCGCAGGAAGGCGAGACTCTTCCTGTTGGCGCGCTGATCGCCGTGGTTGCGGCAGCGGACGTTTCCGACGATGACGTAGACGCCTTCATCCGGGAGTTTCAGGCCAGCTTCACGCCCGGTGAAGATGTTGAGGAAGGCGCAGGCGCTCTCAAGGTGGAGACTGTCGAAGTGGGCGGGCGCACCATCCAGTTTGGCCGCGGCGCCGGCGGTGAGGGCGCGCCGATCGTGCTTCTGCATGGATACTCGGGCGACATGAACAGCTGGCTGTTCAATATCGAGGCGCTTGCCGCTCAGCATCCGGTGATAGCGCTCGACCTTCCGGGGCATGGCGGTTCCTCGAAGGATGTCGGCGACGGATCACTGGCCACGCTCTCCGGCGTCGTTAGCGATACGCTCACGGTGCTCGGAGTAACGCGGGCGCACCTGATCGGTCACTCACTCGGCGCCGCTATCGCGGCGCGTTTTGCAGCGGACAATCCGAACCGGATCGCGTCGCTAGTACTCATTTGTCCATCATCCCTTCCGGGCAGCCGGATCTCGGAGGAATTCCTGACAGGCATCGCCATGTCGTCTCGTGCGCGGGACCTCAAGCCCTTCGTCGAAATGTTGTTCGCCGATCCTTCGATCGTCACAAAGGACATGATCGAGGACATGGTCCGGTTCAAACGCATCGACGGCGTGGAGGACGCTCTGTTGCGTCTGCGAGATAGGCTCGTTGATGGCCAGGATGCCGCAGCACTCGCGGCGGATCTGACTCGAATCCCGGTAGCTCTCGTCATCGCTTCCAAAAGCGACGATATTGTCGGAGCTCTCGATGCGAGCACGTTGCCGCCCGGGTTCAAGGTGACCTGGATCGACGGCGCCGGACATATGCCCCACCTCGAGAAGTCAGCGCAGGTCAATGCGCTTCTCACCGAAGCGACGCGCTGATCAGGCGTCTTTCGGAGGTGTGTGAATCTCGCCTGTGCGGAGCATTAGAAGTACCTTTGCTACAAGGTCGCGCAGGATCTGCTGCCGTTTCTTTTCGCTCCAGATCTCTCGGTTGAGCAGCAATCCTTCGATGGCAGCGACGCAGAAGTCCATGGCCAATGCATACGCTTCTTGCTTATCGGCCCACTCAGGAAAGACACGCAAAACTTCTTCGCGTTCAACCCGGTCGTATCGGCGGGCCTTGGGCAGGAAGATGCTGCGCAACTCCGGATCTGTGCGGGCCGCGACCAAAAGTTCCACATATGCGGCAAACTCATCGGTCAATAGGCTTTCCCAGTATCGTTCTACACCGGTGATGTCACGGGTGCGCTGTTCTTCAGTCAGCGAACTGACGCCGCCAGTAAAGATTTCCATGCGCTTGTAAAATGTATAGTCGATGACCGCCGCAATGAGTTCCTGCTTTGTCGCGTAGTGATGTAGCATCGCACCGCGGGAGATTTCGGCTACTTGGGCGATCAGCTGCGTAGTCGTGCGGGCATAGCCGTGCTTAGCGAGGCAATCTATGGCCGCCTCAAGGATAGCAACGCGGGTCTGTGCACTCTTGCGCTGCTGCCAGCCGTTGCCATCGGCAGCCAGCCCTTCGGGCTCAAGTTCGGCGAGCGCTTTTGCGCCTCTGTTTCTCTTCACTCAATCCCCCGATGACCTGACTGCAAGATGCCACGACTCAATTCTTGTCGGCCGAGTCGAGTTTAAAGTCCAAGGGCCAGCCGGGCCAAGATATTCCTTTGTACTTCGCTTGAGCCGCCATAAATCGTCGATGCCCGGGTGTTGAGATAGCGTGCGGTTACTGTGGCGGCGTATTCCCGGCCGATCGGCGTTGAATTGGCTCCCATGCCCAAGGCGTGCCGCTGATCGGGCCAGGCATAGTAACCAAGGGCTTCCAGAGCGAGTTCCGTCGCCAACTGCATGGTTTCGGTTCCCTTGAGCTTGAGCATCGACGCGACCGAATCGCCCGCATTGCCACCCGTAGAAAGCGAGGAAATCACGCGACGCTCGGTGTAGTCCACCGCCTCAAGTGCAATCTCCAAGTCGAATACTTTTCGAGAAAATGCCTCATCTTTCATCAGTGTACGCCCGTCGCCACCCACCTCTGACGTAGCGATGGACTTAACCTGTCTCAACATGCCGCGAATGCGTGACGCGAACGCGTGGCCGCGTTCGAATTCGAGAAGATATTTGGCGACGGTCCAGCCGTCATTTTCCTCTCCGATGCGATTTGAAACGGGAACTTTCACGTTGTCGAAAAAAACCTGATTAACTTCATGCTCTCCCGACATCGTAATGATCGGTTGAACCGTGAGGCCAGGCGTCGTCATAGGCAAGACCAGAAAGGTGATTCCAGTTTGTGGCTTGCCGCTGTTGTTTGTGCGAACTAACGCGAACATCCAATTCGCAAAATGCGCGTGCGTCGTCCAGACTTTAGTGCCGTTGATAATGTAGTGATTTCCCTCGCGCACTGCACGGCACTGCAGACTCGCAAGGTCGGATCCGGAGCCAGGTTCGGAATAGCCCTGGCACCAATAGTGTTCGCCCGAGAGCGTTCGCGGCAGGTGAAATGCTTTTTGCTCAGGTGTGCCGAACCGCATCAGAACGGGTCCGCACATTTGCAGTCCCATCGCAGGCAGAGCAGGTGTCCCCGCATTGGCACACTCGGTGTCGAAAATGTAACGCTGCACGACGCTCCAACCGGCACCGCCATACTCCTTGGGCCAGGACGGTGCGACCCAGCCTCGTTCATAGAGCACCTTGTGCCAGCGGCGATTGAGGTCCGCCTCCGCAAAAACGCCGGCCTGACGGGCTGTCGCTGCCCGAAGTTCGGGCGTGAATTTTTCGGCCAGGAACGACTTCACCTCTTCGCGAAAGGCGAGGTCTTCCGGCGCTAGCGAAAGATCCATGACAACTCCTCGATACGTGCCCCGCCGTGAAACGGTGGTGGACGAGCGACTTTAGAACTCTATAATCGAGTCTGAAAAAAACAATCCATCCTGTCTATATTCAGGAACGGCAATCAACGGGAGGCGACAAAATGGATCTGGGGCTGAAGGGAATGAAGGCCATTTTGGCCGGTGCGAGCAAGGGTATCGGCCGCGCGACGGCCGAAACTCTGGCATCCGAAGGTTGTGACGTAGCGATTTGTGCACGAGGTCAGGCCGGGGTCGACAAGACGGTTGCCTCGCTCAAGGGCAAGGGCGTGAAAGCGTTCGGCGACGCGGTCGATATGTCGAATGGCGCCCAATACACTGCATGGGTGAGACGCGCCGCCGAGCAGTTGGGCGGTTGCGACATATTTATTTCGTTCGCTTCGGCCGGCGGTGGGCCGGCGTCCGAAGAAACGTGGAAGGCGGTGTTTGATGTCGACTTGATGGCGACGTGGCGCGGCATACAGGCGGCGCTACCTTTCCTGGAGAAGTCAAAAGCCGGTTCGATCGTTGCAATTTCGACGACGGCTGCTGTCGAGGACTTCCTGGGACCGCAAGCCTACAACGCCATGAAAGCCGCGGTAATCAATCACGCCTCGGCCATGTCGCAGGCACTGGCTCCCAAGGGCATTCGCGTTAACACCGTGTCGCCCGGACCCGTCTATATCGATGACGGATCGTGGGACATGGTCAAGACGCACATGAAGCCAATATATGACATGACGTTGAAGGCGATCCCAATGGGCCGCCTCGGCAACGCCGAAGAGGTAGCGCGTGCGATCACGTTTATTGCCTCGCCTGCTTGTCCGTTCATGACTGGTACCAATGTTGTAATCGATGGCGCCTTCACCAAGCGCGTCCAATACTAGGGCTCGCCGTCCATGACGGGAGAGTCAAAAAAGAAGGTCAAGGTTGCGTTCATTGCGGCGGGCAGGTACCACGACATCGACTTTGCACGTCTGGAAATCCTCAAGATACTGGCCGAGGACGAACGCGTCCGTGTGCGGGTGTTCGAGGACTACTCCAACATTTCAGCCATCCGCGAGAGCGATTTTCTTATCACTTATACCTGCGATGTCATTCCGGGCCTCGACCAGCAGGAAGCACTGCGGAACTATGTCGAGGAGGGCGGACGCTGGTACGCGCTGCACGGCACAAACTCGATCCTGCGGTTCCTGGAAAATGGCAAAGTCGAGTCGCCGCGGTGGGCGCCGCATTTCATGCAGACGCTGGGCACGATGTTCATAGCCCACCCGCCCATCGCGCCGTACACGGTGACCGTCGCGGACCCAACGCATCCACTTGTGGAGGGCGTCAAACCGTTTCAGACGAATGACGAACTCTATCTCGTTGAGACGTACGGCAAGCTGCACATTCTTCTGGAGACGGAATTCGAGGGCGAGGCGACCGGCTTCGTCGAAGACAAGTGGAAGAAGGCAAAGCATCCGGTCTTCTATCTGCATCCCATCGGCAAGGGAGCCGTCCTGTATCTCACACTCGGCCATTGCCGCGGCCATTACGACATGCAGCCGCTGATGGACTATTACCCGCAAATTGAGCGCTGCGCCTGGGATCTGCCGGTGTTCTATGACCTGCTGCGCCGCGGAGTCGCGTGGGCAAAGGCGCCGGCCGTCAAAGGCGCCTCGGTATGAGCGTCTATGTTCATGTTACGCTGGAAGTGAGAGCAGCGTGCGTGGCGCGCTTTGTCGAGGCGATGGGCGAGATCGTTCCACTGCTCGAAAGTTGGGGCTGGAAGTTGACAGGCGCGTTCATGCAGCGCACAGGCAAACTTAATACCATCATCGATCTGTGGGAAATCGACGATCACAATCACTTCGATACCGTGTTGAAGAAATTTGCGGCGCATCCGCGCTTTCCGGCCCTGAAGGCCGTTCTGGACGACACCATCAACAGCGAGACAATCGTCTTCGCCAACACGCTCGACTATCGGCGCTGATCAAGCCATTTGGCTCTGGAACTGTCCGAGATCGAAGTAGTCGCGCCACGCGGAGATCAAGCCGTCTTTAAGTTCGAATGTGCCCATGACGCGCAGCGACAGTTTCTTGGATCCCATCTCAAAGTCGTCGGTACGCTCGGTCAGCACAACGCCCGCAGAGTTCTCGGCGATGTGATGGACGGTCCACTTCACTTTCGTGGCATTCGCCAGGAATGCGCCGAGCATGCCGCGAATCGCGTCGCGCCCGTGCAACGGCTGCATCGGAATGTTGTGATAGAATGCGTCTGGAGCCATCAACGAGAGAATCTTCTCAATATCGCGAGCTTCCCAGGCCGCGACAAAATTCAGAACTCTCTCTTGGTTGGTGGCCATGCTCATTCCGGATCGAAATTGATGTGCAACTCCAATACGCCGCGCAGCAGGATGTTGGGATCAAAGCGGAAGGAATTCTTGTCTGCTGCAAGTCGAATGTTCTTCAGCCGTTTCAGGATGATCGGGAAGGCAGTATTCATTTCCTTCCGCGCAAGCTGCGCGCCGATGCAGGTGTGAATACCCGCGCCAAAGGCGAGATGAGACTTGGCGTTCTCGCGGTCGACCTCGAACGCGTCGGCATGTTTGAAGTGGGATTCGTCTCGGTTGCCTGAACCGTAGCGCAGAAGGATCAACTCGTTCTTCTTGATCGACACACCGCCGATCTCGGAGTCCTGCGTCGCCACGCGCCACATATTGTTGGTCGGCGAGAGATAGCGCAGCGTCTCCTCGACAAAATTCGGAATGAGCGAAGCATCGGCTTGAAGCCTTGCCATCTGTCCCGGATTAGTCAAAAGATAGTAGATGCCCGCGGTCAGCGAGTGCGCTGTGGTCTCGTTTCCGGCAACAAGCAACTGCTGGATGATCGACAGAAGCTCGGAATACTCCATCTTGCGCGGATCGCCTTCCTCCGAAAGATCGGCATGCACGAGGTCAGAGATCACGTCTTCCGTCGGAGTTTTGCGTTTCTCTTCGATTTTTTCGATGAAATACCGCTGGAATTCGACAATCTTACGCGCAGCATCGATGCGCGCTGCCTTGTCGGCGAGGCCGCCCAGTTGCGCGACGAACGCGTCCGACCATCTGCGGAAACGATCCATGTCGCTGCGCGGCACTCCGAGCGCGTCGGCAATCACAGTCATTGGCAAGTGGTTGGCGAAACCCTTCTTGAATTCGACGTAACCGTCCTTGGCGAAGCGATCAATCAAGGCGTTCGTCACGTCGGCGACGTAGGCTCCCATCTGTTCGACGCGTTTATAGGAGAATGCTTTCATCGTCAGCTTGCGATATCGCGTGTGCACAGGCGGGTCGGCGGTGAGCATCGTGTTCACGACCAGTACGCCTTCGCGAAGGATCGCGAGCTCTTCGGGATCTATTTGCGTTGTGGAGCCGGATCGAAGTTGCTCGCTGAAATTGTTGGAAAAGATCATCGGCTGCGTGTTGACCTTGTAGATCAGATCATAGGTCGACACAGAGACAATCCCTGTCTTGGGATCGCGGAACACCGGTGCTTCGGCTCGCAGTCGCGCGAAGTAGGGATAGGGATTCTGGAGAACCTCCGGATCGAAGGCGTTGATCTCGTGAAGCGGGCACTTGGAGATGTCCGCCTTCACTGCCGCTTCTTGCGCCATAATCGTTTTCTCCTACTAAGCCAGATATCCACCGTCGACCGGCAAGTCCGCTCCTGTAATGAACCCTGCTTCGTCTGACGCAAGGAACGCAATGGCGTTCGCTGTCTCTTCCGGAAGGCCCAGACGCTTCATCGGATGCGCCGAAGCAAAGCCCTCGATGACTGCAGCGCGCGTGCCGCCCGCTGCAATGCCTGCTGCGATATAGCCTTCTACCATCTCAGTGTGGATTGCGCCCGGCATGATGTCGTTGACGCGGATGTCGTAGCCCTGTTCAGCGCAATGCAGCGCCACGGCGCGCGTCAGCATACGCACTCCGCTCTTGGAGGAGGAATAGGCCGGAAAAATGGAACCTGCACGCGCGCCGAGTGTGGACGCGACGTTGACGATGGCCGCTCCTTTGACGGACTTCAGCGCGGCTACGCCATGCTTGCAGCCCAGAAATGTGCCATCGAGATTGATCGACGTGGTGCGGCGGAACCCTTCAAGCGTCTCCTGTTCGATGTTCGCGGGTACCGAAATGCCTGCGGAATTGACGACGGTCGTCAATCCACCGAAATGTGCTTGCCCAATTGCGACTGCATCGGCCCAAGACGAGTCGGACGTCACGTCCAATCGGACGAACAACGCCGAGTCGCCCAGCAAGCGGGCAAGGGCTTGGCCCTTTTCCACCTGAATGTCACCGAGAACTACTCGCGCTCCTTCGGCCAAAAATTTGCGCGTCGAGGCTGCGCCAATGCCGCTGGCCCCGCCCGAAATGAGGACCACTTTATCTTTCAGACGCATATTTCTCCCCACACAGCCGCCGTCGAGGTTGATCCCCGACCTGTTGCAAACCAGCATCTACAGAATAAACAGATATCCCTGCTTATAACAATCTAGCTTGACTTTTTTTTAGACCGATCCATTCTGACCGAACTGTGCGGAATGGGCGACGCAAGGATCCATCAGAGAATCAGCGCGCCGGCATTGGACACGCACTCAGAGCGGGAGGAATCAAATGCTGAATCTGCGGACCAGGTCCTTTTCTTATCTGAAGCCTTTGTTTTTTGGCAGCGCGAGCGCGATGGCGCTCTTGGTCTCCAGCGTTCCCGTTCACGCCGCGGACCAAGGCGGCGGAATTGAAACGGTCACCGTCACGGCCGAGCGTCGCGCAGAGGACCCGCAGAAAATCGGCGTATCGCTAACCGCATTGGGGCAGGATCAGCTTAAGGCACTTACGCCGCACACGTTGCAAGATCTGAATGGTGCCGCACCGAACGTCTTCATCGGCATGGGCACCGCCGGTCCGGCCCAGAGCGCAATCTTCATTCGCGGCCAGGGCTATGCCGACGTGGAAAAAACGCAAAGCCCGCCAGTCGGCGTGATGCAAGACGGCGTCTTCTTCGCCAACAATACCGGCCAGTTGCTCGACATGTTCGATGTCTGCTCTGTCGAAGTCGACCTCGGCCCTCAGGGAATTTTCTACGGCAAGAACACGTCAGCCGGACTGATCAACATTACGCGATGCGCCCCAACGCGCGAATTGGGCGCGTCTTTGTCCGTGGGTTACGGTTCGTTCAACGACGAGTTCGTCCGCGGCGTGTTCAATGCGCCATTGGGTGAGAACGGCGGGATCAAAGTCTCCGGACAGTGGCACTCAAATGACGGATACTACAAGAATGTGTTCACCGGTAAGCAGGCCGGCGGTGACAAGTACGAAGCTCTAAACGCCGTCGCCGACTATGATTTTACATCATGGCTGAATGCCAAATTCAGCTTCGACCACCTTCACGACAATGGTGGTGGCTCACCCGCGCAATTTGGAAACGTGCTAGCGGCGAATATTTTTGGGCTAACCCATGTCCCGAACTACAACCCCGTAACCGGCAGCCCGGATGGTCTTGGGCCCTGGCAGATTGAAAACCGCCCGGGCGGTGACACCGACCGGTACAACAATTACATCTACAGCTTGATCCTAAAGGCGCAGACGGGCATCGGTGATCTGGTTTCTCAAACAGCATTCATGGACGAAGCCGACACTGTGTATCAGGACTTCGACGCGACATGCCTCAATGCGCCCGGATGCGGAGTAGCTCCAGGTCCCGGCGTTACTTTTGTGACGGTGACCAATCCCAGTGCTCCATATCTGGAAACGATTCGCGACCAAAAGTATCAGCAGTTCACGCAGGAGTTCCGCTTGAGCGGCACGGCCTGGGATCAACTCGATTACCTTGCCGGCTTCTTCTATTATCACCACGACATCAGCCTGCATCAGAATACTGACGGCGCAGTGAATCAGTTTTCGTCGGAAGGCGACGGATCATGGTCGCTGTTCGGGAACCTTGATTGGCGGATCACGGACGCCATCAAGCTGTCCGGCGGACTTCGCTACATCGACGAGTCCAAGCACTTTGCAACCGAATATTTGATTGGCGTTCCGATCGTTGGGCCGATTGCGCAAAGCAAGAGCTGGAACAAGCTAGTTACGCGCTTCAATGCGCAATGGCAGGTCACAGATGACTCGCTGGTCTATGCCAGCCGTTCGGAAGGCTTCCGTTCCGGCGGGTTCTCGATGCGCGGCACGCTGTCGGAGCAGATTCCGGGCCAGAGCAACTATAGTCCCGGCTCGAACTATCTGAGCTACAATCCCGAGACAAATGTGTCCTACGAGGTCGGTATCAAGAACAATTTCTTCGATCATGGCCTGACACTGAACATCGACGGTTTCATCAATGACATTGACGGCTTTCAGCAGACGTCCGTCGTGACGACGCCCGGTTACGGCCCCGGCACCAATACCTACATTTTCAATTTGCCAAAGGTGGAGATCAAAGGTCTTGAGTTCCAGCTCGACACCAGCGTCGGCAAATGGATACCGACATTTGATGGCCTGACACTGTCGGGCGTTCTCGGTATTCAGGGCGCAAGGATCACGAACGGCAAGGTGAACGGCGCGGAAGTCGCCACGGCGCTGGGAACCGCCGGATCGCCCGGCTCCGTCTTCGATTTCACAGGCACACAGTTGCAGCGTGCGCCAAGCAACAACTTCACCATTCGGGGCACCTATACGCACAGTCTGGGTGACGACACCTCCCTGACTGTGTCGACGGGATATTCCTGGATTGCCAAGTTCTCGCTCGGCTTCCTGGCTGGACTGCCGGACACTCAGCCTAGTTATGGTTTGCTGGATGCGTCGGCCACGGTCGACTATGAGAACTACTACATCCGGGTGAGCGGCAAGAATCTTACGAACGAAGCATACCGCGATCAGTCTCTGCCGGTGATCTTCTTCCAGGGCTGGGGACCGCCGCGGACGTTTGGAGTTGAACTGGGAGCGAAGTTCTAAATTCGCTCGCGCAACATGAAGTGTGGCTTACCGGTCACCCCCTCATCACCAATTGATCAGGGGTGATCGGTTTGCATTCAGTCCCCGCAAATGACTCATGCGGTAAAGCCGGGACAGGCCGGTACTTAATCGGGCCAACGAGCCCGGGGAGTGTCTTTTGTGAGCGATGCCGCGGCCGCGAGGGATCTGATGGGACAGGTTGCCATCGTCACCGGCGCGTCGCGAGGATTGGGCTTCGCCATCGCCGAAAAATTCAACCGCGCCGGCGCGCAGCTAATCATGACTGGCCTAAACAAAGAGCGCGGCAAGGCCGCGGCAGCGCGGCTCGATAAGGCCGTCTTCGTTCAGGCAGACCATGGCTCGGCAGCGGATTGGGACCGTGTCGTCGAAACCGCGACTTCGCGCTTCGGACGCATCGACACTCTGGTCGCCAACGCCGGCATCACGCACGGCACGCCAACCGCAGAAATGTCGCTCGAGGAATTTCGTAGTCTCAACCGCGTCAATCTCAAGGGTTGTTTTCTCGGTTTGAAAGCATGCGTCGCCGCGATGCGCCTCCACGGCCAGGGCGGCTCGATAGTTCTGATGTCGTCGATCGTCGGCAAGATCGGCATTCCCGGGCTCATTCACTATTCCGCCGCCAAGGGCGGCTTGCGGCTGATGGCCAAGGCCGCGGCTCTTGAGCTCGGACCGGAAAAAATACGTGTCAACTCGCTTCATCCGGGCATGATTCGTACCGACATGACAGCGCCTTTTCCAGAAGCGCAAATGGCGGCGCGCATTCCACTGCGAAAGTTTGGCGAGCCTGACGATGTGGCCAACGCGGCATTGTTTCTCGCAAGCTCGCGGGCCCAGTTTGTCACAGGAACAGAGCTCGTCATTGACGGCGGGTGGCTCGTCCAATGAGCAGAAAGCTGGAAGGCCGCACCATCATCGTCACCGGCGCCACCAAGGGCATCGGGCAAGCGACGTGTGTGACGTTGGCGAAGGAAGGTGCGCGCATCGTAGCGACAGGCCGTGACGCGGGCGGCGGCAGGGCCACGCATCACCTTGTCGAGCGAGCAGGTGGCTCGTGCATCTTCGTGACCCACGACGTGCGACATGAAGACGAATGGGAAAATGTGTTTGCGCAGGCCGAAAAACAGTTTGGTGCGCCGGTAGGTCTCGTCAACAACGCCGGAACCTTCTTTGTTAAACCGATCGCCGAAACGACCGAAGCTGATTTTGACTCGATCTATGAGATCAATGTCGAAGGGACGTTTTTGGGCGTCAAACACGCCTTCCGCTCCTTCGCGAAGTTCAGGACCAAGGGCGCAATCGTCAATGTCTCCTCGCTGATGGGCCAGGTGGGCTTTCCCAACGCCATCGCCTATTGCGCGACCAAGGGCGCGATCACGGCGATGACCAAGACGGCTGCTGTCGAGGGCGCGGCGATGAGCCCGAAAGTACGTGTGAATTCCTTGCACCCCGGGGTGATTTGGACGCCGATGATCACAAGCACATTCGGCGACGACAAGGCGTTGTCGGACGCATTCGCAGCAGACACGCCGCTCAAAATGATCGGCCTTCCCGAATACATGGCGGATGCGATTTGTTTCCTGATCAGCGATGATGCCGCCTATGTGACAGGCGCGGAATTGACGGCCGACGGCGGCCGCGGCGCCGACTAGATAACCGGAGACAAGCGATGCAGCTGAGCCGCGACGAATTGAAGAAGGCCTATCGGCGAATGTTCACGATTCGCGCGTTCGAAGAGCGCGTGGAGAAGGAGTTTGCAGCTGGCAACATACCTGGTTTCGCACATGTCTATCTCGGCCAGGAAGCCTCAGGTGTCGGAGTCTGCCACGACCTGACTGACGAGGATCTCATTGGCTCTACCCATCGGGGGCATGGCCACTGCATTGCAAAAGGATGCGATGTAAAGGGCATGATGCTGGAGATCATGGGTAAGGCCGGTGGGCTATGCGGCGGCAAGGGAGGGTCGATGCACATCGCCGACCTTTCGAAGGGCATGCTCGGCGCTAATGCTATCGTCGGAGGCGCACCGCCCATCGCAGTCGGCGCGGCGCTCACCCAGAAGTACAGGAAAACAGGGCGAGTCTCGGTCGCCTTCTCGGGCGACGGCGCTTCCAACCAGGGCACCGTTTTCGAAGCAATGAACATGGCAGTCGTACTAAAAGTGCCTGCGATTTTTATATTTGAGAACAACGGGTATGGCGAGCATACTGCCGCGTCCTATTCAGTCGGCGGTGGTTCAATCGCGGATCGCGCCCACAGCTTCGGCATGCCGGCCGAAGTGGTCGACGGTGTCGACTTCTTCGCTGTGCATGACGCCATGAGCCGCGCGCTGGAACATTGCCGCCCGGGTACGGGTCCCTACGCGCTGGAGATCCGCTGCTACAGGTTCCTCGGTCATTTTGTCGGCGACCCCCAGGCCTATCGCACCCAGGATGAGCTGAAGGACGCGCGGGCGCATGATCCGCTTCCACTGTTCCGCAAGAAGGTGACGGACGCAAAGCTTCTCGATGCCGCCGAACTCGATGCTATCGAGAAGGAAGTGCTGGCCGAAGTGGCGGACGCGGCGCATGCGGCAATAGCGGCGCCCCCACCCGATCTCAAGTCGCTCGAAAAAGATGTGTACGTTCGCTACTGAGGCGCGCTCCCATGGCCAAGAAATCTTACCGTATGGCAATCAATGACGCGCTGCGTTCCGAAATGCGGCGCAATCCCGACATCATCATCCTCGGCGAGGACGTCGCAGGAGGCCAGGGGGCTAGTGGCGAGGTCGGCGTGGTCGGCAGCGTCTTCGGTGTACTGGGCGGACTCTACAAAGAGTTTGGACCAACGCGCGTGATCGACACGCCGATCTCGGAAAGCGCGATCATTGGGGCCGCGGCGGGCGCGGCCCTGACCGGCCTTCGTCCTGTCGCCGAGATTATGTTCGTCGATTTCGTCGGCGTCTGCTTTGACCAGATCTATAACCAGGCTGCCAAATTTCGCTACATGTTCGGCGGAAAGGCGAAAACGCCAATGATCATTCGTGCCACAATCGGCGCAGGTTTTCGTGCAGGCGCGCAGCACAGCCAATCGATGCATCCGCTGTTCACAATGATACCGGGTCTGAAAGTCGTGATGCCGTCGAACGCGTATGACGCCAAGGGGTTGTTGCTCGAAGCGCTGCGAGGCGATGATCCGGTTATCTATCTCGAGGCCAAGACGCTTTACGATACCGAGGTCGAGGTGCCAGACGAGGCGTATCGCATCCCGTTCGGCGAGGCAAACGTTGCGCGTGAGGGCAAGAATGTGACCATGATCGCCTTCGGTCCGATGGTGCCGCGCGCGCTTTCGGTGGCCGAAGCACTCGCCAAGGATGGGATCAGCATCGAAGTCATCGATCCACGCACAACATCACCGCTCGATGAGGATACGATTCTGGAAAGCGTAAAGAAAACGGGCCGGCTCGTTCTGGTCGATGAGAGCCCGCCACGCTGCTCGCTCGCTAGCGATGTTGCGGCGATTGTCGCCGACAAAGGCTTTAAGTCACTGAAGGCGCCGATCAAGGCTGTGACGTGCCCGCACACGCCCGTGCCTTTCGCGCCTAATCTTGAGGACGAATATATGCCCAATCCGAGGCGCATTGAGGCCGCGGTCAGGGCAGTAGTGAAGTTTGATTGAAGCCGGAAAGGATTTGTCGATGACAGTATCGCAGACCGATCGCAGGGCGGGATGGATGGCGCAGGCACGCCGTATGGCCAATCACATCCGAAACAAGACTTCAGACCTCGCGCCTTCGCCTATGCGCAACGACGTGGCGGTTTATACCGATCCGGCGCGCCACGCGGCAGAGAGACGGAAGTTGTTCCGCGAAACACCAGTAGCCGTCTGTCTATCGAGCGAACTGCCCAAGCCCGGAAGCTACCGGCTGTTCGATGAAACCGGCGTCCCCATCGTCGTTGTTCGCAGCAGCGATGGGCAGGTGCGTGCATTTCTAAACATCTGTATGCATCGCGGTGCGCGTCTTGTTCGCGAGCGTTCAGGCACGGCCAACCTTTTCACCTGCTGGTTCCATGGCTGGTCGTTCGACAACAGAGGCAAACTTGCGGCAGTGCCGGAGAAAGACCGCTTCGAAGGTGGTCTTGCGGCCAGCGAACATCTAATTTCTGTTCCGGCGGCAGAGCGCTATGGCATCGTCTTCGTGCAAGCAACGCCCGGCTCGACGATGGATATCGATGCACATCTGGGGTCTTTCGCGCCGGTTCTGGATGCGCTTGAACTCGACCAGGCCGAGCACGTGAAATCTGGCCAGTTGCCCGTGAATTCCAACTGGAAATATGCGCTCGACACCTATGGCGAGGGCTATCATTTCGCTGCCTTGCACAAAGCGACGCTTGCGCCCTATTTCCGCAACGACATCACCGTTTACGACAAATTTGGCCGCCATCATCGTGTCGGCTTTGCCAGCCGTGAAATGGAAACCTGGGCGAACAAGCCTGAATCCGAATGGCCGATCGGTGGACCGAGCGGCATTCACTACCTCTTTCCGAACACCATCATCTTCGTCGGGTCTGTGCGGCCTGGATACAGCTACACGACACTGTTCCGCCACTTTCCGGGCGAGGAGGTCGGAGAAACAATCACGCACAAGTCAATCTATGCGCCACGCGGCGTGAATTCGGACGAATACCGCAAGGAAGTGGAAGCCGGTTTCGATGCGACCGCACATGTCGTCATCACCGAGGACTATGTCACTGCGGCAGAGGGCTGGCACAATTTGATGTCCATGCCAAAGGGATCAACAATAGTCTATGGCCGCCAGGAGATCGCGCTGCAGAACCAGCATCGCGACATTGCCGACGCAATCGGCATGCCGCTGCCCGCAACCGCCGCGCAAGAGGCCGCAGAATGAGCCGCAGAAGCTCGTTAACCGCTCTTGGCGAGGTGATGCAGCTTGCCTTTGTGCCGGCCGACTTCAACGCGACGCTCAAATTCTGGATCGAGACTATGGGTGCGGGACCGTTCTTCGCCCTCGACCACGTCAAGTTGGAAGAGGTGAAGTACAAAGGCGCACCCTCCAATATAGATTTCTCCATGGTCATAGGATACTGGGGCGAAATTCAGATCGAACTGATCCGCCAG